>Ga0080027_10000024_pt1 | contig 52356 bp, 51 predicted proteins | sample OrgsoiDNA2013046_FD_70962 | JGI IMG/M metagenome (GOLD analysis project Ga0080027, IMG submission 70962) | Permafrost soil microbial communities from the Arctic, to analyse light accelerated degradation of dissolved organic matter (DOM) -... | ecosystem: Environmental > Terrestrial > Soil >... | reverse complement strand
CACAAGGGCCTGCACCCCGAGGCCGATCAGCACGATCGCTCCGGCGATCCGAAGAACCGCATAAGCGAGGCTGGACGCCGCGAGCAGCGCGCTCAACCCGACGGCCGCGGTCACCGCCCAGAAGAGCACGCCCGCCTCGATGCCGGCGACGGTGGCGATACCGCGGCGCCGGCCGTGCCGGATCGTCTGGCGCAGCAGCACGGCAGTGGCCGGGCCGGGTGCTATCGCCAGCAGGATCGCCGCGCCGGCGAAGGCTAGGACGTGGCTGAGCAACGTGGGCATGCCGTCGATGGTGGCCCTCTCCGGCCGCCAACGCGTCGGGCGGTCGGGAACGGCGGCGGGCAAAAGGGGTCTTGGCGGAGGATGCGGGATTTGAACCCGCGAGAAGTTTCCCTCTACACGCTTTCCAAGCGTGCGCACTCGGCCACTATGCGAATCCTCCGCGCAGCAGGGTATCCGAGGGGCGGCGGCAGGGGGTGAAGGGCGGACGGCGAGGGGCGGCGGCAGGGTGTGAAGTGCCGGCGCCTGGCGTCGTCCAGCACTACTACACTCGGCGCCAGACCCCTCGCGTGGCGTCCATCCCACGAACCCCCCCAGGGCCGGAAGGCAGCAAGGGTAAGCGGGCCCTGGCGGGTGCGCGGGGGGTCCTCTTAGTCTCGGGGAGCGGCTCGCCCGGATGTCGGGTAGCCCGAGGGGTCGGGCCAAAACTGCGGAGGGGTGGCGCATGAGTCTCGCGCTCTACCGCAAGTACCGTCCGAGTACCTTCGCCGAGGTCATTGGCCAAGAGCACGTGACCGAGCCGCTCCAGCAGGCGCTGCGCAACAACCGGGTGCACCACGCGTATCTGTTCTCCGGTCCGCGTGGCTGCGGCAAGACATCGTCGGCGCGCATCTTGGCGCGGTCGTTGAACTGTGAGCAGGGTCCTACCCCGACCCCGTGCGGCGTGTGCGATTCATGCACAGGGCTGGCGCCGTCCGGGCCGGGAAGTATTGACGTGATCGAGATCGACGCCGCCTCGCACGGCGGGGTTGACGATGCGCGCGACCTGCGCGACCGCTCGTTCTACGCACCGATCTCGTCGCGCTACAAGATCTACATCATTGACGAAGCGCACATGGTGACGACCGCCGGATTCAATGCGCTGCTCAAGCTGGTCGAAGAACCGCCGCCGCATTTGAAGTTCATCTTCGCGACCACTGAGCCTGAAAAAGTGATTGGCACCATCCGGTCGCGTACCCATCACTACCCGTTCCGGCTGGTGGCGCCCGGGGCGTTGCGCGACAACCTGGCGCGCATCTGCGTGGCCGAGAACGTCGAGATCGAACCAGCCGCGCTCGGCCTGGTGGTGCGGGCAGGCGCCGGGTCGGTGCGCGATGCGCAGTCGGTGCTCGACCAGCTGGTGTCAGGCGCATCGAGCGGCGGCGTCACCTATCGCGACGCGGTCGCGTTGCTCGGCTACACCGACGCGAGCCTGCTCGATGACGTCGTCGATGCATTCGGTGCACACGACGGTGGTGCGGTGCTTGAGATTGTCGATCGGGTGATGGAGGCGGGCCACGATCCGCGCCGGTTCGCCGAAGATTTGCTCGAACGGTTGCGCGATCTCATCGTGCTCAATGCCGTACCCGACGCCGGGGAGAAGGGCCTTCTCGATGCGCCGGTCGACGAACTTGAACGCATGAGCCGGCAGTCGGCGCAACTCGGCCGCATCGAACTCACCAGGGCCGCCGACATTGTGAACACCGGGCTGACCGAGATGCGCGGAGCGACCGCACCCCGGCTGCTTCTCGAACTCATCTGCGCGCGGGTGTTATTGCCGGCCGCAAGTGACGACGAGGCGAGCGTGTTGGTGCGGCTTGAGCGTCTCGAGCGGCGGTTCGCGATCGCCGGGGACACACCGGTTGTTGCGCCTCGGCCGGTGCGCGAGGTCGCTCCCGTCGTGGTGGCCGAGATGCCGGTCGATGTGCCAGTCGTTGTGCCCCCAGCGCGGGCGGCTGCGGTCAACGTGCCCGCTGCTGGTGATATCGATGCGACCGCCGTGCGCCAACTGTGGGACGACATCCTCGACGTGGTGAAGGGGCTGCCGCGCGGTCGCACCACTCAGCCGCTGATCGCGATGAATGCGCAGGTACTCGAGGTTCGCGCCGACACGCTCGTGCTCGGCTTCACCACCGGACCACTCGAGCGGCTGTTCAAGACCGGCGCTGGCGAAGACCTCCTTCGCCAGGCACTCAAAGAAGTGCTCGGCGTCGACTGGCGGATCGAGACCACGTTGTCGGGCAGCGACCCCAGCGACGCCGGTCTATCGTCGCCGGCCGCGGCACTGCCTAGCCCGAGCGAGGCGATGGCCGCGGATCGCGCGCCGTCCCGCGGGGCCAACGGCCGGAGCCGCTCCGCCGCGAGTGCACCCGCCGCGAAGCCGCGGTCTGCGGCTGCTGAGGCTGCCGCGCAGAGCGTCGTGAGTCCGCCGGCGCCAGTCGAGATCGTGCTCGACGAAGCTAATCGTGATGACGACGACGCCGACGATGGCGCATCGGGCTTGGCGTTGCTGCAGCGCCACCTCGGCGCCACCGTCATCAACGATGGTCAGGGCTCCTAGCCGAGCGGGCCGGGCCGCCGCGTCGAAAGGCTCGGCCCACTCGGGTGACCTCAGTTGATCGTCAGAACTCGAAGTGCCTTCGCGATTCGAGTGGCTGGCCAGTGATCGGGTCGAGTAGGAACACGGAGTTGTCGCCGTGGCGCGGCTTGAAGTTAAAGAGGTTGGAAAGCGAGCCGGCAATGTTCGAGAACGAGCCGGTGATGGGCTGCAACTTCCAGTTGTCCTGAACGAACTTGGGTATCGAGCTCAGGTCGGTCAGCGAGTGATCGACAGAGTTCTGCTTGGCCCACGGGGAAATGACCAGCAGCGGCAGTCGCGGGCCATACCCGCAGCGTCCGTTCTCAGCTGCCAACGGCGGGTTGATCACCGCGTTGCCGCACACGCCGAGACCGCTCAGGAAGTCCTGCGGCCCGGGAGGGTTGGCGACCGACGCCGTGTTCGACGTGTTGTGTACGCCGCTGAACACGTGGTCGTAGTACCCGTCAGAGTCGTCGTAGGTGACGACGACTGCCGTGCTCGACCAGTCGGCGGTGTGCTGCAGCGCGTTGATCTCGTTGACGACGAACTTCTGCTCGTCGATCGGGTCGGAGTACCCTGCGTGGCCGTCCTGGTAGCCCGGCGCCTTCAGGAAGCTGACGGCGGGCAGGTGGTCGGGTGACAGGTACCCGTGCGAGATCGCTCCGACGAGTGAGTCGAAGTCACTCGTGTCGTACTGGTGATTGGCGGTATCGAACTGCGGCACTGCGCTGAGCACCGTCTGGGTGTCGGTGCCGATCGCAGCGAGTGACGCCGGCGCGAGGTGATGCGGGTTCGCGGTCGACGCGTAGTACTCGAACGGCTCGTGGTGGGGAATGTAGTCGTCCTTGTTTCCGTAGTTCGTGGGGTCGGCGACGGTTCCGCCGGTGCCACCAACTGCGGCCCCTACCGGGTGGACCGCGTTGCACAGACCTTGGTCCGACGCAGGCGCTGCCGCGAACTTGCCCTTGAACTCATCAGGTGTGAACGCGCTCGTCGGCTGTGGGCTTCCGGCAGTCGCCGTGGCGAACGACGTGGTCGGCTTGAACCCGCCCTGGAACCAACCCCAGCTGAGTCCGGCCGCGTTCAGTTCGTCGCCGATGTTCGTCCCCGTGAGCGACACGGCGTCCCGTGTGGAGCAGTCGTCGTAGTAGGGCTGCGCGTCGGAGACGAGTGAGACGCCGCCGTGGCCGTCGGTGACAGTGTCGCCGTCAGTCGCGGCGCCGTTGATCTGCAGGCCGACATTGCCCGTGTCGCCGGAAACGAGGTTGATCGCGCCAGGCGAAGAAGGACCGAACGTCGTGCCGAAGTAATTGTCGCTCATCGCGTATTGCTGCGCGTAGTTCCACATCGCAGTGACGGTGTTGCCGTCGTAGTAGTTCATGACGTCGGCTGCGCTGCATGGCTGGCCGGTTCCGCTCTTGCCTGTCGCGGTGCCGACGGTCGTGACAAACTTGTCCATCTTGCCGCCGTCGAACGCCTTCTGCTCGTCGTTGTAGTCGTGGTCCTGATCACACGTCAGGATGCCGTTGATCGTCGCGGGATCCAGCCGCTTCGGATTGACCTGGGTGTTCGCAGCGTCGGTGTTCGGATTGTTCGTCAATAGTGTGCCGACACTGCCGAGGCCTTTGGTGTCCGCGAGGTTGTTGACCTTCGGTGTCCCGTGGGCGGCGGAGAACGGCTGACCCGAGGTGTTGGAAGCGGCAGGGTACGTGCCGAAGTAGTGATCGAACGACACGTTCTCTTGGAATATCACCACGAGGTGCTTGATGGGGGTCGCGGTCGAATCCATGGCCGGTGGGGTTGGCTGCACGGCACTAGCCGCCACAGGGAGGCTGAGCGCGAGCGCTGATCCGACGACTGCGGCCGTCGTCCCGACCCTGCGAAGCCTCGACTTGCGTTGGCGTGGGCTGGTTTGCATGGCTGTCTCCTCAGTGACCGCCACCGCGGCGGCCAACACCAACCTGATCGGACGCCGGTGAAGAGCTGAGGGGTTTTAGCCGCCTTGCAGGTGATTGTTGGGTGAACGGGAGGAGCCTCCCACCGACACGGCTGGCTTGATCACCAGCTCGCCGTCGTACGTAACGAGCGCACCCGCTTGATCGGACGACGATGTGCCCCGCCGTACCAGCGTCGTCGCGACGATGGGTACGCCGCAGGCCGAAAGGTCTAGCAGGTAGCTCTTGTGGCTGTTCCATTCGAGCACCGACACCGGTTTGACGAGCCGCGTCACCGCGTCGACCGCACGTGCCCATGCCACGAATTCCTGGCGGGCGTCGGCGTAACGCAACCTGCACGCCCACCTCCGAGTCGACGCGCCACATTACTTACAGGTCAGCCGCCGTCGTCATAGGCGGTGAGTGCGTCGGATGCGTAGCCCTCAGTGGCCGGCCAACCATCAGGCCGTATAGGCACCTCGCCGCGGCTGGATCCAATCGGGATTCAGGTATTCGTCGTCCCACGGGAATCGACCACCGAGGTCGTCGTACGTCAGCTGGAATGCCGGCACCGAGGCGTGGTCGGGGCGCTTGTAGTGCCGGTTGGCTCCGAACAAGATGTCGCCGGGGTTCGGCACCTCCTCGACGGTGACGCGATGCGGCCATTCCTCGAACGTGAGCAGCTGTCCCTGGACGAGCTTTTCGCCAGCCTTCACACGTCCTCCGACATCGTTCAGCACGCCACTCGCCGTGCCCGGGCTCGATCCGAGAAGAACCAGCTCGGGGTGCCCGATTCCGAACAGACCGATCGTGTACGCGATCGAGGTCGTGCGCTCGGCCGGGTCGCCCATGACGTATTGGATGTACCAGCCGTGCGCGCGAATCATGTTCGCGACCATCATGTCTTCCTGGTCTAACCACGCACGTATTTGCGAATCGGTCATCGTGTACTCCCATGAGACGCGGCGCCGGCCGACCCGACCGCCCGCGAGCACAATGGCGTAGGTCGGCAGTTCGCCGCCGCAACAATCCACAGGCCTAGCTGATGGTGGCGCGGGCGCCGGCGGCTTTCACGGCAGCGGTCAGCGACGGCAGGTCGAAGGCACCGTGGTGGCGACGCCCGTTGACGAAGAAGGTCGGCGTACCTGAGACACCGCTGAGGTCGGCGCTGTCGACGTCGCTGGCAACCCGCGCGGCGCCCAAGTGCCGGCGCACGTCGTCCTTGAACCGCTCGACGTCGAGTCCGAGTTCGCCGGCAACCCGCACGAGATCCGGCAGCCTTAAGGCGTCCTGATGTGCGAGCAGCACGTCGTGCATTTCCCAGAAGGCGCCCTGTGCGGCTGCGGCCTCGGAAGCCTCTGCGGCGAGCTGCGCTTGCGGATGCACGTCCCTGAGTGGCAGGTGTCGCCATACATAACGGACGTCGCCGAAGTCGGCCAGCAATTCGCGCACGACCGGCTCGGCCTGGCCGCAAAACGGGCACTCGAGGTCGCCGTACTCGAGCAACGTGACCAGCGAGACTTCGGGGCCGCGAATGTGATCACGCTCGACATCTACGGGGTCGACGAGGTCGACGATCGCTTCCGAGCGCCCGAGCAGCGCGACGATGCGCAGCTTCCTGGGCAACAACTCGGTGATGCGGAAGATCGCCCAGGTGAACACCGACGCGAGCACCGCCGCACTCAGGACGCCGACCTTTGCTTGCGCGAGTTCGGTGCCGGTGAACGCGAGTGACGCAATCAGCAGCGACACCGTGAATCCGATGCCGGCGATGGTGCCCGCTCCGCCAACCGCGGCCGACCCGACCGGCGGGCGGAGGCGCCGGCGCGTCACGGTGGTGACCAGCCACGACATGCCGATGATGCCGATCGGTTTGCCGACGACGTAGCCGACGACGATGCCGAGCGTGACCGGCGAGGTGAACGCCGTGGCGAGGAAGTGCCCACTGATCGCAATGCCGGCGTTCGCGAGGGCGAAAATGGGCACGATCAGGTAGCTGGTCAGCGGTCCGTAGCGCTGCTGCAAACGGTCGTTCGGCGAGATCGCCGCTTCGACGCTTGCGCGTGCTTGCCGCGCGAGCTCAGCCGTGGGCTGCTCCCGGAACTGCCGAAATCCTTCGGTCGCGAGGTCGAGTGCCGGCCGAGCTGCGGCATAGGCATAGGTGAGCATCCCGAGCACAAGACCGACGACGACGGGGTCGACGCCCGACTTGAACAAAGCGAGCCAGATCGCGACGCCAAGCACCACGTGCACAGGGCCGCGCCTGATCTGAAGCCGCCGCAGGACGAGGACGACCGCGAACAGTCCGATCGCGACGATGAGCGGCATCCATCTCAAGTGCTCGGTGTAGACGGTCGCGATCACGATCAGCGCGACGATGTCGTCGACCACGACCACGGTGAGCATGAAAGCCCTTAATCGGTCGGGAAAACGTGGGCCAACAAGCGCCAACATGCCGAGCGCGAACGCCGTGTCGGTCGACATTACGGCGCCCCAGCCGTGGGCACTGCCGCGACCCGCGTTGAACGCGAGGTAGAGCGCGATCGGCACGGCCATGCCCGCGACGCCGGCAAGCAGCGGCAAGGTCACGCGCTTGCGCTCGCGCAGCTCGCCCAGGTCAAACTCGCGCCGCGCCTCGAGTCCGACCACGAAAAAGAACAGCGTCATCAGGCCGCTGTTGATCCAGCCGCGCAGGTCTTGGCCGACGCCCTGATTGCCGAGATGAATCGACAGCGTCGTCTGCCAGACCTTGGTGTACGACGACGAGTTGATGTTCACCCAGATGAGTGCCGCCACGGTGCCGGCCAACAGCAACGCCGCGCCGCCGGTCTCGCCGCTGGCGAGGGACCGCGCCGGCGTGCGGACGAACTTGTGCCACGGCGTCCGGCTCTCGGTTTCGGTCATCGCGCGCGAGTCACCTGGTCAGGAAGGCGGTCACGCCGGCGGCTATTCCAGCGGCGACCCGCTGACGGTCGGTCGGATTGGTGGCGATCGCTGCGTCGCCCGCGTTGCGCATGTTGAGGCATTCGATGGTGATGACCGGGCCGTGCGACAGGTTGATCGTGCCGGTGATCGTGGTGTTCGGGTAGTAGCCATTCGCGATGTACGTCGAGTACGGGTAGCCCGTCACTGCGTGAAACGTGTCGTGCATGACCGTCGCCAGCACCCGCGATTGAGTAGCGCCGCCGGGGTTCACGTTCGGATTGTTTGGCGGCGGCTGCATGACGAAGAAGCCGTGGCCACCGGCTGGCCCGCCATCGGCATGGATCGCGATGAACACGTTCGCGTGGGCGTCGTTACCTATCTGCGCGCGGGTCGTGATGCACGGGCCGATGCCGGTGTCCGACGTCCGCGTGAAGACCACGGTGGCGCCTTCAGCCCGCAAGATCACCGCTGCTCGATTGGCGACGTCCCAGGTGAAGGCATGCTCGGGGTAGCCGGCATCTGTCGCCGTCCCGGTCGTATCGCACGCCTTGAACACGCCGTTGCCGGCATTGACGATGCGGTTGATCGACGAGCTGTTGTTCAGGTTGTGCCCGGGGTCTAGCACGACCACCTTGCCCGACAGCGGCTGGCCGGCGACCGGCGCAATCGTCGGCGTCGGCGTCGAAACAGCGGTGCGGGACGCCGAGGGGCTAGGGGTCGCCCGAACCGCTGGAGTGATCGGACCCGGCGACGGCACGGTGGCCGGCGCCACGACCGCAGCTGGCGAGATCGCGGCTGGCGATGACCGAGGTGCCGACGATTCGGGTGCCGACGATTCGGGTGCCGACGAGCCCACGGCCGGGACGGCGGATGAGACCGGTGCGGCGGCGACCGAACGGACGGGCGCCGATGCGACCGCGGCCGAACTCGACGGGGCCGAAACGGCTGCTTCGGAGGAGTGCTTGGTCGACGCGGTGCAGGCAGCCAGTGTGGAAAGAACCGCGACAGCGATCACCAGGCCACCGCGGCGGGCAGCGCGCGTGCGGCGAACACTGTCCGTCGGTCGGGGCATGCTCCATGCTGACACGCGCCCACGCGGCGCCTCAGCGCGCCGCGGTTCACCCGCGTCGCCCCGTAGGCTCGGGTACCGATCGCCACCGAAGGAGGACGCTCATGACCCCGGATCCGCCGTTTGACATGCAGCAACTCCTGAAGCAGGCCCAGCAGATGCAGCAGAGCCTGATGGCCGCCCAGGAAGAACTCTCCCAAGCCCGGATCGCCGGCACCTCCGGCGGCGGATTGGTGACCGCAACCGTGAACGGCAAGGGCGATCTGCTGGCGCTGAAAATCGACCCCGAGGCCCTCGGCCCTGCCGGCGACCCCGACGCTGCCGAAACGCTGGCCGACTTGGTGCTGGCCGCCGTCCGCGATGCAACCGGCAATGCGTCGGCGCTTGCGTCGTCGACGATGGGCCCGCTGGCGGAGGGCTTGGGCGGCCTTGGTGGCGGCGGGCTAGGCGGCATCGGCGGCAGCGTCCCCGGCTTGGGCCTGTAGAGCGCTGTGTACGAAGGCGTCGTTCAAGACCTCATTGATGAGCTGGGCAAGCTGCCCAACGTCGGGCCGAAGAGCGCGCAGCGGATCGCGTTCCACCTGCTCGCGGCCGATGCAGCCGACGTCCGCCGGTTGGCTCAGGTCTTGCTCGAGGTGAAGGACAAGGTGCGGTTCTGCTCGATCTGCGGCAACGTGGCCGAGGAGGCCGAGTGCCGGATCTGCCGCGATCCGAGGCGCGATCTGAGCGTGATTTGCGTGGTCGAGGAGTCGAAGGACGTCGTCGCTGTCGAGAAGACCCGGGAATTCCGCGGGCGCTACCACGTTCTCGGCGGCGCGATCAGCCCGATCGAAGGCATCGGGCCCGACGATCTGCGGGTGCGCGAGCTCATGACTAGGCTCGCTGACGGGACGGTCACCGAGCTGATTCTGGCGACCGACCCCAACCTCGAAGGCGAAGCGACCGCGACCTACCTGGCGCGGCTGGTCAAGCCGATGGGATTGCGGGTGACCCGCCTTGCGAGTGGCTTGCCCGTCGGCGGGGATCTTGAATACGCCGACGAAGTGACGCTCGGCCGTGCGTTCGAGGGCAGGAGGCAGCTCGATGTCTGAACCGGTGCTCGAACGTCCGGGCGACGACCTCAGCGACTTTGCCGCGGAGATCGCCGACCAGGTCGAGAGCTTCGTGATCGCCGTGCGTGAAGTCGCCCGTGGCGAGCAACCCGGCGGCGCGGTCTCGATGCTGCTGCTTGAGGTGTCACAACTGCTCTTGGCGGGCGGCCGACTCGGCGCGATCGGCGACGTCGTCCCGACCGAACGTTGGGAGCCCGACGCCGGCCCCGATCCCGACATCGACGAATTGCGCGAGCGGCTTGCGCAACTCCTCGGGCCGATCGATCGGTACGTCGAGCTTTTCGACCCGTACGAGACGCCGCCGAGCGCGGTGAGCTTCGTGCTCTCCGACGACATTGCGGGCATCACCGGTGACTTGCTGCACGGCCTTCAGCATTACCGAGCCGGCCGCGCGATCGAGGCGCTGTGGTGGTGGCAGTTCTCCTATGTGTCGCATTGGGGCACCCACGCCGGGGCCGCTCTGCGGGCGCTGCAATCGGTGGTAGCCCACGCCAAGCTCGACGTCGATGGCACTGGCCCGAACGGCTAGGGCGCGCTCGACGCGGCGGCACTCGGCGTCCGGCTTGCTGGGTTTGCGTTTGGTGGCGGTGAGCTCGACGCGGCCCCGACGGGCAGGGGTACCGCGGGCAGGATGAAGTCGCTGTCGACAGGTGCGCCGGTGAGCGACGTCAGCTGGAGCACGTTCGAGCGGAACTGCGCGCGGGTCAGAATTCCGGTCGCTGTGAAGCAATAGGTGCCCGGCGACACCACGCCACTAGGGGTGGCGATCACGGCGTAGCAGGTCGCCGCCGGGATTCCGCTGATGGCTGCCCGCGGCGCTGCGGCGGCGACGCTGAGGTCAGCGCCTTGGGCGAGCACGTCCAGGGTGGTCGTGAACAGGGCCTGACCCGACGGGTCGACGTTCGCCGGCACTGGTTCTCCCGGCCCGGCCAGCGTGAGGCAGCTCGGCGAACCGGTGGTCGGCAAGTTGCAGGTGTAGGTGCCGGTCGGGTCGACCTGGATCAGCACGTGCCCGTCGGCTTCGGTGACGTCGAGCCGAGTGCGAGAACCGGTGCGGAACGCGGTGATAACGCTGCTGCGCGGCGGATTGTCTGAGCTGTCGGCGGTATAGGTGCCGGTGTAGTCGGCCCCACGCGCCCGCTGCGCGATCGAGCTGAGTGAAGTGGCAGCATTCGGCCCGCTCGACAGCAATTCGGACGCCGAGGGCAGCGGCGACGGGTGATGGCTGGTGCACCCTGCGATCAGGAGGAGCGCGCAGACGCCGGCGCTGATGCCTGCCTTACCGCTGCGGCGGCACCGATTGAAATACACACGGGTCAGGCTAACGGGCCCCGGTAGACTTCTCGGCGGTCTTCCCGTTCAAGGAGCAATCGCCCGTGGGCCTCGTCGTCCAGAAGTACGGCGGCTCGTCCGTCGCCACCGCTGAGCGCATCAAGAAGGTCGCGCAGCGGATTGTGGCGACCCGTAAAGACGGTCACGACGTGTGCGTCGTCGTGTCCGCGATGGGCGATTTCACCGACGAACTGCTGGAACTCGCCGCTGAGGTCTCCCCGATGCCACCGGCTCGCGAGCTCGACATGCTGCTCACGGCCGGCGAACGCATCTCGATGGCGCTGCTCGCGATGGCCATCGCGAATCTCGGCATGGAAGCCCGGTCGTTCACTGGTAGCCAGGCCGGGGTGATCACTAACTCAGTGCATGGCAAGGCGCAGATCATCGACGTGGCGCCGTCACGCATCCGGGAGGCGCTCGCTCAGGGCCATATCGCGATCGTCGCTGGATTTCAGGGCGTTTCGCAGGACACCAAAGACGTCACCACGTTGGGCCGTGGCGGATCCGATACCACCGCAGTCGCGCTGGCCGTCGCGCTGAACGCCGAGGTGTGCGAGATCTACACCGACGTCGACGGGGTGTTCACCGCCGATCCGCGGATCGTGCCCTCTGCTCGGCGCATCGAGCGGCTGTCGTACGAAGAGATGCTCGAGATGGCCGCGTCGGGGGCCAAGATTCTGCATCTGCGGTGCGTCGAGTACGCCCGTCGTTTTGCCATGCCGATCCATGTGCGCTCGTCGTTCTCGACGAAGACCGGAACGTGGATCGCCGAAATCTCTCCGGAGGACCAGATGGAAGCCCCGATCATTTCCGGTGTCGCTCATGAGCGCGGCGAGGCCAAGGTCACCGTGATCGGAGTGCCTGACAAGCCGGGTGAGGCCGCGCAGATCTTCAGCGCCGTCGCCGACGCGGGGGTGAACATCGACATGATCGTGCAGAACGTGTCGTCGGTGGCGACCGGCCGCACCGACATCACGTTCACGTTGCCGAGCACCGACCTGACCGCCGCGGTCGAGGCGTTGAGTCGCGCGCAGGGTCAGATCGGCTTCGAATCGCTTCAGTCCGACGACCAGATCGGCAAGGTCTCGTTAGTCGGGGCGGGCATGCGTACACACCCTGGCGTGACCGCGAAATTCTTGACCGCGCTAGCAGACGCTGGCATCAACGTGGAGATGATCTCCACCTCGCAGATCCGCATTTCTGTTGTGGTGCGCGAAGACGAACTGCCAATCGCGGTCGCTGCCGTACACAGTGCGTTCGACCTCGACTCGACCGACGACGTCGCGACGGTCTATGGCGGTACCGGCCGATGAGTGGTCTGCGCGTCGGCGTGGTTGGTGCGACGGGCCAGGTCGGTGGCGTCATGCGCCGCATCCTGCTCGAGCGGCGGTTCCCGGTGTCGCAGATTCGGTTCTTCGCCTCCGCACGCTCGGCCGGAACCGTGCTCTCGTGGGCCGGCACCGACGTCGTGGTTGAAGACGCCGCGCTTGCCGACCCGTCGGGTCTCGACATTGCGCTGTTCTCGGCCGGCGGCGCGACGTCGCGCGAGCTGGCGCCGCGATTCGCCGCCGCTGGGGCGATCGTGATCGACAACTCGTCCGCGTGGCGGATGGATCCCGACGTGCCGTTGATCGTCGCCGAGGTAAACCCGGGCTCGGTGCGCGACGCCCGCAAGGGCATCATCGCGAACCCGAACTGCACGACGATGGCCGCGATGCCGGTGCTGAAGCCGCTGCACGACGAAGCCGGGTTGATTCGGTTGATCGCGAGCACCTACCAGGCCGTGTCGGGCAGCGGGCTCTCCGGGGTCGACGAACTCGACAAGCAGGTGCGCCAGGTGGTCGATCGCGCCGCCGACCTCACCCACGACGGGCGCGCGGTGGAATTTCCGGCGCCGGTGAAGTACGTGCGGCCGATCGCGTTCAACGTGATCCCGCTGGCCGGCTCGCTTGTCGACGACGGCTCGTTCGAGACCGACGAAGAGCAGAAGCTGCGCAACGAGAGCCGCAAGATTCTCGACATCCCGTTGCTGCGCGTTTCGGGCACCTGCGTGCGGGTGCCGGTCTTCACCGGCCACTCGCTGTCTCTCAACGCCGAGTTCTCGCGACCACTACCGGTTGCGCGGGCTTTGGAGTTGCTTGCGCACGCGCCGGGTGTCTCGGTCACCGATGTGCCGACGCCGTTGCAGGCCGCGGGCGCCGACCCGAGCTTTGTCGGGCGGGTACGGCAAGACCCTGGCGTTGACGACTTGCGCGGGCTGGTGCTTTTCGTCAGCAACGACAACTTGCGCAAGGGCGCCGCGCTGAACGCCGTCCAGATCGCCGAACTCGTCGCCGCCGATCTCCCCACCCGCTAGCCCCACCTCGCCGAGCCACCCTCGTGCGGGACGGCGGGCAGGCGGGGGTCGCGTGCGGAACGGCGGGCAGGCGGGGGTCGCGTGCGGAACGGCGGGCAGGCGGGGTTAGGCGGGGAGGTGGCGGCGGGCGAAGTCGAGTTCGGCCTCGGCGTGCCTGATTCGCTCGTCGACGACGAGTGAGCCGTGGCCGGCGTCGAACCGGTAGACCTCGTGTGGTGCCGACCTGACGGCGAGCCGGTCGATGTAGTTGTCGATCTGCCGGATTGGGCAGCGCGGATCGTTCGCGCCAGCCAGGATCAACACTGGGGCGATCACGTTGTCGACGTAGGTAAGGGGTGACGACTGGCGATAGCGGTCGGGCACGTCGTCCGGGCTGCCGCCGAACAGTGCCCGGTCGTACGCGCGCAGCCCTTCCATTTCATCTTCGTAGGCCGCGAAGTAGTCAGCGACCGGTACGCCGGCAACGCCGACCGCCCACGCGCCGGGCTGCATGCCGAGTCCGAGCAGGGTGAGGTAGCCACCCCATGACCCTCCGGTCAGCACAATGCGCGCTGGGTCGGCAAGACCCGACGACACGGCCCAGGTGCGCACGGCGAGCAGATCCTCGAGCTCGGTGAGGCCGACCCGATGTTCCATTGCGTCGCGCCACGCTGACCCGTATCCGGTCGACCCGCGATAGTTGACTCGGACGACGGCGAATCCCGCGTCGATCCAGGCCGCGACACCTGGCGAGAACGCATCGGCGTCATACGCGGCGGGCCCGCCGTGCACCAAAAACACTGTAGGCACAGGGAAAGTAGCGCCAATCGGCCTCGACACCAGGGCATGGATGAGTCCGCCGGCGCCGTCAACCCAGGCGTCTTCGACCGGCACCGACTCAGGTGCGACCGGGCCCGGCGGCGTCAACACCACCTGACCAGCCGAATCGCGCAGGGTGGGCGCGTGGGCGCCCGACGACCACAAGAACTCGATGGTTCCACCGGGCCTCGCGGTGGCGCCCGCGATCGTGCCAGCCGGTATCTCGAGCTGCTCCAACGTCTCAGTGGCGAGGTCGTACCGGTACAGCGAGCTCCGGGCTTGGTACTCGTGGGCGACGAGCAGTGCCGACGCGTCGGCAAACCATTGGGCTGAGATATCGCCTGGCAGATCGAGCACGAGTGCCCGCTCGGTGCCGTCGGCGACATCCCAGATGAAGGGTGTCCAGCGATCGTGGCGCTCGTGCCTCGCCAGCAATCGGGTATCGCCGGCGATCGGGGCGAACGCGACAGCGGCCAAGCCGCGACCGGCGCCGTCCCAGAGGTCGGCCATCGGCGAACCGTCGGCAACCCGCAATACCCGAAGCGCCATGTGCCGAGAGTCGCCGTGCTCGCTGTGCTCGATCGCGATCAAGGTGTCGTCGCGGGAGAGCGCGATCACGCCTGCGTCTTGTTCATGGGAGTACATCAAGATCGGATCATCGCCCGGCCGCGCGACGTAGATGGTGGCGCCGTCGTCAGTTGACCGGCCGACGACGGCGAGGCCGCGCTGGCCGAGACACAACCCGCTCGGGTACGACGGCAGCAGCCCAGGTACCGCCTCTTCAGCGGTGTCGGCACTAACGTCGGCGCTGGTCTCGAATCGCTGGCGGCGCCACACCCCGAACTCGTTGCCGCCGGTGTCGTCGAACCACCAGACCCACTCGCCGAGCGGGTCGATGGTGCCGACGCGGGTGCCGGCCGGGCGTGCAGTGATCTGTGCGGTCGACCCATCCGACCGGTCCCAGCGGTACATCTCGAATGTCCCGCTGGCGTTGCTCACGAACACGTTGCGATCGGGGCGCAACACCGCCCAGTCAGGCAACGTCATGCGGGCCGCGCGAAACCGGGCCTTCCACGCGACGTCGGTGGGATCAAGACTGGTAGTCACGCCGACATTCTGCCGTGATCGAGGCCGAGTCTACGATTCCTATCCGCGAGGTCGGCCGAGCCCGGCGCGAAAAGCGCGAGCCCATCGACGTCCGGGCTGCTTGCCGGTTTGCCACGCCAGCGCGCACAACGGGCAGGCATCACGCGGCGGCCGATCGGAACATTCGCCCTCGACGATGAGTCCGGCGCCGCAGTAGGCGGTCGTCACCTCGCCGACTGACAGGCGCGGCGGTGGGTAGCCATGCTTGACCGGTCCGACGTTCGACCACGTCGAGGTGTCCGATGCCGGTTGCGCGTCCACCGTGCCACGGTACGGCAGCGCTCGGCCGATCGGCGCGAACGATCTCACCTGAAATATCTCTGCTCCGAGATGCTTGTCTCGGAGGTAAAACACTTGCTAGGCTCCCGGCCCAGGAAGCAGGAAGCTTCCACATCCCCAAGGGAGACCGTTCAATGAGCGCAACTCTCGTCGTCCGCCACCAGGTCAACGACTACGCCGCATGGCGCGCCGTCTATGACGAGCTCGAGCCGCTGCGGCTCGAGCACGGCTGCACCGCAAAGCGGGTGCTTCGTCTGCCGGAGAACGTCAACGATGTCTTGATCACGCACGACTTCCCCACCGTCGAGCAGGCGAGCAGCTTCGCGCACTCGCCCGAGCTTCAGGCCGGCATGCAGCGCGCCGGTGTCGCCGGGCCGCCGCAGGTGGAGATCTTCGCCATTGTCTGAGCCCTACCGCCGCAAGCCGGGGAAGGGCGGACGTCCTTCCCCGGCGGCACGTGGCGTGGTCAAGGTCGATGCCGACTTCGAGACCGAATACCCGGACGGCGACGCCGCCAGTACCGCGGCCTACGCGTCGCTCGCCCGAGTAGGCGCGGCAGCTTTGCTCGAACTCGATCGGGCTATCTCGGCGAGCTTCGACATGTTGCAGCCGCCGGCGACGGTGCTCGCGGTGCTCGATGGTGCGGCCGGCCCGCTCACGCCGTCCGAGATTGGCGAACGTGTCATTGCGCCGTCGGCGACGATGACCGCGAACCTCGATCTGCTCGAACGCCGGGGTTGGGTGCGGCGCAGCCCGAACCCCGACGATCGGCGCAGCACGCTGGTCGAGATCACCGATTCGGGGCGGGCTACCGCTGACCGGCTGCTCCCCGGCATCCGTAAGATCGAGCGGGCGGCGCTTGATGCGCTCACGCCTGATGAGCGGGTGGTGTTGCTCGACATGCTCGCGCGGGTCCTCGGCCGACTCGCCACCATCGCGGCTGAGTCGCCCGAGCCACTAGACGGCCTTCGGATCCGGCCCGGACGGCTTGACCCGCCTCCGTTGTAACCGGTCAGTCTCGGCCATCGACGCAGAGCCGCATCCCGTGGACAATCCAAGACCACACGCAGTTCTCTGACCCGCGCTTGGGTGAGCCCCTTCGAGCAAGCCGACCGGAGCCACGACATGGACCCCTTTCGGGACGACCTGCAAGGCGCGCCGTCGGGGCCTCGGCAGTTCGCCTGCTTCGCCATGGTCGAGCCGGCGAACGTCTGGTCGTTCATCACCGGGTCGCGAGAAAGCGGCGGCTATCTCTACGGCCTCGCAGCACATTCATCGTGGGAAGCCGATGCGCCGATCGAATTCCACGCCACAGAGGGATATTCACTGATCGGTCGGGTGCTGCACGTCGAAGAGCCGCGGCGGCTTTCGTACGTCTTGCAAGCCGGCCCCGACGACCCGCCGACTTATCTCACCTGGCAGATCCGCGCTTGTTCCGGCGGCAGCGCGATCCGGTTACAAGTCGACGAGATCGACAGCACGGACGACGATGAAGCGGCCGAAAACGTGTGGCTCCCCGTTCTTGCCGCTCTGCAAAGCCGGTTGGCTGCGTATACGACCGACGAGTCACGGGAGATTGCGGCGCCGATCGAAGAACGCGCCGAAGAAGCGCCGCCGCAGGATCGGTAGCGTCGAAAAGCAGCCGCAATTCCAGCCGAGCGGGTCACCTTGCTGATAACCCGCAGAAGGCATCTGAAAAACCATGCATGTCGACGTAACAAGAGGTATCCAAGAAAGCGATGTCGACAACGTTGTCAGAGGGTCGATTGGCTGGTAACTTATCCTGTTTAACCGAGTCTCGGAAATAGTTTCGGGCGAGCCTGCCGGTGGCCTGACGAATAGGCCGGCTTTGTTAACGCTAACTGCTTGCGGCGGACCGGACTGCGAAGAAGTCGCTTCTGGCGATCCATCGGCCTCCGGAACACGGCGAGCCCAACGCTCACGCCGGGTCGGAGTTGGTTGCGAAGATCCCGGTGAAGTCGGTTCCGCCGTTGCGCGCGAAGACCGGAATTCGGCTCAAGGGCGCAGTCACGTTTACTACCCGGCCGCCGGCGTGAATGGCCCCCGTGGCTGTGTCGGTCCACGATGCTCCGACGGGTAAATACACCGCTCGTCTGCGAGCACCGAGTTCGAGCACCGGCGCGACCAGCAGGTCGGGTCCGAACATGTATTGATCGTCGATAGACCAGCACGTGTCATCGACAGGAAAGTCGACGAACATCGGTCGCATGGGCGGCAAGCCCGCTCGCGAGGATTCGAGCATTTGCGCGTGGATGTAGGGACGCAATCGTTCACGAACCGCGAGGTACTCGGAGAGCATCCCGTACGTCTCCTCCCCGTAAGACCAGATCTCGTTCGGGCCGCCCGAATGACCGGCTTCGAATTGTTCGCGCGGCTCACGATGTCCGTGCATCCTTAACAGCGGGCAGAAGACCGCGTATTGGAACCAGCGGACCATCAACTCGCGGTAGTCCGCCGAGGTGGGGTCGCCACCAGCAAAACCGCCAATATCCGTCGTCCACCACGGGATGCCGCTCATGGCTACGTTAAGGCCAGCTCGCACCTGCGCCTGCAACGATTCGAACGTCGGAGGAATGTCGCCCGACCATAGGGCTGCTCCGAACCGTTGACTTCCCGCCCATGCTGAACGGACCAGGCAGATGATCTCCTCTTCGCCCTCGCCGCGCATGTGCTCGTAGAAGCCTCTGACGTGTTCGCGCGGATAGATGTTGGCAACTTCTGGGCCAGCACCGCCGAAGAACCGCAGATTTCCAAACTGCTCCGGATAAATCTCCGGCTCGCATGCGTCGAGCCACCACACCCGGATTCCGGCGTCGTAGTACCCGGTCTTTATAGCGTCCCAGACAAAGCTGCGCGCGGCAGGGTTCGTCGCATCGTAGAAACTGACTCCGAGCGTTTCCTCAGCAGCTCCCTTGTCGGGAAAGAGCTGATGCACAGACGAGCCGTGCGCGGTAGCGATCAGGTAGCCACGACGATTCATCACGTCGTAGTTTGCGGCAAGAGTGCTTACGGACGGCCACACCGACACCATGAGCTTGACGCCCATGGCAGCGAGTTCCTCGACCATCGCGCGCGGGTCTGGCCAATCAGCGGCGTCGAAACGCCATTCCCCTAGCCGCGTCCAATGGAAATAGTCAACGACGATGACCGACAGTGGCAAGCCACGGTCTCGATAGCCCCGAGCCACCTCGAGCAGCTCGTTCTGAGTCTTGTAGCGCAGCTTCGACTGCCATAGTCCGCTGGCCCAGGACGGCATCGTCGGAGCATGTCCCGTGGCATCCGCGTAGTGCGTCAAGATCTCGCGCGGAGAACTACCGGTGGTCACCCAGTAGTCAATTTGGCGTGCGGAATCCGACACCCATCGGGTGCCATTTTCGGCGAACTCCACCCGTCCGACCGCCGGGGAGTTCCACAGGAACCCGTACCCCCGCGATGAGATCGCGAAAGGGATCGTGACCTCGGCGTTGCGCTGAACGAGGTCGAGCACGAGCCCTTTTTGGTTAAGACGTCCGTGCTGATGTTGGCCGAGACCGAATATCTTTTCTTCCGGGTAGGCACAAAAGCGCTGCTCGAGGCGGCACGCCTCGTCACCAGCCGATGCGAAGAGGCGAGGCCCGGGCCAGACGAAATGCGCTGGCATCTCGCTGACAAGTTCGGCGGCATCCGTTACCCGACTGAATCTCAACTGCCCCGCAGCCGACAGGTCAACGCGAAGATTCCCATTGACAAGGGAGGCTGTCCCGTCGCCGGAGGTGACAACCACGTCAGTCGGAACCGGGGTGTCGACGAGCGCACCGTCGAGGTCGAGAATGTCCTCCCGGGCGGCGCGAACTCGCATGCTGTCGACTCCCCACGCTTCGACACGCAGCACATGATCTGCGGCCCGAATCTCGAGCCGGTCCGCACCGAGTTGGGCCACTAGCGTTCCTCTCGATTCCGTAGCAAGCAGCAAACGTGATCCTCTGAAGCACCCCGTGGTATCCGCGGTCGGACAAGTATCAGGGCTAATGCGTGCGCGGTTGCGGGTCCGTCGCTTGGAACCGGGGTGCAAAGCATGGTCTGCCTGCGCTCTTTCCAGTCGCGCTGGGGTCCGTGCCGTCCGTGTCGTCCATGCCGTTCATGGACGAATCGGGCGGGAGGCTAGCGGAGTCGCCACGCCGTTTCAATGTCGCCGACCACCGCTGCTGTCGGATCCATTGGGGCCCGTAAAGGCACGGCTTGGTAACGGTCTCAGAATGCCTTGACACCCCCGGTGAGTCCGCTCTAGGTTCTCGCTTACCCCGCTGACAATGTTAACGTTCACCCGAATTTCTGGCAGTGCTTTTGAAACGATTCATAGGCCCCAGCGGCAGAGGTGTTCCGCCCCGTTTGGCCCAACCGCTGTCCTGGCGCGTTGTGGCATCCATTCGAGCCAGGTGACATACATGAAAGGATCCTCGTGATGCGCAAGGGATCTACACACCGTGCAGCAGGTGGGCTGGCAGGAGCTGTCAGCATCGTTGTGGCGCTAGCCGGATGCTCGTCGAGTCACAAGTCAGCAAGCACAACCCCATCGAGCGCAGCGCCTTCAACCAGCTCGGCTGCCCCCGCACCGACAGCTTCCGCGTCGGCACCAGCGACATCGGCCGCACCCGTGAGTTCACCTGCGCCGGCTGCCGGCGCCGTCAGTCTTACGTCGTTGGACTACTACAGCAGCGATCCCTACAAGAGCTTCGTGAGCTCCCACCTGCAGAGCTGCGCGGCTGCAGCCGGCGCGACAATGGCAAGTCAGGACCACGTTCCCGGTGGTCAGTTGGGGCCGAAGATTCTGCAGGACATTTCGGCGCACTCGCTGCCCAGCCTGCTGATGATCGACAACCCAGGCGTGCAGGCGATCGCGGCCACCGGCGCACTTGTGCCGCTGACGGACCTTGGAGTCGACCCCACGACCGGGATTTTCCCGGGCATCCTCGCCGCGGGTACGTATAAGGGCAAGGTCTACGGGATGGCGCCCTCGGTGAACTCGATCGCGCTGTTCTACAACAAGGATCTGCTAACGGCTGCGGGGGTCGCGGTGCCCAAGACGTGGGCGGACCTCACGGCAGCGGCGAAGAAGTTGACCACCTCGGCGCACTACGGGCTCGCGTTCTCGGCCGACAATGATGGCGAAGGTGCCTGGCACTTCCTCCCCTTCTTGTGGTCGAACGGTGGCGACTTCCTGCATCTCGGCGACCCGGCCGCTGTGCAGGCGCTGACCTTCGAGTCGGACTTCGTGAAGAGCGGCGCCGCGTCGAAGTCCGTGGTCTCCTGGACCCAAGGTGACGTGAACGATCAGTTCGCCGCGGGCAAGGCCGCCATGGAGATCAACGGCCCGTGGAACATCGCGCCTCTCGACAAGCTCCAGAACATTCACTACGGAATCGCTCCGATTCCGGTGCCGGCGGCCGGCAAGACGCTTGTCGCGCCCCTCGGTGGAGAGATGTGGACCATTCCGCAGACCACGCCGGCTCAAGAGGCGGCGGCGGCAAAGGTTGTGACCTGCATGAATAACCCGGCAAACCAGCTGGCCTACAACACCGACGTCGTCCAGGTCCCGACTCGCATGGACGTCGCCGCACAGTACGGCCAGAGCTACCCGCCGATCCAGTCCTTCATCAGCGAGGTCAGCACGGCCAGGTCGCGTACCGAAGAGGTCGGGGCATTGTTCCCAACCGTGGCGACAGCATTGGAAACAGCGATCCAAGCCGCAATAACCGGCGCAGCGTCACCGGCATCGGCGCTCAAGACAGCCGCGGCGACAGTCGCAGCGGCCCCTGCTCCCTAGGCGAGCCGTGGGGCGCCTACTCCTCGGGCGCCCCACGGTTGCAGAGCAACGGAGATGATCGAAAATATTCGAGCACGTTGACGGCAAGGTGACTGCAAGGTGACCGAGTTGGCCCGGCGCGCACGCGTCGAGACCTCGCCCGGCGCCGCGAGAAACTCGCGGCGCCGGGCGCGTTGGTCGGAACGCGTGGCCAAGTGGATGTTCATTGCGCCGGCCGTGATTTATCTGGTGGTGTTCTTTGCCTACCCGATCGTGAAGAACGGGTTGACGAGTTTCCAGAACTACACAACCTCGTCGCTGTACACGGGGAAGGCGCCCTTCAATGGCTTTCAGAACTATCGGCACATCTTCCACTCGGGAATCTTCGGCAAGATTGCTCTGAACACTGCGTTGTTCACCATCGGCTCCATGGTGGGCCAGTTCGTGATCGGGCTCGGTTTGGCGGTGTTCTTCAGCCGCCGGTTCCCACTCAATGGTCTGATCCGCTCGGTAATCCTGCTGCCGTGGTTGCTGCCGCTGGTCGTCTCCTCGACTGTGTGGCGGTGGATGCTGGACCAAGACAACGGCGTGCTCAACAACGTCTTGGTCAACTCAGGCCTGACGACGACACGGGTGCCGTGGCTCACGAGTACCACCGTCGCTCTTATTTCGGTGATCCTCGTCAATATCTGGATCGGGATTCCGTTCAATATGGTCATCCTGTACAGCGGCCTCCAGGACATCCCGACAGACCTCTACGAGGCGGCGAAGATCGATGGCGCGAACGGGCTGAGGACCTTCTGGCACATCACCTGGCCACTCTTGCGCCCGGTTGTCGGTGTTGTCGTCATCCTCGGCTTCATCTATACCGCCAAAGTGATCGACATCATTCTCGTCGTGACGGGCGGCGGACCCGTTGACGCGAGCGAAACGCTCGCTGTTGGCTCATACAACCTGTCGTTCAAGACGTTCCTGTTTGGCCAGGGAGCGGCCATGGGCAACGTGCTCATTCTCATATCACTCGTCTTCGCAGCAATCTACCTGCGAATGAACCGCGGCACGTTCAGTGAGACCGACACGCGATGAGGCGATCACAGAAGCGGAGTTGGATCACGACAGTCATCGCGCTGGCCATCTTGGCCGTCTTCTTGTTTCCCGTGTATTGGATGGTCAACGCGTCGCTGCAGTCCGGTGTGACTGCCGCCCATACCACCTGGTTTCCCTTCCATCTCAGCTTCTCGTCCTACCGACTCGCATTCCACAGCGAAAAGAAGGACGTTCTCACGAGTCTCATCGTTGCCTCGGGGGCAACCATCGTCGAGATTCTGATCGCGACACCTGCGGCGTACGCGCTGTCCCGATTCCGGTTGCCATCTACTCGCCTCCTCATCATGGGAATACTCGTCACCCAGATGATCCCCGGCATCGTCATCGCGAACGCCCTGTACCGCACGTACACCAGCATTCACCTGCTGAATTCTTATCTCGGTCTCATGCTCGCCGACGCCTCGCTTGGCATTCCGTTCTCGATCCTGCTGGTGCGCTCCTTCATGGCCGGGATCCCAACTGAAATCCTCGAAGCGGCGCGCGTCGACGGTGCCGGCCGTTTGAAAACACTGCTGGCGATCGTCGTTCCCGTAAGCAAGAACGGCATCGTCACCGCGGCGCTGTTCAGCTTCCTCTTCGCCTGGAGCGACCTCCTCTTCGCCCTCACCCTCACGACGAGTACGAAGATTCAGCCGATCACGTTGGGGATCTATCAATTCGTTGGCGTCGACCGGCAGATATGGGGACCGGTGATGGCGACCGCCGTCATCGCGTCACTTCCTGCAGTTGTCTTGTTGCTTCTCGCCCAGCGGTTCATCGCATCGGGCGTCACCGTGGGTGCCGTCAAGTGACAGAGGCGACAGACACAGGAGCTCGGGTGCGTGCCCCAGGCCGAATGATCGGTGACATTGCAGTCGGCCCCATCGGGCTAGGCACGTTGCAGATGTCCGTCGACGGCCGTCCGAGCCGCGACCGTGCCTATGAGACCGTCCGTGCCGCAGTCGAGTGCGGGGTGACGCTGATCGACACGGCCGACGCGTATTGCATTTCCCCCGACGAGTTCAACCACAATGAACGGCTGATTTCCGACGCGTTGCGCGCATGCGGTGATGCAGCCCGCGATGTGCTTGTTGCGACCAAGGGTGGGCACACTCGGCCTGGCGGCGAGTGGGAAGTCGACGGTCGACCGGCCTACCTTCGCGAGGCCTGCGAGCGATCGCTGCGTGCCCTCCGGGTTGACCAGATCGGCCTCTACCAACATCATCGCCCCGATCCCAAGGTGCCGTACGAAGCGTCGATCGAGGCGCTGCGAGATCTTCGGGACGCCGGCAAGATTCGTCTCGTCGGCATCAGCAACGCGAACGTCAATCAGATACAAGTCGCACTGACGGTGTTAGGTCCCGGCGGTCTTGCGAGTGTTCAGAACGAGTTTTCGCCGCGGATGAGACAGAACCGTGCCGAACTTAACCTCTGCAAGGATCTGGGCATTGCCTTCTTGCTCTACAGCCCGCTCGGCGGAATCGGTGGAGGAGCACGCCTTGGCCGACTGCACCCAGAATTCGAACGCCTGGCTCAGAAGCACGATGTCTCCTCACAGCAGATTGCGCTGGCATGGGAACTAACCCTTGGTTCGCACGTCATTCCGATTCCGGGATGCAGCAGGCCGGAAAACGTCGTCGACTGTGCGGCGGCGGTTGACGTCGCGCTTAGTGACGAGGATCTCGAAGAACTGAGTGGGAAGGCGCCGTGACCGATCGACCGAGTAAGGCGCCGGCCCCGCCGATGGGCTGGAACAGCTGGGATGTCTATGGCGCGAGTGTTACCGAGGAAGAGGTGCTCCTCAACGCGACCTACCTCGCCACTCATATGTTGAGCAGCGGCTGGGAGTACGTCGTCGTGGACATTCAGTGGTACGAGCCGTCGGCTACCTCGTCGTCGTATCACCCGTTTGTTCCACTGACGATGGATGACTTTTCGCGATTGACTCCAGCAGTCAACCGATTTCCCTCGGCGGCGAACGGCGCTGGATTCGCACCGCTCGCGGCAAAGATCCACGCTCTCGGGCTCAAGTTCGGCATTCATGTCATGCGCGGAATCCCGCGACAGGCCGTGCACCAGAACACGGCCATCCTCGGCACTGATGTTCGCGCGCGCGAGGTCGCCGCAACCGATTCGACCTGCGCGTGGAATACCGACATGTACGGTGTCGATCCGAACGCGCCCGGGGCCCAGCAGTACTACGACTCTCTTTTCGACCTGTACGCATCGTGGGACGTCGACTTCGTGAAGGTTGATGACGCACTCTTTCCGTACGCCGCGGGCGAGATAGAACTCATCCGCGACTCCATCGATCGATGCCAACGAGACATCGTCCTTAGCTTGTCATGTGGACCTATGGACATGGCTGATGCGCCGCATGTGCGTGCCCACGCTGAAATGTGGCGTATGTCAGGTGACTTCTGGGATACCTGGGAGGACCTGTTCGGCATGTTCGAGTTCTGCGACAAATGGACTCACCATGGAGGCGAAGGTCATTGGCCGGACGCCGACATGCTGCCCCTTGGTGAGGTTGCGCTCCGCTCGAAGGAACACGGTATCGGGCGGCGTTGGACACGACTCTCGCACGACGAGCAGCGCACGATGATCACCCTGTGGTGCATCTTTCGTTCGCCGTTGATGATTGGGAGCTACTTACCGACACTCGATGAGTGGACGCTTGCTCTCCTCACCAACGACGACGTGCTCCAGGTGGTTCGCTCGTCGCATGGCGCGCGGCAGTTGTTCCGCCGCGGACATCTCATCGTCTGGGTCGCGGCCCGTGATGACACGGTCAGCTATATGGCCGTCTTCAACACCGGGTTTACCGACCGGTGCTACACGGTGCAGCTCGGGGCCGCGGGCCTGCCCGAGACCGCGGTAGTGCATGACCTGTGGGACCACGCGAGCCTCGGGGCCGTCACCCGATCGCTGTCCGTCGACGTTGCGAGTCACGGGGCCCGGCTCTTGCAGATAACTCGGTGTCCTTAGGGAGAGACGAGGCGATCGGGGCCATCACGCCCGACGGCCCCGACTGACCGCTGAATTGTTTTCATATGGGCCGGCGGTGAGCCGATGAGGCAGCTGTCCCGTTCTGTGCGGGCCAGATCAGTGAGGGTGCTGTGAACATGCAGGTACGAGGTCGGGTTTCTCGAGCCGTCGGAACCTTCTCGGTGCGTACCAAGATCTTGAGCGCAGTTCTGATTGCAATATTCGTTGCGGCGGCGGTTGGTGTGGTTGCGCTGACTGAGACCGCCGACGTCGCGGCGCAGGGCGAGTCGATCTACACTTCGGCGCTCCTTCCCAATCAGCAGCTCGCCGATCTGCGGGAAGCGGTCGTGCAGGCGCGTTTCGACGTACTGTCGCGAGCCAACGCGGTCGACCCGAGCGCCTACGCATTGGCCGATGCGGGTCTGAAAGCAGATGACCTGAAGATCGCCACGGTTGCGGCGGCGTACGCCTCTGAGCCCTTGAACCCATCTCAGGAGAAGTCGCTCCGGGTATTCAACCAAGCCTGGCTGAGCTACAAGAATGTTCGTGACAACGAGATGACGCCTGCACTGGTTGCTGGCAACAAGGTGCTCTACGAGCACTACCGCACGACCGAGCTGATCCCTCTTGTCGCTGTAATTCTGGGGTCACTGAACGACCTGAGTACACAGGCAGACGCGATCGCGGTCAGCCATCTCACGACGGCCACCCATGCCCGGACCGTCGCGCGAGACGTGATCGCAGGGCTGTTGACCATCGGACTCGTGCTCGCCATTGGGATGGGCCTCAGCGTGGCCGGCGCAATCGTGCGGCCATTGCGGCGTATCCGCGATGTCCTCGATGCAGTCGCGAAAAACGATCTCACCGGAACGGCGAAGGTCGACACAAGAGACGAGCTTGGCCAGATGGCGACCTCGTTGAACGCGTCGATCGGCAACCTTCAGGCTTTGCATACCGCACTTAGCAGGCAAGCCAGACACGACTCTTTGACCGGCCTGCTGAATCGTGCCGCACTCACTGAACTCCTCGACCTAGAGCTCATGACTCGCCGTTACAAAGGCAAGAGCGCCTTGCTCTTCGTCGACCTCGACGGATTCAAGGTGATCAACGACAGTTGGGGTCACTCAGCGGGCGACGAACTCCTTGTCCTCGCTGCCGACCGTATTTGCAGCTCAGTGCGCGAGGATGACGTTGTCGCCAGGATGGGTGGTGACGAGTTCGTCGTCATCTGCGGTGACCTCGAAACCGCACGCATCGCGACGGACGTGGCCAGCCGGATTGCTCGGGACCTCGCTGCGCCGTTCCGAGTGGGAGATCGCGAGGTCGTTGTAAGTGCCAGTATCGGTATCGCAGTTTCGGATTCGGAGTCGACCTCAACCGAACTGCTGCGGCAGGCGGACGTCGCTATGTACGAGGCTAAGGCCCTCGGCAAGGCTCAGTACGCGGTCTACGACGACGTACTGAGGTCGCGAGTCGACGACAGGTTGGTGACCGAAGCCGCCCTCAGGCGAGCATTGGCGCAAGAGGAACTTGTGTTGCGCTACGAGCCAATCATTCGACTATCCGACGGTGCTCCCGTCGCATTCGAAGCCGTTGTTAGTTGGAACCGGCCAGGTCAAGGGTTTGTCGATGCCGCCGAGTTCATTCCCATCGCCGAGGAGTCGGCTCTCGTCACCGCGATTCACGCCTGGGCAGTCGTGACGGCTTGCCGCGAGGCCGCTTCGTGGGTAAACCGCACGTTGTCCCTGACTGTGAAACTTTCTGCCCGCGACCTCCAGCATGAGGAGGTCGCCGACGCGATCGCGGATGCACTCGCCGAAACAGGTCTTGAGGCGACCCGTCTGACCATCGAACTGTCGGAACGCATTCTGACCTCCGGGCGGACCACGATGCGCGCCAACCTTGGCCGAATCCAAGCTTCCGGCGTCAAACTGGGGATTGACGATTTTGGCACCGGTCACTCATCGCTTACATACCTGCGCGACCTGCGGGCAAATACCGTGAAGCTTGACGTATCGTTCGTGTCCGAGGTCGACGTCGACAGCGTTGACGTCGCGATCGTCAGCGCGCTTGTCGGCATGGGCCATGCGCTCGACCTTCAGGTCGTGGCCCAAGGCGTCGAGCGAATGACCCAGGTGGATGGTTTGCGCGACATGGCTTGCGATGCGGCACAAGGTCGCGTGTTTGGCGAGCCGATGATGGCCACCGACCTCCCGGCCTACCTGAAAGCGCACGCAGGATCAGCTCACCCTCAAATCCGAGCCAACCCGCGAAAGACCGGGAATGCGCTCGGGCGGCGCCGTAGCGATAGTCGGCTGCCCGTTGTAGTCCGACCGCGTGGCGACGTCGCTCCAGTCGTCCCCGCTCAGTAGGGCAATTTCGTGCCTCGGCGCCTCGTGAGGTGATCGGCGAGACGAGTTCGGCACGACAGAACGACCATCAACGCGGCACTAGCAGGCGAGCGTAGCCGCGCGCCGCAGGCCAACGGACTTCGGTGAACGGCCCGGAGCGCATGTCATCTTTCTGTCATCGCGTGTGTGTAAATCTGCGACGACTCGGCCGGGTACTGCAGCCCGATTTGGCGGCGAATCTCGTCAAGGGTGTCCATGATGGTGAGCGTTTCGTCCAGCGGCATCCACGGACTTTCCGTGAGGCCGGCGTCAACGCATCGCGCGACTTCGGCTGCCTGGTGCCGCAAGCCTCGGCCAACGTGGGCGATGTTGTGGATTTCCAAGACACCGTTGCGTTCGATCAACCGGAAGGTTGTAGGCGCGAAGAAATCACCGGCGATCTCGATGCGCGCGTCGCGACCGTTGATGCTGGCCCGGTTGGATGTATGCCCCTCGAGCGTCGTGAAAAGTACGGCCTGGCGGCCGCCCACGTACTCCAAGATCACCGACGTTTGGGAATCGACGCCAGTGAATGCAGGGTGGCTTCGTGCGGTGATCTTGTCCGGTGGTCCGAACAGCATCGAGGCAAACGACAGGGGGTAGACGCCGAGGTCGAGGAGCGCGCCCCCGCCGAGGGCTGGTGCGAAGGACCGGTGTGTCGCGTCCTCGACAAAGTGCTCGCCAAAGTCAGCAGTGAACGAGCGAACTTCTCCGAGGCGGTTCTCGGCGATGATCTGCCGAATTCGCACAACGTGCGGAAGAAATCGAGTCCACATGGCCTCCATGAGGAAGGTGCCGTGCGCTCGGGCCTCCGCCACGAGAGTCCGTGCTTCTCCGCCGTTGAGGGTGAAGGGTTTTTCGACGAGCACGGCCTTGCCTGCGCGGATCGCGAGCAGCGTGCAGGCGAAGTGGGCGGGGTGCGGGGTCGCAACATAGACGGCGTCGATTTCAGGGTCATTGGCTAGCGCCTCGTAACTCGCGTAGCGATGCGCGATCGCAAAGCGCTCGCCGAACGAGTCCGCAGTCTGTTGCGTGCGCGAACCGACGGCCACGATGTCGGCGGTCGGAAGGAGTGCTAAGTCCGTGGCGAACGCAGAAGCGATCCCGCCGGTGCCGATGATTCCCCACCTGAGGGAAGGAACTGCGTGCGACACGAGGTGCTCCTTTCAGGTCGTCCGGAAGACGGTCGCCGTTCGTGTCTGAGTCCAGACATCAGGGGGTGCTGCTCAGGTGAGGCTGGGGTCGGTTGAGTACCGACCCCAGCCGTCCTTAACGCGCGCGCCTAGGAGCAGGAGTTCTTGTAGACGTATTGCGCCTTCGCCGTCAGGTTGCTCGTTGTCAGAGCCGCCAGCGTGGTCTGGATCGTTCGTGTCACGGTTTGACCAGACAACGCAGCCACTGCCTGTTCGACGCTGTCGACACCCTCGGTGTAGGGGTCTTGCGCGATGAGGCCTTGAACGATTCCGCTCTGGAGGTCTTGAACCTGCTGCGGGCCAGCGTCGTAGCCGATGACCTTGACAACTCCCTGCTTACTGGCCTGCTTTAGCCCGGTGGCGGTACCTTCGGCGCCCTGCACGTTCGTCGCGAATACGCCCGCCAGGTCGGGGTGTGCGGACAGCACGGAGGTGGTAATCGACGCAGCCTTGGCCGGGTCGTCGTCGTTGTACTGAGTGTCGAGGACGGTGATGCTCGGATACTTCGCCTTGATCTCGTCGATGAATCCCTTTGCCCTGGCGTCAGTCGTAGAAATACCCGCCTGCACGTTCATGACGAATACCGACCCCTTGCCTCCGACCTCGTCGCCGAGTTCGTCAGCGGCGAGCTTTCCGCCACCCGCGTTGTCTGAACTGATGACGGCGACGGCACCGGATTCGTCGTCGAGCCCGGTGTCAACGATGACGAGCTTGATACCGGCGGCGGTGAGCTGCTGGAGTGGTGCGAGCATCGCCTTGGTGTCGTTCGGCGCAATCAGCACGGCGTCCGGGTGCTGCGCAGTAACGGAGTTGACGACAGGCGTCTGCACGTCGGCACCCCACTTGTCGCCCCCGACGACATTGACGGTAGCTCCGAGTTTGGCTGCTTCCGCCTGCACGCCGCACGCCATTGTGGCGTAGAACGGATCGCCGTTGACACCCTTGATGAGCGTGATTTTGTAGCTCTTGCTCGGCTTTGTGGGCACACCGGCTGTTGCCGGCGATGCTGCGGCCGCGGCACTTGTCGATGGCGCTGCGGCTGGCGCTGAGGTCGCGGCGGTGGCCGCAGTGTGCTTCGACGAACTACATCCGGCGACGGCCACCGCGACTAACGCAATAGTGGACACGGTGAGTCGGGATGGCACTGTGATTCGAGATTGCATGGGTTGTAATCACCTTTCGTTGTTGTGATGGCGATGACTCACGAAGCGACCACGTGCACGTCGTGATGGTGCGGCTTCCCGTCTCATCAAGCTGGCGGGGAAATCTCGGGTTCGATCTCGCGTCGGGGACTCACTGACGGCTCCGTGCCTGGCGCCGCATCTGATCGATGTACACGGCCGCGACAAGGACGACGCCCAGCGCTACGTTCTGCCAGTAGCTCTGTACGCCGATGATGACGAATCCGCTCGCGAGAACTGCGGGAATGAAGACGCCGATCGCGGAGCCGATAACCGTTCCACGCCCGCCGAAGAGGCTGGTGCCACCGATGACGACGGCGGTGATGGCGGCAAGATTGTCCGACGAGTGGCCGGAGATCGTTGTTGTATCGAAATACGCGAGCGCGAGGAATCCGGCCAGCCCAGCGAGGGTTCCCTGCAGTGCGTACACCTTGATGAGATGCCGGCGAACGTTGATTCCTGCGCGTCTCGCCGCTTCCGCGTTGGAGCCGATTGCCAACGTGTAGCGACCAAACCTCGTGCCGTACAGAACCGCAGCGCCCACCGCGGTGACCACGGTCGCGATGGCCACCATCCACGGGATGCCGCCGACGAGACGGCCCAGGCCAACGTCACTGGCGAGTTTGGCTGGGACGCCACGTAGGTCTTGGCCGTGCGTGACGATCTGCGACAAGCCGTAGGCAGCACCGAGGGTGCCCAGGGTGACGATGAGAGCAGGAACCCGCGCTACGGCGACCAGGAATCCGTTGATCACTCCCCAGCAGAGGCCCGACACGAGAGCAACCACAAGCCCCAGCCAGATCGTGCCCCAGCCCGCATGGATGCTTCGATCTGATCCGGCATGCATCGCTTCGGCCGCCGCCACGCCAGCAAAAACGAGAACAGAGCCGACCGACAGATCGATGCCCCCCGTGATGATGACGAACGTCATTCCGACCGACACCACGATCAGTACCGAGGCGTTCGTCGCGACCGTGCGGGCTTCGAACGCCGTCGCAAATGCGTGGGGTTTCATGATGCTGAAAGCCAGACAGATTCCGACGAGCACGAGAAATATCCATGCGGTGTTCGTGGAACCCAGCCGCCGCAAAACGCCTTCTGGAGGTGGTGCCATCGAGGTGGTTTGGGATGAGTCCGTGGCATCGGCGACCAGTGGCTCTTCCGCGGTATTCACGCGACACTTTCTTGGTCGCCGAGCGCGCCGGTCATTGCACCGACGAGCTCTTCGACGCTGGTGTGTGCGGCGTTGAACCTGGCGACTCGCCGGCCGAGCCGAAGTACCTCGACGCGGTCGGCAACCTCGAGCACCTGGGGCATGTTGTGGCTGATCAGCACGACAGATATGCCGCGGTCACGGATGCGACGCACGACATCGAGTACACGCGCGGTTTGCACCACGCCGAGTGCGGCTGTCGGTTCGTCAAGGAACACGATTTTGCTCGCCCACGCTACCGATCGAGCGACGGCAACGCTCTGCCGCTGACCGCCCGAAAGGTTGGCGACGGCTGTCAGCGCATTCTGTAAATCCACCCCGAGCTCGGCAAATGCATCGCGTGCGCCCCGACGCATCGCCTTCTTGTCGAGAGCCCCGAGTTTGCCCAGCAGCCCGGGCCGAAGAATCTCGCGGCCGAGGTAGAGATTTGCGGATCCGTCGAGATCAGGTGCCAGGGCAAGGTCCTGATACACAGTCTCGACACCGAGTCGTTGCGCCTCGAGCGGCGTGCTGAGCACAACGGGCGAGCCTTCGAGCAGGATTTCGCCGGCGTCAGGATGACCCGCGCCGGACAGCAGCTTCACAAGCGTGCTCTTGCCGGCCCCGTTGTCGCCGATTAGTGCCACGACCTCACCAGGAAATACGGTGAAGTCAGCACCGCGGAGCGCTCGAACGTGGCCGTAGTGCTTGACGATGCCGCGCGCTTCCAACTGCGGGCTTGGCACGAGATCTCCGATCGACAGTCATGAAAACGGACGCATGATGGACACCTGACAACGTTGTCAGGTGGAGATTGTTAGCTCCGCGCCCGCCCCTGTCAACCCGAATCATGATCGAACAAAAAAGGCCCGCGCGGACCACCAGATATCGTTGTCAGTCCGTGATCAAAGGGCACCCTCGGCGCGTCGCGGTCCGGTGCGGAAGGGCGTCAGGAAGTCGTGACGAAACGGGCGCTGGTTGGCGCTCGCGAGCCGCCCCGTCTCTTCCAGATCGTGCTCGATGACCGATACGTCGGCGAGTTCTCACAGGTCGAGGTCCCCGAACTGATCAGCGCAGGTGGCGGCTTGTTGGCTGGCCAATCTTGGAACACCCGCAGTAGTGGTGCGCGCCGCGGGCATGAGTCCGAAGGCCTTGATCATGTGTGGTCGGGGTGGCGGGATTTGAACCCACGGCCTCTGCGTCCCGAACGCAGCGCGCTGCCAAGCTGCGCTACACCCCGATGGAACGGCCAAAGTCTAGCTGACCACTCGACCCCGCCGCCGAGCCCGACCTCAGTGGACGGCGACCAGCGTGAGCAGGGTCGCCTCCGGCGGGCAGGCGAACCGCACGGGCGCGAACGGGGACGTGCCGAGCCCCGCCGAGACGTTGAGCCACGCGCCGTCATACCGCGACAACCCCCGCGCTCGGGCCCGATCCAACCCACAGTTCGTCACCAGCGCCCCATAGAACGGCACCCGCAGCTGGCCGCCGTGAGTGTGCCCGGCGAGGATGAGCCCGCAGCCGTCGGCCGCCATGCGCGACAACACCCGTGGCTCCGGTGAATGGGTGACGCCGATCGTCAGAAGCATGTCGGGGTCGGCCATCCCTGCCACGTCGTCGTACCTGTCCTGTCCGACGTGCGGATCATCGACGCCGACCAGCTCGAGTTGGCGTCCGTCGGCCTTCAAATACCCGCGCGCATTTGTGAGGTTGAGCCACCCGCCGTCCGCCATCCCATCGCGCAAATCTCGCCACGGCAACTCGCCTCCGTGCGGGCGCGCTCCGTCGTCAGGAAACAGGTAGCGCGCCGGATTCTTGAACACCGGCGCTGCGAAATCGTTGGAACCAAACACGAATGCGCCCGGCCTGTCGAGCAGTGGCGCGATCGCGTCGAGGAACACCGGCACCGCGTCGACATGCGCGATGCTGTCACCGGTGTTGATCACCAGGTCGGGCTCGAGCTCGGCCAATCCCCTGATCCAGTCGCGCTTCCAGGTCTGGCCAGGCGTCAGGTGCGCGTCGGAAATGTGCAAAACCCGAAGCGGGCTCGACCCGGCCGGCAGTGCCGGGACCTCGAACCGCCGTAGCCGGGGCGAGCGCCGTTCGACCGCGGCGCCGTACGCAACCGCCGTGGTGCCTAGGGCGAAAACGCTAAGCGGGACGGCGGTGAGTCGGCGCATAAGGAGAAGTTTCGCAGACCCTACGGTGAGAGACTGCGGGCATGTCTACCTCCCCGACCGCTGGCAGCCTGAAGACTCGGCTGCACGCCGACCTCACGACGTCCATCAAGGCGCGCGACGAACTACGCACGGCCACGCTTCGCATGGTGCTCTCGGCGATCACCAACGAAGAGGTGTCTGGTTCGGTTGCCCGCCAGCTCTCTGACGACGAGGTGCTCAAAGTGCTGGCCCGCGAAGGTAAGAAGCGGCGCGAGGCGGCCGAGGCTTTCGCGGCCGGTAATCGAGGCGAGTTGGCCGATCGCGAGCGCGCCGAGGGCGGCATCATCGACGAATACCTGCCTGCCCAGCTCACCGACGAAGCGTTGGCCGAACTCGTGACCACCGCCATCGCCCAGTCGGGTGCCAGCGGGCCGCAGGCGATGGGCGCGGTCATGAAGGTCGCCAACCCGCTCGTCGCCGGGCAGGCCGAAGGCGGCCGGGTGGCCGCCGAGGTCAGGCGCCAGCTCGCTGGCTAGGGGCGGTGGGTAGCTAGGGCGCTGTGGGTTAGGGCGCTGCTGGTTAGTGTGCGGTCGGGGTAGCCCCTGGCGTGGGTGTCGTCCCCGGCGACGCAGTGTTGCTCGGTGCCGGCGAATTTGGTGGCTGCGAGCCAGGTGGTAGCGAGCCGGGCGGGGCGGACACCGGCGGTGACGACACCGGAATCGGGATGCCGTTGCTGACGGTGATCTTCACGACCTGACCGGCGTACACCGTGGTGCCCGCCGGCGGGTCGGTGCTGTCGACCGTGCCGAGCGGTTCGGACGATTGCACCGTGACCGGAACCAGCGCGGGGTAGAGCCCCATGGCGGTTAAGGTCGCCACCGCAGCCTTCGGATCTTGACCCGCCAACAGCGGGATCGTCAGCGGCGGCCCGCGCAACACGGCGTCCGGCGCGCTTTGGAAGGGCAGGATCGGCTGATTCAGCAGCGCCCCCTTCATCGCGAGCTGCCAGATCGGCCCCGGCAAGGTGGCACCGAATACGTGGACGTAGCTCTTGCCGTTTACCGTGATGGCCCGCATCGGGACGGTGGAGTCGGGATTGCCAACCCAGACGGACGCCGCGAGGTTGGGGGTGTAGCCGCTGAACCACGCGTTCTTGTAGTTGTCGTCGGTGCCGGTCTTAGCAGCGGCCGGCCGGCCGATGCCAAGACCCGCGCCAGTGCCGCCGGGCTGGAGCACGCCCTGGAGCAAGGTGGTGACGCCGTTGGCGATGCCAGGCTCAAGCACTTTCGTGCAGCTCGGTGGCGGCACGGTGCGATTGGTCGTGACGCCGCCGACCTGCCAGGTGACCTTGGTAATCGACTGCGGCGCGCAATACGTGCCCTGGTTGGCGAATGCGGCGAATGCGCCGGCGACGCTCAGCGGATCGACCGGTTCGGCGCCAAGCACGAACGACGGCACCTGATCGAGGTCGCCGCCGGTGGCCTTGTGGACGCCGAGATCCTGGGCGATCGTGATCGGGTCACACAATCCGGTCTTCACCTCGAGTTGGGCGAAGTACGTGTTCACCGACTGTGCGGTGGCCTGCACCATGTTGAAGGTGCCACCCTCGGCGGCCTCCGCATTCTGGGGTTGCCAGTCGCTGGTCGGTAGCCCATCACAGGTCTGCGTGCTGCCCGCCTTGATGTCGACCTTCGGTGGCGACTTGATGGTCAGGCCGGTCGTGATGTGTTGCTCGAGTGCCGCCGCGAGCACGAACACCTTGAAGGTCGAGCCAGCGTTGCGTCCTGTCGAGCCGCCGTGCAATACGTTGTCGGCCGCCAAGTTGACCTCGGTTTGGCCCAGGCCTGATCCGTAATCTCGGTCGATGGCCATCGCCTTGATGGCGCCGGTTTTCGGATCGATCATGTCGATCGCGGCTGCTAGACCGGCGTTCTTGGCCGGATCCTTCGGCACCACGGTATTGACCGCGGTCTGGGCCGCGACTTGCATCGCCGGGTCAAGGGTGGTCGAGACGACCAGACCGCCCCGGCGGAGCAGGTTTGCGCGATCGGTAACCGTGGCGCCGAATTCGGCACCGTTCAAAATGTCGTGCACGACGTAGTCGCAGAAGAACGGCGCGGTCGCGGTGGCGCAGCCGTTCGGAATGCTCGACACCGTGAGCCCGAGGGGCGCCGCCTTCGCAGCGGCGATCTGGGCTGCCGTGTAGCTGTCGGGGTAGGTGGCGAGCATGCGATCGAGCACGACGTTGCGTCGGTCGGTCGCGTTGATCGGATTCAGCGTGGGGTCGAACGTGCTGGGGTTGTTGATCACACCCGCGAGAAGCGCGGCTTGTGGCAGCGTCAATGCCGTGACCGGCTCGCTGAAGTAGTGCTGTGCGGCGGCCGAAATGCCGTACGCGCCACTGCCGAAATACACGGTGTTCAGGTAGTCCTCGAGGATTTGGTCTTTCGTCAGCTTCTGCTCAAGCGCGAGCGCGTAGCGCGCCTCGCGCAGCTTGCGCGAGAGGTTCTTCGCGCTCGCGGCAGCCGCGGCGGCCGTGTCGTTGTTCTGCGCGTTTGTCTCGACCAGTGCTTGTCGCACGTATTGCTGCGTGATTGTCGACGCACCCTGCACTGAATCACCTGATGAGGTGTCTTTCACCAGCGCGCGCAGAATGCCCTTCGGGTCGATCCCGTGATGTTCGTAGAAACGCGCGTCTTCGATGGCCACGATCGCCTGTCGCATGGTTGGCGCGACGTCACTCAAGCTTACCGACTGACGGTTCTCGTAGTAGAAGGTCGCGAGGGTGGTGCCGTCGCTGGCCCTGATCACGGAGCGCTGCGACAACGGCGGCGCCTGCAGTGATGCCGGCAGATCAGAGAAGGTGATGGTGCCAATTGCGTTGCGGGTGGCAACGCCCAGGCCGCCGACCGCGGGGAACGCCAAACCGGCCACCAAGAGGCCGGCTAGCCCCGACAACACGCCCAGCATCAAGACCCGTGTCAGCCGCCCGCCGATGCCGAGCCGCCCTTCTGACATTCCTGCAGGGTAACCGCTGCGGCCGATGCGCCGCGGTTCCCGGTCCGGCTGCCGAGCGTGGGCATGGCCTGATGTGCACAGGCCGCCGGGCGGCAGGGCTAGGCCGCATTGACCCGGATGCCTCGCCCATGGGCCGCGCGGACGACGTCGAATCGTCCGAACGGAGGCTAGTGAGGCCTGCGCTCGTATCCGTACCGTCGAGGGAGATCGAGTACCGGCTAAAGGTCGGCAGATCGAGGCCGAGAGCACGTGGGGACGTACTCAGCTAAGGGACGGGGCGCACCATGGCTTGGACTACCGACTGGACTACTCGCTCAGCTTGTCGGGGGTCTGATCCCGACGCGTTGTTTGTGCAAGGTGCGGCTCAGAACCGCGCAAAGGCCGTCTGCTTCGGCTGCCCCGTGCGGGCCGAGTGCCTGGCCGACGCTCTCGACAACCGCGTCGAGTTCGGCGTCTGGGGTGGCCTGACCGAGCGCGAGCGTCGCGCCCTGCTGCGCCGGCGGCCCAATGTGAGCTCGTGGCAGCGGCTGCTGAGCACCGCGATGACCGACTTCGAGCGCGACGTCGCCGAGACTTACTCCGCCGTCGGCTGAGTCGATTCGCCGAACGCGGTAGCAAGTTCGCGCAGACCGGCGAGATCGTGCACGTCTTGAGCGAACGAGCGCACCGATGTGAGCCGCACATTCGGATGTGCAAGGGCAAACCCATCGACCAGTTTCTGTTCGGACGTCTCAAGGCTGACCCGTTCGGCATGCACTCGGAGAACTCCAGCGGTCAGCGCATCGTCGCGATCACCCGCGACCTCGAGTGCATCGGCCGCCGCGAGCGCGTGAGTCAACGTGATCTGCGGCACGGTGGTGCGGTGAACGCGATTCACCACGACGCCGGCGAGAGGCATTTCCTCCTCGACGAGTCGATCGACGAAGTACGACGCCTCACGTAACGCATCAGGCTCAGGCGCTGCCACCACGAGGAACACCGTGCCAGGCGCCCGCAACAGCTTCGCGGTGGCGTCGGCGCGTTGTCGCAATCCGCCGAACATGGTGTCCATGGCAGCGACAAACGTCTGGACGTCGGTCAGCAGCTGCGTGCCGAGCAGCTTCGTCATCGTGCCGGTGACCAAACCAAGGCCAACCTGCATGACCTTCGCGTAACCGCGGCCGCCGACCTTCGCGGGCACCAGCAACATGCGGATGAATCGACCGTCCAGAAACCGGCCAAGACGGGCGGGCGCGTCAAGGAAATCAAGTGCTGAGCGTGCAGGTGGGGTGTCGACAACGATCAGATCCCATTGCCCCGATGCACGCAGCTGACCAAGCTTCTCCATCGCCATATACTCCTGGGTACCGGCGAAACTCGACGACAGCGATTGATAAAACGGGTTCGCCAAGATTTGCGCTGCCTTCGTAGGCGATGCGTGCGCTTCGACGATCTCGTCGAACGTGCGCTTCATGTCGAGCATCATCGCGTGCAGCTCGCCGCGGTCGGTGCTACTCGTCGTCCGGTTCGATGCACCGACGCCGGCGACCTTGCGCGGCACGTTGTCGAGTTCCTGCAGCCCGAGCGACTGGGCGAGACGCCGCGCCGGATCGATGGTCAGCGTGACGACCTTCCGTCCGTTCTCAGCAGCGCGGACGCCGAGGGCAGCCGCGAGGGTGGTCTTACCGACCCCACCCGAGCCGCAGCACACGATGATCTTTGTCTCTGGATCGGCAAGCAGCGTCTCGATGTCGAGATATTTCACGTCGCGCCCTGCTCGACGAGTTCGGCCGCCAGGGCATAGATCCGGCCGACATCGGTGGAGTCGAGGTCGTGCAGCTGATACGTCGGCCGGTCGACAGAGCGCAACCGGGAGCGGAGCTTGCGTTCGATAGCCAGTTGCTGCGCGTGTTCGCTTGCTTCAAGCGACAGGCCGGCGGTGATGGCATCGCTGGCGGGTAGGCCGGCACGCTTTAGGCCGCGCGCGATCGCGGTAACGTCAATCGTTCCGTTGCCGGCCGACTTCAGGCCCGCGGTGGGCAACAGCGGTTCGTGTACGCGATTCACGAAGATGCCGCCGACCGGTAGCTCGAAAGCGCGCAGTTCCGCGATGCCGTCGAGGGTTTCCTGTACCGGCATCTCCTCGAGCATCGTGACGAGATGGACGACGGTTTGCGGCGATCTGATGAGGCGCATGATCGATTCCGCTTGCCGGTTGACTGGTCCGACACGAGCGAGGCTGGCGACTTCACTGTTCACGTTGAGAAAGCGCGCGATGCGCCCGGTCGGCGGTGCGTCCATCACGACCGCGTCGTACACAAAATCGTCGGGCGCAGCGGGTGCATGGCCGCTCGGCGTCGTCCGAACGGATTTGTGTGTTGTGCGACGGCGCGTTGCTTCGTAGACCTTGCCGGTCAACAGAACGTCACGCACGCCCGGCGCGATCGTGGTGGCGAAGTCGATGGCGCCGAGCCGTCTCAATGCGCGACCCGCGCGGCCGAGGTGGTAGTACATCTCGAGATATTCGAGCAGCGCCTCTTCGGGGTCGATGGCGAGCGCGTAGACGATGCCGCCATCGGGTGCGGCCGCTACTCGGCGTTCGGCGTAGGGGAGTGGCGCGCTGTCGAAGAGCCTGGCCAACCCCTGGCGGCCTTCGCACTCGACGAGCAACGTTCGCTTGCCGCCCGTTGCGAGCGCGAGCGCGAGCGCGCCGGCGACAGTCGTTTTGCCGGTGCCGCCCTTGCCGGTGACGACGTGAAGGCGCACGCCGTCCCAGTCGCGATCGACGTGTCGGGGGCTCACCACCTGAGCCTAGGCCGCTCGGGGGTTTCGCGTAGTGCGGGCTAGGCTCGCGCCCATGACCAAGTGGGAGTACGTGACGGTGCCGTTGCTCGTTCATGCCACCAAGCAGATCCTCGACAACTGGGGCGACGACGGCTGGGAACTCGTCGCGGTCGTCCCCGGTGCGAACGCCGAACAACTCGTGGCGTACATGAAGCGTCCGAAGGCGTGACGACGCCGGAGGACCGACTTGCGTCGCTCGGCTTGGTGCTGCCCGCGGTAGCGAAGCCGTTGGCGGCCTATGTGCCGGCGGTGCGGTCGGGTTCTTACGTCTACACGTCGGGGCAACTCCCGACGGTTGAGGGAATGCCGGCGTTTGTCGGCAAGGTCGGTGGTGCGGTGTCGCCCGCGGACGGCGCGGCGGCGGCGCGGGTGTGCGCTTTGAACGCGCTGGCTGCGGTGCGCAGCGTGGTCGGGGAGTTGTCGGCGGTCGTGCGGGTGGTCAAGGTGGTCGGGTACGTGGCCAGCGCGCCCGACTTCAGTGGGCAGCCGGGTGTGGTGAACGGTGCTTCGGAGTTGCTGGGTTCGGTTTTCGGCCCCGAGGTCGGCGCCCACGCGCGCAGCGCGGTCGGGGTCGCCGTCCTGCCTCTTGATGTGCCGGTCGAGATCGAACTGATCGTCGAGGTCGCGTAGTCGCCTTCTGCTCGCTCGAACAGGTGTTCGACTAAGCTCGCGACATGGAGACGGGCGCGCAGCCGACGATCCTGCACGCTGACCTCGACGCGTTCTACGCCTCAGTCGAGCAGCTGCTCGATCCGTCGCTTCGCGGCAAGCCGATCGCGGTCGGTGGGGGCGTCGTGCTCGCGGCGTCCTATGAGGCGCGCGCGTTCGGGGTGAGCGGCGGTATGTCCGGACGGCGAGCCCGCCAACTGTGCCCCGCGTTGCAGTTCGTCGGCGGTCACTTCAACGACTACCAGCGGCTCGGCGATCAGGTCATCAAGGTGTTCCGCGACTTCACGCCACTGGTCGAGCGCATCTCGATTGACGAAGCGTTCCTCGACGTCGCTGGTGCCATCAGACTGTTCGGGACGCCGATCGGTATCGCCGCGACGATCCGGCGTCGGGTTCGCGACGAGGTCGGCTTACCGATCTCGATCGGTCTCGCCGGCACGAAGCACCTCGCCAAGATCGCCTCGCAAGTGGCCAAGCCCGATGGCATGGTCGTCGTCCCGATCGGGCGGGAGCGGGCGTTTCTCGAGCCGCTTCCGGTCGGACTCATCTGGGGTGTCGGCCCAGTTGCCCGCGCCCGGCTCGCCGATGTCGGTATCCGCACGATCGGTGAACTCGCCGTAACTCCGAGCCCCTACCTCCGCCATCTTTTGGGTGAGGCCGCGGGCGAGAAGCTCGCGTCTCTTGCGACCAACATCGACCCGCGCCGCATCGAGCCTGGCCGCACCGCATCGTCCGTCGGTGCCCAGGCCGCGCTCGGGATGCAGGCCATCACGCCGGATCTGGTGCGCACCACGTTGGGTTATCTCGCCGACCGGGTGGGTGGGCGGCTGCGCGCGGCGGGCCGGGCCGGGCGCACGATCACTGTTCGGGTGCGGTTCCGTGACCTGCGCGCAGTGACTCGCTCGGTCACGATTGCGGGCGGCATCAGCGCGACGATGACGCTGACCGACGTCGCGGTCGAGCTCGCTCGCGCGGCGCTCGCTGACCATCCGGCCGAAGACTGCATCACGTTGCTGGCGATCTCGGTGTCTCAGCTGATCGACCAGAGCGTGTTGCAGTTGGAGCTGCCGCTTGGTCTTGACGACCCGCACCGTGCCGGGACGGCGGCGGGTGCCGCTCGGTGGGTCGCTGACCGGTCGGTCGATTTGATCCGAACCCGCTTCGGCCGCGACGCCATCGGATACGCCGGCGTGATGTTCAGCCAGGTCGGCCACGCGCCCGACGCCTTCCGCGAGCTGGCCGAACGCCAACTGCCGCACGACTGAAATGCAATTGCGGACGCCGATAGCGTGAGGCGACTGGACCAGCGACCGAAAGAGTGCGCCGAACAATGACGTTTCCACGGTTCACGCCACGCATCGATTCGCGGCCGGCCGACGTCGTTTGGCCGCGGATGCCGTGGCCGCCGGCTCCTGATGTGCGGTTGCGTGGCCAGTTTGTCGAGCTGAGCCAGGCCGATGCCGAACGCGATGGTGCGGAGCTTTTCGCGGCCCTCGACCACGACGCTGTCTGGCAACACCTTGCGGGCCGGCCGACCGACGCAGCCGGTTATGCACGGTTGCTCGAGGATGGTTATGCGGCTGGCCGGTTGCCGTGGATCGTTCGTCTAACGGCTGATACCGCAGGGCATTCTATGGGCGCAGTGGTGGGCACCTCGTCGTACCTCGACATCTCGGCGTCCGATGCCCGGCTCGAGATCGGCTTCACTGCTTACACACCCGCGACGTGGGCCGGCGTCGTGAACCCCGAGACGAAGCTGCTCTTGCTGGGACATGCGTTTGAGGTGCTCGGTGCTGGTCGGGTTCAGCTCAAGACCGATGTGCGCAATGTGCGATCGCAGCAGGCAATCGCGAGGCTCGGCGCGCATTACGAAGGTGTGCTGCGCCGCTATCAGCGCCGATCAGACGACACCATGCGCGACACCGTGATGTTCTCGATCCTGGCCGAAGAATGGCCGGCAGTTCGCGACGCCTTGACCGCTCGCCTCGATGCCGCTGCGGGGAAGAGCCCTCGATGAGGGGAACCGGTGTCGCCTCGAGTCCGTCACATGCTTGTGAAATCAGCGCTTGGTCTGGTGTTGCTGTTCGCCGCGAGCGCGTGTGGCGGCCACTCCGGCGCGTTGCCCTACCCGGTGCAGTTCGTGAACGACACCGCGACTGCGGTTAGTGTGGTTGGTTGCGCCCACTGTGGTGATGGGCACCTGCTGCCATCTGGGAGTTCATGGCGCACCTCAGTCGGCGGCGGCGCCACGGATGTCACCTTCGCGCACGGCGGCGTGACGACGGGGTGCACGCATTTTCGCAACGGTGCGCTTCCGACGTCCAGTGCGCCACCATCGGTGATCAAGGTCAGCGCCTTTTCCACCTGCGCGACCTAGAGCACCCCCAAACTCCTCACAGAAGCAGGTTCGCTCCTCACAGAAGCAGGTTCGCTCCTCACACATTCAGGTTTTGGGCGCGGGATGAGCTGCTTCTGTGAGGAGTCGGGGACCTGGGCGCCGGCAGCGCTTACGCAACGGGCGTGTGGCCGGCCAAGATCTCGGCGAGCATCGCGCTGTCGATGTTGCCGCCGCTCTGAATGACGGCGACCCGACGACCCCGCATCACCTCGCGCTCTGCCACCAAGCCCGCCAGCGCAATCGCACCCGCGGGTTCGGCGACGTTGTGCGTGGTCGCGAGCAGGAGTCGAACGGCAGAAGCCGTCGCGTCTTCGCTGACCTGTACCACCCGAGCTGCTCCCGCCACCATCGCCGAAATGGCCGCCGCAACAGGGACTCGGCATGCCACGCCGTCCACGAAAGTGTTTGCTGTTTCGGTCGTCACGACTGTGCCCGCCGCGAACGAGAGCGCAGTTGCGGGCGCCATCGACGATACAACGCCGACGATCTCGGTCGACAGCCCGAGCAGATCGCGAACGCGAATAAGTCCACCGATGCCTGACCCCATGCCGACGCCGACATACACCGCGTCAAGAGCACCCGCGGCCCCGAAAAGTTCGCGCGCGTACGTCGCGACACCCAACACCAGATCGTTGTGAAACGGTGGCACGGCTTCGAGGCCACGGTCGCGACCAAGCTCGACCGAGTACTCGCGGGCTGCCTGGTAGTCGTGACCGTGTTCGATGACCTCGGCGTCGAATCCTCGCATCGCGGCGTTCTTGTCGGGACTGTTGCCGAACGGCACCACGATCGTCACCGGCAGATCGCGTGCGCGGCCGGCGAACGCGAGGCTCTGCCCATGATTGCCGCGAGTCGCCGACACGATGCCGGCGACGTCGGGTCGGCGCGACCGCAGCCGATCGGCGTAAACCAGACCTCCGCGCACTTTGAATGAGCCGGTTGGCGTGTGGTTCTCGTGCTTGACCCACACCTCGGCCCCGACGGCCTCGCCCAGCAACGGCCAGGCGTACTGCGGAGTCGGCGGCACCCAACGCCCCACCAGCTCGGTCGCGTAGGCCAGCTCGTCGAGGGTGAACGACATCTGCGCAGTCTGGCACCTACGCTCACGGCTATGCCGGACGACGAGGAGCTGGTGCCGCCCCCAAGCACCGATCTGGTGGCGCGGGCGCGAGCTTTCCGCGGCTCGGGCGCCCCGATCGCGGCCGCCAAGCCGTCGGCCACCGTGGTGCTACTGCGTGACGCCCTTAGCGGGCTTGAGGTCTTCATGCTGCGACGACTGACGACCATGGCGTTCGGCGCGGGTGCGCACGTGTTTCCCGGCGGTGTTGTCGACGACGCCGATCAGGCCGCCGGCGACGCTGCTCGCGTTCTTGCACATGCCGCTGTGCGTGAGACGCTTGAGGAGACCGGGGTGCTGGTGCAGGCCGAGTCGCTGCGACCGTGGTCGCGCTGGATCACGCCAAACTTCGAACCGCGCCGGTACGACACCATCTTCTTCGTCGTGCTCGCGCCAGCCGACCAAGTTGCCCGCCACGTCGAAGACGAAGCCGATGCCGGCGACTGGATATCGCCTCGCGACGCACTCGCTTCGCAACACCGCCGCGAACGGTTCCTCATGCCGCCGACCGAGGCAACACTGCGCGAGCTTACTCATTACGAATCGGCGTCCGACGTTCTTGCGGTGGCCGTTGACCGCGACCTCGAACCGCTGCTGTTCACGATCGACCTCGACGTCGAGCCGCCGCGTTGGGTGCGCACGTGACCGCGAGGGCCTGGTTGATCCGCGCGAACAACCTGTCGCCGATGACGCTCGAGGGCACCAACACGTGGGTGCTGGTTGAACCGGGCGAGCGGCGTGCGGTCGTCATCGATCCAGGCCCGGACGACGCGGCGCACCGCACCGCGATCATGGCGACCGTCAACGCGGCCGGTGCAGACGCGGTCGCGCTCATCCTGTTGACGCATGGCCACGCCGATCACGCCGAAGGTGCCCCCGCCTTCGCCGAGTTGACGTCAGCACCCGTGCGCGCAGTTGACCCTGAGTTGTGCCGAGACGATGAGCCCCTCATCGAGGGTCATCTGAGTGTCGGCGGGTTGCAGCTTGAGGTTGTGAGCACACCAGGACACACCGCCGATTCGGTCTGCTTCGTCAGCACCGCCGATGCTGCGCTCCTCACCGGCGACACGATTCTCGGTAAGGGCAGCACGGTTGTCGCATGGCCCGATGGGCGGCTCGGCGACTACCTGTTGACGTTGAGCAAACTGCGTGCGCTCGTCGATGAACGCCAGCTCCGCGTCGTCCTGCCTGGGCATGGACCTGTCGTTAACGACCCCGCCGCGTTACTCGACGCCTACATCACGCATCGCGACGAGCGGCTCGCACAAGTGCGGGCTGCTGCTGTCGGTAAGGCGACGGTCGACGACGTTCTGCAAGCGGTCTATGGCGACGTCGAGCCAGCGTTGCAGTTTGCGGCCCGCTGGTCGCTGCTCGCGCAACTCGATTACCTGCGCGCTGAAGGTGTGGCTGTTCCTAGCGAGCTCGCCGACTAAGTCCCTCGGCGTCGAGGATCACCACGGCGCGCGATTCGATGCGCAACCAGCCGCGTGCACTGAAATCGGCAAGCGCCTTGTTCACCGTTTCTCGCGATGCACCGACCAGCTGCGCGAGTTCTTCTTGGGTGAGGTCGTGCGCGACGTGAATGCCTTCAGCAGTCGGCTGTCCGAACCGGTCGGCGAGTCCGAGCAGCGCCTTCGCCACCCGTGACGGCACATCGCTGAACACGAGGTCGGCCAGCACGTCGTTCGTGCGCCGCAACCGTTGGGCAAGAGCTTGCAAGAGTTGGACGGCGACATCAGGCCGCCCAGTGATCCATGGCCGCAACTCTTCGTGGGCAAGTGAGGCGAGCACGCTGTCGGTCAGCGCAACGGCGCCGGCGGTGCGGGGCTTGGGATCGAACAGTGACAGCTCGCCGAACATCTCGCCCGGCCCGAGTACCGACTGCAAGTTCTCGCGGCCATCGGGTGCGGTGCGCGCCAGCTTCACCTTGCCTTCGATGACGGCGTACAGCTTGTCGCCCTGGTCGCCCTCGTCGAAGATGACGTCGCCGCGCGCGAACTGCTCGCGGCGCATCGCGATGCGGAGCGCCGCCCCCGCGTCGTCGTCGAGCGCCGCGAACAACGGCAGCCCGCTCAGCACGTCATCCACGTGCGTGATTCTCACACCTTTGGTCGCTCAGACGCGGCCGATCCGGTAGTCCCTCGGGTGCGTTGCTCACACAATGTCGTCGGCGACTCCTCACAGAATCAGGTTCGCTCCTCAGGGACGCAGGTTTTGGGCGCGGGATTAGCTGCTTTTGTGAGGAGTGGGTTGCCGGCGGCGCGGGATTAGCTGCTTTTGTGAGGAGTGGGTTGCCGGCGGCGCCGTAGGAGCTGCTTTTGTGAGGAGTGGGTTGCCGGCGGCGCCGTAGGAGCTGCTTTTGTGAGGAATCGCGAGGCGCGCGGAGGGTCAGCGGAACGACCTACGGGCGGCCACCGCACGGAAGCGTTAAGCGCGCGCGTCCAGGGCACGGCGGCGGGCGGCTGCTTTTTGATCCGCCGGCAACGCCACCAGGCACAAGCCGGGATCCTCGCGGTAGCGCGCAATGAGTTCATCGGTCGATCCGCTGATTCGGCGGTGCAAAGCGGCTCGGTAGGCCGACAGCTGGATCTCGGCCGAGCTCAGATCTTTGATCAGCGAGTCGTTGTGCGCCGGGTCCGCGGGCACTGGCTCGCGATCCCAGAGCTCGGCGAGGTCGGGGAGCGGCGGGATGTCTTCGATCGGGAGGACGGTGATGAGCCCACGCCGTCCGCTGGTGAGCCGCGCGTCGGCGAGCACGGTGCGCAGGTTGTCGACCCGGCCGGTGCCTGCCTCACCCGCGCGCACGACATCGAGTCGCGCCTGGATGATCCGCCGCCAGTACGAGACCCGATTTTCTTCCTCGGCCAGCGCCGTGCGGTAGGTGCGGAGGTCGCCAATCGAGAGGTGGTCGAAGTCTGAGTTTCGCTCGGGCGTGCGGCGAGGAGAGGCTCGGTTGCCGGTGTCGGCGCTACCGCCGCTCAAGGCGACCCCCTCCTCGCTGGATGTAGTGCTACTCAGGGCGCATCGGCGGGTGTGCGGTGGGCCTTGAGGCTAGGCCACCCCATGTCACCCAGACAGGGCAATGGCATTCACTGTCACCCGGCGCGTCTAGGCTCGGGCGGGTGGCGAGGCGGGCATTCGATGATGAGACCCCGACTGCGCTCCTCCGGCGGGCGCGCAAGATCAACCGGGTGCTGGCGCAGCTCTACCCCGATGCCCATTGCGAGCTCGACTTCACCAACCCGCTCGAGTTGCTCGTCGCCACGATCTTGTCGGCGCAGTGCACCGACAAGCGGGTCAACCTCGTCACGCCCACCCTGTTCGCGAGGTACCGCACGGCCGCGGAATACGCCGCCGCCGATCGCGCCGAGGTCGAGAAGGTCATCATGTCGACGGGGTTCTTCCGCGCAAAGACGACCTCGATCCTCGGCATGGCGCAGGGCGTCTGCGACCGCTTCGGTGGCGAGGTGCCTGACCGGTTAAAAGACCTCGTGACCCTGCCCGGCGTCGGTCGCAAGACCGCGAACGTGGTGCTTGGCAACGCCTTCGACATCCCCGGCCTCACCGTCGACACGCACCTGCTGCGCCTATCCAACCGCTTCGGCTGGACGACGTCCGATGATCCGGTGAAGGTCGAGGCGGACGTCGCGGCGCTGATCCCGCGCAAGGAGTGGACGTTGTTGTCGCATCGGGTGATCTGGCACGGACGCCGGGTGTGCCACGCCCGTAAGCCCGCGTGCGGTGCGTGCGGGCTGGCGGCGCTCTGCCCGTCGTTCGGTCTCGGCCCGACTGACTCAGCCACTGCCCTCAAGCTGGTGAAGACCGGCCCGGTCGACGCTCTTCCATGAGTGAGCCGAGCCTGAAACGCCGCGCCTGGCTCACTGCGCTGGGTGTCGTCGTCCTCATCGTGGTGGCGTTGTTCGTGAATCGCGCCACTGCCAAGCATTCGCAATTCACGCCGTTGCATGCGTCGCTGGTAGCGGCGGCGAACCTGCCGGACTGCCCGGCGGCGACCGGTACCGGCCCGGTGCCGAAGGGGCTGCCGACGATGACGTTCCGGTGCCTGGGCAACGGCCCGAAGGTCGATCTCGCCGAGCTGCGCGGCCCTTTGGTCGTGAACATTTGGGCCGGCCCGTGCGCCGAGTGCCGGGTCGAGTCACCGCAAATCCGCGCGTTCGCGGCGGCGGCTCGTGGCCGGGTCGCGGTGCTTGGGGTGGTCGACGGTCAGTACAACAACTCCGAGACGTGGGACGACGCCCTCGACGCGTCGCACGGGCTCGCGCTCGACTACCCCTCGGTGTGGGACGCGGACGGGAAATTTGTGCAGTGGGCCCGCTCGCCCGGCCTCCCCGTGTCGCTGTTTGTCAAGGCCGACGGCACGATCGCCGCTGCCAAGCTCGGTGTGCTTAATCCCGGCGACCTCGAGAAGCTGGTCACCCAGTACCTCGGCATCGACGTCACGCCGTGAGAATTTTCCCGAAGTTGTCGGCCTCCAGACGCTCAAGAAGGCGTCCACAGGCTGACAGGCCGGTGGGGGCTTCGTGACGGCCGGGCCGCCGGGATGGCTGGCAACGTTGATCACGGCTGCGGGCGGGTTGCAGGCGAGCGATCTGAGCCGGCTCGAGCCGCCGGCCGACGGCGGCCGCGAAAGCGCGGTTCTGGTGTTGTTCGGCGAAGGCGCGCAGGGCCCGGACGTGCTGCTGATCGAGCGCAGCGCACACTCCCGACAGCACCCGGCCCAGGCCGCATTCCCCGGCGGCGCCGCCGAGCCCGCCGACAATGGGCCGGCCTCGACCGCCATGCGTGAGGCCGCCGAGGAGACCGGGCTCGACCCGTCAGGCGTTGAGGTGCTCGCGGTGTTGCCCGCCTTGTGGTTGCCGCCGTCCGGCTTCATCGTCGTGCCGGTGCTCGCGTGGTGGCGGCAGCCCTCGGTGGTCACCGCGGCTGATCCGAACGAGGTCGCTGCCGTCGCACGCGTACCGATCGCCCGCCTTGTCGATCCGGCGAACAGATTCCGGCTTCGACACCCAAGTGGCTACGTGGGCGATGCGTTCGAGGTCGACGATTTGATGGTGTGGGGATTCACCGCCGGGCTGCTGTCGCGGTTGCTCGAGGTCGCCGGCTGGTCGGTGCCATGGGCGAGCCGCGGCAGCGCCCGCGTGCGCAATTTCCCGTCGCGGTAGCGTGACACGGTGTCGAAACGGTGGGGCTGCATCGGTGCCGGCGCATTCGCACTCGTGCTGCTGACCGGCTGCGAGCCAGGGTCGAAGCTGCACGTCTCAGGTACCGGAGCTCCGAAAGCCGACCAAGCCAGTGCCTCCGCGACTGCCCAGCCGGCCGGTGACGGCGTCCAGCAAATTGTGCTCGACACCCTCGACGGCGACCACTTCAAGCCGGACGTCGTGTTTGCACACGTTGGTCAGCTCCGGGTCACGATCACGAATCCCAGCGTGCTGCCGCAGGATTTCGAGGTGCCCAGCCTCGGGGTGCATTCCGAGACGATCTTCGCAGGCAAGTCGACCACCGTGATGCTCGACCTGAAAGCTAGCGGCGTCTACACGTTCGACTGCCACTTCCATGAGCACGACGGCATGACCGGCCAGCTGATCGTCACCTGAGGCCCACCCGCGGCGTCCCATTAGGTTGGAGCGCGTGCATGCCGACGCCCTCGACCTGATCCTGGTGGTGCTCGTCGTGCTGTCGGCGATCTCGGGCTACCGGCAGGGGTTCGTCGTCGGCGTCCTGTCATTTGTCGGCCTGCTCGGTGGCGCCGCGATTGGCGCCCAGCTTGCGCCGCTCGTGGCGAAGCATTTCGCCGGGACGATCGCACCGTTCGTCGGGGTTGCCATCGTCTTCGCGGTGGCCTCCCTCGGGCGCATCGGGGCCGGTGCGCTCGGAGCAATCGCGCGGCGACGACTTCGGTGGCAGCCAGCCCGAAACATCGACTCCGCCGGCGGCGCGGTCGTCTCCGGTCTCGCGGTCTTGCTGATCGGCTGGTTCATCGGCAGTTCCCTTGTGCAGGCGCCGTTCCCGTCCGTTGCCCGCCAGGTAAACGGGTCACGCGTGCTGACGGCGGTCGACCACCAGGTACCGACGCAAGTGCGCACGTGGTTCGCCGACTTCCGCAAGGTGGTCGCGGGCGGCGGCTTCCCGCAGGTGTTCGGTGCTCTCGGTGCCGAGCACATTCTTCCGGTGGCCGTACCCGATCCAGCTGTCGTACGGCCGCCGGCGATCGTCCACGCAGCCGCCAGCATGGTGCGGGTGATCGGCGACGCTCGGTCGTGTTCGCGGCGCATCGAAGGCAGCGGGTTCGTCTTTGCCGATGGCCGGGTGATGACCAACGCACACGTCGTGGCCGGAGTCCGAAATCCGCAGGTGCAGCTCGGCGGTGTCGGGTCCTTGTTGCCCGCGACTGTCGTGGTCTACGACCCGCGCGTTGACGTCGCGGTACTCGTCGTGGCTCGGCTGCATGCCCCGCCGCTTGCGTTCAGCGGACCGCTTGGCACCGGCGCGGACGCCGTCATCGCGGGCTTCCCGGAGGACGGTCCGTATGCGACGACAGCGGCGCGGGTGCGTGGTGCCGAGCTCGCGCGCGGGCCCGACATCTACCAAGACGCCGACGTCACCCGGGACATCTATTCGGTGCGGGCCGACGTTCAACCGGGTAACTCCGGCGGACCGTTGCTCGACCGCAACGGTGCCGTCGCGGGCGTCGTGTTCGGCAAGGCCGTGAACGACGCGACCACCGGGTATGCGTTGACGGCGCAGCAGGTCAGCGCTGCCGCAACCGCCGGCCGCACGGCCACCTCGCCCGTCTCAACCCGCGGTTGCGACTAGCGAACCAGGTGCAGGGGTGGCGGCGCTACGGCGGGGTCGGCCGCGAGGTGCGACGCCCATTCGATCGCGCCGGCGACGTCGATGCCGTACGTGTCGCCCGTGTAGGCCGCCAACCGGCCGGCACCTCGGCGCAGCAACGTTGGCGCACCGGTCAGATTTCCGCGCAGCGTATGCGTGAAGCCCACACTCAGCTGGGCGAGCCCTTGCCACAAATCGCGTTCGGCTGGTACCCGCGACTTCCACAGCGCCTCGAAGACCTCGTGCGCGTGGAACGGCCGACCGTGGTCGAGGTAGGTCTGCGCGAGCGCGATCGTGTCGTCGACGCTCAGGTGCAACTCGTCGGGCACCGGCTCAAAGCCGCCAACCGATCCCCGCTCTAAAGGCCGCCCGAGGCCGTCGCGTGGCCTTGAGTTGCGTGCGCGCCCAGACGTATCGCGGTCACGATCGGGCACAGTCACCTCAGCGGCTGTGGTCGAGTTCGTTCAGCCAATGCAAGATGTCCGCTGACACCGCTTTCGGCGACTCCTCCTGAAGAAAGTGCCCGGCGTCCTCGATCAACCGCCACGTGTAAGGTCCGCCGACATAGCGACCCGAGCCGGCCGCCGTCCGGGGGAGTACGCAGGTATCGAGCGCACCATGCAACTGCAACGTCGGGACGCCGACGGGCTGGCGCAACTGGTGATTGAACCGTTGTCCGTCGCGCCGCAACTGCGACCGCAGGGTCCAGCGGTAGTACTCGAGCGCTGAGTGCGCCACGTGCGGGATCTGCATCTGATCGCGGTAGCGCCGCTCGGATTCAGCGTCTGGCCAACTCGGTATCGACCATGCGTGCAACATGCGGGCCACGGCGTCCGCGTCGTCTCGTACGAGTTGCCGCTCGGGCACCCACGGTCGCTGATAGCCGACCAGGTGTGCGCTGGCTTGTAGCTGGCCGCGCGGTTCGGTAACCAGCGCATTGCGAAAGCGCAACGGATGCGGTGCGGCGAGCGCGACGATGCCGCGCACCGACGCGGGATGCAGAACGGCGGTGCACCAGGCGGCGTATCCGCCCCAGTCGTGGCCGATCACGATCGCATCGCGGGCGCCGAGGGCCCGGACCATCCCGGCGACATCGGAGGCGAGCGTGAACGCGTCGTATCCGCGCGGAGGTTTGTCGCTGCCTCCGTAGCCGCGCAGGTCAGGGGCGACGGCTCGATAGCCGGCTTCTGAAACGGCCTCGAGTTGATGGCGCATCGACCACCAGAACTGCGGGAAGCCGTGCAGCAAGATGACCAGCGGACCTTGACTCGGACCCATCTCGACCGCGTGGAAGCGCATCCCGTTCGCACTTATCTCGCGGTGCGTCCACGGCCCTTCGACCATGACACCGGAGGAATCCGGAGCCGACATGCGCCCCAGCGTCCCACACCTTGCGGGCGGGAGCGGTGCCAGTTCTCGCCGGCTAGTGAGCGCGGGACGGCGTGGGCTTGCGGGCGATCGCCTGGATGTCGGCCTTGACGGAGTCGACCCCACGCTTGGAGACCTTCGCCTTGCGCAGCAGTCGCAGGCCGACGAACGCCGCAATTAAGGCCAGCAGCAGGTATCCGCCGGCCACGATGAGGAACGACCAACCCAGGCTGATGCCGAGCGCATGGATGCCGAGCGCGGCAGCGATCGAGAGCACCGGCACGGCGATCAGCATCAAGACAATCGCCACCACCAGACCCGCCGCGGCTATCGCGGTCTTTTTGACGGCAGCGAGCACGTCGGCCTTGATGAGTTCGATCTCCTGATGCACGAGCAGCGAAAGATCACGGCTCACCGTGGCCACCAGCTCACCGAGCGAGCGGCCCTCGACGGGGCCGGTAGACCGGGCCTTCCGGTGACCGTTCTGCTCACTGGTCTGATCCGTCATCTGAACTCCACCTCGCCGGCTCGGCCTTTGCGCAGCCCTT
>Ga0080027_10000022_pt1 | contig 52396 bp, 58 predicted proteins | sample OrgsoiDNA2013046_FD_70962 | JGI IMG/M metagenome (GOLD analysis project Ga0080027, IMG submission 70962) | Permafrost soil microbial communities from the Arctic, to analyse light accelerated degradation of dissolved organic matter (DOM) -... | ecosystem: Environmental > Terrestrial > Soil >... | reverse complement strand
TGCGGCGATGTGTGGAGCTGAGGGGATTCGAACCCCTGACCCCCTCGATGCGAACGAGGTGCGCTACCAGGCTGCGCCACAGCCCCGAAATGGGACTCGCCAGGTTACCACTCGGCCAAGAAGCGCCCGGCATTACCGAGCCGTTACAGCGATCCGATGAAGTGCGCTCACAACGCAGTCCTGTGTGCTCGCTGACTCGGACGGGCCATCAGTATGAGGTTCAGCGACTTCCCACGCCTAGGCCTGATCTGCGTCGCCGCGAGCCTCGCCACACTGAGCCTCACAGCGTGCAACCCCATCTCGTCATCCAAGGCCGCACCGCCGACGTCCACTGCATCCGCCGGTAGGTATCCGGCCGCAGCAGGTTCGTCAGTCGGCTCACCGGCGGCCGCATCAAGCGACGTCAATGTCGTCTCCGACGGCAAGCAGGTCACCGGCACGATCACCTTGTCCGGCTTGGGCCTGTCCCAGGTCGAGCTCCCCGGGGCGGTGAACGTTCATACCGTCGACAACGGTGACCTTCACCTCGATCTCCGGCGACGCGGTGGCGATGTTTGCGGAGTTCGCCGCATCGGTTGCCCAGTACCTGTCTTTCGGTGGCTCAGGCGGGTGGACTGCAACTCGTGCCAACGCGGGTTAACGTCAGTCGTTGACGGCCCGGCGACGCTCGAGGATCGCGTCTAGTTCATCGGCCTCAGCCACCCGCGGCACTGGCGCTGGAACCGACTCGTCGAGCAACAGGTGCCGTACGTCGACCTGGCTGTCGACCCATGCGCCGGGCCGCGTGAGATCGATCGTGCCCGACTCGGCGTCCGCCCTGGGTGCAGCGGCCGCCGGACGAGCAACCACCGGCTTCGACACGTAGGTCGGCAACGGAACGGCGACCGGCTCCCACCGCGAGCCGTTCTCAGTGCCCGATGCGCTCGCCGGAGCGGCCACGATACCGACCATTGCCGACTCGCCCCCGAGGTCGACCGCACTGTCGCCTCGGCTCGAGCCGTAGTAACGCTGCGCACCTGGCATCCGGGCCGCAGCCTCGCGCGCCAAGCGTTGCGACCGACGACGCCGGGTCTGCTCGACCCTGATCGCTTCGTTGCGTAGGTGGATCACATAGCCGGCAAGCGCAAGACCCGCACCAAGTTCGAACCACCACGACGTGTGGAACACGACGGCCGAGACCGCCAGTCCGATCGTGACGACGGCGAACGCCACCGAGATCTTGCGGCGGCGGGCGACCAAGCGCGCGCGGCCACTCATCGGCGGGTCGAACTTCTGCCGACGTGACAGCCGCAACACCATCGGCAGGCGAAGCGCCGGCAGCAACGAGCGTCGTGGCGGCGCAAGAACAGAATCAGACTGGTTGTCCACGGTGACTCCCCAATTGTCGCGCGGCAAGACGAGATAGCGGCGGTCGGCGCGGCTGGGGGTGCGGTGGGACAACACCCGCATCGCGGTCGAGAAGGTGTCCATCGAACGGCTCGCGCTATCGGCTTCGTGCCGGTTCAGCCACACCGGGACGAGCACGACGATCCAGATCGCGACGATGCCAAGGACGATGAGGCCGCTCATCGTTTGCCCGACCGGCGCCGCGACCTGCGGTGCATGCTCACGAAATGTCACGCTAGACAGGAGTGACGGATGTGACGAACACATCGGCGGTGTGTCGGCATATCAACATTGGTCGGTGCACACGGCCGAGCGGGCGAAATTAAGCGACAGGCCCTAGGTCCCAGCCCGCGCGTTACTCCCCGCTCAGCACCCACAGCTCGCGAAACGGAGTGGTGATGTGCCACGTCGTGACCGCGCCCTTGGGCATCGACGCGATGCTCCCCTGCACCAGGTCGAGAGTCTCGGCACCCTCGATCTCGATGCGCGCGGCTCCCTCGAGGATCAAGATGACCTCTCGCGCCGGCAACGTCCACGCAATCGGACCGTCAACCTCATCGAACCGGCTGAGCCCTGCCTCCACGCCGTCTTGATCGCACAGCATGTGCATCAACCCACCGGGATCGGGGTCCGGCTCCCACTCGGTGGTCGACGTGTGTGAGACGAAGATGCCCAGCTCAGGGGAGCCCATACTCATGAGGGATCTACTTTCGTCGGATGGCTTTGGTTCCCAGCATTTTCGAGCCAGCGTGTAAGCAGGCCGCCTGGCACATCTTCGACGGTGAGTCCGTACGACAAGTGGTCGCGCCATTGGCCAGCGATGTGGATGTAGCGCTCGCGGGTGCCCTCGAGTCGAAAACCCAGCTTCTCGACCACCCGCCGACTCGCCTCGTTCTCTGGTCGGATGTTTGCCTCGACCCGGTGCAGACCCCCGACGCCGAAGCAATGGTCGACCACCAACGCCAACGCGGTCGGCACGATCCCCTGGCCCGCATGCGATTTCGTGATCCAGTAGCCGAGGTACGCCGAGTTTGCCGAACCTCGCGCGATCGCGCCGACCGTCACCTGCCCGGCGAACTCCTCGTCGACCAGCAACGCGAAGGGATACGTCAGACCGAGCCGCGCATCACGACGTAAAGCGCGTACCGCGTCGCCGTATCCCCGCCCGGCATCGGAAGACGTTGCGCCGGGCGACGTCGCCTCCCACGGCTCCAGCCACTCGCGGTTCATCAGCCTCGTGGTCCGCCAATCCCCCGCGTCGCGCAATCGCAACGGGCGCAGCGTCACCTGGCCGTGTACGAGAACGACCGGCCACCCCGGATTCACGAACTGCCTCGGGCCGGCACATCGTGACCGCCACCCGCGAGTTGCTCGACCGCGTGCCGAAGAATCGGCGCGATGACGGCGACCCCGTCGCGCACGCCGCCAGTCGATCCAGGCAAGTTCACGATGAGCGTGCGCCCAGCAACACCGGCGAGCCCCCGCGCAAGCATCGACGTCGGGACGCCGACAAGCCCCGCCGCCCTGATCGCTTCGGCAATTCCGGGCACCTGACGATCAAGCACCCGGGCGGTCATTTCCGGAGTGAGATCGCGCGGGGTAAGACCGGTACCCCCCGTGGTCACGATCACGTCATATGCGTGGGTGAGCGCCGACCGCAAGGCGACTTCGACGGGTTCACCGTCGGGCACGACCAGTGGTCCATCAACCGAGCAGCCCGCAGCGGTCAGCAGCGAGACGAGCAACGGGCCACCTCGGTCTTCATAGACGCCGGCGGCGGTGCGATCCGACACGGTGATGACGAGCGCCCGAAGCGCAAGGATCGCCACCGGATCGTCCATAACCGTCGTCAGCTCTCCCGCACCCAGCGGCCGTTCTTGCCGCCGGTTTTCTCCTCGACCCGGACGTCGGTGATGACCGCCGCCGGATCAATCGCCTTCACCATGTCAATCAGCGCAAGGCCGGCGACGGCGACGGCGGTCAGCGCTTCCATCTCGACGCCGGTGCGGTCGGCAGTGCGAGCGGTCGCCGAGATGCGCACTGCGTCATCGTCGACGACGAGGTCGACAGTGACTCCGTGCAGCGCGATCGGATGGGCGAGCGGGACCAGATCGGGGGTGCGCTTCGCGCCTTGGATGCCGGCCAGCCGGGCAACCGCGAGCGCATCACCCTTAGGTACGCCGCCGCCACGGAGTAAGCGCACCACATCGCTCGACACGACCACGCGCCCTGAGGCTGTCGCCGTCCGGACAGTGATGTCTTTGCTTGAGACGTCGACCATGCGCGCGGCGCCGCTCGCATCGAGGTGGGTCAGCCCCGAGTCGGACGTCATGACTGGCGGCGCTCGAGCATCATCACCGACACCGTCGCGCCCGGCGGCACGTAGGTGACCTGTTCTGGCACGACGACGAACGAGTTTGCGAGCGCGAGGTCGGCGACAAGGTGGGAGCCCATGCCCCCGACCGGCGTGACGGCGTAGACGCCATCGGTGACCTCGATGCGCGCGCGCACGTAAGCCCGCTTGCCCTCCGTCTTGGTAATCGGCTGTGCCAAGGTGGCGCGCACGAGCGGTCGATACAGCGGTTGGACGCCGAGCATGCGACGAATCGCCGGGCGCACGAAAACCTCAAACGACACGTAGGCGCTCACCGGATTGCCGGGCAACGTGAAGATCGGCGTCGAATCTGGCCCGACTCTGCCGAACCCTTGCGGCATGCCCGGTTGCATCGCAACCTTCGTGAACTCGACCGTGCCAAGGCGCGACAACACCTCCTTGACCGTGTCGTAGGCCCCCGCGCTTACTCCACCTGATGTGACGACGAGGTCGGCGCGCACCAGCTGGTCTTCGATCAACGACATCAACCGGTTCGGGTCGTCTGGCACGATGCCGACGCGGTACGTGATCGCGCCCGCTTCGCGGGCCGCGGCGGTCAGCGCGTAGCTGTTCGACTCCGTCAGTTGTGCCGGGCCTGGCTCGACGCCAACGTCGACAAGTTCGTTGCCTGTCGAGAAAATCACCACTCGTGGCCTCGGACGCACCATGACCCGAGCTCTGCCGACGGCGGCGAGCAACCCGATCTGCGGCGCGCCCAAAGAGGTGCCGCGCGACAGGACGCTCTCACCCTTCACGACGTCCTCACCGGCCCTGCGCACGTTCTGCCCGGGATGCGGAGCGTGGTCGAAACGCACCCGCGAGGTGCCACCGTCTGTCCATTCGACCGGTATGACGCAGTCGGCACCGGGGGGAATCGGCGCGCCGGTCATGATGCGAACGCTGAGCCCGGTGTTGACGGCGTAGGCCCCACTACTGCCAGCCGCAATGTCGCCCACGACGGGCAGCCACACCGGACTGGCAGGGGTGGCCGACGCCACGTCGGCCGACCGAACGGCGTACCCATCCATCGACGAGTTGTCGAACCCGGGCAACGGCCGCGGTGACACGACGTCTTCGGCCAGTACACAGCCATGGGCGTCGAGCAGGTTGACCTCAAGGGGCGGCAATGGACCGAGCGTGCCGAGCACCGCGGTCAGGTGTTCGTCGACGGTGCGCATGGCCGTGCTCATGACGACTTGGTGTCCTGCTCCTTGACGAACGCGCGCAGCCACGTGAGCAAATCGGGACCGAGGTCGGCGCGTTCGACGGCAAGCTTGATGACCGTGCGCAGGTAGTCGGCGCGGTCGCCGGTGTCGTAGCGACGTCCGCGAAACAAGACACCGTGTACCGGGCCGCCATTGCTCTGCCGGCCAGCGAGCACGCGCAGCGCGTCGGTCAGCTGAATCTCGCCACCTTTGCCGGGCTTCGTTTCCCGCAGCACGTCGAAGACTTCGGGAGCGATGACGTAGCGGCCGATGACAGCTAGGTTGCTCGGCGCGTTCTGGGTGGGCTTCTCGACCAGGTCAGTCACCCGAACGATGTCGTCTTCGTCGGTGACCTCAACCGCAGCACACCCGTAGAGCTGGATCTGCGACGGATCGACCTCGATCAGCGCGATCACGCTTCCGCCGAGCCGCTCTTGCACCTCGACCATCCGGGCGAGAAGTGGGTCGCGCACATCGATCAGGTCGTCGCCTAGGAGCACCGCGAACGGTTCGTGCCCGACGTGCTGGGCTGCGCACAAGACGGCGTGGCCAAGCCCTTTGGGTTCGCCTTGGCGCACGTAGTGAACGGTGGCGAGGTCGGTCGCGTCCTGCACGAGCTGGAGCCGGTCGTCGTCACCTTTGGCGCGCAACATGTCTTCGAGCTCGTAGTTGCGGTCGAAGTGGTCTTCGAGCGCACGCTTGCCGCGCCCGGTGATCATCAAGATGTCGTCGAGACCCGCCGCGACGGCTTCTTCGACGACGTACTGGATGGCCGGCTTGTCGACGACCGGCAACATCTCTTTGGGCGTCGCCTTGGTCGCGGGGAGAAACCGGGTGCCGAGACCCGCCGCCGGAATGACGGCTTTGGTGACCTTGTGATCCGCCATGGGCTTGACCTTAATGGTTCTTTTAAGCCTCAGGGCTCCGGGGCCGTCACGCGCCAGGTGTACAGGGCCGTCACGGCCAGGTGTACAGGGCCGTCACGGCCAGGTGTACAGGGCCGTCACGCGCCAGGTGTAGTGGGCCGACCAACTTCGGTGGGTCGCGCCGTCTCCGCGTCAGGGACGACGACCACATTTCGCGTCGATGGGCCGTCCTCGTCGTCCGCCGTGGCGAAACGCCAGCGGTCGCGACCGCCGTCCTTCGCGACATAGAGGGCGTCGTCGGCACGGCGCAACAACCGGTTCGGTGTCGCGCCGTGTTCGGGGAACACCGCGACGCCGATGGAGGCAGTGACCGCGTAGCCACCTACGGCGCCACCCCGGCCGACGTTGCCGTTCTGTACACCGTCGACGCAAAACGGGGTACCCCTGATGACCGTGCCGAGCCGGTCGGCGAGCCGGGCCGCACCGACCGCGTCCGTCTCGGGCAACACGATGACGAACTCCTCGCCGCCATAGCGGGCCACAGTGTCGACCTCGCGAACCTCCGCACGCATGCGGCCGGCGAGCTCGATCAACACGGCGTCGCCGACCTGGTGCCCATACTGGTCGTTGATCGACTTGAAGCGGTCAAGGTCGAGCATCAGCACAGCGAGCGGGCGGCTGAATCGAGTTGCTCGCTCGATCTCGTGACCAAGGCCGAGCGTGAGATAGCGGTAGTTCCACAACCCCGTGAGCGGATCAGTGAGGCTCAGGCGTTGAGCCTCTTGATGCAGCAACACGTTGTCGATGGCGACGCTGGCCTGACTTGCGAACGCCAGGACCGCGTCGAGGTCGGCGACGGTAAACGACCGATCGCCTTCCTTGTCGTAGAGATTCAGAACGCCGACAACTCGACCGGACTGCCGCAGTGGCACCGCGATAACGGTCGTGGCGGTGGGTTCGCTCGGAACCGGCCGCAGCCCCGGCCCGTCGCCCACCACACCACGCACCGGCTCACCGGTACTCGCGACCTGACCGGTGATGCCTTTGCCGAGCGGGACCACGGCGTCGACGTCGACGGCTTCGGCAACCGCACCGCGACGGACCCTTACCGTGAGGTTGCCCTCGCTGTCGAGGAACATGATCGCGCCACCGGTGGCCTGCACACTGCCGATCGCGGTATCAAGCACGACGGCCAGAATGCCGCCCAGATCATGCGTGTGCGTGAGCGTCGCACCCAAGCGATCGAGGTTCTGCCTGAGTTCGTCGCGGCTGCGCTCGAGCTGCCTGATGTAGGTCTGCAACTCAGACGTCATGTGGTTGAAGGCGGTCGCCAGCCGGCCGACTTCGTCCTTCGACCGCACAGGTATGGCGATGTCGAGGTCGCCACCCGCGGCCCGCCCGGCAGCTTCGGACAACTCGACGACCGGTCGACTGATCAACCGCGCCAGCAATCGGCCGATGACCAGCCCGGCCAGCACGGTGATGAGCACCACGGCCGCCAGCGCCAAGGTTAGATTCGTGGTGTCGGGCACGGGTTCGCTGACGATGACGCCATAAGGCTGGCCGGCCGACGCGGGCACGAACGCGAGGATCCGTGATCCGGCATCGAGGGTTCGGGCCGCGGTCGTCGTGGCGGTGGCCGTCGTCTGGCGGTCGGCCTGGGTGCTTTCGAGCGTGCTCGACACTAGTTTGGCGCCGACGACCAGGGTTACGGCTGGGCGGCCGACCACACCGGTACTGAGATTGCTTGCCATCGTCGGACCGGCTGCCCATGCCACCGCGACCGCTCGGTACGCCGGGCTGGCCGCGATGGCGAGACCCGCACGGCTCGAGATCGCGAAGTCAGCGTTCTGCGCGTTGCCACAACTGTTGAGCACGTCGGGCAACGGCTGCGGCGTGGGTGCCTTCGGCAACGTGCCCGCCGCCGCGACGACTGTGCTGTTCGGTCCCTCGACGACGGCGTAGTCGACTACGTGGCTGCCGACCATCTGGTTCACGGCGGTTTGGGGACCCAGCGCCGCGACCTTAAGCCCGAGCAACTGGGTTGCTTGCTCGGCGGCGGCGCACCGGGATGCCAAGACTCCGGCCACGCTGACACCCGCAGTGCGCAGCCGGCCACCGATCTGGCTATGCAGGATTCCGGGCACGGCAATGAGCACGACGATCGAGCCGACGAGCACTGGTACCAGAACGGTGAAAACGAAGGCAAGAGAAAGCCGGGTACGTAGTGTCACCAGCACCTCCCGCGTCTCTCGTCATCACCGAATGGGCGTCACCTGTATCGGCACCGAAATGCCTGCGAGTTGAGCGATCTCGAACCACACTGGCACGGTCGCCGGTCGATGCGAAGACGCTACCCGGGGGACAGGTTGCCACAATCCGCATGCACAAATCGGGCAGATAGCATGGGAACAACAGCTGAGCGCCCATTTCCACCCCAGCCCCTCGCTGACCCGGCGCCCAACCCCGCGGCCGCCAAAGCGCGGGTGCAGAGAACCTCGCACTCCCGGCAGAATCAGGGAGGTGACCCCGACACCCGCCGAGCTGGCCGACGCGCGCGGCGCGAAGTCCGAGCTGCGCGCCACCGTGATCGCGAAGCGTGCAAACCGCCCAAGCCCTGAGCGGACGGCGATCGGTGCCGCCATCGCGGATGCGTTCAACGCCGAGTTCGGCGCCCGGTTCCGGGGAGCGACCCCGCCACCGATCGTCGCGACCTACCTCTCCACTAGCACGGAGCCCGACACCGCACACCTCAACGCCCTGCTCGCCGAGCTCGGCGTCACCACGCTGGCGCCCGTGCTCACCGACGACGGCGACCTCGACTGGGCCCTGGTCACCAGCGCGACCGGCGCGACCGGGGGCGTGCCGGGCCTGCGCGGCACTCGCGAACCGATCGGGCCGCGGCTCGGCCACCACCACCTCGCGAACGCCGATGTCGTGCTCGTTCCCGCGCTTGCGGTCGATGGCGATGGCCACCGGCTCGGTCGCGGGGGCGGTTCGTACGATCGCGCCCTCGTGCGGGTGCGCGACGCGACGGTGGTGCTCGCCGTCGTCCACGATGACGAGGTTCTCGAGGCAGTACCGGTCGAACCACACGACCGGCGAGTCGACGGCGTGCTGACGCCGAGCGGCGTGCAGTACTTCGCGACTGCCGGACGAGCCTGACCGCTGATGAATGCGACCCGGCTCGACCTGGTCTTGCTCCTCGGGGCGGTCGTGCTGCTGTTGGCGATCGTCGCGGTGCGATTCGCCAGCCGGATCGGGTTGCCAGGCCTGCTGGTCTACCTGGCGATCGGCCTCGCGCTCCAGAGCGTGGTGCGCTTCGACGACACCCAGCGTGCGCAGTCGCTCGGCCTCGCCGCGCTCGTCCTGATCCTCGCCGAAGGCGGTCTCACCACCCGGTGGGACGACGTGCGGCCGGCGGTTCTGCCCGCCGCCCTGCTATCAACGGTCGGCGTGGCGATCAGCATGGGCGTGACAGCGGTGGTCGCGCACCTCGTCCTCGGCGGCACCTGGCGACTCGCCTTCCTGCTGGGCGCAGTTGTGTCGTCGACCGATGCGGCGGCCGTTTTTTCCATGCTGCGCGTGCTGAAGCTACCAACTCGACTGGCCGGCGCACTTGAGGTTGAATCTGGGCTCAACGATGCCCCCGCCGTTATCGCGGTCGTGCTGCTCAGCTCGAAGCATCCGCAACACAACGCCGCGCTGATCGGGTTGCTGGTTCTCTACGAACTGCTGGCCGGTGCGGCGATTGGCTATGTGGTGTCGTGGGTTGGCGTGCGCGCACTGCGCCGACTCGCATTGCCGGCTTCGGGTCTGTATCCGCTGGCGGTGCTCGCACTTGCCGTAGCCGGGTTCGCCACGTCGTCCCTCGCGCACGCGAGTGGCTTTCTTTCGGTCTACGTGGCCGGGCTCGTGCTCGGCAACTCGAAGCTGCCGCACCGGCCCGCGACTCGCAGCTTCGCCGAGGGTGTCGCGTGGCTCGCGCAGATCGGGCTGTTCGTGATGCTCGGTCTGCTCGTCACGCCGTCGGCGCTCCCCAGCGAGATCTTTCCGGCGATTGCGGTCGGCGCTGCGTTGCTGGTCGTTGCGCGGCCGATGTCGGTCGCGCTCTCCCTGCTGCCGTTACAAATTCGGCGCTGGCGACCGTTCGCGTTCACCAGGCGAGAGCGACTCTTTCTTTCGTGGGCTGGGTTGCGCGGTGCCGTGCCGATCGTGCTCGCCACCGTGCCGGTCACCGCCGGAGTTGCCCACAGCAAGGCCTTGTTCGGGCTGGTGTTTGTGCTCGTCGTGGTGTTCACCCTGGTGCAGGGGCCGACCCTGCCAGCGGTCGCGCGGCTCTTGCGTCTCACCGGCGTGGGCGAGCCCGGTCAGATCGACGTCGAGGCCGCGCCGCTGGAGGACCTGCACGCCGACCTGCTCCAGTTGGCGATCCCGCCGGGCTCGCAACTGCACGGAGTCGAGGTCTTCGAATTGCGGCTGCCGCGCGGATCGGCGGTCACCCTCGTCGTCCGCGATGGGGTGAGTTTCGTGCCGACCGGTGAGACCCAACTGCGCGAGGGCGACTCGCTGCTGATCGTCGCAACGGCCGACGCACGCGGCGCGGCCGAACGCCGACTGCGCGCGGTAAGCCGGCGCGGCAAGCTGGCTGGCTGGTTCGGCGACCGGGGGGCCTGACGCCCTCCCTTGCGCGCCGACTGAACGGTTCAGGAGCAACGTCGTTGCGGACACCCCGAAAGGCTTCAGTCGGCGGAAGATGACGAGGGCACGGGGGGGCTCAGTTCGGACGTCGGGATCGTGGCGAGATCGCGCATGACCGCAAGAACCGTCACGTCGTCGCGCCGGTAGTCGGCGGCATACGAGCGCGCCGCGTCGGTCAACGCCGACACTGCGGTATGCGCGTCGTGGGGAGTGTCAGACCGCAGGGCAATGCATAGCCCGCTCACGCCGAACTCGTCGCCGTCGGCCGTGCGCGCCTCGAGCAGACCGTCGGTGACAAGCAGCAGAACCTGGCCCGACTCGAGCTGTCCCCAGCCGACGTCCCAGCCACGCGCAAGAACGCTGAGCAGGGGACCGGTGGGTTCGAGCCTAACCAAGTCATCTGGCGCCAGCGCGGCCACCGCAGCCGGCACGATCACCGGCGGCAAGTGCCCGGCGTTCGCGTAGCTCAACTCGCCGCTGACGATGTCGACGACAACAATTGCGCAGGTGGCAAACCGCTCGTCGAGGCGGGACTGATCGGCCGCCACCTCGAGTGCCTGCGCCGGATCACAACCCAAGCGCAACGCCGTCCGGATCACGTCTTTCAACATGACCGCTTCGAGCCCGGCGATCGCACCATGACCGGACACGTCGGCGATGACCACGGCGACGTGGCGCGCGTCGATCTGCACGATGTCGAGCAGATCACCCGCCACCACGCCCTCAGCAGCGTGCAGCGCACTCGCAATCTGGAGGCCGGCGACCGGTGCAAGATCAGTGATCCGCAACCGCTCAGAAAGCCCGAGGACGACGGGGCCGCGCTGCTCCAGAGCCTCGCGCGCACGTTCGCTCATATCGAGTTCGTGCAGCAGCCTAAGACGCATCAACTCGGCGTCGCGGGAAACCTCGCGCAACTCGGGCGGACCGCCTTCGGGGATGACCTCGCGAAACGCTCCGTCGGTCGCCCTACGCAAGCGTCGTTGCAGCGCGGTCAACGGCCGCAGCACCCCAAATCCGATGAGCGCAAGCGAGAGAACCGTGAACCCCGCCGCGACAATCGCGGCCGCGATCAGCGTGCGCTCGAGCTGGCTGATCGCCCCCGTCTCGCCCTTGCGCGCCGCAGTTGCCCGGGTCGAGATGTCCTGCTGAAGTACCGCCACCTTCGAGCGCAGGTCGTCGAATACGGGTTTGTCCTGCGACCGGTCGACGAGCTGCTGCGATCGCGCAATGTCACCAGCCTTGCGCGCCGCGATTTCCGGCTCGGCGACTTGGGTGAGCCAGAGCTGCCACTGGTTTTCGACGCTCGTGAGGCTCGTCGAAATAGCCGCCACGCCGCCGGCGAGCGATCCGATCTGAGCCAGATCGCGGCTCGTCTCGGTACGACCGTCGGTGTAGGGCTGAAGGAATTTGGTATCGCCGGTGATCAGGTAGCCGCGCTCGCCCGTTTCCTGGTCGACCAAGTGCGACAACAAGCGATTGGACGCCGCGGCAGCCGGGGTCCAACGGTCGGTGACCGCGTTGTTGGCCGCATGGGTCTGGTGCAACCCGCTAAAGATCTCCAGCATCGCGATCACGCCGCCGACGATGGCGATGGCGAACCCGCACAGGACACGCAGGCGCAGGCTCATGCCCACGACCGTACCCGCGGAAGACCACGTAGAGGGGGTCGCTCAGGCGCTCTTGTCGACGTCGACCAGCCGGGCGACCACGTCCGCGCCGCACATCGGCCGGCCATAGAGGAACCCCTGGGCGTACTCGCAGCCGAGCGCGACGACCTCGTCATTTTGGCGCGTGGTCTCGACGCCTTCCGCGGTGACCGAAAACCCCAAGGCGTGGGCAAGGTTCGTCACGGCCGCGACGATCGTGGCGCCGGTCTGGATTCGCCCGATGTCGGCGATGAAGCTCTGGTCGATCTTGACTGTGTCGATCGGCAAGCGCCGCAAGTAATTCAGTGAGGAGTAGCCGGTGCCGAAGTCATCGATCGCGAGCCGGATGCCAAGGCCTTTCAGGTCAGTGAGCACGGTAGCTGCGTGATCGATGTCGTCGATGAACACGTTCTCGGTGATCTCCAGCACCAATGCACGGGGGTCCATCCTGGTGCGTTTCAGAACCTTGGCGACGGTGTGCGGAAACGTCGAACTCATCAGCTGGCGGGCTGACACGTTAACCGCCATGTCGATGGCGACCCCGCGCTCGAGCCAGCGACCTCGGTCGCGGCAGCTACGCTCCAAGATCCACGCGCCGATATCAACGATAAGCCCGCTTTGCTCGGCGACCGAGACCATCGTCAGCGGCGACACCACGCCCCTCTCCGGGTCTGTCCAGCGCAACAACGCCTCCACCCCGACGATGACTTCGTCAGCGCAACGCAAGATGGGTTGGTAGGCGACATCGAGCTTGTGGTTCGCGAACGCTGACGCGAGGTCAGCCTGCAAACTGGTGTGGTCGTTGTCCTCGATTGCCTCACGCAGGTCAATGACCCGATGAGCGCCGGCACCCCTGCGTTTGGCCTGATACATCGCGGTATCAGCTTTCAGCAACAGCTGGTCGGAGATTTCCTGGCCTGGCCCGGCATGCGCCATTCCGATACTGGCGGTAATCGCGATCGGCCCGTCGGTCAAGACGAATGCTTTGTCGAAAGCTTCTTCGACGCGGGCGGCCAGCAATATGACGTCGGCATCGCTGCGCAGGTCTTCACACAGGAACACGAACTCGTCGCCGGAAAACCGTGCGAGCGTGTCACCGGGACGAACCAGAGCAGACAGTCTCTCGGCGACCGCGACCAGCAACTCGTCTCCGACGTGGTGACCGTGCGTGTCATTGACCCGCTTGAAGTGGTCGAGGTCAACGAACAAGACCCCTGCGGTGGTGCGTGACCGAGTCGCCCGCTGGGCGGCATGATCGAGGCGCTCGTGCAGTAACGCTCGGTTCGGCAGCCCGGTGAGCGAATCGTGAAGGGCGCTGTGCTGGAAACGGTCGGAGGTGGCTCGAGCCTCCTCGCGGGCGTGGGCGTTCAGCAGATACGCCGTGGCAACATCGGCGAGCGTCTGCGCGGCGGTCATGTCGTGCCTGGTCAACGCCCCACGCGTACCTCGGTAGAGGTCCAGCGCACCCAGTCGGCCATCGCCGTGGCGAAGCGGAAACGTGAACACCGCGGCCAACCCAGCATCGACCGCCAACGGGCCGAACTCCGGATACCGGTCGTCGTTGGCAAGGTCAGGCACCGAGACGGCCTCGCCTGTTTCATACGCGGTCACGCACGGACCGTCCCCGACGTCCGTCTGCAAACGCTCGAAACGAAGCGCTGATGGGTCGGAGGCGGCAATGTAATAAGGGGCAGTGTCGGCCCACATCAAGGTCACCCCAGCCGCCGAGATTGGCAATACGTCGACGATTCGCTTGACCAGGTGATCCAGAATTCCTTGGATCGGAAAATCGGTCGCCAGCGTCCGCGCAAACTCGCTTAGTACGGCTGACAGCTTCTGATCGTCCATTGGCCACACTCCATACCGCAATCGGCCGCAGTAGTCTGGACGGGCTTTACCCTGACTTTACCCCGGAAAAGCCCCGCTTCGCATCATTTACAGCTAAGTGGCGGGTAATGCCGACTGATCGGCCGATGCCAATGCAAAAGGGTCGCAGGTGCCCACTCAGGTCACCAGCCACAGTTAGCCGCCGGCCATCGCGCCCACGATCAGAAGCGGCTCGACGCCGGCAGCGACGGCGTCCGGTAGTGCCGTATCTGGTGACTCGTGGGACAGATCCTGCTCACACGCAAACAGCCGGACAAACGGTCTGCGCTGCTTCGTCACCTGGTCGCGGACCGTTCCGCGCAGCATCGGAAAGCGGCATTCGAGCGCGTCGAGGACAGTGCGCTGGGTGACCTCGCTGTCGACATCAAGATGCACTTCGCCATCGATACCGGCGAGCGTTCGCAGGTGAGATGGCAGCACGACGCGGATCATGGGAGCGTCTGGACCTCGACGGACAGCACCGGTGGGAGATCGCGCACGATCGGCGTCCAACTATCGCCAGAATCGGACGACGCGTAGACCTGACCACCGGTCGTGCCGAAGTACACACCGCATGAATCGAGTGAATCGACGGCCATCGAATCGCGCAGCACGTCGACGTAGCAATTCGACTGCGGCAGACCTTTCGTCAAGGGTTCCCACTCATTCCCGCCGGTGCGACTGCGATACACCCGCAGCTGCCCGTCAAGCGGATAGTGCTTGGAGTCACTCGTGATCGGAACGACAAAAACCGTCTCGGGTTCGTGCGCGTGTACATCGATCGCGAATCCGAAATCGGTCGGTAGGTTGCCGCTGATCTCGTGCCACGATTCACCGGCGTCGTCGGTGCGCATGACGTCCCAATGTTTTTGCATGAAGAGCACGTCCGGGCGGGACGGGTGCATCGCGAGGCTGTGCACGCAGTGCCCCACCTCGGCATCACCGTCGGGGATTCCTTCGGAATGCAGGCCCTTGTTGACCGGCTTCCAGGTGGTACCGGCATCGTCGCTGCGAAAGACACCTGCAGCCGAGATCGCGGTGAACATGCGTTGGTCGCGGGTCGGATCGAGAACGATGGTGTGCAGGCACATGCCGCCCGCCCCCGGCTGCCACGCGGGGCCCGTCTCGTGGTGGCGCAAGCCGTCGAGTTCGCGCCAGGTGAGACCTGCATCGGTCGACCGGAACAGCGCCGCATCTTGCGCGCCCGCGTACACGGTGTCGGGGTCGGTCAGGGAGGGTTCGAGATGCCAGACGCGGGTGAACTCCCATGGGCGCTGGGTGCCGTCGTACCACTGATGCGTACCGACGTCGCCGTCGAAAGCGAACGCGTTACCGACCGGCTGCCAGGTGTAACCGCCGTCGTCGGAGCGCTGCATGAGCTGGCCGAACCAGCCGCTGGTCTGCGACGCATACAGCCGATTGTGATCGGCTGGCGAGCCAGCGACGTGGTAGATCTCCCAGCCGGCAAAGTGCGGACCCTGCACATCCCACTTCTCGCGACCAGCATCTGACGTCAGGACGAACGCACCCTTGCGAGTGCCGACCAGCACCCGAACCCCGCTCATCGCGACTCCCTTCGCCGGACCACCGCCCGCACGGTAGCAACGTGGGATAGACGGCGGCTACCGGTGAATGTCATCGGCCCCGCTGGCCGAGCAACTCGTCGAGGAGCGCCTGCACCCGATTGTCGACGTCGTCAACGATTGCTCGAACGGTCACGAGGTCCTGGCCAGCGGGATCGTCAACGATCCAGTCTTCGTAGCGCTTGCCGGGAAACACCGGGCAGGTCTCCCCGCACCCCATGGTGATCACAACGTCCGCGTCCTGAACCGTGGCCGCGTCGAGCAGCTTCGGCACTTCGGCCGCCGCGCTCAGGCCGCGCTCGGCCAGCACCTCGGCGATGACGGGGTTGATACCGGTGCCGGGTTCAGAGCCTGCAGAGCGCACCTGCACCCGGCCCGCGGCGTAGTGCTCGGTCAGCACTTTTGCGGCCACCGATCGGCCACTGTTATGAACACAAGCGAACAGGACGACGGGTTGCTCACCCATGGGTCGGCTCCAGGATCTCGGGGTTGGGGTAATAGCGGCGGCGCAGCCACAGCGCGACATACACCAAGCCCACAAGGACGGGCACTTCGATCAGGGGCCCGACGACGCCGGCTAATGCTTGCCCCGACGTCACGCCGAACACACCGATCGACACAGCAATCGCAAGCTCAAAGTTGTTGCCCGCCGCGGTGAACGCGAGGGTCGCTGTTTTGGGGTACCCCAGGCGCAACCGGTAACCGAGCACGAAGCTACCCCCGAACATGATCGCGAAGTAGACCAGCAGCGGCGCGGCGATTCGCACGACGTCCCATGGCCGGGACGTGATGGTGTGTCCTTGCAGGGCGAACAGCACGACGATGGTGAATAGCAGCCCATACAAGGCGACGGGACCGATCGATGGCAGGAACCGCCGCTCATACCATTCGCGGCCCTTGCGGGCCTCGGCGATCGTGCGGGTGAGGAACCCTGCCACCAACGGGACCCCGAGGAACACCAGTACCGACACGACGATGGTGCCGATGGAGAAATGAACCGCGGTTTGGTGCAGGCCGAGCCAGCCGGGCAGCACCTTCAGGTAAAACCAGCCGAGTAGCCCGAACGCCACGATTTGGAATACCGAGTTGATCGCCACCAAGACGGCGGCAGCCTCGCGGTCGCCACCCGACAGCTCATTCCAGATAAGCACCATGGCGATGCAGCGTGCCAACCCGACGATGATCAGGCCGGTCCGGTACGTCGGCAGGTCGGGTAGCAGCAGCCACGCGAGGGTGAACATCAGCGCCGGGCCGATGAGCCAGTTCACGATGAGCGAGCTGATCAGCAGCTTTCGGTCGCCCGTGACGCGGTCGAGCTGTCGGTATCTGACCTTCGCCAGCACCGGGTACATCATCAGCAGCAGCCCGACCGCGATCGGCAGGCTCACCGAGCCGACCTGAACCTTGTTCAGATCACCCGCCAGGCCGGGAATCGCACGCCCCAGGCCGAGCCCGATTCCCATCGCGGCAATGATCCACACCGGCAAGAACCGATCCAACATCGACAACCTGGCCAGCACCGGCGCATCGGAGTCGGCGATCGGGGCTTCGGTTACCACGTCACTCACGACAACAGCGCTCCACGGTCAGGGTTTGGTGGCGCGCACGATCGCGCCGTGCATACCGGGTGCAACGTCATGGGTGAAGGTGACCTGCGCGTCGACGAAGCCCGCGGCAGTGAGGCCGTCGACGTACTCGGACGTCGACAGGGCACCGGCGATGCATCCGACATAGGAGCCGCGTTCGGCCCGCTGCGCCGCGGTCAAGCGGTCCTCGGCGACCACATCGGAGACGCCGATCCGACCTCCAGCGGTGAGCACCCGAAACATCTCGCCAAGCACGGCCGGCTTATCGGTCGACAGGTTGATCACACAGTTGCTGATCACCACATCGACAGCAGCGTCGGGCAGGGGGATTTCTTCGATGGTGCCCTTGAGGAATTCGACGTTGTGCGCGCCCGCCTTCGCAGCGTTCGCGCGCGCGAGGGCGAGCATCTCGTCGGTCATGTCGACGCCATAGGCAAACCCGGTTGGGCCCACCCGCCTGGCAGACAGCAGCACGTCGATGCCGCCGCCGGAGCCTAGGTCGAGCACGCGCTCGCCGGCCCGCAGTTCAGCGACCGCGAGCGGATTGCCGCAGCCAAGACTGGCGGCGACCGCCTCAGCCGGTAGCTCACCCTGCTCGGCCGCGGAGTACAGCGCCGAACCGAACGCCGCATCAACCTCCGCGCCACCGCCGCAACACGACGCGTTCTCACCCGGAGCCGACGGACCGCAGCACTGGTCGGCGTCCACCATGGTCAAAGCGTCGCGACCGCCGGCGGTCACCGCGATCGCAGCGGCGGCGTAGCGCTGGCGGACATGATCGCGAACATCCTGGTCACTCATGGGTCTCCCATCGACGTCGTTCGATGCATTGAGCGTGGTCGATACATCGACGTCTGTCAATACGTATGGCAGGATAGCCACTATGGCCACGGTGCTGCTTCCGGTTCTCGACGGCGTGAGCGCATGCTGCTCCCCGGTGACGGGCGGGGTGCTCGAGGTCGCCGATGCCGCGCGTCTCGCCCGCATGTTCAAGGCCCTTGGCGATCCGACCCGGGTGCGGCTGCTGTCCCTCATCGCGGCCCACACCGACGGCGAAGCGTGCATCTGCGACCTGACCGACCCGGTCGGGCTGTCGCAGCCGACGGTCTCGCACCACATGAAGCAGCTCGTCGACGCAGGTCTGGTCACCCGCGAACAGCGCGGAAAATGGGCTTACTACCGGGTCGTCGACAACACTCTGTCGGCGCTCAGCGACGCCTTGCGCAGCGCCCGCTAGAGCAGCAGGCGCTCACCCATCAAGTGGACGACGCGTTGCGCATGCCGCATCATTAGCAATCGAAGGTTGAGAGTGCTAGCGGAGGTGTCCAGAACGTGCCGACGTACGAATACGCGTGCACCCATTGCGGTAACCAGCTCGAGGCCGTCCAGAAGTTCACCGACGAACCGCTCACCGAGTGCCCCGTGTGTGGTGGCAAGCTCCGCAAGGTCTTCTCCTCCGTCGGCGTTGTCTTCAAAGGTTCCGGTTTCTACCGCACCGACAGCAGACAGGCCGCAGCCGTCGGCGCGAAGTCGTCCGCCGAAGGCGGATCCTCGTCGAGCGACTCCGGCTCAAGCGACTCCGGCTCAAGCGACTCCGGCTCGAGCGACTCCGGCTCGACGCCGTCCGAGCCCTCGAGTTCACCTAAGGCGGACGCCGCCAGCTCTAACTCCTCAAAGCCGGCCGGTGACACATCGCCGACGCCGACCGCAAAGACGCCGAGCGCGCCGGCATCCGGCCGCTCGTCGTCCGACTCGACATCGAATAAGCCGAAGTCGAGCGGATCGAAGCCGGCGGCGAACCGCTGAGGTTTCTGCACAGCCCTGGACGCCGATGTGCACCAATCTGGCCAGCTCGCGTCGTTCGGTCCCGGCGTTGATTTAGGGTCGGCCCATGATCGATGACACGACCGCACCCATCGGCGTGATCGGCGGCTCTGGGTTCTACGAGTTCGTCGACTCGCCAACCACCGTGGTGATCGAAACCCCGTTCGGGCCGCCGAGCGAACCGGTGGTGACCGGGCTCGTGGAGGGTCGGCCGGTCGCATTCATCCCGCGGCACGGCAGCGATCACCGGTTTCCGCCGCATCGCGTTCCGTACCGGGCCAATCTGTGGGCGCTGCGCGCAGTCGGGGTGCGGCAAGTTCTCGCGCCGTGCGCGGTCGGGTCGCTGCGGGTCGATCTCGAGCCGGGCAGCCTTGTCGTGCCCGATCAGCTGGTCGACCGCACATGGGGGCGCGAGCACACGTACTACGGCGAGGTCGGCAACGTGGTGCACGTCGGGTTCGCCGATCCGTACTGCCCGATCGGCCGCGACACTGTCGTGGCGGTAGCGCAGGCGCAAGAGTGGCCGGCCAAAGACGGCGGCACCCTCGTCGTCGTCCAAGGTCCGCGGTTTTCCAGCCGGGCCGAATCACGCCACCATGCCGATCAGGGCTGGTCGATCGTCGGCATGACCGCTCAGCCCGAGGCGGGGCTGGCCCGTGAGCTGGCGTTGCACTTCACGACGATCGCCGTCGTCACCGACCTCGATGCCGGCGTCGAGGTCGGCAAGGGGGTCGTGCACACCGAGGTGTTCGAGGTCTTCGCAGCCAGCGTGCACCGGCTGCGATTACTGCTCACCGGTGCGATTCGAGCGCTTCCCACCGAGCCTGCGTGCTCGTGCGCACACGCGCTCGACGGTCAGACGTTGCCTTTTGCCTTGCCGTGAGCGCGCGGCGCTGGGTGTCGTTGCGACCCTCGCCGCCCATCCTTGGGACCGCCATCGGGCTGCGGCCGGCGCACCCGACGATCGAGCAGCGTTGGCACGCCGTCAGGGTTGGCGTCCGCCGCTACCGCCGGCTGCTGATCGCTGGCTTGATCGCCATCGCCGTCGTCGTTGAGTTCGGTCGCCTCGCGCCGAGGCCACCCCCGACGCACCCGGTCGTCACGGCGGCTCGCGACCTGCCGCTCGGGGAAGTGCTGACCGCGGGTGACCTGCGGGTGTTGGCCGTGCCGGAGGCCGATGTGCCGTCAGGCGCGGTGATCGATGTCAGGTCAGTCGTTGGCCAGCAACTTTCAGGGCCGCTGCGGCGCGGTGAGCCACTGACCGACGTCCGCCTCGACGACGGACCGCTGCGCCGGCCCGCGGCCGGCCTCGTCTCGGCCCCGATCCGCCTTGCCGACTCGCAGGCCGCCCAGCTGTTGAGGCCAGGCGAGCGCATCGATGTCCTCGCCGCAAGCACCGCGGTCGGCGGCGGGGGCGCGTCGGGCAGCGGGGGCGCGTCGGGCGGCGGGGGCGCGTCGGGCGGCGGGGGCGCGTCGGGCAGCGGGGGTGGATCCGACGACGGACGCGTGGGCGGCGTCGGGAGCGCGGTGGTGGTGGCCGCGGACGTCATCGTCGTGGCAATCCCGGTCGCCGCCACTGCCGCGCCGACCCAGGTTGCCGATGTCGGCGTCGAGGGCGCGCTAGTCGTGCTCGCCACAACCGCTACCCAGGCCCGGCAGCTCGCGCAGGCCCAGGTGAGCTCGCGACTGTCTGCCGTGGTGGTGGGGTAACGATCCGCGGCACCGCACTCGCCGGCGTCCACTATTTCGCCTTCGGTCGCGGTATGCCATCGTGAGGCCGCGAATGCCCCAAGACCCCGGAAAAGGGAGAACACCGTGTCTGGCTTCAAGAAGTTTCTGCTCCGCGGCAACCTGGTCGATCTCGCCGTCGCGTTCGTCATCGGCGCCGCATTCGCCGCGCTCGTAGGGGCGCTCGTCGCCGACTTCATCACCCCGCTGCTCGGCGTCATCGGCGGTAAGGGCGCATTCGGTGGCCGGACCTTCACCATCCACAACAGCGTTTTCGCCTACGGCGCGTTCATCAACTCGCTGCTCGCGTTCCTGATCATGGCCGCGGTCATCTACTTCTTCGTCGTCGTTCCGTTCACCGCACTTCTCGACCGGTACAAGAAGGAGCCCGAGCCCGACGCGCCGGTTCGCCAGTGCCCCGAGTGCCTGAGCAGCATCCCGGCGGCGGCAAGTCGGTGCGCGTTCTGCACGGCGGTCTCCGCACCCGCCGCGGCCTAACCTCGGGCGGCTTGCCCCGACCGTGAGCCGCCCGCGTGCCTCCTCAACGCTGCCACCGCCCCCGTGACTCCTCAACGCGGCCACCGCCCCCGTGACTCCTCAACGCGGCCACCGCCCCCGATTGTCGGAGCCTGCCGGCTGCTGGAGCAACCGCAGGACTCCGAAGATCCACGGCCCGTGAGTGGTTTCGGTCGGGTGCGTGGACGGTTTCGCCGGCGCGCTGCTGAGGTCCACCATCACCGGACGGTGGGTCGCGGCGGGTCAGTCGCCGTGGTGCGGCGGCGTCTCCTGGCGGTACCACTCGGCGTCCCGCTCGGCCTTTTCGGCGGCGGACTCGTCGCCCCACCCGGTGTCGTCGCTGGTCGGCTCGCGCACCGGCTCCGGCCTCGGCTCGCGCACCGGCTCCGGCCTCGGCTCGGGCATCGATTCGGTCACCGGTCGCCTGCAGCGACGGCGGTCACCGGTCGCCAGCGACCACGGCGGTCACCGCAGACGGCGTCGCGGCGGCAGCGTCGAGGTTCAACACCCGCACGTGCAAAACCGTGCGCTGCTGAAGCGCCGCCCGCAACGCGCGGTGCAATCCGTCTTCGAGGTAGAGCTCGTCGTGCCATTGGACGACGTGCGGAAACAGGTCGCCATAGAAGGTCGAGTCGTCATCAAGCAGGACGTCGAGGGCCAGCACCTTCTTCGTCGTGACCAGCTGATCGAGCCGCACCTGGCGAGGCGGAACCGCCGCCCAGTCGCGCAGCATCAGGTCGTGCGCAGGGTAGGGCCGGCCATCTTGGACCGTCTTGAAGATCACGAAGTCGCCCGCCGCTCGTCGTCCGCATTGTTCGTCAGGCACTATTCTGCGTCAAGACTGCTGGCCGACTCCGAAAAGGGGCTCGTTTCGTGGACGGCTTCGTTCTCACGCTGTCCTGCCCCGACCGCCTTGGCATCGTGCACACCGTCACGGGTCTGCTGGCCGAGCAGGGTTGCAACATCGTTGATAGCCAGCAATTCGGCGATCGGGACACCGGTCGTTTCTTCATGCGGGTGCACCTCGAAGGGCCACACGCGCTCGACGAGCTGCAGCGGGCTTTCGAGCCGATCGGCACGAGCTTCGCCATGGATTGGCACATTCACGCCGAGCTTGCACGGCAGCGGATCCTCATCATGGTGTCGACGCAGGGTCATTGCCTGAACGACTTGCTCTATCGCCAGCGGGTCGGGTCGCTGCCCGCCGACATCGCCGCCATCGTGTCGAACCATCACGACTTCGAGACTCTCGCCTCTTCGTACCAGGTGCCGTTCCATTACCTGCCCGCGACGGCGCCCGACCGCGACGACCAGCTCCTGTCACTTGTCGCCGACCATGACGTCGAGCTTGTGGTGTTGGCCCGCTACATGCAGGTGCTGTCAGCTCGCGTGTGCGAGCAGTTGCAGGGGCGCATCATCAACATCCATCACTCGTTCTTGCCGAGCTTCAAGGGCGCGAAGCCCTATCACCAGGCGCACGATCGCGGGGTCAAGCTGATCGGCGCGACTGCGCACTATGTGACCGCCAACCTCGACGAGGGTCCGATCATCGAGCAAGAGGTGGCGCGCGTCGATCACGGCGACGACGTCGAGGAGCTGACGTCCATCGGGCGGGACGTCGAGTGCCTGGCGTTGGCCCGCGCGGTGCGCTGGCACCTGGAGCACCGAGTACTCCTCGACGGCCACAAGACGATCGTGTTCCGGTAGCTGCCGTGGCTGGTCACATCATCGGCATCCTGGCGATCGTGCTCGGTCTGCTCGTGCTGATCGCTATCGTCGCGACGATCATCAGCGTGAGCCGCAATCGGCCGGCGCAGCCAACTCGAACCCATCCCGATCCGTACCGGGTTCGCGGCCGGAGCATGCGCGGTTGGCAGGCGTCGGCAATCCGCGAGATCCGCCGCGCCGGCCGCCAGCACGGCACCCGCGGCAAGTAGCTGCGTGGGGCTTAGGTCTTTGCGGTGACCTCGTCGCGCAACGCCGGAATGATGACGTCGGCGTAAGCGCGCAGCGTCTCCTCCTTCGCGTCGTGCTGGAGGTAGATCGCGAACTGGTCGACATCGAGCGCTTTGAGTGCGCGCAGCTTGTCAATGTGGTCGTCGGTAGATCCGAGCACGCAGAAGCGATCGACGATCTCGTCGGGCACGAAGTCGGCATGCGTATTGCCGACCCGGCCGTGCTCGTTGTAGTCGTAGCCCTGGCGGCCGGCGATGTAGTCGGTTAGTGCCTGCGGCACCGGGCCGCCGTCAGCGCCGTAGCGCGCGACGATGTCGGCAACATGATTGCCGACCATGCCACCGAACCACCGGCACTGCTCGCGCTGGTGTGCGAGATCGGTGCCGACATACGCAGGCGCGGCAACACAGATCTTCACCGACGCGGGGTCGCGACCAACTGCTGCAGCAGCGTCCCGCACGGCTTTGATGCTCCACTCGGCAACAGCGAGGTCGGCGAGCTGCAAGATGAATCCGTCGCCCACCTCCCCCGCGAGTGCGAGTGCCTTCGGCCCATAGGCGGCAACGTAGATGTCGAGCCGGCTGTCCGGATTCCAGGTCAGCCGCAGCATGCTGTCTTTGTACGCAGCCGCCTCACCATTCGCCAGGCCGCGAATGACCGCGATCGACTCGCGCAACTCGCCGAGCGACACCGGCTTGCCGTTGATGACGCGCACTGCAGAGTCGCCGCGCCCAATGCCACACACCGTGCGGTTGCCGAACATCTCATTGAGAGTCGCAAATATCGACGCGGTCACTGTCCAGTCACGCGTCGCCGGATTGGTCACCATCGGGCCGACGATCACCCGATGCGTCGCCGCCAAAATCTGGCTGTAGATGACGTACGGCTCCTGCCAGAGCAGATGCGAATCGAACGTCCACACGTAGCCGAAGCCCGCAAGCTCCGCCTGCTTCGCCAACTCGACGGTGCGCCATGCCGGCGGATTGCATTGCAGCACGACGCCGAACTCCATCGACTCTCCCTCCCTGTGCGAAACGTCAGATCAGGTACTGCGATTGCCCGCGCTTCAAATACCCGCCGTGCCCCTTAGAGCCACGATACGTTCCATCGTGGACGACGACGGCGCCGCGCGAGATTACCGTGTCGACGCGCCCGGCGATCTCGAAACCCTCCCAGGCCGAGTGATCCATGTTCATGTGATGGGTGTCGACAGAGATGCGGGTGGTCGCATTCGGGTCGTAGATGACGACGTCGGCATCCGATCCTGGCGCGATGATGCCCTTGCGGGGGTAGAGGCCGAACATGCGCGCGGGTGTCGTCGCACACAACTCCACCCAACGCGGCAACGAGATCTCACCGTCGACGACACCCTGATAGATGAGATCCATTCGGTGCTCGACGCTACCGATGCCATTCGGAATCTTCGAGAAGTTGCCGACACCGAGTTCCTTTTGCTCTTTCATGCAAAACGGACAGTGGTCGGTGCTGATGATCGAGAGATCGTTGGTACGTAATGCTTTCCACAACTCGGCGTGATGGCCTTCGGCGCGCGACCGCAACGGCGTCGAACATACGTACTTCGCGCCCTCAAACCCCGGCGCAGACAGATGTTCTTCCAGCGACAAGTACAGGTACTGCGGGCAGGTCTCGCCGAACACGTTCCACCCGTCGTCGCGGGCCGCGGCCAGTGTCGCTACCGCTTGCTTCGCCGACATGTGCACGATGTAGAGAGGCGCACCGGTCAACCGGGCCAGCATGATCGCGCGGTGCGTCGCTTCTTCTTCGGTTTCCCATGGCCGGGTCAGTCCGTGGTACTTCGGCGCGGTCTCACCTCGGGCAAGTGCCTGCGCAACCAGCACGTCAATCGCCGGCCCATTCTCGGCGTGCATCATGACGATCGAGCCGTTCGCAGCCGCCGTCTGCATCGCACGCACGATCTGCCCGTCGTCGGAGTAGAACACTCCGGGATACGCCATGAACAGCTTCACACTCGTGATGCCTTCGGCCACCAGTTCGTCCATGGCTTTCAGCGACTCGTCATCGACGCCACCGATGATCTGATGGAAGCCGTAGTCGATGGCGCAGTTACCGTCGGCCTTTGCATGCCAGGCGGCCAATCCGTCCATCACCCGCTCGCCGGTGCGCTGCACGGCGAAGTCGATGATCGTCGTCGTGCCGCCCCACGCCGCAGCACGGGTACCGGTCTCGAAGGTGTCTGACGCGTGGGTGCCACCGAACGGAAGCTCCATGTGGGTGTGCGCATCGACACCGCCCGGCACCACGAGTTTGCCTGACGCGTCGATCACCAGATCGGCAGTGGATTCGAGGTCGGTCGCCAGCGACGTCCGGCCTGGTTCGAACAGTGCGACGATGCGTTCACCGTCGATCAGGACATCAGCCGCCGATGCGCCGGTCGGGCTCACAACTGTGCCGTTCTTGATGAGCGTGGTCATCGTCAGCCTCCCTACGGTTTGGTCAGATCGCCGTAAGCCTCTGGGCGCCGATCACGGTAGAACGCCCACCGGTTGCGCACTTCGGTCAGCAGATCCAGCTCGAGGTCGCGCACAATGAGGTCAGGTGCATGGGAGTCACCGACGTCGCCGACGAACTTGCCCTCGGGGTCGACGAAGTACGTGGTGCCGTAGAAGTCGTCGTCGCCGAGGTCCTCGACGCCAACTCGGTTGATGGCGCCGATGAAGTATTCGTTCGCGACCGCGGCGGCAGGTTGTTCGAGTTTCCAGAGGTACGACGAGAGCCCACGCGAGGTGGCCGACGGGTTGAACACGATCTGCGCACCGTTCAGACCGAGGGCGCGCCAGCCTTCGGGGAAATGCCTGTCGTAGCAGATGTAGACGCCGACCTTGCCGATGGCGGTGTCGAAGACCGGGAACCCGAGGTTGCCGGGGCGGAAGTAGAACTTCTCCCAGAAACCGTTGATGTTCGGGATGTGGTGCTTGCGGTACTTGCCGAGATACTTCCCGTCAGCGTCGACGACAGCTGCCGTGTTGTAGAGGACGCCGGGCTGCTCCTGCTCGTACATCGGCAGGATCATGACCATGCCGAGCTCGGCGGCCAGTGCCTGAAACCGCTCGGTGGTCGGGCCGGGAATCGACTCGGCGTAGCTGTAGAACTGCGCGTCCTGCACTTGGCAGAAGTAGGGGCCGTAGAAGAGTTCCTGGAAGCAGATGGCCTGCGCGCCCTGGGCGGCGGCCTTGCGGGCGTAGTCCTCGTGGGCCAGGATCATCGACTCCTTGTCGCCCGTCCAGGTGGTCTGCACCAGCGCCGCGCGAATCGTCGTCATCGGAGTCTCCAGTCGCACCACGTTTCCTTCGGGGCAGCATGCCACAGCGAGCTGCACGGTCAGGCGGGAGCGGGTCAGGCGGGAGCGGGTCAGGCGTGCGCGAGGGCGATGCCCGCGAGGTCGAGCCGGGCGGCCTGCGCGGCCGGCAACATGGCCGCATCGCCAAGACCGTCGACGAGAGCCTGCACAAACCGCGGCACCTCGCTCATGGGCAACCGGAACGTGCTCGAGCAGCGGTCGCCTTGCCAAAGGCTCAGCACCACGACGTCCGACTCGGTGTGCCAGGCCAGCCGTAACGATCTCGACTCGCCGCGCTGGTCAGCAAAGACCTCGCCGCGTGCGGGGAAAGCGACCACCTCGGCCTGCTCCATGCGCTGACGTTAGCCGCCAGACCGGCGGCCGGGAAGACCCCGAACGAGCGAGTTTGCCTGGGTGGGCGTGCGGCCCAACTACGCTGTGGCCCTACCCCGCCCTCGTAGCTCAGGGGATAGAGCATCGGTTTCCTAAACCGTGTGCCGCAGGTTCGAATCCTGCCGAGGGCACCCTTTGACTGTGGTGACTCGAATGTATCTGTGCGCCTTCACCCGTGCTCTGTATTGCAGGTGGACAATCACCAGCACGTCCTACCGACCAGAGGTGGCTCCGATGGCCAGGTCTTCGCGCACACCGGTCGACCTCGGCGCCATGCCACGGGCCGAGCTCGAGGCGCAGTTCGCGATGGCTATTCGCGGCGCAAGCTTCAGCCCCCTCCCAGAGCGGCTGCGCGACGTCGGCAACCCCGAGCTCGTCGGCCTTACGCAGCGACTTGCCCGACGTCAGCACGAGTGCGGTTGCAGTGCGGGCGCCTGGGCGATGTGCGCTGCCGCCGCCATCGCGACTGTCGGCGGTGTTGTGCGCGGCGCGTCGAGTATCGGCGGTGCGCTGGCACTGGTCGCGCTCGGCATCGGTTTCGTCCTCGTATCGACGATCGCCGTCAAGTTCTCGGCCATCGCTCTCGGTCACCTGCGTTGGCGCCATGACCGCGACGCGGTGGTGGCTGTCTTGGCCACATCCAAAGGAGCAGGTCATGTCGTGGTGCGGTGAGATCCGATACGCGATCATTCGTAAGCGCGACCAGTGGAGGTCGGAGCTCGTCCAGACCTGCACGAACTGGGCCGACGAAGGTTCGAGTCAGTGCAACCAGTGGGCGGATGAAGGTTCGAGTCAATGTAGCCAGTGGGCCGATCAGGGCTCGAACCAGTGTTGCGACTGGTGGCCGTGCAGCTGGGCGTGTGACGCGTTCTACTGGGTCGCGAAATGGGTCTGCCTCGGCTGGTATTGGCTCGCGAAATGGGTCTGCCTCGCGTGGTACTGGTTGGCCAAGTGGGTGTGCCGGGTATTCGCGTGGGTCGTGTACTGGATATTGACGATCGTCGCCTACCTCGTCTGGTACGTCTTGTGGATCCCGTGCCACGTGTTCGGTGGGCCGACGGGTCCGAACGGCCCGATCAAGCATGTTTTCGTGCTCGTGCTGGAGAATCGCTCGTTCGACCACATGCTCGGTGTCTCGACCGGCCACGTCGAACCACGCCTTGGTATCAAGCCCGGCGTCGGTGTCGACGCGGTCTCTGGGTTGCCGACCACGGTCGACGCGCCGTCCAACCAAACGAACATCCACGCCGGCACCACCTTCACGGTGACGCCTGGCGCGCCGTGGCTAATGCCCGTCGATCCGCCGCACGAGTTCTGCGACGTCAAGTTGCAACTCGCCTCGGAGGCCATCAACGGCAAGCCGGCGGACGATTCGTGCTCGTACTCAGGCACCTATCCGCCGCTCACGATGGCCGGGTTCATCGACAACTACGCCAACCAGGCGACGGTCGAGAGCACCGATTCGGACGCCGCGACGCGAGCGAAAGGTGTTGAGGCACTCGCCGATCTGGGTGCCGTGATGAAGTGCTTCACCAGCGACCAGGTTCCGGTGATCAGCACACTTGCCCGTGAGTTCGCGGTTTGCGATCGGTGGTTCTCCGCGCTGCCTGGTCCGACCTGGCCGAACAGGTTCTTTTTCCACGCCGCGTCGTCGGGCGGGCTTGACCGCAGCCCGGCCAGCTGGGAGGTGGCACTTTCCCAGCTCGACGGCTATCAGTTCGAGAACGGCACCATCTTCGATGCGCTCGACAGTGAAGAACTCGACTGGCACGTCTACCACGGTGATTTCTTCCCGATCGTCGGCTCACTGGCGGGCATGGATCTGCCGACGATGGCCGCGCACTTTTCCGGTATGGACGACTTCGCCGGCGACCTGCAAGACGCCGACTTCTCACCGGCGTTCATCTTCATCGAGCCCGATTATGGTCACGTTCTCAGTCACGGCGGCGACTTCCAATGTGGCAACAGCCAGCACCCGATCGACGACGTCACCCGCGGAGAGAAACTCATCAAGCTGGTCTATGAGTCGATCCGGCAGTCACCGGTGTGGAATTCAAGCGTGCTCCTCGTCACCTACGACGAGCACGGTGGTTTCTACGACCACGTCGAGCCACCGACAGCCGTGCCGCCGAACGACGTCATCGATCCCGACAACAACGGGCACGGCTTCAAGTTCGACAAGCAAGGGGTGCGGGTTCCGGCGGTTATCGCATCGCCGCTGATTCCCTCGGTGCGCCCGAACGGTGTCGAGAACCAAGACTGCAACCTGATCGATCACACCCAGTACGACCACTCCTCGTTGCCGGCGACGCTCGAGCGGATGTTCGGCCTGTCCAACCTCACCGATCGCGATGCCAGGGCGAACGATTTCGGCCACCTCATGTCGGCCACGACACCGCGAACCGACGCTCCGTGGACACTGCCCGACGCGGCCGACTCGGGATTCTTCTGCGACGACGACCCGCCGCCGACGCCACCGACCAGGCCTGGCAGCCAGCGACAGCCGCTGCACGGACCGGTCAGCCAGGACGCACTTAACGCACCGATCACCTCGACGATGCGCGGCTTCGTCCAACTGGCCGCGATCCACGACCTGCGGATGAATCCCGAAGGCCGTACCGAAATCGAACGGCGGGTGCGCGCCCTCGAGAACACCGGCCAGGCCCGGGTGTACCTCGACGACGTCGCCACCCGCCTGACCACGCACCTGACGCTGCTGCGCGAGAAGCTGCCGGACGTGCGCACATCGCGAACGTCGCAGAAACGGAAATCGACCGATTAGCTTCTACCGCCGCCGTCCCTAGGATGAGGACATGGCGATGCCCGAACCGAGCGGCGACGGGTCCGCCGTCCACGTGCGTGGTCTGGTCAAGTCGTACGGCGACGTCGATGCGGTGCAGGGCATTGACCTCGAGATCGCCCGCGGCGAGGTGTTCGCGCTGCTCGGACCCAACGGCGCAGGCAAGACGACCACTGTGGAAATCCTTGAGGGGTACCGCCATCGCGACGCTGGCGATGTCACCGTGCTCGGCCTCGACCCCGGCACCCAACGGGTCGCGTTGAAGAAGCGGATTGGCATCGTCTTGCAATCCACCGGCGTCGACCGCTACCTGACCGTTGCCGAAGTGATCGCGATGTACGCCGGCTACTACCCGCACCCGCGCCCGGTCGACGAGGTGATCGAACTGGTCGGGTTGAACGAGAAGCGCAACGCGCGGGTGGTCACGTTGTCCGGTGGGCAACAGCGACGGCTCGACGTCGCGATCGCATTGGTAGGCGACCCCGAGATGCTGTTTCTCGACGAGCCAACGACAGGATTCGACCCGTCTGCGCGGCACGAGGCGTGGGAAGTCGTGAAGAACTTGGCCAGCCTCGGCAAGACGGTGCTGCTGACCACGCACTACATGGACGAGGCTCAGTATCTAGCCGACCGGGTCGCCGTGATCGCCGGCGGCCGTCTCGTCGCCGAAGGAACGCCGGCGACCCTGGCGGGACGCGAGTCGGCCCGCGCGACCGTGAGTTACCGGCTACCACCGGGGACGGCGGCCCCAGCGGGGTTGGGTGACCGCGCAACCGCCGACGACCGGCTCACGTTCGCCCCCGACGACTTGACCCTTGCCCTCCACCAGCTCACGAGCTGGGCTCTCGACAACCATATTTCTCTCGATAGCCTCCAGATTCACCGACCGTCCCTCGAAGACATCTACCTTCAGCTGACCGACGCGGTGCACTCATGACCGCGATGGCGTTGACCGTCTTCCAGGTGCGCTACGTCAACAAGGCCTTCTGGCGAAACCCCGCCTCGGCGTTCTTCACCTTTGCGTTTCCGTTGATGTTCCTGGTGATCTTCACCGCATTGCTCGGCCACGGCACCGTTCGCGTCGGCGGGCACGACGTACACCAATCGACCTACTACGTAGCCGAGATGGCGGCGTTCTCCGTCATTACCGCGTGCTACACCAACATCGCGATCAGCCTGACTTTCCAACGCGATACGGGAGTTCTCAAACGAACGAACGGGACGCCGATCCCGAGCGCCGTATATTTCGCTGCCCGGGTGCTCCACGCTCTGTTGGTCGCGGTCGTCCTCGTCGCGATTACGGTGGCATTCGGCAAGCTCTTCTACCACGCCGACATTCCGTCAAGCCTCGCCCTCGTACGCTTCCTCATCATGCTCGTCGTAGGTGCGGCGAGTTTCTGTGCACTCGGCTTCGCCATCACGTCGGTCATCCCGAATTTCGATGCAGCGGCGCCCATCGTCAACGCGACGATCCTGCCGTTGCTATTCCTCTCGGGTGTCTTCATCCCGCTCGGCGACAATGCGCCGGCCTGGATCGTCTGGACGGCCAAGATATTTCCGGTCAAGCATTTCGCCGACGGCATGCAGGCCGGCTACCTCGGCACGCCGTTTCACTGGATCGACGTCGTCATCGTCGCCGCGTGGGGAATCGCCGGGCTGCTTGTTGCGGTGCGCTACTTCACGTGGGAACCGCGGGTCTGAGTTCGATCACCACCACGCTCAGTACTCAGCAGACACCGAGTTAGCGACATCCGGCTGGGTCGTCGACGGCACGCTCAACTCACCGGTAGCTGCCCTCGCCGTGGCGTCAGCAAGCATCGCGACGGTCGCGGTCGCGCCGAAACGAGTGACCCCGATCGCGACCATCGCGAGCAAGGTATCGAGTGTGCGGACGCCGCCAGCGGCCTTCACCTGAACGCCCGGGCCGACTGACCGGCGCATCAATCGCAGGTCGTCCATCGTCGCACCGGTGGCCGCGAATCCCGTGCTGGTCTTGACGAAATCGGCGCCTGCCTCTTCGGTGAGGTGGCACGCCGTAACCTTCTCGTCGTCAGTCAGGTACGCGTTCTCGAAGATCACCTTGACGAGCGCGCCCGTCGTCGCAGCGACCTCGACAACTGCACGGATGTCGCTCCCGACGTAGAGATGGTCGCCGCCTCGCAGCCGTCCGATGTTGATGACCATGTCGAGTTCGCGAGCACCCTCGTCGAGGGCGCGGCGCGCTTCGACAACCTTTGTCGGCGTCGTGTTGCTGCCATGGGGAAAGCCAACAACGGTTCCGACCTTCACGGCCGTACCGGCGAGAACACGGCCCGCATGCGTGACGTCGGCCGGCTTGCAACACACCGACATGACCTGGTGATCGGCGGCGATCGCGCAGCCCTCGGTGACGTCGGCGAGGGTCAACTCGGGCCGGAGCAGCGAGTGATCGATCATCGCGGCGACCTGTGCGACCGTCAAGTGACCGACGAGCGGCCGGGAGTAGTCGTGCACTTCTCGTTCCGGGAACGTCGTCATGCTCCGATTCTCTCACCGCGCGGCGAGCCGGGTTGCGCGGATCACGACCACTGGCGCGGACAGCGGGTGGCCTACTCGCGGTCTTCCCAGCCTCTGCTTCGGCCTGGCTGCGCGCACAGGGCGAGGTAGATGGCGCTCATCTCGATGGGCGCCTGCGGTTCGATGGCGCCGGTGGCGGCCGCAAATCGTTGCTTGATGAGCGGGATGTCGAACATCGGCCCATACATCGACACCGGGATGTCACCGAGGTCTCGCTGCAGAGCCGTCACATGACCGATCAGCTGCACGGCGGCTTCTTCGATGATCTGCACCGACACATCGTCGGTCAGCGCGCCGACGACTGGTGCGAGCCGGGCGATCAGGCTCGGGTCGGGCGGCTGCTCATCGAACCGTTTCATCAACACGCGCAGGGGCGATCCGAAGGTTGCCACCGCAGCTTGCTCGAGCTCGCGTGACTTCGGACCGCGGCCGTCGTAGGACCTGCTCGCGGCTCGCAATGCTTGCGCCCCGACCCAATACGCACTGCCGTCATCGCTGAAGCTGTGCCCATATCCGCCGGCTCGCGCGGCGACGCCCTCGGCGTTGCGACCGAATGCATTCGACCCGGTATTGCCCAACACCACGATGCCGGGACCACCAGCAAACGCGCCGAACTGAGCCACCTCAGTGTCGTCGCCGATGACCAACTCCGCAGCGGTCTGACTTCTGATGGCCTGCTCGAGTCGATCGGCGGTGGCCTCGTCGTGCAGGCCAGCGAGGCCAATCCCGATGATGTTCGCGCCGGTCTCGGCAACCAGATCATTGATCCGGTGACTCGCGGTCTGGTTGAAAACAAGATGCAGGGGCGCCTCCCGCGCACGCCAGATGACCTCCAGGCCGCGCGCGACAACGATCTCGGCGCGGTCGGGGGTCGACACGATCCCGAGCACGATCCGTGGTGGGGTCACCGACCCTCCTCGGGAAGAAGTAGAGCACCTGACGCGCCGAAGCGCACTGACCGGCCGAACTGCGCGCGCGACAAGCTAACTCATTCGCGATTCAACTAGAACATCGCGGCGACAATCCTGCCGAGGCACCCCGAACATGTGCCACCCGAACACGGCGGTCGAGCCGACCGGTGCTACAGCGGCTGGGCCAGCCGGTAGTACACCTGGTTCCAGCGAACTTCCTTGATGAAGTCATTGATCTTGGTGTCGTTGTCGATGTGCAGCAACTCGATGTCAGCGATCGTGGCGAAGTCGGTCAGCGTCTCGAAGTCGACCTGTGTCGTCAAGGCGGTGTGATGCGGGCCACCAGCGGTGAGCCATGCTTCAGCGGACGTCGCGAGGCTGGGCGCCGGCTGCCACACGGCGCGGGCGACCGGCAGATTCGGCAATGGCTCATCGGGAGCAACTAGTTGGACGTCGTTGGCGACCAACCTGAATCGCTCACCCATGTCGAGCATGCCCACCACAAAACCCGGACCAATCGCTGCGGTAAACACCAACCGAACCGGGTCTTCGCGACCGCCGATACCCAACGGATGGATTTCACACGAAGGCCGACCATCGGCAATGGTCGGGCACACCTCAAGCATGTGCGCGCCGAGGATCTTCGGCTCGCCAGGGCCCAAGTGGTAGGTGTAGTCCTCCATGAACGAGGTGCCGCCGGGTTCGTCGCCACCCATCACCTTCAGCAACCGCACCAATGCGGCCGTCTTCCAGTCGCCCTCCCCGGCGAAGCCATAGCCATCGGCCATCAGACGCTGGACGGCGAGGCCGGGCAATTGACGCAAGCCACCGAGGTCTTCGAAGTTGGAGGTAAATGCTCCGAATCCCCCGTCGGTGAGGAACGCGCGGAGCGCAACTTCAATGCGCGCAGCGTAGCGGAGCGAGTCGTGCCGCCCGCCACCCACTGCGAGCTCGGGGGCGAGGGTGTACGACGCGGCGTACTCGTCAATCAGCGGATCGATCGCCGACTCGCCGACCCCGTCGACGAGCGCCACCAGATCGTTGACGCCGTAGGTATTCACCGAGAGTCCGAGCCGGATCTGCGCTTCGACCTTGTCTCCTTCGGTAACCGCGACGTCGCGCATGTTGTCGCCGAAGCGCGCCAGCCTCAGATTTCTCGACTCGTTCCACCCAAGTGCAGCGTGCACCCACATGCCGATGCGCCGGCGAGTCGACGAATCACTGCAGTGACCAACGACGGTCTTGCGGCGGATGCGTAGCCGCGTTTCGATGTAGCCGAATTCGCGATCGCCGTGCGCGGCCTGGTTGAGGTTCATGAACCCCATGTCGATGTCATGCCACGGCAACGAAAGGTTGGCCTGCGTGTGGAAGTGCAGCACCGGTTTGTCGAGAGCCTCGAGGCCTGCGATCCACGCCTTGGCTGGCGAGAAGGTGTGCATCCACAAAATGACACCGACACAATGTGGCGACGCCGTCGCGGCGATGCACTGATCACGTATAGCCGACGCCGTTGTGAGCACCGGCTTGTGCACGATCCGCACCGGAATCTCGGCCCCGCGGTCAAGCTCACCCGCTATCACTGCCGACTGCTCGAAGACCTGTCGAAGTACGGTGTCGCCGTACAACGACTGGCTGCCGGTAAGAAACCAGACCTCAAGATCTGCTGGGGCGGACAACGGTGCTCCTTCGCGCGGCCGGCGTGGACTATCGACGCCGGTGATGTTTCGCAACTGTGAGCGATAACAATGCAACTGTCAAGATCGTGCGACCGGCCGCCGCGTAACGGAGCCTCACCAGGGGGGCCTGATGCCATCTGCCATCGGTATGTTAACGCTCACTAGCTCATCGGGCCAGCCGCCCGACTAGATTCCGGTGGTGTGAGTTCGCGCGGCTAGTCACATACCGGGGACCTACGACGTCGTCGCCCGTGCGTACGCCGAAAAGTTCTCCGACGAGGGGGCTAGTCAACGACGATGACGTCGAGCACCCGAGGGCCATGCACGCCTTCAACGCGAGTGAACTCGATATCACTGGTCGCGCTCGGTCCACTGATGAAAGTCAGCGGCCGCACCGGATCAAGCAGCGTCAACGATTCAGGAACGCTCATGACCACCTGCTCCGCAAAAACGACGACGACGTGGTGGTCCGGAACAAGCGTCAGTGCCCGGCGCCCCTGATCGGGTGCGGCATCGAGCACGATGGTCCCGGTCTCGGCGATGCCCACGCGACAGCCCGTCACAACCGCCGCCATGCCATCGAGTTCAGCCGCACTCAGCGGCAACGAATCGCCGTCGACCCGCATCACGCGCCCATTGGCCGCGCACGCGTCGAGCCACGACGCCGGCAGTTCTGGGGGCACGACAACCGATGCGTCACGCTGCAACACGCTGCTGATAGCAGCGGCGAGGCCCGGTGCGCCGGTACGGTGCACCGATGCCTTGTAGTCGACCAGCCGGTCGACAAAGAGCTCAAGGACAGCGTCCGCACCCGGCGGGTGTTCCCCCGTCGTCCGATAGTCGCGTGGGACGACGACGGGCGACGGCTGCCCCGACAGCGCTGACCTGATCCGGGTCATGACCTCGTCGCGCGCCGTCACGGCTGTACCTCCGTATCGCCGATCTCGGATGCATCGCCGCGCTCGCGCAGCCACCACTCCCGAAACGTCTCCTTAGGCGGTACCGGAAGGTCGCGACTCGTCGTCCATGCCGAACCTGGCCACGGCAGCGCGGTGATGCGGCCGCGACCAAAGCCGAGCAACCGGCCAAGGCGCATCAACCGCTCGGCCCGCGCGAATCGCACAGGCGTACGCATGATCCAGGCGACCACTTTCATCGACACCAGCTCGGCGTCAGGCTTGCGCTCGCGCCGGGTCTGATCGACCGTGCGAGCGCGCAGGTGCACGAGGATCGAAGGGATGTCGATCTTCACCGGGCAGACCGGTGCGCACGCCCCGCACAGCGTCGACGCGAATGGCAGGCTCGAGTTCGGGTCACTGTGCCCGTTCATGCCGGTCAGTTGTGGGCTGAGAATCGCACCGATCGGCCCCGGATATACAGAGCCGTAGGCATTGCCGCCGGTGCGTTCGTAGATCGGGCAGACGTTGAGGCACGCGCTGCAGCGGATGCAATGCAAGGCGGCTCGACCGACGTCGTCGGCCAATGCGGCCGTGCGGCCGTTGTCGAGAAGCACGAGATGAAACGCCTGCGGGCCATCGCCGGGAGTCACGCCTGTCCACATCGAGGTGTAGGGATTCATGCGCTCGCCGGTCGACGACCGGGGCAGCAGCTGCAAGAACACCTCAAGATCGCGCCAGGTCGGCAGCAGCTTCTCGATCCCCATCACGGTGATGAGCGTGTCGGGCAGCGTGAGGCACATGCGGCCGTTGCCCTCCGACTCGACGACGGCTAACGTGCCGGTCTCGGCGATCGCGAAGTTCGCGCCGCTGATGCCGACCGTGGCCGACAGGAACTTGCGGCGCAGGTGGTCACGTGCGGCCATCGCCAGCCGCCGCGGATCGTCGGTGAGATCGGCCGGCGCGTCGGCCATCTCGCGCATGAAGATCTCCCGGATTTCCGATCTGTTGCGATGAATTGCCGGCACCAAGATGTGGCTCGGCTTGTCGTGACCGAGTTGCACGATGAGTTCGGCGAGATCGGTTTCGACGGCCGCGATGCCCGCAGCCTCAAGTGCCTCGTTGAGGCCGATCTCTTGGGTCACCATGGATTTCACCTTGACGACCTCGCGGGCACCGGTCGCAGCGACAAGGTCGACGACGATACGGTTCGCTTCGCTCGCGTCGCGCGCCCAGTGCACAACGCCACCGCGCGCGACTACTGCGGTTTCGAGTTGGTCGAGGAGCTCCGGTAGCCGAGCCATGACGTCGGCCTTGATCGCCGAACCGGCGTCGCGCAGCTGTTCCCAATCCGGCACCTCCCCGACGACCATGGCACGCTTCGCGCGGATCGTCGCGGTCGCGAGCCCGAGATTGCGCCGCAATTGTGCGTCTCGCAATGCTGACCGGGCCGCGTGCGGAAAGGTCTCGTCGCCACGAAGGTGTCCGACACCGCTCGGTGCGTGCGACACCGGCAACCCGAGGAAGGTGCTCGTCATGTGGCGCCTTCCGTGCTTGCCAAGATCTCGGCAAGGTGCACGGTGCGCACACCCGCGCGCAGCCGAGACAAGCCGCCGCCTATGTGCATGAGGCACGACGAGTCGCCCGCGGTACAGACCTCGGCACGGGTCGACAACACGTTGCTCATCTTGTCGGCCAGCATCGCCGTCGAGACGTCGGGATTTTTCACCGCGAAGGTGCCGCCGAACCCGCAACACGAGTCGGCTGCTGGTAGTTCCACCAGCGAAAGGCCGCGCACCGCACGCAGCAACCGCAAAGGTTTGTCAGCGACCTGGAGCAGCCGCAGCGAGTGACAGGTCGGATGGTAGGTGACCCGGTGCGGATAGTACGCACCCACATCGGTGACACCGAGCACGTCGACCAGCAGTTCGGACAGCTCGTACGTCTTGGCGGCAACCGCGTCGGCGCGCGAAGCCAACGCCGTGTCGCCCTCGGTGCGCGCAACCATCGCATGTTGGTGGCGAACTGAACCGACACACGAGCCCGACGCCGCGACGACGGCGTCGCAGTCGGACAGCGCCTCTTCGAACGTCTCGACATGGTGGCGCACGAGCGGTGCAGCTTCGTCGATGTAGCCGGTGTTGATGTGCATCTGCCCGCAGCACGTCTGCGCCGCCGGAAACACGACGGTGTGACCGAGCCGCTCGAGAACGGTGGTCGTCGCCCGGTTGACGTCCGGAAACATGGCGTCACCGAGGCAGGTGGCAAAGAGCGCGATGCGCATGGGAAGCACGCTAGCGGATGTGGTCAGACCACACTAGCCTGAGGCGGCAAACGCGACCGAGCGGAGGACCGTTGGCGGCACAGCGCGAGCGCACCCACGAACTCGTCGTGCGCCGAATCGAGGCAGAGCTCTCGGGCGGGCGGATCGCGGTCGGCGAACGGCTGCCCGCCGAGCGAAGCCTGGCCGGGCAACTCGGGGTCAGCCGGGCGTCGGTACGCGAGGCGATCCGGGTCCTTGAAGCCATGGGTATCGTGCGCACCGCGGCCGGCTCCGGCAGTGAGGCCGGCGCCATCATCGTGGCCGACCCGTCGATCGCGCTCACCGCAGCACTGAGACTGCATCTCGCGACCAGCCACTTCCTGATCGCCGACGTCGTTGCCACTCGGGTGCTTCTCGAATCGTGGGCGGTCCAGGTCGCGGCCGCATCGCCCGATCGTGGGCAGTACGCCCACGCACTCCACCTTCTCGACGAGATGGACGTCGCGGGGCGCAGTCCCGAGGAATTTCACCGGCTCGACGCGGAGTTCCACATCGAACTCACCCGGCAAGCCGGCAACGTCGTGGTCGGCGCGGTGATGACGTCGCTGCGCGAATCGATCCAGCGCTACGTTCTTGCCGCGGTGCCCGGGCTGCCGGATTGGCCCGCCATGGCCCGAAAGCTGCGCCGCGAACACCGGCAGATCCTCGCGGCGGTGCGCGACAACAAGGGTCCCGTTGCTGCTGCGGCCGTCACTCGACACATTGAAGGCTTCTATCGAGCGACCGGGTTGGATTCATGACTGCGAGGAGATGGAGATGACCACAGAACTTGAGGGCCTCGTCGCGGTGGTGACCGGTGGAGCATCTGGCATCGGCCTGCACACCGCCCGGCTGCTCCGCAGCCAAGGTGCCCAGGTCGCCTGCCTCGATCTGGTGATCGACGGCCTCGATGCCGACCTGTTCGGCGTGCGGGCCGATGTCACCGACGACGCATCGGTCACGGCTGCCATCGATGCGGTGGTGTTGCGCTTCGGTGGCATCGACATCGTCGTCAACAACGCGGGCATCGGGGCCCGCGGCGATGTCGCGGCGAACGACGACGCGGAATGGCAGCGCGCATTCGACGTCAATGTGATCGGGATGGTGCGGGTCAGCCGTGCCGCATTGCCGCACCTGCGTGCGTCGTCGCACGCAGCCATCGTCAACACCGGTTCTATCTGTGCGTGGACCGGTCTGCCGGCTCGCGCGTTGTACTCGGCCACCAAGGGCGCGGTGCTCGCCCTGACGCTGGCGATGGCGGCCGACCACGTGCGCGAAGGAATCCGGGTGAACTGTGTGAACCCTGGCACCGCCGACACGCCATGGGTCGGGCGACTGCTCGCAGCCGCCGACGACCCGACAGCCGAACGAGCTGCGCTAGAAGCCCGTCAACCACTGGGCCGCCTTGTTACCGCCAACGAAGTTGCGCACGCGATCGCCTACCTGGCCTCACCTGCGGCAGCGTCAACGACCGGCACCGCACTTGCGGTCGACGGCGGGGTGTACGGGCTGCGGCTACCGCCGAGATCCACGACCTGAGGCTCAGGAAGCCCCGACCGACGCCGCGTTCGCGGAAGGCAGCCACTCGACGAAAGCGTCCGCGGTGATCGGTCGGCCGATGAGGAATCCCTGGGCGACGTCGGCGCCGAGTGTGAGAAGACGTGCGTACTCGGCGTCCTGTTCGATGCCTTCGGCGACCACGCGCATCCCGAGCGAGTGGCCAAGCTGAATGATCGAGCGGACGATCGCCGCGTAGGTCGGCTCGGTGACTACGCGCGAGATGAACGCGCGATCGATCTTTAGCTCGTCGACCGGAAGCGCGGCAAGGAAGGCAAGCGAGGTCTGGCCCTGCCCAAAGTCGTCGATCGACACCGCGATCCCGGCGTCATGCAGGGTGCCGAGGCAGGCTCGTGCGGCGTCGGGATCGGTGACGAGCGCAGTCTCGGTGATCTCAACGGTCAACCGCTGCGGCGCGACTCCCGACTCGGAGACGATCGCCAGCAGCCGGCCAGCGAACGCCGGGTCGGAGAGGTTGCGCGCCGAGACATTGATCGCGACGTGCAGGTGCGCAGCGGCGAGGCCCCACGAGTTGAGCTGGGCGAGGGCGGTGCGGGCCACCCAGTCGGTGAGCGGATGGATCAAGGCGGTCTGCTCGATTGAGGGAACGAACGCGCCCGGCGCCAGCAGCCTGCCGTCGAGATTCCACCGCACCAGGGCCTCGACAGCGACCACCCGACCGTCGGAGAACAACGTCTTGGGTTGGTAGTGCAACTCCAGCTCACCCGACGCCAGGGCCTGCCGGAATCGCGGAAGCAACGCGACGTTCGACGCAGCGTGATCCGGCCGAGCAACATAGCCGGTGCACTTGTCGTCGGACGACTTGGCCCGCGCAAGAGCGGCAGCGGCGCGAACGAGCAGCTCGTCGACCGGGTCGCCTAGATCGGCGCGGTCGTAGCCGATCGCCACCTCCAGAAGCACCGGCACGCCATCGACCTGCACCGGCTCGGCGGCGGCGGCCTGGAGGCCCAGCGCCCAGCCACGCAGGTCAGTGTGATTGGTAGTGCTGGCCACGCCGAACTCGTCGCTGCCCAGGCGAGCGACGACCGCGCCTGACCCGGCGACGACAGCAAGACGGCGTCCAAGCTCAAGCAGCACCTGGTCACCGCGCGCCCGGCCGAGCGCTTCGTTGATCTCGCGGAACCGCGAGACGTCGATCAACGCAATCGAGGGCGGCGAGCCCTCGGCCGACGCCGAATCGAGGTAGCCCCGGATCGCGTCGGAAAAGCCCTGGCCGTTGAGCAGACCGGAAGGCACGTCGTGGTGAGCGATGTAGAGGAGCCGCTGCGACCGTCTGCGCAGATGCCTCGTCGTCGAGGCGGAGATCCCGCCGAGCACGAGCCACAGCAGGAGCATGCCGGCACCGAGCAGCGCGTACATCCGGTGCAGACCTGCCGTCACGTCATGCTGGATGGGCGCGTAAGGGAGGTACATCTCGAGGATGCCGACCTGGGCGTGAGTGTTGCCGACCGTGATCGGCTGATAGATCTCCACGACGCGCGGGCCGAGCGGGCCGACGTCGTTGGAATCGGCGTTCAACCTACTGAGGCTACTGACGATCTCGCCGTGAGACGCGTCGACGACCTCGTCGCTCGGAGCAAGGTTGCTGCGACCACTGCCATCGTCGGACCAGACCACATCGCCCGCCAGGTCGCGGATGCGCAGCCGCAGCAGCCGGTGCTCGGTAGCGGCTCGCGCGAAGGCTGCGGCAACCGCGGTTTGCGCGCTCTGGGGGATCGTGCCTTGCAAAGGGATGCTGCCAAGCTGCGGCCCGACCACGTCGTCGGAGAGCAGCGCGGCCTGACTGCGCGCTTCGGCCATGGCACTTCGATTGGTGTCGTCTCGATAGCTCACCGCGAGTAGCGCACCGAGCACGGCAACGGGGACCAGCGACGCCACGGCGTACACGGCAAAAAGAGGGACCCCCGGCCGGCGCCGCGAGGCTGCACTTCGCATGTAGTGAATGTCGGCGTCTCGGGGCGATGGCGTGCGGCCGAATGCGCCAGATCTGATGGGCCGGTCGGAGCAATGCGGAGCACCCGTTCGGCGCGGCGATCGGTCCCAACCGTGCCGATGGCGCTGCCCGAATCGGGAGCCGGTCGCCTCTCGGCGAAAAGCTCATCGCGGCTTCGGCGAACCGATCCCTCCGCGACGGCCATGAGTGAGGCCCGGGGACACGGGCTCCCGACCCGGGCAGCACCTGTTCATCGGCCAACCGTTCACCGAACTGAAAGGCCGACCGACCTGAAAGACTCGCTGCCATGCGGGTCGCCACCTGGAACGTGAACTCGGTCGTCGCACGGTTGCCGCGGCTGCTCGGCTGGCTCGCCGACCGGGTGCCCGATGTGGTCTGCCTGCAAGAGACCAAGTGTTCGGCCGCGAACTTCCCCACCCCGGACGTCGAGGCGCTGGGGTACCAGGTCGCGGCGCACGGCGATGGGCGCTGGAACGGCATTGCCATCCTGTCGCGCGTCGGCGTTGATGACGTCCAGGCCGGACTTCCGGGCGACCCGGGTTACCCGAACTCCAATGTGCCTGAGCCGCGCGCCCTTGCCGCGACCTGCGGCGGCGTGCGGGTCTGCTCGATCTACGTGCCGAACGGCCGCGAACCTGGTCACGAGCACTACACCTACAAGCTGGCCTGGCTCGAGGCACTGCGCGAGGCAGTCGCGACAGATGCCGCCGGGCCATTGCCGTTCGCGTTGCTCGGCGATTTCAACATCGCCCCCACCGACGACGACGTGTGGGACCCGGCTGCATTCACGCATGCCACGCACGTGACTGCACCCGAACGTGCTGCGCTATCGGCATTACGCGATCTTGGTCTGCGCGACGTCGTGCCGCGGCCGTTGAAGTACGACCGACCGTTCACCTACTGGGATTACCGCGCCGGCATGTTTCACAAGAACCTCGGCATGCGCATCGACCTCGTGTACGCGAACGCCTTGTTTGCCGATGCGGTAACCGACGCATACGTGGACCGCGAAGCCCGCAAGGGAACCGGTGCCTCTGACCACGCACCGATTCTTGTCGACCTCTCGGTACCGGTCTGATGCGCCGGCTTCTCATCCTGCGGCACGCGAAAGCGGCCGCTCACGCGCCGACGGTCGGCGGTGGCGATCATGATCGACCGCTCGCCGATGCCGGGCGCGCGGTGCTCGCTGGTGTGGGTCGCGCGATTGCCGAACAGCTCGACAACCGACCTCTCGACCTCGTGCTGTGCTCAACCGCAACGCGCGCTCGCGAGACCGTTGCCGTCGTCGCGTCCACCGAGCCGGCGGTCGCGGCCGCCGACCTTCAGCTGGAGGCGCGCCTCTACCTCGCTGGGCCAGACCGGCTACGCAAGCGACTCGCCAAGCTGCCGGTCGACGTCGAGACCGTCCTGCTGTGCGGACACAATCCGGGCTTGCATCAGCTCGCGGTGATGCTCATCGGGTCGGACGCCGCCCCCGAGCGACTGCGCTACGACCTGCCGACAGCTGGGCTTGTCGTGGTCGAGGTGGCCGGCAGCTGGACGTCGCTGGGGGCAGGCACCGCCGGGCTGAAAGCATTCGTGTCCCCCTGAACCACCGTCGCCCACGCCAGCACCGCAGCGGGGATAGACCGCAACGCCGGCGCCAGCCGGGTGGCCGCCCACAGATCCTGCACCGCACTATCAGGAAGGTCGGCAACCAGCGCGCCAAGAGCAACCGCAGCTCTGATCAGGCCGAGGGCGTCGCCGATACCCGACAACTGGCCGACCTGCGTCTCGCCGTAGCCGCGGACCAGGATTTGATACGCCGACGGCCCGATATCAGCCACCAGCACGGCCGCCTGGGTGATCGACCAATCGCCGTCGAGCACGACCGAGACATTGGCTTTGTACGGTGCCGCCACACTGCTGTCCGCGTTGATCACGACCCGGTGATGGCGGGTGGCGCGATGCGCGAGCTCAACCGCTGCGGCGACGTCGATCAACTGGTGCGGATCCCACTCGTCGGCCAACCGGGCGGTCGCGAGTGCGACGAAGGCATGCATACCGTCGTTGGGAGTTCTCGCGGGAGCCGACCGTTCGAGATGCGCAACCCGCTGCTCGACATCGTCGAGCTCAGCGCGCCAGTGCCGGGCGAGGGCGGGCGAAACGGGACCGAGCATGCTGTCCGTGCGGTCGACGAGGTCACGCCATGCCGTCAAGCGCCGCCTCCCCTACGCTGGCCGTTCAAATACTTCAGTGACTCCTGGAGCGAGTATGGGCACAGATCGAGCGCCGACGGAGCTGAACGGCTTCGCGCGTTCGCTGTTCCGGGACCTTCCCTCCCGCTATGACACGTTGGCGGCTCTGCTTTCGTTCGGTCAAGACCGCCGATGGCGGGCGGCCGTTGTCGAACACATCGCCGGCGCCAAACCCACGCGGGTGCTAGACGTCGCGTGCGGCCCGGCCGGGGTGACGCTGGCGATCTGGCGGGCGTGCGATGCCGTGATCGTCGGCGTCGACCTGACCGAGCACATGTTGCGGCAGGGCCTGACCAACGTCCGCTCAGCCGGAGCCGACGATCGAATCAAGCTCGCAGTCGCCCGCGCCGAGGAACTGCCCTTCGCCGACGCCACCTTCGACGCCATTTCTTTCAGCTATCTCATGCGCTACGTCGACGACCCGGCGACCACAATCGCCGAGCTGGCGCGTTGCCTTGCTCCGGGTGGCACGATCGCAAGCCTGGAATTCCACGTGCCCCGCTGGGCACCCGCGCACGCCGTGTGGTGGTTCTACACCCGCTTCGTCCTTCCGATCGCGGGCGGGCTCACCGGTGGCCGGGCCTGGTACCGCGTCGGCCGATTCCTCGGCCCGAACATCAGCTACCACTACCTGCGGCATCCGGTCGGCGAACACGTTGCGGCCTGGCGAGCGGCCGGACTCCAGAACGTGCGGGTCAAGCCGATGAGCTTCGGCGGAGGCCTGGTGATGTGGGCGACGCGAGCCGATGGCCGTGACTGATAGCGAACCAGCACCCAGTCCCGACCCCGCCGCCGCGCGGCCGGCCTTCTATAGCCGTGGACGCGGTGACGGCGGCTGGGGCGACTGGCTGTCGCTGCTGCATCCGCCATACACCGCTTGGCACCTCTCGTACGTCGCGATCGGCGCGGCGCTCGTCCATCCCATCCGCCTCGACCGACTCGGCTGGAGCCTGCTCGGCTTCTTCCTCGGACTCGGGATCGGTGCTCACGTTCTCGACGAACTGCACGGGCGACCGTTGCGAACGGGCATTCCTCAGTGGGCCCTGGCCACGGTCGGATTCGGCGCGATCGTCGCCGCAGGCGTCGACGGCTGGCTGGTCGGGGGCCTACGGCTGCTGCCATTCATCGCTGTCGGCGCCTTCCTCGCGCTGGGCTACAACCTCGAATGGTTCGGCGGAGTGCTGCACAACGGCGTCGGACTGGCCGCTTCGTGGGGATCGTTTCCGGTACTCACGGGCTACTACACCCAGCACTGGTCGATCTCGGTCGCTGCGGTGCTGGTCGCCGTCGGCGCGTTCTGGCTGACGATCGCGCAGCGCACGCTGAGTACCCCGGCGCGGTGGCTGCGGCGGTCGGCTCGCGACGTCCGGTTCACCGCGCTGAGTTCAGACGGGACGCCGGTCACGCTCGTCGCGACCGACCTGTTACGTCCGCTCGAGGTCGCACTGAAGGCGATCTCCTGGTCCTTCGTGCCCCTCGCAGTCGGATTGGTTCTCGCTGCGCGCTGACAGCTCGCCGCCGAATTGCGACTCGGTCGCGCCAGGATGCTTAGGCGAGCCCACATCGGGAAAGGCGACGGGTGATGTATGACATGCCTGCCGCGACGCCGCTATGTGTCGACGCGCGTTCCTAGCCCTCGAGCCGACGCCGCGAGCCGCTGGCGAGGCACGCCGATTCGTGGCGGCCACCTGCGACCGCTGGGGGGTGGTCGGGGTTGTCGAGGTCCTCTGCCTCGCAGTGTCGGAACTGGTGACGAACGCTCTGCTGCACGCCCGCACCCGCATCGAAGTCGAACTCTGCATCGCCCACGGTGCGCTTGAGGTGTGCGTAAGCGACCACGATCCACGGCCCCCGGTGCTCCGCCCGATGCGCGCGGACCTGCTAGCCGATCTCGACGCGGTATCTGCCCTGGGCCCCGACGTCGACGAACGGCACGCGATGAGGGTCGGGGCGAGCGGCAGCGTGGCCGCCGGTCGGGGTCTGCTGATCATCGACGCCCTTGCCGACGAGTGGGGTGTCTCGGAGCGGGCCGACGGCAAAGAGGTGTGGCTGACGATCGGTGTCCCGTGGGAGCACCCCGAGCCGTGTGGATGTCATGACCGCAGGGGCTCGACGCGGCCGGCGCGTGGGTGCCTCCACATTGCCGGCTCATGGGACGAACCCCAGTGACGCCACCCGACGCCGCCCGCCCGGCTCCCGCTCCCCGCCGTCCGACCGCCACGCTTCGTTCTGGTGGACACTTCCGGTCGCCCGAGCGGAGCCTGCGTCCCCCCGAACAGCTCGGTCGCTAGGGTTCAGAGTTGGGGGCACGCCAAGGAGGTAGCGGATGGCTGGAGGTCTTGCGCAAGTCGGCATCCTTGCGGTGCTGACCGTGGTTGCTTTGCCGTGTTGCTTCTTCACGTTGCTCGCGCTGCTCGACCGGTTCGAGCGAACCCTCACCCCCGATGCATCGAACTACCTGGCGACAACGGAGCCGAAGCAGGTGGCCGGAGCTCTTACTGATCCAGGCATGCTCGCCGAAATAGAGGAGCCGGTCGGCGCGGACGTAGTCACGCTCCCCGTCGCGGCCGCCGTGAGCCCTGCCATCCCGTCTGCCGCAACCGGCTGAAACCCACGCTCACAACGTGGAGTCTCTGGGTAGCTAGAGCGACTCGAAAACTCCACAATCACCGGCGGTTAAGCCGCGCGGTCGTGGGAAGCAATACGTCACTGTCGCTCTCGCATCAAGCGCGGAGCGCCAGCCAAGGAGGCACGGACGTGATTGCACTCGGCGTAGTACTGCTGGTGATCGGATTCGCTTTCGGAGTATCGATTTTGTGGACCCTCGGCGTTGCGGTGATCGTTATCGGCGTCATCTTGTTCGTCCTCGGATCTGCAGGGCACGCTGTCGGCGGGCGTCGCCACTACTGGTAGCAGCACCACACGTGGGGCGCGACCGAATCCGTCGCGCCCCGAGCGCTGTTCCTAGTGTCTGTCCCTAGCGCCTATCCCTAGCCGAGCCACAGTCGCATTCGGAGGTCACGATGCGTATAGGCGTTGTCGTTGTCGTGATCTGGTTGATGATCGGTGTCGTCGCCACTGCTCAACGCGGTTACTTCACGAGCAAGTCGACATCGTGCGCTAAGGCCGGCGACGTGGCGCTCACCCTCTTGGCTGGCCCGCTGAACTACTTCGGCGCCAACCCGAAGATCAGCTGCCATCTGCCGACGCCCTCGAAGTAAGCATCAGCTGCCGAGTTGTACGCCCCACTGATGGTGGGTAGTTGTACCAGGCTCAAGCCGAAACACGAGGTCACCTGACGCGAAGGCATTCGGCGGCGCCGTCATCGGCTCTACCCCAAGGCCCGCGCGGCGACGATTCGGCTTCAACGTGTCGCCGGTGAAGACCTGAACCAGCGGATAGCTGTCATCGAGCCACAGCTGCACGCAGCGTCCGTCGACGCCCGTCAGCCGCACCCAGGCCCGGCCGTCGCCGTCACGTGCGACGTCGCGAAACGCGGAGTCGATGGCAGGTGAACCCAGGCGTCTTTTCACGCTGAAGTCATACTCGGTGCCGGCGTTCGCGACCTCCGCCACTGGCAATTGGCGCGCGTCGGTCTCGATGCGCACCGCGGCGGTGAACTCGAGGTCACATTCGTCGAGCAACCCGACGCCTGGCGACAAATACGGATGCGCACCACACGCCCACGGTGCCGCCGTCGGGCCGACATTCGTCGCCACGGTCGTCACCGTCAGCCCGTCGACGTCCAATCGATACGAGATGCGGACGTCGAGCGCGAACGGATATCCCTGAAGCGGCCGCAACACGGTGCCGACAACGACCTCGGCGGAATCACGTTCGAGCGCTCGCCAACTACGCCAGCGCAGAAACCCATGAATCGCGTTCGACTTCGCCGGTTCGCTGATCGCGACCTGGTAGTCGACACCGTCAAAGCGGTACCTGCCGTCGGCGAGTCGGTTCGGCCACGGAATCAGCGGGGCGCCGTGTGCGCCGTCGCACATCTCGTCGGCGGAGTACCCGTTGAGCACGTCACGACCGCCGACGGAGTATTCGCGGATACCGCCGCCGACCTCGACAACTGTGGCACGCTGGTCGCCGTACGAGATCTCGAACTGCTCACCAGATGGCGCCGCTGCCACTCTTAGACCGAATGCCGCTGCGACTCGTCGGACGACATCGCGTCGGCGTATCCGCCGTCGAGCACGATCGGGTGAGCTGCGCGCTCAGCTGCAAGTTCGCTCGCCAGCTGATCACGCTCCGTGACCAGAGCATCGCGATCTTCGCGCACGGCCCGGGTCTCTGCCCGCCGCTTGCCAGATGCCCGCCGGCGCATCCGCGATGACACACTCGCGGCCCACACGCCGACAAAGAAGATCGCCGTCAGGGCAACGCCGGAGACGAAAATCTCGGCGAGCGTGAGGTGACCGAGCACGTGGCCGAAGCCGTCCACCTGATAGGCCGAACCACCCCAGTTCTCCGACATCACAACGCCCGCGAACACCGCAGCCGCCGCCATGATCAAAAGGCCGATGATCAGCATCGCTTTTACACCCTTTCGCCAGATCAGCCGCATTCCGCCAAGACTCCTGCCGAGCCTATGCGGTGGCTGGGTCCTTACCCGGTCCGAAACCGTCTCATCCGTCGAATCGGGGGTGATTCAGCGCGGGGCCGCCCCGCCTGGCACCATGACAAGAAGAGCATCACCACCGTGACAGCTCCTTGAGCCGCCATTGACGGGGAGCGCGAGATGACCGCCAGTGACCGCGGGGACGACCTCGAGTCGATCGCGGCCGGCCTGCGGCGAGACGCCGAAGACACCAGGCTGCACGGCCAGGTTGTGCTCGACTCGCTCGCCACCGCGTTGCCGCCCGAACTCGCACGCGTGGACCGGGCGGGCGGCCTGCTCCGTAAGCAGAAGGTCACCGGCGTGCAGGTGAGTCTCGGCGACCGTCGTTACGTGCTCAAGGCCACGCCGTCCGGGCTGGTGTCATCGGTGTGTCATGAGTCGGGCGGCATCGTGATGAGCACGACGCCGATCGAGTTCAACGCCTGGGTGCGTGAACTGCTCAATGCTTTGTCGGACGCCGCCGGCCGCAGCTCCGCAGCAGCGCTCGCGTTGCAACAGCTGGCGATCACCGGCTCGGCCTGATGCCCTCTACCGATGGGTCTGATCCCGGCACGTCGATCGACAACGCGCTGGCCGGAATGACTCCCGCGGAGATCGACGCCCGGAGCATCGCCGAACTCGACGCGGGCCGGTTGCCGTTGCGCGCCCAGCAGCGGCTGGCCACGATGCGTGCCGACCAAGCGTTCACGTCGGCCCTCAGCGTCGACGAGCACCACGCGATCAGGTCAGTAGGATTTTCGCCGGTCGGCCAGGTCATGGGTACCTGCGTCGTGCATCCCGGCACGTATGCGCTCAGCATGTGCGGCTACTACGGCTATGGCATGAGCTATCGCTGGGGTTCCGCCCCGATTGTGGTGGCGCAGCAAGTCGAGGCGGCGCTGAAGAGCGCCCGGCACTCGGCGGTCAACCGCATGCTGCAGGAGTGCGCCGGCCTGCGCGGTGACGGCATCGTAGGCGTCCGGCTGACGATGGAACCGTTCATTGCGGGCGGCATCGAAGTGCAGGCGATCGGGACGGCGGTGCGGGCCGACGGCGACGTGCGACCCGCCGTTCCTTTCACGTCCGACCTCACCGGCCAAGACTTTGCGAAGCTGATCCTTGGGGGCTGGCTGCCCGCCGGACTCGTGATGGGCACGGCGGTGCTGATTCGCCACGATGACTACACCACCGCGTGGCAGAGCGGGTCGTGGAACAACACCGAGGTAACGGGCATCACCGACCTGGTGACGAGCGCACGTGAACGCGCCCGCGCAACCTTGCAAAGCGACGCCGCGCGCTTCGGCGCGCAACATGTGGTGCTGCGGGATCTCGGAATGTGGGTCTTCCACCAGGGTTGCCGATCGGGCAACGAAGGGCACGACCACGTCGCGGAATCACTCGCTCTCGGAACCGCGCTCGTGCCGCTACGGCACGGGCATGCGACCGAAGTTCCGCGCCCGCTGGCGATCTTGCGACTCACGAAATGAATGTGCCCGCTACCGGAGGAGAGTTCCGATGACCCAGCCCACCGACAGCGGTCTGCCCCAGGATGCGATGAAGCGGCTGGCCGAACTCCAGCCCGGCAAACCCGGCTCGATCTTTACCTCCGACCTGACCGTGAACGAATTCTTGTTGGTCAAGCAGGCCGGCTTCACTCCGGTCGGCATGGTGTTGGGCTCGTCGATCTACCACGTCGGAATGCAGATCGGCCGCTGGAGTCAGAACCAGGAGCTCGACGTGCTCTCGCAAGCGATGTACCACGCCCGCGAGCTGGCGATGAGCCGCATGGAGCAGGAAGCCAACGTGCTCGGCGCCGATGGGATCGTCGGTGTTCGGCTCGAGGTCGAGTTCAAGGAGTGGGGTGCCGACATTGCGGAGTTCCTCGCGGTCGGAACCGCAGTGAAGGCCGACGACGGGAGTAGTTGGCGTAACGACAAGGGCTTGCCGTTCACTTCCGACTTGTCGGGCCAGGACTTCTGGACACTCGTGCAGACCGGTTACGCGCCGCTCGGCATGGTGATGGGCACCTGCGTCTACCACATCGCGCACCGCGGTCTCGGCAACGTGTTGTCGAACGTCGGGCGTAATACCGAGCTCACCCAATTCACTCAAGCGTTGTACGACGCGCGTGAACTCGCGATGGAGCGCATGCAGAAGGAAGCTGAAGAGTTGCACGCTGAGGGCATCGTGGGAGTGCAACTGCACCAGCGCAACCATTCGTGGGGCGCGCACACGACCGAGTTCTTTTCGATCGGTACGGCGGTCCGACCGCTGCGTGCCGATCACGTCATCACGCCACCGTCGATGGTCGTGAGCCTCGACAACTAGTCAGGTGCCGCCTTCGAGTAGCCGGGCGCCTAGCGCAGGCCCAGGCCGCGCGAGGCTCGATCTCGATGCTGTCGTCCTGGCCGCGCCGCTGCTGACGTTGCTGGTGCTCGCAACCTGGCGCGAGGGCTCATTCTTCCGACCAGACATCGTCGTGACACCGGTGCTGGCTCTCGCCCTCGCACTGGCAGCGACAGCTGTCCGCGACTGGCTACGCGGGAACGCGGTGGCGACCGGCGCGATCGTGCTCGCGACCGGCTGGTGGATCGCCGACGCGTTGGTCTCGCGGCACGGTATCGATTCGTGGCGACTACCGTCCGCGTGGATCTGTCTTGCCGCCGGCTACGGCTGCGCGCGGAGCCTGCCCGCAGCCGCGAGAACGGTCGCGTTGGTGGGCACTGCGGTCGCGGGGGCGATGGTCGCCGTGACCGGCTTGGTTGCCGTCGGCGTCCGGTCTGGGTTTTGGACGTTGCCTGACGAACGGTCGCTTCGATTCTCGGGCTCCTTCACGTATCCGAGTGCGGTCGGCCTCTTCCTGGTGATCGCGCTGATCGCGGGCTGTGAAGACCGTGACATCCGGGTAGACGAAGGCCTCCGGCGCGGGGCGGTCTCCGCAGCCCGCGCGGTAACCGTGCTCGGGATCGTCGCGACCGATAGCCGAGGTGCCATCGTCGGGCTCGCGGTCGCGCTGTGCTTTCGTCGCGTTCGCCGGCAGCTCGCCGCCTCCGCGCTCGCTGCACTCGTTGGTGCGCCGGTGCTTCTTATCGGTCAGCGTGCGCATCCCAATCACGCTCTTGTTGCTGGGGCGGTGGTCGTCGCCATCGGTCTGGCGTTGATCCCGGACGGCGCGCTGAGCCGCGTCGTGTGGGTAGCGGCGGTTCCCGCCGCCGTCTTGATGGGCTGGCTGCTCCTCACCCAACATCACGCCGTCTCGGGCTTCGATGCGAGTTGGACGGATCGCGGCGACATCTTGCGCGGAGCGTGGTTGGTCGTGAAGGAACATCCGCTGGTCGGCGCCGGGCCCGACCCCAGCTTCGGTGCGCACACCCTCACCGGTCAGCCCGGCATCGCCTATTTCACCCACAACGAACCGGTGGAAATCCTGATCTCGATCGGCATCGTCGGATTCGTGGTGCTGACGGCGTGCGGCACCGTCGTCGTCCGAGCGGTTCGTTCGTCCTTTGGGCAGCTCGCAGTGCCCGTTCTCGTCAGTGTGGCAGCGGCCGGCGTCGTTGACTTTGTCTGGCATTTCCCTGCGCTCGGACTCGCCGCCGGCATCGTCGCCGGTGCATCGGGGCGGATACCGTTGGCGGGTGCCCCCCGTTCCGGAGCCGCGAGCTGAAGCCACCATCGAACTGGTGTTGCTCCGACACGGGGCCACTGAGTGGAGTGCGGCGGGGAAGCACACCGGCCGCACCGACGTCCCGCTGAGTGCGCAAGGTGAAAGGCAAGCCGCGATGGTGGCGCGCTCCGTTGCCCACCACACGTTCGCGCTCGTCCTCTCGAGCCCACTCATGCGGGCCTATCGAACGGCCGAGATCGTCGGACTCTGGCCCATCGAGACCGACCCCGATCTCGTCGAATGGGACTACGGCGGTTACGAGGG
>Ga0080027_10000020_pt1 | contig 52889 bp, 51 predicted proteins | sample OrgsoiDNA2013046_FD_70962 | JGI IMG/M metagenome (GOLD analysis project Ga0080027, IMG submission 70962) | Permafrost soil microbial communities from the Arctic, to analyse light accelerated degradation of dissolved organic matter (DOM) -... | ecosystem: Environmental > Terrestrial > Soil >... | reverse complement strand
CGATCGGCGCAGGATGAGGGCGCCGAAGCCGGCCGCTCCGAGACACGCCGCGGCACCGAGCAGCAGACCCCAACGGGCGCCGAAGTATTCGCTCACCGCGCCGGCGATCGGGCCGCCGATCGGCGTCGACCCGAGGAACGCGACCGCCCACAGCGCCATCACCCGGCCGCGCATCTGGGGCGCGGCCGCAAGTTGTAGTGAGCTGTTGCCTTTCGACAGGAACGCCACGCTGGCCGCTCCGACGATGACCAGCGCGACGAGTTCGAGCGGCAACGTGGGCGCGCCGGCTGCGAGGAGCAGCACGACGCCGAACACGGCGGCCGACCGCACGAGCGGGCGTACTCCGCTCCGGCCGCGCGCGGCCGTGTAGAGGCCGCCGACGATCGCCCCAACCCCCATGGCCGCTGTCATGAACCCGTACGTCGCCCCGCCACCGTGAAACGTCGTCTTCGCCAGCGCTGGTAGCACCACCTGGAACTCGTACGCCAGGCACCCAACGAGCGCCATCATGACCAGCGGGACGCCGATGGCAACCGTGCTGGCTGCGTAGCGGACGCCTTCCCGCAGCTGGCCTTTCGAGCGATCGGTCGGAGGTGTTGGCTGCAGCGCCGCGACGTCCATCGACGCGAGCGAGTACACCACCGCCGCGAAGCTGACGCCGTTCACCAGGAAGCAGACACCGATGCCGCCGGCGGCGATCACAATGCCGGCGGTCGCGGCGCCGACCGCGCGCGCTGCGTTCACCAGCGTCGAGTTCAGGCTGACCGCATTGCGGAGATCCTTCGGCCCAACCATCTCGAGTACGAACGACTGCCTTGCCGGATTCTCGAAGCAGTTGTTCAGGCCGAGCAAAAACGCGAGGACGAATACTTCCCATACCCGGACGTGGGCACTGACCACCAGTGCGCCGAGCACGATCGCGAGCACGCCCATCATCGATTGGAGGGCCATCATCAGCTTCCGCTTGTCGACGCGGTCGGCGATCACCCCGCCATAGGGTCCGAGTACCAATACGGGCAGCGTCTGCAACGCGACAGCAAGGCCGACGTCAGTGGCCGAGTTCGTCAGTTTGAAGATCAGCCATGACTGGGCGACGGTCTGCATCCAGGTGCCGATGAGGGAGATCGCCTGGCCGACGAAGTACCGGCGGTAGTTGGGGATCGCTAGTGCGGCGAAGGTTTGCCGGCTCAACGCGAGCGCGCGGTTCTTTGGGCTCACCGGGTGGCCTCGACGTCGACTGCCGCCAGCACCTCGAGCGCCTTGAGCGCCGCCACCAGAGCGGCCGCCTGCTTCGGCTTGAGACGTGCGAGCCGATCGGCGAGAAGCTCGGTGCGCTGGGCTTGGACCCGCTGGTGCAGGTGGCGCCCAGCTGTAGTGACCTGAACGAGAGCCGCTCGACCGTCGTCCGGGTGCGGAATGCGCGAGATCAACCCGGCATCGTCGAGTTTGCCGACGATGCGCGAGAGCATCGTCGGATTGATGCCTTCGCGCTCGGCCAGCTCACCGATGCCAAACGGACCCCGCCGGGCGACCGAGCCGAGCACCGACAGTTGGCTCGGACTCAACCCGACGTCGGCAACGGACACGTTAAGTTGCCGCGAGAGCCGCCCGATCACCGCCCGTAGCCGAACCACATCGTCGGACTCGATCACCATCTCGCCCCGCCCGTTCATATGATTGCCTATCGGCAAGCATACACCCTAGACTGGCGCCTTCCTTAGGCCGTAATGCTGGCAGCGGGATGCACGCTGGCGGTAGGCAACCAGGTGCTGCTGGTTGTGGCGCGCCGCAAGACGCCGATCAGTTCGTCGTTCGGACCGACGATGTAGGCCAGGTCACCCGCCTCGAAGCGAGTGCCGCGCCGCGGTGGGTGTTCCAAGACACCGGTGGAGTGCCGTTGGAGGGCGATCACCCGGGTATTCTCCGACAATCCCTGCATCGCCATACCAGCGAGCGATCCGTCGGCGGCGATCGTCAACCGGCCGATCGTGAACGGCTGGTCACCGACCGAGAACGCCCCAAGCACGTCGAGTCCGAGCGCAGCCGCAACGAACCACGGCGCGGTGATCTCCTCGATCGACTGGATGTTCTCAAAGCCGAAGCGGGCCGCAATCGTCCGTGACAACGACTGATCGAAGACACGCATCACCACCGGCAGCGAGCCGGCCGTCCACCGATCGTCGAGCATGTCGCGCACCGCGATACCGGTCTCGATGTTCACCATGTCGTTGCTGGTCAGGATGGCGATCGCGGCGGCCTCGCGCAGGCGCGCCGAGTCCAGCGTTGCGGCCGACGTCGCGTCGCCGAAGATGATCGGCACGTCAAGGGCGGCCGCTTCTGAGAGGAAGCGATTGCTTTCGTCGCGCTCGATGACCACGACCTGCTTGCCGATCGCCAGCAGACGGGACGCCACTTGAAGCCCGAATGCTCCCAGCCCGACCACGATGACGTGCCCGGACATGGTCCGGGCCCGTCGGCGTCCGATCGAATGGTTGAGCCGCCTGCTAATCAGGAAGTCGGCGACGTAGGCCATCAGTACCGCGGTCGTGGTGATGCCTCCGAGCATCAGGAAGATCGCCCAGATCCGCAATGCCGGACCCTGCTGGGCGAAGCTGAAGTCTCCGAAACCGACGGTGGCGACGGTCTCGACACTGAAGTACAGGGCGTCGAGCGGGCTCATGCCTGGTTTTCGGTAGCCCCAATGCAGCAGAACCGTCGAGATCGCCACGAGGCCGACCAGCACGCTGAGCGCGCGGTAGAGGCCGGGGTCGAACTCGGTCGCGGCCGCGCGGATGGCGTTCGGCAGGTTCAGCAGTCGTCGGCCGCGGTGCGGTGGCGGGCGCTGCCCGGGGTTCGTCTCGACACCGATCCCGCGCATCTCGAGTTCCGCCGGCGTTCCGAGCATGGTCGCGTGGTCGCCTGCGTGCGTGACGAAGTCGCGCCCCGGACACGCGAAGACCGTGGGGTGCGGGTCGCCGGCGACGTGGCGAGTTACCGCGACCGGCGCCAGGTCGCCGAACGCCGAGCGCAACGTGCCGTCGCCGACGGGGACTGTCGCGGCCACGAAGGTCGTGGACCCGACCTGGATCTCATGCAATCGGCGTCCGAGGCAGGCTTCGACGATGGCGGGCGCCGCTAGCGACGCACCATCGATAACCGCGCCAGGCCCGTTATCGACGGCCATCGCTCGCCTTACCGCGTTGTTGCCGAGCTGCGACACGACCCTGATCTGGGCACTCATGTGCCGCGCTTGCAAGGCGATCTGCACGTTCTGGAGATCCTGCGCCACCACGCACACGATCGCACTCGCGGTGGTGATGCCGGCGGCCTCGAGCGTCTGCGCCAGGCTTCCGTGTGACGAAATCGCCGCGTACGTCCACGGGGCCACCGCCGACAACTGAGCGGCGGTGGCGAACTGCTCGATGACGACGACGTGCTGACCGCATTCGTGCAGTTGCTCGACGATCGTCAGGCCGATGCCCTCAAGGCCGCAGACGATGATGTGCCCGGTTGAGGTGCTGAGGTCGGCCCGCTCGGGATGACGGTCTGCGATCGCACACCTCCGCGTCCGGGGATGCGCTGACCCTAGAGATCCGTTGTTACGCCAACATCACATCGGACGACGAGGTGCTGGCCATCGATCGATACGGCGGCTAGTAGCCGCCACCGCTTTTGCACGCCGCCAGAGTCATGGCGAGGGTAATCGCCCCGACGATCCACGTCGTCCGTGAGAGATCTCGCAACATGGCGAACTCCAAATCGTCAAGGGGCGCGGGCCAAGGTGAACTGCCCTGACTGGAGGAACGGCGCGCCCGATTGCCCGGTTCGATCCCGATGTGCGTGCCGTAACCTCGTCGCCGGAGGGCTCGCCTAGTGGCCGATGGCGACGGTCTTGAAAACCGTTATGGGTGCAAGCTCATCAAGGGTTCGAATCCCTTGCCCTCCGCCAGCTGCGTCTTTCCGAGACTCTCTGGGTGCGCGGCAGCGGGTCGGACGCGTCGTTGCCCTGGTGCCGGCGGGGTGGTGCGGAAGTTGCGAACGCGTATCCCGATCGACAGGCCGCAGTTGAGCACTGCGGCCCATTGGTCGCCGGTCAGCAGGGCCGGCAGCCACAGGGTCGAGGACACGATGCAGACGAGCCAGCCGGTACGGCGCTGCCCGGCCAACCAGGTGCCAAGAAGACCAAGGGCGATGGCGACCCCGCCGATCAGCTGCGGTAAGGCCGTCATCGCGGAACTCCGCTGGATGTCGAGGGTGATTGCCGCACGGCGGATGCCTTTCAGGGAAGTGGCCCAGGCACTCGCGGTGCCTGGGCCACGCGTCCGATTGGATGAAGAACCGAACTAGGCGTCGTATCGGCCGCCGAGCTCCGCCGGCTGCGGCTTGCCCACGTGCCCGGCCAGCTGCATGATCGCCGGAACCTCGGGGTCGGAGACGAAGCTCTGCCAGCCTGCGGCGTCCCAGTCGAAGAGCACCCAGACCGGGTCGCCCTCGGTGGGGTCGCGGAACACGGTCGCGCCCTTGGATCCGCGCAGCTTGCGCTTGTCTGCGCCCGCTGTTGTGTCAGCAGCGCCATCTCCGCGAGAGCGCGGTCAGCTGCTTCCCATTCCCCGAATCTAGTGGACCGACGACCGGGGTACGACGTTCACCGGACCGTGACCGAGGCGGCACGTGAGCTGGCAGAATGGCACCGTGACCAACGTGACGGAGCTGCTGGAACAGTGCGCTGGCCTTCCCGTGCAGGTGATCGCGGCCGGCGAGGTCCTCATCGAGGAGGGTGTACGCCCCCCCAGCATGCTCGTCCTCATTTCGGGGTCGGCGAACATCGAGCGAGATGGCGTGCCGTTCGCCCGCGTCGACAGCCCAGGCGCGGTGTTCGGCGAGATGTCTGCGGTGCTTGATCGGGTCGCAACCGCGACCGTACGAGCCGGTTCGGACGTCGAGGTCTACGCGATCGCAGAGCCACTTCAATTTCTGCGCGAAAAGCCGGGCGCAGCGCTCGCCGTCTTGCGGGTCACGGCGGCCCGGCTCGACGGCCTGACGAAGTATCTGGTCGACGTCAAGCAACAGTTCGCCGATCGCGACGACCACATGGGGATGGTCGGCGCCATTCTCGATACGCTCGTGCACCATCAACCGGGCCAGCCGCGCACCGGGTCGCTGCGCGACCCGGAGGCTTAGCGCAGACTGATCGTCTCGGAGCTGAAGACGCCGTACCATTCGGCGGTCCCAAGGTCGGTGTCGATCGTGATGTGCGGCGGCACCGGTCCTAGCTGACGGCCGGCGTTGAACACCCACGTCTGACCAATGCGGGCGTGCCACGAGCCACCCTCGACCCAGGGCGCCTGGTGGATGTGGCCGCACAGAACGAACTCAGGCTGGTAGTCGTCGATCCATCCCGCCAGGTCGTGGTCGGGGAACTCGCGCCGCCCGTCGTTGCAGAGCACGGTGTTTGCCGGCGGCGAGTGGTACAGCCAAATCCAGGTCTGCGGGCGGTCGACGGCGGCGGCCGCCAACTGCGCGGCGACACCATCGCGGGTCGCGGGCCCATCCCACCACGGGCACACCGTGAAGCGGATCCCGTCGACGTCCAGGGAGGTCCCGTCACACAACAGCGTGTCGTCTCCCAGATCCCGCAACCAGCCGGCGATCTGTTCGCCCTGGTCGCCTGGCCCGTCGAGGTCGTGGTTGCCGGAGGCTGCGAAGACGGTGGCCTTTTTCGCGAGTGCGGTGAGGTACTGGCCAAGGACGACGACCTGCACTTCGAATGGCACCCGGTTGAGCACGTCGGCAAGGTCTCCGACCAGCGCCAGCGCGTCGACGTCCGCGGCGGCTTTCATCAACCAGTCGTAATGCGGTAGTCGGTAGTGCAGGTCCGAGGCCACCATGATGCGCACGGAAGGATCTTGCCATCACCCGCGCTCAGGGGGCGTAGTGGTTGCCGGGTCGCCGCGTCGGATCAGCTTTCGTCGGTTCGGTGGTAGCCGAAGAACCCGCGTTTCTTGATGAGCGCCCCGACCTCTTGGGGAACCATCGTTTCCCACAGGGCGTCGCCACTAGCGATGCGGCGCAGTACGTCCCGACTCAAGATCGGCAGGTACTCGGGTTTGTAGTTGTCCAAGCCGACGAAGCTACCGCGACGTGCGAGGTAGTCGTACAGCGGTTGGAGATCCGCGGCGACAACGAGGTCGTCGACCGTGGTCACCTTTTCGTCGCGAAGCATGGGGTAGACGAACAGCTTGAGATCGTTCTTGAACAGCCGGCCAAAACTCTCAAGGATGCCGCCGGGCAGATTTGCGTGGTTACTCTCGTTGAAGAGGTCCATCAGGCTCGGAACCCCCATGACCATGCCGATGCGTCCGTCGGTTCGCCACGCCAGATACGCCGCGAGCCGGTGGTATTCGACGTAGTCGGAGATAAGGACCGTCATGCCGCAGGCGGCGAGCAAATCGGCGCGGGCCAGGAAGTCGCGCCGATCGACGTCGCCGCCGCCGGCAAGCAGATTTGCCATCGTCAACTCGGTCAGCATCAAGACGTCGCGGCTGGCGACCTCGGGGTCGGCCTCGAACTTCGCGAGTGCCGACTCGAGCATGTCGATGTTGACGACGGTTGGTGGGCGGAAACTGCCGCGTTCGACAAGAATCGCCTTCTTGCGCAGCACCTCACTCGGTTGCAGCACCTCGCGGTCCGGGCCGAACATGGCGGCACCGCTTAGCCCGACCTGTACGAGCTTCAAGGCCATCAGCCGGTTGTCGACCGAGCGGAACTCGATGCCTTTGAGCTCGATCATGTCGATCTCGATGCGACCTGTGGTCAGTCGGTCGAGGAGGCTCTCGACCATCGTTTCGGGTTCGTGGTGCAGAAAGAACGCTCCATGCAGCAAGTTGACGCCGACGACCCCGAGCGCTTCTTGTTGCAGCGCTGCCTCGGCGTCGAGCATGCGCACATGCACGATGATCTGGCTTGGGTCGTCGCGAGGATGCGCCTGAAACTTCACCCCCATCCAGCCGTGGCACTCGCTACCGCCGCGATAGCCGCGTGCCGTGACGGTGTCGGCGAAGGCAAAGAACGCGTTGGAGTCGCCGCGTTCGTTGTCGAGACGCTCGAGATTCAGCTGAAACTCGAGGTCGAGCATCGCCTGAAGGCGTGCCATCGATACGTAGCGGCCTGATTTGCCGTAGACGGCGTCGCTGACCGCCATGTCGTAGGCCGAGATCGATTTCGCGACGGTGCCTGCGGCGCCGCCGGCGCGAAAGAACCATCGGGCAACCTCTTGCCCGGCGCCGATCTCGGCGATCGTGCCGTACCAGCGCGGGTCGAGGTTGACCTTCAGGGCCTTCTGAAGGGTGTCAGCGGTGGCGTCCACGGCGGCCCTCCTGTTCGGCGTTCAGCGTCTGCCGACGACCTTAGTGAACACCTGGCGCGTCGTCTCGGTGCAAGCGCTCCCGTTCCTCAGATCCTTCGACCATCTCGGATCGCGGGCTAGGGATCGGGATCGCCTCGGTCGCTGGTTGTACGGCGAGTTCAAGCCGCTTGGTGCGCCTCGCAAAGTAGTCACGAAACGCGAGCGACCCACCGCCGAACAGGACGAAGAGCACGATGATAGTGGCGAGTGGCGCGTGGCCTGCGTGGTTGTGCAAAGACGGGAAGAGCACGATCTCGGTCATCCCGAATGCAGCGATGCCGAACACCGCCATCCAGGCTCCGCGGTGCCAGCTCGCCAAGGCATGACCCGGCATGAAGCGCACCGGAATCAAATTGATGACGCTGCCGACGAGCCCGCCGACGAACAGCGACGCCAGCAAGTCGTCGAGGATCACCAGCGGGAATACCCCGGGGTGATGCGCAGCCGCGTGGTTGACCGGCACCCACAAGAACCACGCAACGACGGCGAGCCCGATTGTCGCGAGATGTCCCAGCGCAACCAGGTGGCCGTTCTCGTTCTTCGCCAGCGCGCCGGCGAACGCAACGCCGCACACCACGCCGTACAGATAGCCGGGCTGGAAGTCCGATACTCGCGAGAGCACGACGCAGAGCGCGGCGATCGCGAGGCCGGCCGGCAATGCCTGGAGGTGACGGGTGACCGCGTACCCCTTACGGCGCCGGTAGATCGTCGCCACGGCGGCGGCGAGCACGGTGCCGGTCAGCACCGTCAGCAGCGTCGCAATGAAGCTGTCGGCCGACGCACTGTTCGCGCCGAACTTCGGGTTCAGCAGTCCGCCGAGTACCGCGCCGGCCACCACGACGGTGCCGAAGATCCATTGCTCACGCCGCGCTGCCGCGGCTTCGTCGACCGCCTCAGCCTCCCCGCCGTCCGCATCTGTTGCTGTTGGCTTGCGCCGGAACCGTCGCAACCGCGGCTCCCACCAGGCGGCGATCACGTCGTAGTTCTCTTCGAACGTCTTGTTGAACAGGTTCGCCGGGAAGGTGATGAGCAGCAGAGCTGCGATGCTGATGCCGACGCTGGCGGCGATGCGGGCCGGTGAAGAAAACGCCTGCGCGGGCGTGGGCAACGCGGTGATCGGCGCGGGGCCAGAGGTGACACCGGCACCGCTCGTCACACCGCTCCTGCCACCGCCACCGCTGGCGGTGGCAACCGGCGGGCCCTGGCGCGTCAACACGAAGGCGTTGATCGCGTTCGGGTCGGTGATGCCGTTGGCGATGAGCTTGGTGCCATCGTCGGAAATAACCCAGCTCACATCGGCCGTGTAGGACGGCGGTTGGCTGATCGTCCCGGTGATCGTGCGGCCCGCGATGTGGCCGGTGATGGTCGCCGGCCCGTCGGTGCCGTTGTCGGTGCCGTTAAGTTCGCCGGTCGTGAAGTCCTCGGTCACGAAGGTCACCGGGTTGTGGTACTTCGCCCCACCGGGTGCCACGTAGAACCCGTCCCACAGACCCCGGACGTCGAGCACTTTGCCGCCGCTGCTCACGAAGCCGACGTCTTCTACTGCGTACGCCTGGGCGGAGGTCCACGGACCCTGTACCGAGTTGCCGAGCACGGTGGCGATGACGTACCGCTGGCCCGGCGGTCCGGAAGCGGTAGTGGCGAGATACGTGCAGGTCACCGCGCTCGGTGCGCAATTTTGCGGGTTCAGCCCTGGCTCGTAAGGCCACGTCCAGCTGGTGCCGGCACCACTTGGCGACACCATCTTCGCAACGATCGTCTCGCCGATCTTGACCACATTTGGGGTGAAGGTGAGCGCGCCGTCGCGGGAGTTGTAGGTGCACCTCGTACCGGGCGGCGTTGGGTCCGGACAGGGAAACGGGACAGGCCCGAGGTCAACGGACGAGGCATCGGACGGCACGCTGGCGGCCGACCCGTTGAAGGTCGCGGTGAAGGTGCCGCCCGGGTGGCCCGCGCTATCGGTGAAGGTGCCACTCATCGTGAGTGTGCTGCCGCTTCGCTTGATCGTGCCGACCGCGTGCGAGGTGTAGCCCGGTTCGACCGTGTCGGTGGTGAGCGTCGAGCCGTTGAGAGTGCCGGTGACGGTGAAGGTTGCGCCCCCGCCGACATCGGAGCCGGTGACCGCGCCGGACTTGAGGTCCTCGGTCGTGTACGTCACGGTCTGCGGATAGTTTGCACCTTGGGTGGTCGCGACCTCCGACCACGAGCCTCGGATGTCGACCGCCGGCGTCGCAGATGCCGACGACGCAAGCCCGATCGACAAGCCGGTGGCCGCGATGCCCACGGTCATCGCGATGGTCAGCTTGCGCAGGCGCACGGCACACACCTTTACTCGGCGGAGAGCGTTCGAGAAACGATGATCTCGCCAAGTGGGGGGTCGCGTCAGGGTTTTGCAGGATGCGCAGCCGAAGAGCGGCGGCTGAGCCATCCGGTCACCGCGAACACGGCGGCAACGAGAGCTGCGGCGGCCACGCAGTCGAGCCAGAAATGGTTCGCCGTCGCGACAACTGCGTAGACGGTCAGGATCGGATGCGCGAGAACCAGCCACCGCCAGCGGCTGGTGCTCGCTGAGATGACGGCCATCGCGATGACGATCGCCCAGCCGACATGGATCGACGGCATCGATGAAAGCTGACCGATCAACCCGCCACCCAGGTGCTGATACGCCGACTCGTGGTACAGCGCGGCGGTGTCAACGAATCCGAACTGAGGCAACAGACGCGGCGGCGCGACTGACACCAGCTGGATCAGCAGCGAGATCCCAGTGAACACCGCGATGACGTTGCGCCACTTGCGGTACTGCGCGCGGTGCCGAATGAACATCCACGGCAAGAAGATGATCAGGCTGCCGAGGTGGGCAGCGAGATAGAACACGTTCACAAGTTGCACCGCGTCGTGGTGAGCCAGTAGTCCGTTTTGGACGCTGAGCTCGCTGGGCAGCCGGAGCGTCCGTTCCAGCCGCCAGATCCAGCGGCCGCGGGCGAATGCGCCTGAGGTGTCGGTGATCGAAATCGCGCTCGCGAACTTCCACAATAGGAACAGGCCAGCGACGATGGCGATTTCGCGAACCCCGGTCACGATGTTCGCGGCCGCTGTCGGGCCGGACCCCTCCAGGTGAACTGCCACCGGTCGCCGAGTCGGCGCTGCGGCGACGCGCAGGTGCGAGGCGAAGCTGACCCCGCAGGCGCCGCAGTTGGCTGCCTCGACCACATTGGCATGACGACAGGTCGGGCACACCCAGCGCTGGGTGATCGCGGCCGTCATCGGCGGTCCTCCCGGTTCGCGCTGCTGGTGGTTCGCGCTGCTGGTTGCGCCGGTGGCCTGCCCACCGACTCGTCTTGAGCATCGAACGTCGCCGCCGATGACTGAAGCCGCGCTCGCAATAGGGTCGTGGCTATGACGGTGCGGCGCATGGAAAACCCGGTGATGGCCTACGCATGGGGCTCCCGCGACGCGATCGCGACGCTTCAAGGTCGCCCAGCCGCCACCGACAGCGAAGCGGAGTTGTGGATGGGCGCGCATCCGGCTGCCCCGTCGCGGCTGCAGAGCTCCGATGGCGAGCCGGCCCAGGGTCTCGATGCGATCATCGCGGCCGACCCCCTCGGCGTCCTCGGAAAGGACTGCCTCGAGCGGTTCGGACCGCGGCTGCCGTTCCTGCTCAAGGTGCTTGCGGCTGAGCAGCCGCTGTCGTTACAAGTGCATCCCGACGATGCGCAGGCGCGGCGCGGTTTTGCGGCCGAGGACGCCGCCGGGATCGAGCGGGACTCAGCGCAGCGCTGGTACCGCGATCCGTATGCCAAGCCCGAAATGCTGGTGGCACTCACGGATTTCGAGGTGTTGCAGGGCTTCCGGCCAGCCGATGAGGCAGCAGCTGTGCTTGGCGGCCTCGGCATTGACCGACTCGACCCGCTCACCGACGCCTTGCGAAGCGGGACGCCGACGGGCGAGGTCTTCCTGCGGCTGATCGAGTGGCCACGCGCCGATCGGGCCGCCCTGGTGGCCGACGTGAGTTCGGCGGGCGCTGGCGGTGTGGTCGGCGGGTGGGTGGCCAGACTCGCGGCCGCGTATCCGAGCGATCCGGGCGTCGTCGGGGTCTTGCTCTTGAACTACCTCACGTTGCGACCTTCGCAAGGTCTGTATGTTCGACCGGGTCAGATCCACGCCTACTTGCACGGTTTTGGCGTCGAGATACTCGGAGGCTCCGACAACGTGATCCGAGGCGGGCTCACGCCAAAACAGGTGTCGGGAAGCGAGCTGCGGGCGATCTTGGCCGTCGATGCCGCCGAACCTGCCGTCGTTGAACCGGCACCCGTCGAAACGGTGCAGCTTGACGCACCCGCGGGAGCCGAGCAGATCTGGATGACCCCCCAACCCGAGTTCGAGCTGCGACGCAAGCACATCGGAGCCACCGGCAAAGCGGCTCGCGAGTTGCTGGCTGCCGGTGGGCCCGCAGTGCTTTTGTGCCTCGAAGGCCAGCTGCAGATCTGCGACCGGGACGGCGCGCTCACCATCGGTCCGGGCGAGTCGGCCTTTGCCTTCGCGGGCGCCGAGCTTGAGGTCGGCGGCTCCGGAGTCTTGCTCCTGGCTACCCCCGGAGCCACCCCCAGGGTGGCCTGAGGTGGCCGACGTCACGGCAAGTCCCGACCCCGATGTCGCCACCACCGATCCCACGCCAACGAAGGTGCATTGGGGCCGGGAGTGGCTCATCCTCATCGTGCTGACCGTGCTGGGTACCTTCGTCCTGCGTACCTACATCGTGCAGTCGTATCGAATCCCCTCGGGGTCGATGGAGAAGACACTGCACGGCTGTTCGCCGAGCTGCAATGACGACCGGGTTCTGGTCGACAAGCTGTCCTACAAGCTGCACGCCATCCATCGCCACGACATCGTCGTCTTCCAGGCCACCGGGAACTGGATCGAGGTCGTTGGCGGCAAACAGGATGTGATCAAGCGCGTCATCGGGTTGCCGGGCGACACCGTGCAATGTTGCGATGTGCAAGGCCGCGTGTTGCTGAACGGCGTACCGCAGACCGAGCCCTACATCTTCGAGGACAACTCCTACGTGTTCGGTCCGATCGTCGTGCCGAAGGGCCAGCTCTTCGTGATGGGCGACCATCGCTCCGATTCGTCGGACTCGCGCTACAACGGCACGATTCCCGAGAGCAGCGTGATCGGGCATGCCTTCATCAGGATTTGGCCGTTCCCGCGGATCCACACGCTTCACTGAGTACGGCAGCAAGATGAGGTGGTGAGTAAATGTCCGAGGCTGAATTTGCCATTTGCAGGCGATTGCGCGGAGCAGCTGACGGGGGGTCGCACTTGGTCGGTTGGACGCCGCGGACGTGCATCTCGGTGACGTTCGTGGGGTGAGCTTTTGGTCGTCCGGGCCGGCCCACCAGACGCACCAATCTGCCGCAACGCGCGCGCTCAGTGCTGCGGACCTGGGGGCGGTCGAACCCGTTGCTTCTGGCATTTGGTGATGCTGTCGCTGGCCTTGGCATCCGGCAGTCCGGAGGACGTGCCATGCAGCGGTAGCGTCAGCAGATGCGACTGGAATCGGATCTGACGGCAGCTGTCGAACCATGGGCCGAGTTCCCCGCAATGACAGAGCCCCGGCCGTTGGTGTTGGTGGAACCGCCGATACAAGAGGCCGGATACCCCAATGCCGAGGCGAAGATCGCGTTTGGGGAGGGTCGGATCGTCATCGATTCCACCGTCCCGGCGGAGGCCGTGGCAGCGCTAGTAATGGCCACCGGCGTCGGCCTGAAGAGTGGCGAACCGCGCCTGCGGCTGGAATCCGCCAGCCCTGTTATGCACACTTTCGGTACCGACCGCGGACGCCGGATGCTTCTTGGCTGGCAGTTGCACCTCGACCAATCTCTAGGCCCGGTCGTCGTGTTGTGCACCGAGGATCAAGCGCGCGCATGGCGACCGACCGGCTGGTCGGCCGATGAGACATGGTGGTCGGGCGCCGAGGCGACGCTTTCCGACGGCGGGAGCACTGTGGATTTCGAGTTCGGCGGTTCCCCGCGGGCGTACACGGATTACCCCGACGCGCGCGTGATGGAAACGGCGGTGGCGGTCGCGATCGCTCCTGTCCCGGCCGAACGCGCCGGCGTGACCGCCCGACAGCTGTACCGCCAAACCCGCCGAGTCACGGTGCACCTCCTCAGACCGCTGGGCGATCGAGTACTGCTGACCGCCGCCGGCAAACCCGTGCCTATCGTCGCGTCGTGACGTCAACGGCGCGCGCCTGCCGAACCGCCGACCCAACCGATCACCGCAAGCCGCGTTGACGCGTGTTCGATCGTGCGGATGTGCGGGCACGCTTTCAGGGCGCACGATGGTGCCGTGGGGCCGACAGACAATGGAGATCGACGATGACAGCAACGCTGAAGATGACGCATAAGGCAATCGGGGCCGAGGTCCGGCGTGGCACCTACGACATCGTGGTTGACGGTCAGCGTGCTGGTTCGGTCGAAATGAACGACACGATCGAGATACCAGTCGAACCTGGACGTCACACTCTGCAAGTTCGCAGTGGCCGAAACTCCAGCCGAACTCAGACGTTCGAGGCCGCCGAGAGTCAAACCGTGACCTTCCGATGCACCGGGAAGAGCTTTCTACCGATCTTCCTCGCGTCCTTCTTCGTTCCAAGCCTGGCGCTCCAGCTCCGACGTGAGGCTGATGATCGGCCTGTGTGACGACATCGTCATGGACGATTTCAACCCGGAACAAACGCCGTACTCATGCAATTAAACCGGGTATCAGCCGACAAGACGACTGTGAAACGCGCGCTCCTGCCGCTGACGGTCGTCCGCCCAGGCCGGGACGTGGGCTCTGTGGCGACGGGTGCGTCGTGCGGAACCGGCCCTACCCGGTGTGCGTCGGAGAGCGGACCGGAAGGATGCCGATCATGGATTGGATTCGACGCGCCGTCATCGCAACCGGGCGTGCGGCTGTCGTGTTGGCGATGGTGACGCTCGCCGGCTGCTCGACCGGCCACCACACCGCCGTCGGGAGCAGCCACCTCTCGTTGCCACCCACGGTCCCGGCTCCAATCTTGAGCCCGACACCAACACAGGCCCCCAGCCTGACCCCGGGTGCGACTACGCAACCGCTGCCCGCAGGCATCACCACCATGGCGGTGACGTTTCTGCGCGCATCGGATTCGTTTAGCACCCCGCCCGCCGCGATCTTGTGGCAGCGAACGATCAATCAGCAGTCGCTGATCACCCAGGTCGTCGCAACGGTCGACACGTTGTGGGCAACCAACGCGACGCAGGGATGCACCGAATCGAATGTCATGTTGCGCCTGGACTTCAGCAGCCCAACTGAGCACGCGACCTTAGACGAAGACAGCCCCTGCGCCCGGGCGACCCTCGTCATCGACGGAATCGCCGGCCCCGTCCTTGCCAGCAGCGTGATCTCCCAGGTCGAGCAGCTGGTCGGGGTCCAGGTCACCACTGCTCCCGACGGGCAACCGTCGGTTACCTCGATCGGGTGACGGACCGCCACCCGCGCACGTCAATCAGGCCCGCGTCTGACGCATCTTGCGAACCGCGATCAGCTGCCGCTGATCGGGTGTGTTTCCGACCGGGATGGGTCATCCCAAGCCCGAGCTTGTGAGGCATTCATGAGCCTCGGACTAGAGTCCGCGCTGTGCCGAAGCACGCAGTTCAATAGGGCCATCGCGCGAGTCGAGCCGCATGTGCCGTGGCGCTTCCTCCGCCTCGCTACGTCGCCTCGTTTCTGGTTCCTCGCGTTGTTGTCCACAGGGCACTTTCTTCATATTCCACAGGTATTTCTGGCTGGCAGGTTTTGTCTGTGGCCGTAGATAGATTGTTGGTATGAGTTCGAGCGCAGTCGACTATCGGCATCCCGCAGTGGAGGCGGTTGCCGCGATCGGTGCTGGGCTCGATGAGTTGGCAGATTCGTCGTTGTGGTCGATGCCGGCCGCCGAACTCGGCGGGCTGGTGGTGGCGCTGGAGCGGCTCGGACGCCGGCTTTGCGCGGCCCAGATCGAAGCGCTCGCCCAAGCCGATGCGTCGCAGGTCGCGCGGTCGACCGGTGCGACGTCGACGGCGGCCTGGTTGCGGAATGTCGCCGACGTTCCGCCCTGGGCGTGCAAGTCGCGGCTGGCGTTGCATAGGTCGCTCGTGAATCGTCCGGTGACCGCGGCTGCGTTCAGCGCCGGCGACATCAGCGTCGATGCGGCCGCGGCGGTGTGCTCAGCGATCGATGCGCTGCCTGGCGGGTCCCGGCGGCGTTGACCAACGACATCGAGGTCTTGCTGGTCGACACGGCGCGCGACGAGGGCACCCGCGCGGTCGTGCGCCGGGCAGCCGAGATCACCCACCGGTTTGGTCCCGAGGTGCTTGACGAGCAGGAGCGGGCTGCACGCGAGCACAGGTGGTTGTTGCTGACGCACGCCCACGACGGCACTCTCGCGATCCGCGGCAAGCTCGACGCCGAGACAGGGGCGCTGGTGTCCGCGGTTCTGGCACCACTCGCGGCGCCCGCCCCAGCGTCCGACGGCACACCCGACGTGCGAGAGGTCGGTCTGCGATATGCCGACGCGCTGATCCAGGTGTGCCAGGTCGCGTCGTCCCAGCTGCCTGAGGTGCGCGGTGAACCCTCGACCGTGCTCGTCACCGTTGGCCTCGAGACGCTCGAAAACAGGGTGGGAAGTGCGCCCGGCTACCTCGATACCGGATTTCCGATCTCCGCCGGCACCGCCCGCAAACGGGCCTGCGATGCGAATGTCATCCCGATCCTGCTCGGCAGCGCCGGCCAACCGCTCGATGTCGGCCGCGCAACGAGAAGCATCCCTCCTGCGATCCGCCGTGCGTTGATCGCTCGCGACCAGGGCTGCGCGTTTCCTGGTTGCGACCGCCCACCGTCGTGGTGTGAAGCTCACCACCGCATCCACTGGGCCGACGGTGGTCCCACGGCGCTATGCAATCTCTGCTTGTTGTGCGGCCGTCATCACGACGCCGTGCATCACGATGGCTGGTCGATCACCATGATCGACGCCCGACCGTGGTTCATCCCGCCGCCATGGATCGATCCGTCCCAAACCCCACGACAGAACAGCCGCTACCGCGTGCGCGAACTCGATCCCTGACACGCCAGGCCCGCCGTGCTCCGGCCGCCGAGATCTTCACTGAGGTCGGCGTAGGTCTTTCAGCGCGTCAAGAATCCCGCGGTGAAACGTGGGGTACGCATAGATCATCGAGCGCATGCGATCGATGGGCACCCCGGCGTGCACGGCGACGACGAGCGCCGACAGCACCTCGCCGCCGGATGGCCCCACGACGGTGGCGCCTACCAAGACCCGGCGGTCGGCGTCGGCGATCAGTCTGATGAAGCCGTCGTTACCCGGGCCGTGAATCCACCCGCGCGAGGTGGACGCGAGTGCGGTCCGACCGACCAGGACGTCGAGCCCGGCCGCGGTCGCTTGCGCTTGGGTCATCCCGACGGAGGCGACCTCAGGATCGGTGAAGGTCACCCGCGGTAGCGCGCTGTACTCGGCATCGGCGACGCCGCCGACGCCCAGGATGTCGGCGATAGCGATCTCCGCTTGGTACATCGAGACGTGCGTGAACGCGCCCTTGCCCGTCATGTCGCCGATGGCCCAGATGCCCTGCGCGACTTTCATCCGAGCGTCGACGGGTACCGCCCGGGCGCTGACATCGACGCCGACTGTATCGAGCCCGACGGCGGCGAGGTCGACGCGCCGGCCGGTCGCGACGAGCAGCTGCTGCGCGCTAACGCTCTCGCCGCCCTCGAGGTCGACGGTGAAACTGCCGCCGTCGTGCCGCACGCCGACAGCTTTGGCGCCTACCCGTACCGCGATGCCCTCGCGGCCGAAGACCTCCGCCAGTACGGCGCCCGCATCGGGTTCCTCGAGGGGCAGAAGGTGTTGCGCGGCCTCGATCACGGTCACCCGCGAGCCGAATCTGGCGAACACCTGAGCCAACTCGACACCGATCGCGCCACCACCGAGAACGATGAGGGATGAGGGCACCTCGGTGGCCTCGATGGCTTCGCGGTTGGTCCACAGCGGAGTACCGGCGAGGCCGGGAATCGGCGGGATCGCCGGTTGGCTGCCGGTGTTGAGCACGATCGCGCGGCGAGCCTGAAACTCACGGTCGCCGACGACCACCGTGTTCGGACCGGTCAGTCGGCCGTGTCCACGGACGAACCGGCCACCTTTCGATTCGAACCGGTCGACGGCGACCTTGTCATCCCAGTCGTCGGTCGCCTCGTTTCTGATGCGCGCAGCTACCGGGGCCCAGTCGGGGGAAATCCGCGAATCCCCAGCCAGGCCGGGAATCCGGCGGCCTTCGGCGATGGCGTCGGCGGCCCGAATCATCATCTTGCTCGGTATGCAGCCCCAATACGGGCACTCACCGCCCACTAGTCGTTCGTCGATTCCGATCACGTCGAGATGCGTTTCGGCCAACCGGCCCGCGACCTCTTCGCCCCCTGGGCCCATCCCGACGACGACGATGTCGACCTGCTCCACGTGGGCCTCCCCGACACTTCAATCAAGCGGTATCAACTGCCTGATTGTGTCCCCCGACCTCGGCGCCCGCTAGCCGACAGGCAGCCCGCTGGCCAGCCAGCTGCGAAAGCCGCCAGTCAGGTCGGTGGCGCCGGCGATCCCGAGATCGAGCAGGCTCGCAGCGGCGAGGCTTGAGGTGTAGCCCTCGGAGCACACGACGATGACGCGAAGCTGATAGCTCGCGATCGGCAGGCTGTGGTCACTGTGCGGGTCAAGGCGCCATTCCAAGACGTTGCGCTCGATGACAAGCGCGCCCGGAATATCGCCTTCGATCGCGCGTTGTGCAGCTGGCCTGATGTCGACCAGAACCGCGCCGGCGGCAACCTCGGCGGACGCCTGCTCGGGCGTTACGCGCACCAGTCGCGACCGCGCGCTGGCGAGCATCTCGTCGATGGTCACGGTGCCTAACTTTCTCTTTGTTGATAAGCGAAACGTGCGTCTGTCTGTTTAGGCTACAGGAATAGTAGACATATGAAGAATCGGCTGCTAGCGTCGTCCGTATGGAAGTTGTGGTGGTGGCTCCTCACGTCAGCGCGCTGTGTTGTCGTGCGCTGGTGCTGACGAAGTTCCCACTGCCAACTTCTGCGAAGGACAACCGACATGACGACAGATCTCACCTTTACCCGCCTCGAGCGGCCAGCCCGGCTCGACGCCCCTGACAATGGCGCGATGCTGCGCTGGGCAGCCGCCCTTGTGAGCCGCTCTGACCTCACCGAACTAGTACCAGTCGTCGAACGCAGCTGGATCCGACTGCCGACCGCCCATGGCTGGGACGCCTGGTTGATCGGCTGGCCCGGCGGGTCGGATACCGGTTGGCACGATCACCAGGGCTCCGCCGGGGTGATCTACGTCGCGCGCGGAACGTTGACCGAGTTCTCGCTTGCCGGTGGCGTCACCGCGGGCGACGTGCGTACCCGGCGGATCGACGCGACACGGGGTCGCGCGTTCGGCGCAAACCATGTGCATCACGTCGTGAACGAATATGACGAACCGGCGTACTCGGTACACGTCTACGCGCCACGGTTGCGCGGCATGACGCGCTACGGCTGGAAGGGGGAAGTGCTGGTGTCAACGGGCGCGGACATGGTCGCCGGCTGACAACTCGCCGGCTGACTACTCGCCGGCTGACTACTCGGGGGCTGACTACTCGCCGGACTCCAAGCGGACCACCGGCAGACTGTCCATGGCCGGGTCGGGGGGTCGTGGGTAGTCCGTCCGGGTGAACCTGGTGGGTAACCGCGGACAGTGTCCGGATTCGGGTTGTGACCTTGGCTGACCTGCGGTTATGGTTCGAGAGACCGGTCATGCAGCGATTCTTCGCCGCCTGTGCCGGCTGCCGCCGAACCCGCGCAAGCGGGGCCGGGGACCCAAGGTTTGCGTACGTGGGGTGAATCGGCCTTCGGCCGTAGGGCGAACTTTCCCGCCCGAACCCGTCAGCTAACCCGGTAGGCGGTCGAGGGAGAGGCTTTTCGCTTGCCGTTTGCCATGCCGTTTGCCATGCCCCGGCGGTTCGTCGCGGTCGTGGTCGCGACCGTTGCCGCCAGTGCAGCCGCGTTGTTGCCGGCGTCGGCCGCATCTGCGGTGGGCTCGTCGACCACCGCGGCGACGCAGGTGGCCCAGGCGCAGCAGCAGCTGGACGCCATGTCCGTGCAGGCCGACCAGGCTGTTGAGGCCTACGACGAGGCGCAGAACGCGCTCGACGGTGCGGCCGCGAGCGCAGGTGCCGCGAAGAGCGCGGAGGCCAAGGAGCAAATTCTCGTCGACGCCGCCAAGCTGGGTGTCGACGCGCTGGCGGCCGCGCGCTACAAGGGCAGCAGTGCGTCGCCCGCGCTCGCGGTATTTCTGGCCGACAACCCGCAGAGCTTTCTCCAGCAGACCGAGGTGCTGTCGCAGGTCAGCCGGTACGAATCGGCCAGCCTGACCACCGTGGTCAACGCCGACCGGGTACTCGTCGGCTTGCAGGCCGGCTCAAACCAGGCGGTCTCCGCGCAGCAGTCGGCGGTAGCCAAGCTGGCGGCCACGAAGGCGGCCGTCGACAAGATCCTCGGCAAGCAGCAGGCTCTGCTCAGTGTGCTCCAGACTCAGGCCGCCCGCGATCAGGCCGCGCAGGCCGCGGTCGTCGAGCAGGCCGCCGTCGTCCGGCAGCAGCGCACCGCCTCCCGCGCCTTGACCAGGCCACGGCTCGCGGTGCCTCCCGCAGTTGTTCGTGCCGAAGGGCCAGCCCCCGTCGTCCCGGCTGCACTTTCCAGCGCTCCGTCGGCATCGGGTCGCCTTGCGGCTGCGCTGAAGTTCGCCTACGCCCAGCTGAACAAGCCGTACCGATTCGGTGGCGCCGGCTTGCGCGTGTACGACTGTTCAGGGCTGACGATGCGCGCCTTCGCTGCCGCCGGGATTTCGCTCGCGCATTCAGCGGCGGCGCAGCAACGATCCGGACGTCGCATCTCCCTGTCGCAATTGCAGCCGGGCGATCTCGTGTTCTGGGGCAACCCGGCTTACCACGTCGGGATCTACGTAGGTGGTGGCCAGGTTCTCGACGCTCCGCACACCGGTACGGTCGTCCAGATCCAAGGCCTCTGGGGCCGGCCCAGTAGCGCCGTCAGACTTTAGGCGTTCACGCCGGTGACCAACTTCGGCGTCTTTGGCACCGGGGTGCTCGGGCAGACCATCGGGTCCGCTCTCGTGCGGCTAGGTCACGGGGTCATGCTCGGTGCCCGCGATGCCGCGAACCCAAAGGCGCAAGCCTGGGCCGCTGCCGCCGGGGAGCTGGCAAGCTACGGAACGTTTCGGGACGCCGCCGGATTCGGCGCGATCGTGATCAACGCGACGTTGGGCGACGGCAGCCTGGCCGCGCTTGCGGCGGCTGGACCGGATCAGCTGGCCGGCAAGATCATTGTCGACATCTCGAACCCGCTCGATTTCAGCAACGGGTTTCCCCCGTCGCTATCGGTGCCGAGCACCGACAGCCTCGGTGAGCGGATCCAGCGCGCGCACCCTTCGGCGAGGGTTGTGAAGACTCTCAACACGATGAACGCCGCCGTCATGGTGGAGCCCACCCGCGTGCCGGGCGAGCACCATGTCTTCGTGTCAGGGGATGACGCCGATGCCAAGGCAACAGTCGTCGCACTCCTCGCTTCGTTGGGCTGGCCGCCCGCGCGGGTGATCGACCTCGGTGGGATCGCGAGTGCTCGCGCGGTCGAGTCGCACCTGATGCTGTGGGTGTACCTGTACGGCGCCCTCGGGACCGCGGACTTCAACGTGCAGGTCCTTCGCGCCGCAGGCCCTTAGTACCGCGGGCTCATCTGCCGATACGGCAGCGTGGTGCTCGAATATGTTGCCGACGCGCTCGCTCTTGCTGCCCTCGCACTGTTCGTGAGATGGCTCGCTCAGCGCCAGACCAATGACCGGGTGCAGTTCCCGGTCATCAGCGTGAGTTCGTGTGTGGTTCTTGCCGTTGCGGCGACGTTTCCGGTGGTCGATCGGGTGCTGCTCGAGGCTCGCCTGAGCAAGGCCGCCTCGGCGCTGGTCGGGGTGCCAGTCAAGGTCGACTGCCAGACGTTGACCGGTTCGGCCCTCGACATGGGCCGCGAGCTGGGCTTCGTGAAGTGGGGCCCGGGCGGCATCCCCGAGCACAAGACGCTCATCAAGCACGACCAGTGCAACGACCTGCACGCGTATCTGAACTCCGGCAAACAGCGCCCGAGTGCGGGTCAGATCCTCGCCGTCCACATTCTGACGCACGAGTCGATGCACATGTCTGGCACCACGAACGAGGCGATCGCGGAGTGCCACGCGATGCAACACGACACCACCATGGCGGAAGATCTCGGTGCCGACCCCGCGGCCGCGCACGCACTGTCCGTCACCTACTGGCGCACGGTCTACCCGAACATGCCGGACAACTACACGAGCAGCGACTGCAAACCCGGCGGAGCGCTCGACCTGCATCTGGCTGACGCCCCTTGGTCGTGACGGGTGCCGGTGGTCTTGATAATGCAGGGACATCCGGCGAAGCGGCCCGTAGCCTCACGTCGTGCGTGTGACCTTCACCCGGTTGACCGGGGCTCGTTATGGCGTGGACGTTCTGCGTGAGAGCAGCCCGCCCGCCCGGTTGCGCGTCGCCCCGAGCCACGTGGAAGACCTGCCACTTCGTCTTGCGCATTTCCTTGTCGAGCGCGAGTTCGAGCTCAAGCTCGGCATCTTCGGCCAGCTTGCGGCTGGCGGCGACGCGGGCTCGTTTTGGGCTGCGCCCGCCGACCGCAACGCCCGGCTCGCGCACCGGGCGCACCGGCTGCGGGTGACCGGCCGCGGTGACCTCGGCCGATCGGTGACGCTGGTGGCCATCTGCACGGCCGCCTGGCAGGTCGAGTCCGGACGCCGAGTGGCACCCCTAGACGGTCCGTGGGCGCTCCTCGACGCCGCCCAGATCCCGCCCGCGCGGGTGGCCCGTACCGTCGCCGCCTTCGACGCAGCGGCGCTTGCCTGGGGCGATCTTGAGGTGGGTCAGTTCGTCGCATTCGATTGGCCGGCGGCCCTGACGTTGCCCCGGAAACGGTCGGCGTAGCTTCCGTTCATGTGGCGTTCGCTTCCTAGAGATGCTGATTGCCACCTCCTGTGCACCGGCGCGCGGGATAATGGTCAGGCGGGTACCGCGCCCGCGGGTTCGCGCAGGTGAGGTCGACGTGACAACGGTTTCGCAGTCCGGCTCGCCGGCCGACGCGCCCGATTACGGCGACGAACTCGTCGAGGCACTCGACGAGGCGGTCACCGAACACCACCCGATCGCCGATCCCGACCTGCCGGCCGACCGGTTCATCGATCGCGAGGCGAGCTGGCTCGATTTCAACATGAGGGTGCTCGAGCTCGCGGCCAACCCTGAGGTACCACTGCTTGAGCGGGTCAAGTTCCTGGCGATCTTCGCTACTAACCTCGACGAGTTCTTCATGGTCCGGGTCGCGGGTCTGAAGCGGCGCATCGCCACCGGCATTGCAGTCACCGCGCCGAGCGGCTTGTCGGCGCGCGACCAGCTCGAGCTGGTATCGACCCGCGCGCACGCATTGGCCGGTGAGCACGCGCGGCTGTTCTTTGATGAGATCAGACCCGAGCTTGCCGAACGCGGCATCTATCTCTTGCGCTGGGACGATCTCGACGACGACGACCACGCGCAGCTGCGCACGTTTTTCAGTGAGAGCGTCTACCCGGTTCTTACTCCCCTCGCCGTTGATCCCGCGCATCCTTTTCCCTACATCTCAGGGCTTTCGCTCAACCTCGCCGTCGTGGTCCGCGACCCGACGAACGGCGAGGAGCGATTCGCCCGAGTCAAGGTTCCCGAGATCCTGCCCCGGTTCCTGCCCCTCAGCGGCGGTCGCTTCGTCACGATCGAAGAAGTGATCGCCGCCCATCTGCAGGTGATGTTTCACGGCATGGAGGTACTCGAGAGCCATCGGTTCAGGGTCACCCGCAACGAGGATCTCGAAGTCGACGAAGACGACGTCGACAATCTGCTCCAAGCACTCGAACGCGAACTGCTGCGCCGACGCTTCGGCCCGCCGGTACGACTTGAGGTAGAGGAGACCACCAGTCCGCGAGTGCTCGATCTGCTTATCCGCGAGCTCGGTGTCAACGCGACCGAGGTCTACCGGCTGCCCGCGCCGCTCGATCTGGCCGGGCTGTGGGGCGTCGCCGAACTGCAGCGCCCGGAGCTGAAGTACGAGCAATTCGTGCCCGCAACGCACCCCAAGCTCGTCAACGCCGACGGCGACGGCGTCCGCGATATTTTCGCGGCACTGCGCACCGGCGACATTCTTGTGCACCACCCGTACGACTCGTTCGCCACAAGCGTGCAGGCTTTCGTCGAACAAGCGGCCACCGATCCCAACGTGCTCGCCATCAAACAAACCCTCTACCGCACGAGCGGCGACTCACCGATCGTCGATGCCTTGATCGACGCCGCTCGCGCCGGTAAGCAGGTGCTCGTCCTTGTCGAGATCAAGGCGCGCTTCGACGAAGAAGCCAACATTCGCTGGGCCCGCAAGCTCGAACAGGCGGGCTGCCACGTGGTGTACGGCCTGGTCGGTCTGAAGACGCACTGCAAGCTGTGCCTCGTCGTGCGCCGCGAACCCGACGGTTCGCTGCACCGTTACACCCACATCGGCACGGGCAACTACAACCCCAAGACCGCGCGCATGTACGAGGATGTCGGCTTGCTGACGGGTGACGCGGCCGTCGGCAGTGATGTCGCAGATCTCTTCAATCACCTCTCGGGGTACACGAGGCCCAATCCGTACAAGACGTTGCTCGTCGCGCCCGACACGGTGCGCACCGGGCTGACGCAGATGATCCGTCGTGAGGCGGAGAACGCAGCGGCCGGTCGGTCGGCTGGAATCACCATGAAGCTGAACAGTCTGGTTGACGAGGAAATGATCGACGAGCTGTACGCGGCATCGCGTGCCGGCGTGCACATCGACCTCCTGATTCGCGGTATGTGTGCGCTTCGGCCAGGCGTCCCCGGCCTATCGGAGAACGTGCGTGTGCGCAGCATTCTCGGCCGGTTTCTTGAGCACGCGCGGATTCTGCGCTTTCGGGCCGGCGGCGACGACGAGTTCTGGATCGGTAGTGCCGACCTGATGCACCGCAACCTTGACCGGCGGGTCGAGACGCTGGTGCGCGTCGGCGACCATGAAGCGTGCCGGATCCTCGGCGACGTGCTCGAGCGTTCGATGTCGCCGGAGATCGCCGCCTGGGAGCTGCGTCCCGATGGCACGTTCGTTGCCACGAACGGTATCGATATTCAGGGCGAGTTGGTCCGCAGTCACCGCGCACTTTTGACCCATGAAGGACCGGTCGTTGCTTGATGCACCCCTTCGGTAGGGTTGCCTGATGGCGAGGGATGCGGGTGCACGGACCGTTCGGGAGACCGAAGCCAAGTTCCGCGTCAACCCCACCTTCGAGCTGCCGACCATCGTCGGCGTCGTTCCTGGTGTCGTGTCTGCCGATGTTGCGACCCACATCACGATGAACGCCGTGTACTACGACACGCCCGATCTGCGGCTGGCTCGCGAGGGTGTGACGTTGCGGCGCCGCTCCGGTGGCGCCGACGCTGGCTGGCATTTGAAGCTGCCGGTTCTTGCGCACACCGTGCCTGACGGCACCGGCGTGCGCGACGAGATCCAGCTGCCCGATTCGGCCGTGATCCCGGCCGAACTCCGTCGGCTGGTCACCGTGTGGGTGCGCACCGCGGTCCTCGCCCCGGTGGCCACGCTGGCAAGTGAGCGCACCATGCAGATGCTGCGCGGCGCCGATGATGCGGCGCTTGCCGAACTCGTCGATGACACCGTTTCGGTCGAAGGTGGCAGTCACAACCAGGCCCAGTTCCGTGAACTTGAGGTCGAAGACACCGGCGGCGGCGAATCGATCGTTGCGCAGGTTGCCGGGGTCTTGCGTGACGCCGGGGCCGTCGGCGGTGAGTTCGTGCCGAAGGTGGTGCGCGCGCTCGGACCGCAAGCGACCACACCCGCAGATCCGCCACCGCCCTTACCCGTTGCTGCGAACGATCCGGTCAACGACATGGTGGCCGCGACCCTGCGCCAATACACCCGATTGTTGATGACCTACGACGTCGCAGTACGTCGCGGGCTCGATGACGCCGTGCATCAGATGCGGGTGGCCACGCGTCGATTGCGTAGCGCGCTGCAAAGCTTCGAGCTGCTCCTCGACAAGGAGTGGGCAGACGTCCTGGCCAGTGAATTGCATTGGCTGGCTGGCATTCTCGGTACTGCGCGCGACAGCGAGGTCTTGCGGGACCGGCTCGCGCAGGCGGCGAATGCGCTGCCAGCAGAGGCGAAACCGGCAGCAGTCGCGGCGAAAATCGCCGAGATCTGCGACAAGCGGTACCAGCTCGCCTACGACGAGGTCACCGCTGCGTTGGCCGGCGAACGTTACGTTGCGCTGATCGAAAGGCTCGTCGATTGCGCAACATATCCGCGCACCACCGACGAGGCCCGCCGTCCGGCGTCCGTCGTGCTTATCCCCGCGATCAAGGCGAGCTGGAGTGGCATGCGCCGGCGGGCGGCGCCCGTCACTCGACGACACCGCGCGCGTGCGGCGGCGGCCGATTACCACCAGGTGCGAATCGCGGCTAAGCGGTTGCGGTATCTGTGCGATGCGGCCGCTCCGGCGCTCGGACCGAAGGCGCGCAAACTCGCCGTGCAGGCCGCGCGGGTCCAAGACGTTCTGGGTGAGCATCACGACGCCGTGGTCGCGGCCCAGTTCATCGCCGACGTTGCTGCGTCGCCGCGTCTTGGAGCATCGGGATTCGGTCTCGGGCTGCTGTTCGCTCGTGAACAGGAGTGCGCGCTCGCCGCGGCGCTGCAGTTCGCCGAAATCTGGCCCGACGTCATACGGGCCAAACGGCGTCGCTGGCTCGCCAGCTAATGGCGGATGCGCCCGATCGTTTCGTCGAGGCCGCCGGTGGTGTGCTCTGGCGCCCGGCGGCAGGAGGCATCGGCGTCGAGATTGCCCTCGTACATCGGCCCAAGTACGACGACTGGTCGGTGCCCAAAGGCAAGCTGCTGACCGATGAGCACGCGCTAGTCGGTGCGTTGCGCGAAGTCGCCGAGGAGACCGGCTTCACCGGCCCCCCGGGCCGCTCGCTCGGTGAGAGCCGCTATCTGAAGGACGGCTCCCCCAAACGGGTGCGGTATTGGGCGGTCGAGGCCCGCGAGGGTGAGTTCGCCGTCAACGCCGAGGTTGACCAGCTGATGTGGTTGCCGCCACGCGAAGCCGCCCTTCACCTGAACCCCGACCGCGACCGGCCGATTGTCGAGGCGTTCGCCCTCGACGTCCGGGTCACCACCGCATGTGTCGTGGTGCGTCACGGCAGCGCCGGCGAGCGCTCGTCATTCGACGGTAATGATCGCGAACGCCCGCTTGACGACGTTGGGCACCGGCAGGCGCTGGAGCTCATCCCGGTGCTCGAGGCATTGCGAGTCGAGCGCGTGCTGTCGGCCGACGTCCTGCGCTGCCTCGACACGGTCGGGCCTTACGCAGCGCAGCGCAGGCTGTCGGTGCAAAGTGAGCCGTTGCTCTCGGAGTCGGGTTACGCCGGTGCACCGGAGGCCGCCGCCGAGCGACTTGTCGCGCTGCTCGACGCCGAATCGACGCCGACGGCCGTCTGTAGCCAGGGCCGAGTGATTCCGCCGCTGCTTCAGAGGGTGTGCGGCGAACTCAACGCGCCGGTCGCCTGGGACGGCACCGTACCCAAGGGCGGCTACGTGGTCTTGAATCTGACTCGTACCGATGGCCGGGCCACGGTGGCGTCGGTCGACCGTTACCGGCCGGTGGTCTAGCCGGTTCAGTACTGGCGGATCACCGACGTCGGGCCCATGACGATCACCGGCGCACGCGCTGGGTCGAGCCAGCGAAGCACTCGCAGCAGGTCAGGGTCGGCTATCGAGACACAGCCGGCGGTGCCGCCGCCGGTGCTCACATGCAAGAAGATCGCGCTGCCCTTGCCCGGCACGATGGGCTGGGTGTTGTATGCGATGTCGACCGCGTAGGCGTACGACGTGGCGAAGGCGGCCGACGCGAGATGCTCACCGCCGAGCGCCGCGTTTTCCTGCCAGGTGTTGTAAAACGGCGACGACGACTGATCGACCCAGACCGATTGTGCGTCAGCCATCCGGTAGGGGAACTTCACACCGGGGCTCGCGCGCTGGCCGAACATCGTGCCGAAGCCATACTGGCCGACGGGCGTCTTGAGATCGCCTTCATGCTTGTCGGCAGAAAACCCGTTGCGGCCGATATGTGCTGGCATTGCTGGGAAAACCGCGTGCCAGCCGCTCGCATCTTTCTCGAAGGTCTGCAACGTGGCGCTGGTCGTCGACCAGCTTGCGGAGGTGACGATCACGACTTGCTGGGCCTTGCCGACACTCGCCAGCTGCTCGACGAGCAACGGGGGCGCCGGCGCGGTGGAGGGCTTGGCGGACGGCGAGGGGCTGGCCGATTGCGAGGGGCTGGCCGACGGCGTCGGCGTATTGGTCGGCGATGGGCTGCGCCGGGCCGAGGCGCTGGGAGCGGCCGAGGGACTCGCGGGTTCAGACGGAGTGCCTGCGTCAGTTGCGGACTCGACGGCGGGCAGCAGCGCTGACGCGGGCGCCGCGCCAGCTGAGCCTGCCGCGGAGGCGACCGTCGGACCGGGATCGGCGCTGACCGCCGCACCCGGTGTGGTGGCGTGCCGGCCACCGCTGCAGGCCACCAGCGCGCCGCTGCAGGCGATCGCCGCGATCAGCCTGCCGTAGCGATCTGCTCGGGTCACCTAGCCAGGCTAACCGGCGGGCACCGGCTGGCTGGCTGGGCGGCGGGCCACCCGATTACGCGAGGTGGCCAGGAAGCAGCCGACCAGGATGAGCGGGAACCCCACCGCGATGCCTACGGTGAAAGGTTCGCTGAGCAGCACGACACCGAGCAGTAGGGCGATTGCCGGGTTCACGTACGTGATGACGGTGGCGCGGGCTGGGCCGACCTCGGCGATGAGGGCGAAGAAGATCATGAAGGCGAGCGCGGTACAGATCAGCGCAAGGCCGAGCACCGACCAGATGACCTTCGCGCTGAGATGGGTCGGCCATTGCGCCGCGGCCACCGGTGCGTAGCCGATTGCGGCGAGGCCCAGCGACGCCGCGACCACGCCGAGGGTCGGCAGGTCGGCCAGCTTGCGCGCGATCAGCATCGGGCCGGTGGCGTACCCCGTGGCGGTGATGCCAATCGCCACGACCGCCCAGGCATTGCTGCCACTGACGTCGACACCGACGAGGACGGCGACACCCCCGAGCCCGACGAGCAGACCGAGCAGGCGCCGCCCGTCAGGGCGCTCGTCGTGGCCGCCGCCGATGAGCATCGCCGCCACCGCGCCGATGAGCGGGACTGACGCGACCAGCAACCCGGCCAGCGAACTCGACAACCGCTGCTCGGCGCTCGACAGCAGAAACCATGGTCCGGCGATCTCGATGACGGTGTAGAGAAGGAGCCACCGCCACTTGGCGAGAAGCGGCCGCAGCAGCCCGCGCTTGGCCGCGAGCGGTACGAGCAGGATCGCCGCGATCGACGTGCGGGCGAAGACCAGCGTGCCGGGCGTGAGGTCGCGCAGCGCCACCTTGATGAGGAGATAGGGGATGCCCCAGATCACCGCCATCGCCGTGAACAGCAACCACCCGCGCTTCGACATGCAACTCCCTTATCGACTCAACTCCTCACCCTCTCACGGAGGTACGACAGACCGCTGGCGAGTTTCGGCTGCAGCGTAAGGAAAATCACCGGTCGTGAAGGCGCTACTGAACGGAACTATTCAGCTAGGTCAGCGTTCGTACGGACAGTGCCGACAGCCGCGGCCGCAGCAGGTGCCGCGGCGGCGAAGGAACTCAGCGGTCAGCACAAACAGCCCGCTGCCGGGGTCGAGGTAGCCGTCCTCGCCGTCCGCCACAGCTCGATCATGGACGGCGACGATGCGCGCACGATCGGGATGGTCCGCGGACTTGTCTGGCACAAGTCGATCGTAGATGTCCTGCTGGTCAGGAGACGCGCAGAATCTCTTCATAGGTGGTCTCGCCGCGCCGCGCCTTTTCCAACCCGGCTTGGCGCATCGTCACCATGCCGTTTGCGTGGGCGGTGTTGGTCACCGCGGACTCGGTCGGTGACTTCAGGAGTACCTCGCGCAACGCTGCGTCGATCGGCAGCACTTCGAAGATGCCCACGCGGCCGCGGTAGCCCGAGTTGGTGCATTCGATGCAGCCCGTGCCACGTCGTGGTTTCGCGCCGCGCAGATCCACGGCGGTGAGCCCGAGCCTGTTGAGGAGGTCCGCCGACGGCTTGTAGGGCTGTGAGCACGCGAGGCACGGGCGCCGGACCAGCCGCTGCCCGACGACCAGGGCGAGCGACGAGGCGACCAGGAAGGGCTCGACGCCCATGTCAACGAGACGGGTGACAGCTGCAGCCGCGCTGTTGGTGTGCAGGGTCGACAGCACGAGGTGGCCGGTCAGGGAGGCTTCGAGGGCTAGGGCGGCAGTCTCGCCGTCGCGCACCTCACCCACCAGGATCACGTCGGGGTCTTGTCGCAGCACCGAGCGAAGCCCGCGGGCGAACGACAGCCCGGCGCGGTCGTTGATCTGTACCTGGGTGATGCCGGGCAGCTGAATCTCGACGGGGTCTTCCAGCGTGATGACGTTCTTGTCCCTCGTGGCCACCTGGGCGAGCACGGAGTACAGCGTGTTGGTCTTGCCTGAACCGGTCGGTCCGGTGATGAGGACGAGGCCCTGCGGCGACGTCGTCACCTCGAGCAAGGCCTTCAGCTGGTCGGGTTCGAGGCCGGTTTCATCGAGCGGCGTGATCCGCTCGGCGTCGGGCAGCAGCCGGACGACGACCTTCTCGCCGTTGACCGACGGCAGCGTGCTCACCCGGGCGTCGACGGTGAGGCCATTCGCACTGATTTTCATCCGGCCGTCTTGCGGCAGCCGGCGTTGGGCAATGTCCATCCCCGAGATGATCTTCAGTCGGCTGATGAGAGCCGCCGCGGCGCCTTTCGGCACGCGGGTGACGTCGCGCAGCACGCCGTCGATGCGGTGCCGGATCCAGATGCCGTCCCGCTGTTGCTCGACGTGGATGTCGCTCGCGCCCATGCGTACCCCGTCGGTGAGGATCTGGTTCACCAGCTTGACGGTGGGCGCCTGGTCGGCGACCCGCAGCAGCGTCGCCTCGTCGGTGCGACTCTCATCGTCGGCGTCGTCGGCCATCTTCAGCATCGCGCCGGGGTCTTCGGTGAGTGACCAGATCCGGGCGATCTGTTCTTCGATCATCGTGTCGGTCGTGACGACGAGCGAGAGCGTGTGCAGCCCGGTGTAGGCGCGGACGTCGTCGAGCGCGACCACGTTGGTCGGGTCGGCGGTTGCAATGCGCAGGCCGTCGATGGTCCGGCCGAGCACGAGCACACGGGCGCGTTCGGCCAGCTGGCGTGGCAGCAGGCGAGCGATCTCCATCGGGACCGATAGGTCGCTGGCGTCGAGGAGGTCGAGGGCGAGCAGTTCGGCGAGAGCTTCCGCGATCTGCTTTTCGGTCAGGAAGCCCATTTCGACGATGAGCTTGCCGAGGCGTTTGCGGGTTCTGACGGGTTGGTTCTGCTGGGCTTCGAGAACCTCGTCGAGCTGGTCGCTGGTGAGGAGGTCGCGCTCAAGCAGAACGTCGCCGAGTCGGCGTCGCGTGAGCGCGCCCGCAGGCGCGCTCGTGGGCGCGCCAGGGGTCGAGATGTCGATGCTCATGACTGTCCCTGGTCCACGCTCCCCTTTCGGCTGGTACAGGCGCAATGTGAGTAGTCCGCCGCGATCACGGCGTCGACTACCTGCGCGGGGCCACCAGATAGCCCACGGGGGTGACGTGACCATCGGCGGCGAAGCCCCAATCGAGCAGCGCCTTCACCTCAGGCCAAAAGTCAGGCACGTCGCGCATCACGGCCACGATGATGGTGTGGCCGCCCGACTGCGCCGCGCCGACGAAGCTGGCCTGCGCGGTGATCGTGTAGCCGTTCTTGCCGCCGATCATGCCGGGATAGCTGTTCAGCAGCCGGTCGTGGGTGTAAATGCGGTACGACGCGCCGTTCGCCAGCGGGAAGAGTGCGCTGCGCAGCGAGATGTAGTACCGGAAGCGGGGGTTCGCGATGCCGGCCCGAAAGATCAGCGCAAGGTCATAGGCGGACGACGTTTGCCCGGGGGCGTCGAGCCCGTTTGTGGTGTGGGCGACGGTGTCACGAGCCTGGAGGTGGGCGGCCTCGGCATTCAGTTTCGCTAGAGCCCTTTGGCCGCCCCCGAGCGCGTCGCCGACCGAGACCGCCGCGTCGTTGGCCGACATGACGAGCATCGCCGTGAACAGTTGCTTGGCGGTATAAGTCTGGCCGGCGTTGATGCCGACTTGGGTGCCCTCGGTTGCGGCGGCCGTCCGGGTGCCGACCACCCGGGTGGAGCCGCTGAGCCACGGCAGCGCGCTGAGCGCGGTGAGGGTCTTAAGGGTGCTGGCAGGGGCGAGCCTGCTGTGCACGTTGCGGGCAGCCAAGATCTTGCCGGTGGTCGCGTCGGCGACGATGAACGCGGTGGCCGTGGTCGCCGGCAGGGCGGGAACGCGGGCGCCAGGGTGCACAAGGGTGCCGCGAGCAGCGAGTGCGGAGCCGCCGAACACCGTGGTGGCGGCCGACGCCGACGGCACGAGGGTGCCCACGCTGAGCGCAACGGAGACCGCGACGAACAGCGATGCGCGTGCCATGACGCGCCGGGGAAGTGAACGCATGACCTGACGACGGTAGCCGTTGCGGCCCTAGTTGTCCGGTAGGCGGGACTGCTGGCGGCGCGCCGTGGCGGCGAATGCCAAGAGGTACGCGAGCGCTGCCGCGGCGATGATGTCGAAGCTGGGTGGGGTGCGCGGCACGAGCGAGCTCAACAACAGTCCAGCCCAGGTCGAGGCCACCGCGATCGCGGCCGCCAGCGCGAACCCGACGAAGGGCCGGGTGGTCAGCCGGTGCGCCGCACCGGCCGGAGCCGAGATCAGGCCGAGTAGCAGCAGCGCACCGACGACCTGGGCGGCCTGCGCACATGTGACGCCGACGACGATGAGGAACGCGGCACCGAGTAGTCGCACGGGCACCCCGCGGGCGGCGGCAACCGCCTCGTCGAGGCTGGCGAACAACAGCGGCCGCGCGATGAGCACCATCGTGAGACACACCGCCAGCGAGACCATTGCCGACACGACGGCTTGCGACGACGAGATGCCGAAGATCGAGCCGAAGAGGTAGGTCGCGCCGGCTCGACCGTTCGCGCCGCCGTGGCGTGTCGTGTAGATGCGCTGGAACAACGCGCCGAGACCAAGCACCCACGCGAACGCGGATCCGATGACGACGTCGTCGGCCCGCGCCCGTCGTCCGAGCACCGCGAACCCGCCGGCGACCGCCACCGTCGCGACGAAGAGTCCGGCCAGTGGGTTGAAGGCGAACGCGAGCCCGCCCATCGCGCCGGTGTAGGTGACATGACCGAGTGCATCAGTGGTGAAGACCTGTGCGCGCAGTACCAGGAAGTAGCCGGTGACACCGGCCGCGACGGCAATCGCGGTGCCGGCCACGATCGCATGCACAAGGTAGGGAGCGATCATGCCTTGGCACCGCCGCTACGCTTCGCCGCGCTGGCCAGCACGAATCCTGCGAACGCGACACTCGTGATGCAAAAGCCGCTCGGATACGACGTGTAGTACGCGCCGGTGAGGCCGGCCCAGGTAGCCGTGACGCCGATCGCGACGGCCAGCGCGATGCTGGCGATCGGCCTCGCGGTCAGGCGCTGCGCGATTGCTGCGGGCATGACGAGCAGCGCGAAGACGAGCAGCGCGCCGGTGATCTGGGTTGCCTCGGCCGCCGCCGCTCCGAGCAGAAGGAGAAAGACCACACCAACAACGCGGACGCCGACACCGCGCGCTGCCGCGACGTCGCTGTCGATCGAGGCGAAGAACAGCGGGCGACCGACGATCGCCATGGTCGCCAGGACGGCAATCGCCGCCAGACCAAGAGTGACGACCTGATCGTTCGTGATCCCGAAGGTGAAACCGAACAGCTGGTTGTTGAGACCGTTGAGCAGTCCGCTGTACAGGCTGGCGAACAGGTACCCGGAGGCAAGCACGAGCGCCTGCACCGTCCCGACAACCGCCGACTCTGCACTGAAACCGCGTGCTCGAGTCGGCCGGGACGCTACGGCGATGACGAGCGCGGCACCCAGGCAAAAGCCGAAGTAGCCTATCGTCGCACTGATGCCCAGCAATGTTGCTGCGGCCGCGCCGGGAAACGCCGCCACCGACAAGGTGTGACCGGCGAACGTTTGCTTTCGCAACACCATGAACCAGCCGACGACGCCGGCCACGACCGCCACGATCGTGCCGCCTCGAAAGGCGTTGACCATGAACGGATAGCTCAGCATGCCGCGAACGTCGTCGAGCAGATTCCACGACCAGGCCGCAGAGTTCGTCATCGACGCGCCTGGCTCGCATGCCGATCGCCGTGATGTGAAGGCGCCTCGGGTTGCCCCACGACGACGAGCTGGCCATCGCTCGTGTGCAGCACTTCGATCGGGGTGTTGTAGAGCGCGGTAAGCGTCGGCGACGTGATGACCTCCGTAGGTGTACCGCAAACGGCGCCGCCGCCGGCCAGGTAGATGACCTGGTCGAGGTACGGCAGGATCGGATTAACGTCGTGCGCGACCATCAGCACCGTGACACCTTCGTCGACGCAGACGCGGCGGATGAGTGCTGATATCGCGCCTTGGTTCGGCAGGTCCAGACTGTCGAGTGGTTCATCGAGGATCAGCAGGCGTGGCCGCCGCACAAGTGCTTGCGCAATAAGCAATCGTTGCTGTTCGCCACCCGAGACCTCACCGACTGGTCGCATCGAGTACGACGTGGCGTCGACTCGCTCGATAACCTCGCGCACGCGGCGTCCGGCCTCGCGGTTCTTTGCACCCCACGGCAGCGGCAGACCGAACCTGTCGCCGTCGAGACCGAGTCGCACGATGTCGATGCCTCGCACTCGAAGCGTGGAGTCGAAACTGCGACGTTGCGGCAAGTAGCCGACCTGATGATTGAGCGTCCCGGCTGGCTCTCCTAGGACGAACGCCTCGCCTGCGGCGAGCGGGATGAGGCCGAGGACGGCCTTGACGAGAGTCGACTTGCCGACGCCGTTGGGTCCGAGGATCGCGACGAACTGTCCGGCCGCAACGTCGACATTGACGTCGTGCCACAGCAGCCGATCGCCAACCTTTACGGCGGCATTGCGTAGCCGGACGGCAGTGTCAGTCGTCATGAGTTCGATCCTTTCGCTGCTTGGGCGAGCGCCGTCTGCAGCGCGGTCAATTCGGCAACCTGCCATTCCTGGAAGGTGCTCGACGCGGGGCTCAATGTTTCGGTGATTGTGGTAATCGGGATGTCCGCCGCACGTGCTTGGTTGATCTGAGCTTGCACGTCGGGGGTCGCGTTCTGCGAGTTGTACACGTAGACCTTGATGGCGTGGGTCTTGATCTGGCTGTCGATCGTCTGCTTGTCGGCCGCCGTCGGATCGGTGCCCTCGCTGATCGCACGCAGGAACGACGGAGGCGTCACCAGATCGAGCCCGAGCGACGGCGCCATCATGGCGAAGATGCTTTCCGATGCCCCTACCGGCGTGCCCGCATAGGTGGCCTTGATCTGGCTGATGACGGAGTCGTAGTGGGCGAGATCGGTGGTCTCGAATACGCGCTGCAGCGAAGTGAAGTACGCAGCGTCGGCAGGATCGGCGGCCTGATAGGCAGCCACGATGGCCACGACCACCGTTTGCACGTCGGCGGGGTTGTACCAGCGATGCGGATTGGCGCCGTCGGCCGCACCGACGACGTTGCCGACGGTCACGACGTGGCGGCTGGCCGAATGCTCGACCGCGAGGAGCTTGCTCATCCACGGGTCGTAGCCGATGCCGTTGGCGATCACGACCTCGGCGTCAGTGATGGATCGTGCGTCGGCCGCGCTCGGGTCGTAGTCGTGCGGGTCGGTGCCGGGGTTGGTGATGATGCTGTCGACCTCGACCTTGGTGCCGCCGAGCTGGGCGGCGATCGAGCCCCAGAAGTTCTCCGCCGCGACCGCGTGCAGCCGCACTCCGCCTACGCCGGTCGTGAGGTGCCGCGACGTCGCGCAGCCGGTGCCGAAAACGACCAGGCAGGTCGCCGCGAAGCACGCTGCCCGCATGCGCATCGCGACAATCCCCTACCTTGGTTTCAGCTTATCCGGAACCGTTGCAGGTAGACTATCGGGAATGGTTGCCGTTTCCAAGTGGTCTCATCGATGGCAACCGACCTCGGCTAGATTTGGGATGCCATGACGACGAGTACCGGCCGGTCAACCCGGCAAAAGCGCGCGCTGGCGGTGGTCGTCGACGAGGCACGAGATTTTCGCAGCGCCCAGGAGTTGCACGAGACGCTGCGGGCTCGCGGTGAGCGGGTCGGCCTGACGACTGTCTATAACCAGCTGCGAGCCCTCGCCGACGCCGGCCTGCTCGACACGCTGAGATCCCCCGAAGGGGAGACCCTCTACCGCCGGTGCGGCAGCGAGGGTCATCACCATCATCTGCTGTGCCGTAGCTGCGGTCGCACGGTCGAGGTTGCTGGGAGCGCGATCGAGCGCTGGGCCGAGAAGGTTGCGGCTGAGGCTGGCTTCGTCGACGTTTCGCACACGATCGAGGTCGTCGGCACCTGTCCGGCCTGCGCCGCGGCGATCTAACTACTGAGCGTCGCCCTCACTACTGAGCGTCGTCGTTTTGGGCCCGGGCCGAGTCGCCCGCGGCCAGCTCATTGTCGGTCGCGGAGCTCCCCGCATCGATCGCGGCGAGATCACGATTGACTGCGGCCAGATCGCTGGACGCCCCCGCCGGGGTCGGAGTGGTCGCGACTGCCGACGGGCTGACCGTCGGGGCAGCTGCCGCGTTGGCGGGCGCGCTCGGCACCGTGGTGACGACTGCGGCGACCGATGGAGCCGCCGGCGCGGTGGTCATGACCGGGCTGCTCACGGCGCTGGCTGGCGTGCTGGGGATGCCGGTCGTGCCGTGGCTCGAGCAGCCGGCGGCCAGCGTCACGAGGAGCGTGACGCTGACCACCACCGCTGCGGCAGTTCCGGGTGTGCGCCGGCTCACGCCAGTGCCTTGGTGACCGTGGTGATGTCGCCACGGGCGGTGTGAACGTCGTTGCGGGAGATGGCGAGCGAGGCCCGGGACGGTGACAGTAACGCGTGGTTGGCGTCGTACTGCGCCGGCGTGTAGGCGAGGACAGTCGCTGACAGACCGTTCGTGGCGCCGGTGATGGCGGTGATCTGGGTGGCCAGGTCAGCCATCGCCGCTTGCACGGCCGGCGTGTTCTTGCCGGAGTCGACTCCTGCCAGCAACGCAGCGAGCTTCGACTGCGCATCCGTCAGCTTCGGCAACACCGTGACGGTGATCGTGTCAGCGGCCGCTGCGAAGTGCACCTGCGGTAGCGCCAGGGCGTAGACGCGGAAGCCGGTGAAGATCGTCTTGTAGTCGGTCAGCGCCTGCTGGGCTGTGGTGTCTGCGGCGATCGTGACGCCGAGTGCAGTCAATCCCGTCACGTCGCCGTTCAACGTGGCGAGCAGCGTCGTCTTGTCACCGGACGAGATCGCCGTGCTGTTGGTCACGTCGTTGATGGCGACACTCAGGGAGGCGAGCCGCCGGGAGATCGCCGCTGCCGCACGCTGCTGGATTGCGGTGAGGGACTGGCCGTGCTGGCCGGCGCCGCCCGCGGGTGACGTAGAACTGGTGGCAGCTGTGGGGCCGGTTGTGGTCGCCGCAAACGCGGAGGTTGACAGGCCCACGAGTGTGACGGCGGCCGCGGCGCAGCCGGCGGTCGCCCGGGTAAGTCGGTTCATGATGTGCTCCTTGGATTCGGGCGGGTTGCCCTGCTGATGGGTGGGTCTTGGTGCTACTTCCTTTGTCGGCCCACGACGTCAGCTGTTGCGTTGGAGTGTGTACGGGTCAGGTAAGCGCGGCTGATCGGCAGGAATTGCTACACCCGCCGATCGCTCAGTCGATAGGTGATCGCCCAGCAACCAGGCGGGCAGTCGTCATCGGTGGAGGACCCGTGACCTTGGCCGTCACGCAGCCAGTCGCTCCGGCCGCCCTCAGCGCGTCGGCCGAGCAGATCTGGTGCGCGACCGGCGCCCTCGTGCTGCTCGTCGATCAGGACGAACGCGTGGTGGCCGCGAACCCGGCGATGTGCGCTGCGGTGGGGTTCACCGAGGACGATCTGGTGGGTCGGGATGCGTCTGACCTCGTCGTCCCGCGCGAAGCTCCCGACTTTCGACACGCGTTGCGCGGAGCGATCCGCGACGGGCTGCCGTTCGCGCCTGAACACGAACTCACCGCCGAGAGCGGCGTTGCACGCCGTTGCATCGCCTGGTCGATTTCGCGGACGGCGGAGTCGCCGGCGTTGGTGGTATGCATCGGTGTTGACGTCACCGCGACCCGCAACGCGTTCGACCTGGTGCTGTGCCGATCGGTCACCGACGACCTCACCGGCCTGCCGAACCGGGCTGCGCTGCTCGAGCACCTGGCGGCTGTCGCAGGCACCGGCGCCTCAGTCGTCTTCTGTGACCTCAATGGGTTCAAGGCGGTGAACGACGAGTACGGCCACAACGCGGGCGACGCCGTCCTCGTGCAGATTGCCCGTCGCTTGAAGCGCACGGTTCGCGGCGAGGACTTCGTGGCGCGGCTCGGTGGAGACGAGTTCGTCATCGTCGTGCTGCCCGACCCGAGCTCAGATTTCGAGGCACTTGCCCGACGGCTGCTGCGGGCCACCGATCAGCCGATGATCCTGCCGGGACCGATCGTCGCCAACGTCGGCATCTCGATTGGCATGGCGGTGCTCGGTCCGGGCGACGATCCGGTCGCAGTTCTGAGCGCGGCCGACCTGAACATGTACCTCATGAAGTCGCGGCATGCGACCCGAGCAGTCCGGGTCGCCGACGTCCGTACCTAGCCCAGGCGGCGCGAGCCCTGCCGCTACGCGGGGGCCATGTCGACGAACCGGCTGTAATGACCTTGGAACGCGACCACCAAAGTGTTGGTCGGGCCGTTGCGGTGCTTGGCGACGATGAGGTCGGCCTCGCCCGCGCGCGGCGATTCGCGTTCGTACATGTCTTCGCGATGCAACAGGATCACCACGTCGGCGTCTTGCTCGATGGCGCCAGACTCACGAAGGTCGGATAACTGCGGACGCTTGTCGGTGCGCTGCTCGGAGCCTCGGTTGAGCTGCGACAACGCGATGACCGGAACTTCGAGTTCCTTTGCCAGCAGCTTGAGCGATCGCGAAATCTGGCTCACTTCTTGCTGCCGGTTCTCGACCTTTGAGTGCGAGCTCATCAGCTGGAGATAGTCGACGATCACCAGGCGCAGTTCGTTTCGCTGTTTGAGCCGGCGTGATTTGGCGCGGATCTCCATCATCGTCAGGTTGGGCGAGTCGTCGATGTAGAGCGGTGCGCTCGCCATTTCGCCAAGGCGCCGGGTGAGCTTGACCCAGTCGTCGTCGCGCATCTGACCGGTGCGCATTGTCTGCAGCGGAATGCGCGCCTCCGCTGACAGCAACCTCATGGTGATCTCGTGCTTGCTCATTTCCAGGGAGAACAAAACCGAGGTCTGGCTGTGCCGAATAGATGCCGAGCGGGCAATGTCGAGCCCCAACGTCGAGTTGTGAGTCGGGATCATCGAGTGACCTGCGAGATACAGATGAGCGTTGCCGACTTCGACACACCTCACCGGTACCGAGGCGACCGGCCGAACGTCGACGATGAAGCGCGCACTCATTCGTGGCGTGTGCTGCTTGGCTCGGGTCTTGAACGACAACCGCTTGCGGTCGAGTCGGAACGGATTGTCAGCCGGGGTGAACGACGTGATGAAAGCGGTCGACGACGATTCTGGGTGGCCCTTCACAGCCTTGGTGGTGAAGCCACAGCGGTAGCCGAGGCTGACGACTAGCTCATGAACATCGCGCGCGAGCCGCGCGTCCGTGAGAGAAATCTGCACCCCACCGGTTGGCGAGACCGTGCCGCCAGTGTCGAGCAAGCCCGCAAGGAGTGAGCGACGCTGCGCCTCGGACGCGCGTAGGTACTCGGAGGGGATGTGCTTGTTGTTCAGAACGCCGATCCTCCGCAGCAATGCACCGACGAAACCATGGTCGAGGCGGCACGGTACGCATTCACCGAACCCGGTGACCGTCTCCCCGGCGATTTCACTCGGCAGGTGCAGGTTGTACAGCCGACCCCGGCAGGGGGTGACCGCCAATCCTTCGGCTTCGATGTGCCAGCTGATCTCCGGGTCGTCGCTTGTGTACCGCGCTGAGGCCGAGTGCCCGGCGCCCAGCCACACCCCGAGTGCGTAGGGCGGGATCGGCAGCTGCTGCTCGTCGAGTTCGAGCGGCAGCGCCGTCGGCACTGAGTGATTAGTTCGAGCATCGGCCGTCGGGCAATGCAGCGTCTCAGCGATTTGCTGTGTCGTGCGCAGCTCACCGAACGAGAACGGGTCTTGCGCTCGGGCTGCGCGACCGGCCATGGTGCGCGGCGATCGACGGCTCGCCCGAGTCTCCGTCAGCCATTGGTGCTGAGCATCGGCGACGATGACGGACCCGTCGTCGAAGACGACTTCGTAGCACGGGCGCTCGAGGAGGACGCCGGTTGCGGCGATCACTTGCGTCGGTCGGCCATCTGCACCGATCAGCCAATCGCCGACCCCGACCTCGCCCATCGTCGTCCACCCGAAGGGCGTCGGCAGTGGCGTCTCGAGCGCGAGTGCCTTGCCCATGGCAGGCCGGCCGGCGATCACGATGAGCTGGCCCGGATGCAAGCCGTTCGTCAGTGCGTCGAGGTCGGCGAACCCGGTGGGGACGCCGGTCAGGCCGCCACCGCGATGACCGCTCGCCTCGATCTCGTCCATCGTCGGCTGGAGCAGCGATTCGAGGATGCTGTAGTCCTCGGTCGTGCGGCGCTCGGTGACGTCGTAGATAGCGGCCTGCGCACGGTCGACGATGTCGTCGACCTCGTTGCCTGAGCCGGAGTAACCAAGCTGCACGATGCGAGTACCGGCCTCGACGAGGCGCCGCAGGATCGCCCGCTCGGCAACGATCTTCGCGTAGTAGCCCGCGTTGGCGGCGGTCGGTACCGATGAGATCAAGGTGTGCAGGTAGGGCGCCCCACCGACCCTGGCGATCTCACCGCGCTTGGTGAGCTCGGCTGCGACGGTCACCGCGTCGGCTGGCTCGCCCCGACCGTACAGATCGAGGACGACGTCAAAGATGGTCTGGTGCGCCGGCCGGTAGAAGTCGGTGCCGTGCAGCGCCTCAACGACGTCGGCAATCGCATCTTTGCTCAGGAGCATGCCGCCGAGAACCGACTGCTCGGCGTTGATGTCTTGAGGTGGGGTGCGGTCAAGTTCCCGTGCAGAACCCGGGAGCTCGATGACACTCACAGCCGCGCCTTCCGATCTGAAACTCATGGATCACATAGCTACGGAGGCCCAGTGACAAAATCCCTCAGGGTCACATGACCTCGACAAACACTGCCGTGCGGGACCCTAGGCACTGGCCGACACGTCGGGAAGGGGACCCCGCACAGGGGGGTGTGGGCACCCTGTGCAGAACCGTCCCCCAGCGGTGGGCCAGGTGTGCAGAACCTGTGGGCAGCACTGCTTTCCGCGGCATCGGCGGGCGGCTCGCCTCGACCGACTCTGCCCACGGCATGTGGACAGCAGAAATCTGAGCAATTTCACAGAACCGTCTCAGTCTGTGGACGCCGGGACCGGCGCCGGGACGGGCGCGGGCGCGCTGAGCAGCAGATGCGCCAGCATCGCCGTCCACCCGGTCTGATGCGACGCGCCAAGCCCTTCACCGGTGTCGCCGTGGAAGTACTCGTGGAACCACAACAACCCCTCGGGCCATGAGCGCTGACCGGACGCCGGCAGGTGGCCGTCCGCATCCGGCAGCAGCAGCCCAACCAGCCGGCGCGAGAGTTCGGTTGCCACCTCGCCGAGGGTCACCAGATGACCGGATCCGGTGGGCAGTTCGACGAGGAACGTCGGGCCGAGGTGACGATCGAAGCGCCGCAAGGCCTCGACCAGCAGCGCGTTGAGCGGCAGCCAGACGGGTCCGCGCCAGTTCGAGTTGCCGCCGAAAAGGCCGGTCTTCGATTCTCCCGGCTCGTAATCGACCCGGTAGTACTCGCCGGCCAAGGTGAACTCAAACGGGTGCTCACGGTGATACGCCGAGATCGACCTGATGCCGTGCGGTGAGAGGAACTCGGATTCGTCGAGCATCCGGGTGATGAGCCGCCGCAACTGTGCAGGTTCGAGCACGGCGAACATGGTGTCGCCGTCCTCGGTTTCGCACACGCTGGCCGTGAGCTCGGGCCGGTTGGTGCGAAACCACCGCAGCCGGCTGGCGAAGCCGGGCAACGCCTCCAACTGGTCATCGGAAATGTGGCTTACCGCGCAGATCGCGATCAGCCCGACCAGCGAACGCACCCGCACCGGAGTTCGCTCGCCGTCGGGCAGCCTCAGCAGGTCGTAGAAGAAGCCGTCTGTTTCGTCCCACAGGCCGTGATCTTTTGCGGCGGTCGCGATGTGCGCGAAGTGCTCGAAGAACTTAGTCGCCACGTCTTCGTAGGTCTTGTCGTGTGCGGCGAGGGTCAGCGCGATGTCGAGCAGATCAAGGCAGTACATCGCCATCCATGCCGTGCCGTCGCTTTGCTCGAGCGTTCCGGCGTCCGGGGAAAGCCTCGACCGATCGAAGGGACCGATGTTGTCGAGGCCCAGGAACCCTCCCTGGAAGAGGTTGTTGCCGTCGCGATCTTCTCGATTGACCCACCACGTGAAGTTCAGCAGCAGCTTGTGAAACGCGCGCTCAAGAAAGTCGTAGTCATCCCCGCCGGAGATCTCGAAGACCTTCAGTACCGCCCACGCGTGTACTGGCGGGTTCACGTCGCCGAAGTTCCACTCGTACGCCGGCAGCTGCCCGTTGGGGTGCATGAACCACTCGCGCAGCAACAGCAGCAGTTGCCGTTTCGCAAACGTGGGGTCGACATGCGCGCACACGACGCAGTGGAATGCCAGATCCCACGATGCGTACCACGGGTATTCCCAGCTGTCGGGCATCAGCAGCACGTCGTGGTTGTTCAGGTGCAACCAACCCCCGTTGCGGATGTCGCCGCGACCGGGTGGGGGGGTCGGTCCCGACGGGTCGCCGTCGAGCCAGCGTTGGATGTCGTAGTGGTAGAACTGCTTGCTCCACAGCAATCCGGCGATCGCCTGCCGCACGACGACTGCCTCGGCGTCCGTGCTCTGGGGTGGTTGGAGCGTCGCGAAGAACTCGTCGGCTTCGCGCTTGCGGTCAGCCATGACCGCATCGAAGCTGCCACTGAGGTCGGTCGTCGTGCGCGCCTGCGCACCCTGCAGGCGAAGGCGAAGCTCGCGAGTCTCACCGGGCGCAAGCTCAAGGCGGTAACGCAACGCGGCCTTCGTTCCGAAGCCGCCCGGGTTCACCGTCGCGGCACCGCGCACCACGTAGTCACCGATACCGTCTTTCGGATACGCCGACTGCCCTGACGAGCCGTACAGCAACGACGTGTTCGTCTCGTTGTCACACGCGACCGATTCGACGAAGTCAGGTCGCTCGCCGGTGAGTGTCAGGGTGCCGATCTTCTCGTGGACGCCGACCAGCTGGGCGCCGGCGCAGGTGATCCGCGGTTCGGCGACGGCGTTGGGCAGACCCCACGCCCAGGTGTTGCGAAACCACAGGGTGGGCAACACCTCGATCGTTGCGGTGTCAGGGCCCGCATTGCGCACCACGATTCGCACGCACAGGTCGTCGGCTGCCGCCTTTGCGTAGTCGACGCTCACGTCGAAGTAGCGGTTCTCGGCAAACGCCCCGGTGTCGTCGATCTCGTACTCCGGCTCGAGCCGGTTGCGGCGGGCGTTCTCGGCGATCAGCTGTTCGTAGGGGAACGCCTGTTGCGGGTAGTGGTAACGCCAACTCATCCAGGCATGCGACGGAGTGCCGTCAACGAACCAATAGCGCTCCTTGACGTCTTCGCCGTGATTGCCCTGGCTGTTGGTAAGGCCGAACAACCGCTCCTTCAGGATCGGATCGTTGCCGTTCCAGAGGGCGAGCGCGAGGCACCAGGTTTGGTCGGTGTCGCAGAATCCGGCGAGGCCGTCTTCGTTCCACCGAAAAGTGCGCGACCGCGCGTCGGCGAACGGGAAGTTCGCCCACGCATCGCCGTCCGCGCTGTAGTCCTCGCGCACACTGCCCCAGGCCCGCTCTGAGAGGTACGGACCCCATCGCCGCCAGGCGATCTCGCGGCGGTCGGCTTGCCCAAGACGGGCGCGCTCGGCGTCCGCCGGTTTCTGGTTCGCACCCTGCGTCATGGCGGCACTCTTTCATCCGACCGGTACCCTTGGCGCCGTCCGCCCAGCCCGTTTCGCTCGCCGACCTGGAGTACTCCGTGGCCCGCGTCGTCGTCGACGTCATGCTCAAGCCGGAAATTCTCGACCCGCAGGGCCAGGCGATCGTCGGGGCCCTCGGGCGGCTCGGCCATACCGGCGTCGCGTCGGTCCGGCAGGGCAAGCACTTCGAGATAGAACTCGAAGGCGAGGCGGACGCCGTGGCGCTGGCGCGCGTGACCGAGCTGGCCGGCTCCCTGCTGTCGAACCCGGTGATCGAGGATTTCGTCGTCCGGGCCTCGCCGTGACGGCCCGGGTCGGCGTCGTCACCTTTCCGGGCTCGCTCGATGATCGAGATGCGCTGCGCGCGGTGGCCGCTGCGGGCGCCGAGCCGGTGTCGCTCTGGCACAAGGACGCGTCGCTGCACGGAGTCGATGCGGTGGTATTGCCGGGGGGGTTTTCCTACGGCGACTACCTGCGCTGCGGCGCCATCGCCAGGTTCTCCCCCGTGATGGATCTGGTGATCGCCGGCGCGCGCGAAGGGCTGCCAGTGCTCGGCATCTGTAACGGCTTCCAGGTCTTGTGCGAAGCACACCTATTGCCCGGGGCGTTGGTGCGCAACTGCCACCTGCACTTCACGTGCACCGACCAGCGGCTGCAGATCGAGAACACCTCGACCGCCTGGACCAGTGCCTACGAGGCTGGCGCCCACGTTGTGATCCCGATCAAGAACGGGGAGGGCAGGTTCGTCGCCGACGTCGCCACCCTCGACCAGCTGGAGGCCGAGGGTCGAGTGGTCGCCCGCTACGTGGGCAGCAACCCGAACGGCTCGGCGCGCGACATCGGCGGCATCACCAACGCGGCAGGCAACGTGGTCGGATTGATGCCACACCCAGAGCACGCGATCGAGGAGCTGACCGGACCGTCCAGCGACGGCTTGGCGTTCTTCACCAGCGTCGTGAAGGCGCTGGTCTCGGTATGACGGCCGTTTCGCATGAGTAGCAGGTCCGCGATCGACTCGGTGCCGAATGCTCTGGCGACCCCCGATACCGTGTTGCCCGTTACCGAACTCGGCCTGAAGGACGACGAGTTCGCGCGCATTAAGGAGATCCTCGGTCGGCGGCCGACGTCGTGCGAGCTCGCGATGTATTCGGTCATGTGGAGTGAGCACTGCTCGTACAAGTCGAGCAAGATCCACCTCCGGCAGTTCGGCGAGAAAGTGCCGCCCGAGGCTGCGCGGATCTTGCTTGTCGGCATCGGTGAGAACGCCGGGGTGGTCGACATCGGGCAGGGCTACGCGGTCACCTTCAAGGCCGAGTCGCACAACCACCCGAGTTACGTCGAGCCCTACCAGGGTGCGGCCACCGGCGTCGGCGGCATTGTGCGTGACATCTTGACGATGGGCGCGCGGCCGATCGCGGTGATGGATTCTCTGCGTTTCGGCCCCGCTGATGCGCCCGACACTGCGCGGGTGTTGCCGGGTGTGGTGGCCGGTATCGGCGGCTACGGCAACTGTCTCGGCTTGCCGAACATCGGTGGCGAGATCGTGTTCGATCCCTCGTATTACGGCAACCCGCTGGTCAATGCGTTGTCAGTCGGGGTGATGCGCGCCGATGGCATCAAGCTCGCGACCGCGCCCGGGCCGGGCAACCAGGTCATCTTGTTCGGCGCGCGCACCGGCGGCGATGGCATCGGCGGCGCCTCGGTGCTGGCGAGCGCCACGTTCGAGGCCGAGGGGCAGCGCAAGCGGCCGAGTGTGCAGGTGGGCGACCCGTTTGCTGAGAAGGTGCTCATCGAATGCTGCCTCGAGATCTTCGCCGAAGACCTCGTCGCGGGAATTCAAGATCTCGGGGCCGCTGGGTTGTCGTGCGCGACATCCGAGCTCGCGTCGGCAGGCACCGGCGGCATGCGGGTGGTGCTCGACACCGTGCCGTTGCGCGACCCGACCCTTGCTCCTGAAGAGATCCTCATGAGCGAGTCGCAAGAGCGCATGTGCGCGGTCGTCGAGCCGTCGAAGGTGGCGCGGTTCCTCGAGATCTGCGCGAAGTGGGACGTCAACGCGACCGTCATTGCCGAGGTGACCGACACCGGTCGGCTCGAGATCTTTTGGCGCGGCGAACTGGTCGTCGATGTGCCGCCGCGCACGGTCGCCCACGAAGGCCCGGTCTACGACCGCCCGATGAGCCGTCCGGTTGACCTCGACGCCTTGAACGCCGACGACGCAAGTGCCTTGCCACGGCCGTCGTCGGCGGCGGAGCTGCGGGCCACCCTGTTGCTTTTGGCGGCTTCGCCGAACCTCGCCGACAAGTCGTGGGTCACCGACCAGTACGACCGCTACGTGCAGGGCAACACCGCACTCGCGATGCCCGACGACGCCGGCGTGATCCGCATCGACGCGACGACCAACCTCGGCATCGCGCTCGCACTCGACGGCAACGGCCGGTACGCCCGGCTCGACCCCTACGCCGGCGCCCAGCTCGCCCTCGCTGAGGCCTACCGCAACGTCGCGGCGTCCGGTGCCCGGCCGCTCGCCATCACCGACTGCCTTAACTTCGGCTCGCCCGAAGACCCTGAGGTCATGTGGCAGTTCACCGAGGCGATCCGCGGCATCGCCGACGGCTGCCTGGCCCTCGGCGTCCCCGTCACCGGCGGCAACGTGAGCTTCTACAACCAGACCGGCTCGACACCGATCAACCCGACGCCGGTGATCGGCGTCCTCGGGGTGATCGACGACGTCCGCACCCGCCTGCGGATCGGCTTCGCCTCCGACGGTGAGCGGATCTTCCTGCTCGGCGCGACGGGCCTCGAGTTCGGCGGATCGGAGTGGGCGCACGTCGTGCACGGTCATCTCGGCGGGCGCCCCCCGAAGGTCGATTTCGCCGCCGAGCGGGCGCTGGCCGCGGTGTTATGCGAAGCCGCCAGCGGCCGCCTGGTGTCGGCTGCGCACGATATATCGGACGGCGGGCTCGCTCAGGCGCTCGTCGAGTCGTGCCTGCGCGGCGGCCGCGGTGTTGCTGTGACGCTGCCGTCTGGGCTCGACCCCTTCGTCGCCCTGTTCTCCGAGTCGGCCGCGCGGGCGATCGTGTCTGTGCCCAACACGTCAGTGCCGCGCTTCGCCGAACTCGCGGCACACCACGACGTCCCGCTCGCCTCGCTTGGTACCACTGGCGGTGCGGTGCTGGCGCTCACGGGCTTGCTCGAGATTCCGCTGACCGAACTGGCCGCCGCGGCGACCGGCACGTTTCCCGCCCTCTACGGCTGACGAGTGCAACTGACGAACCGCGAGGGTGAGGCCGCGGCGGCCTGCGTCGCGCAATGGACCGCGATCGCCGCCGCTGTAGATCTGCTGCCCGATGACGCGTTTGTTCAGCCGACAGCGTTGCCGGGCTGGCGGATCACCGAGCTGGTCGCACATCTCGCGATGGGCGCGTCGGCGCCGGCCCGCTGGCTGCTGGATCCTGCGCCGCCGACAGCGGAGACCGACGCCCCGACCTACCTGCTGTGCCTGGGCGCCGCTTCAGCCGATGTCGATGCGCGCACCCGCGAACGGGCGAGTACGAAACCACCGCGTGTGCTGCGCGCCGAGGTGCGTGTCGCCGTCGATGAGCTCGCTGCGGTGATCGCGGCTACCGATGCAGCCCGGGTGATTGCGACGAGACTGGCGCCGATGCGGTTCGACGACTTCCTGGTCACCCGCTGCGTTGAGGGCGTCGTGCACGGTCTGGATCTCGAGCCCGTGGTCGGCCCTCACCCGGGTGCATTGAAGATCACCGCGAAGGCGCTTCTTGCGGCCCTCGTGATGAAGGCACCCGGCCATACGGTTGAGGTGCGGGTGCCGCCGATCGCCGCCGTGCAATGCGTGGAGGGTCCGCGGCACACCCGCGGCACGCCGTCCAATGTGGTCGAGGCTGACCCGCTCACGTGGGTGCGGTTGGCAACTGGCCGGTTGCGGTGGGCCGATGCCGTCGACGACGGTCGGGTTGGCGCGAGCGGCGAACGCAGCGACATCAGCGACCTGCTCCCCTTGCTCTAGGTGGGCCAGTCCTTCGCGATCTCCGACTTGTGCGACGAATCGAGCGGTAGACCGCTCCATTTGCGGGACAAGTCGAGGAGAGGTCGTGGTTGGGGTCAACGACGAGGGTTGGGCACGTACACTGGTGACCGATCCCGAGCTTCTTCCCGCCCGACACTCCAGCACGACACTCCTAGAGGAGCCCAGCAGGTGCCTCGTGGCGACGGCCGGCTGAATCACGACCTGCTTCCTGACGAGAAGGGCCCGCAAGACGCGTGTGGCGTCTTCGGTGTGTGGGCTCCCGGCGAGGAGGTCGCGAACCTCACCTACTTTGCGCTTTACGCGCTGCAACATCGTGGCCAGGAGTCGGCCGGCATCGCGGTCAGCGACGGCCGGAAAATCCTTGTGTACAAGGACATGGGCCTCGTGTCGCAGGTGTTCAACGAGTCGAACCTGGCCACCCTGCACGGTGATATCGCGATCGGCCACACCCGCTACTCGACGTCCGGATCGTCGGTGTGGGAGAACGCGCAACCGACCTTCAGGTCGACCGCGGTGGGCAGCATCGCCCTTGCGCATAACGGAAACCTGACCAACACCGGCGATCTTGCGCAGCTGGTCGAGAAGGCGCAGGCCGACAGTGGCGAGATCGCGTTCGACCGGCGCCCATTGCGGTCGACGTCCGACACCGATCTGGTCACCGCGTTGCTCGCTAGCCATCCTGATCGCAGCCTCGAAGACTCCGCGGTTGAGGTGCTCCAGCAGGTCGAAGGCGCGTTCAGTTTTGTGTTCATGGATGAGACCACCTTGTACGCGGCCCGTGATCGTTACGGAGTTCGGCCGCTCGCCCTCGGCAAGCTCGAGCACGGCTGGGTGGTCGCCAGCGAGACCGCGGCACTTGACATCGTCGGCGCGTCGTATGTCCGCGAGATCGAGCCCGGCGAGCTGCTCGCGATCGATGCGTTCGGGCAGCGCTCGGTGCGGTTCGCCGAGCCCAAGCCGAAGTTCTGCGTGTTCGAGTTCGTCTACCTCGCGCGGCCCGACTCTTCACTTGATGGTCGCAGTGTGCATGCGACCCGGGTCGAGCTCGGGCGGCAGCTGGCCCGCGAAGCGCCTGCCGTTGCCGACCTGGTAATGCCGACCCCCGACTCCGGTACGCCGGCCGCCATCGGATACGCCGAAGAGTCCGGAATCCCTTACGCCGCAGGCCTTGTCAAGAACGCCTACGTCGGGCGCACGTTCATCCAGCCGTCGCAGACGTTGCGTCAGCTCGGCATCAGGTTGAAGCTCAATCCGCTGCGTGACGTCATCCGCGGCAAGCGACTGGTCGTCGTCGATGACTCGATCGTGCGAGGCAACACCCAACGCGCCGTCGTCCGCATGTTGCGTGAAGCGGGCGCCACCGAAGTGCATGTGCGCATCTCGTCGCCGCCGGTGAAGTGGCCGTGTTTCTACGGCATCGATTTCGCCACCCGAGCCGAGCTGATAGCGAACGGCCTGACGATCGAAGAGATCCGGACGTCGATTGGTGCCGATTCCTTGTCGTACGTCTCACTCGACGGGCTGGTGACGGCCACCACCCGGCCGAAGGAGAATTTGTGCCGCGCCTGCTTCGACGGCGAGTACCCCACCAAGCTGCCCGACCCGCAGTTCATGGGCAAACAACTACTCGAGATCGCCCCGGTCGATGTGTTGATGAGCACAGTGCCCTCGGTCGGAGGCCACTCCGCGCTCGAACACCCATGACAGAGCCGCCGTCATGACAGAGCCGCCGTCATGACAGAGCCGCCGTCATGACAGAGCCGCCGTCATGACAGAGCCGCCGTCGTGACAAAGCAGTCGACGTACACGGCGGCCGGCGTCGACATCGCGGCTGGTGACCGGGCAGTCGAGCTGATGAAGGCCTCCGTCGCGCGGGCAAGCAGGCCCGAGGTCGTTGGCGGACTCGGGGGCTTCGCCGGCCTGTTCAGGTTCGACACCTCGCGCTACCGAAACCCGCTGCTGGCCACCTCGACCGATGGGGTTGGCACCAAGGTGGCGATCGCCCAGGCGCTGGACAAGCACGACACCATCGGCATCGATCTTGTCGGCATGGTCGTCGACGACCTGGTGGTGTGTGGGGCCGAGCCGCTGTTCATGACCGACTACATCGCATGCGGCAAGGTCGTGCCCGAGCGTATTGCGGCGATCGTTGCGGGCATTGCCGAGGGCTGCCGGCAAGCCGGCTGCGCGCTGGTCGGTGGCGAGACGGCCGAACACCCCGGGTTACTCGACGCCGACGAATACGACATTGCTGGTGCCGGCACCGGCGTCGTTGAAGAAGATGCCGTGCTTGGCGCGCATCGCGTCGTCGCCGGTGACGTCGTCATTGCGATGGGGTCGAGCGGGCTGCATTCCAACGGATACTCACTCGTGCGGCACGTGTTGCTCGCGCGGGCCGGCCTGCGACTCAACCAGCACATCGACGATCTCGGCCGCACCCTCGGGGAAGAGTTGTTGGTGCCGACCCGTGTCTACAGCCTCGATTGCCTTGCGGTGATCAACGACGTCGACGTGCATGCGTTCGCGCATGTCACGGGCGGTGGGTTGGCGGCCAACCTCGACCGGGTGCTGCCGGTTGGTGTCGATGTCGAGATCGACCGGACGACGTGGGCGCCGGCGCCGATCTTCGACCTCGTTGGTCGGCTCGGCGAGGTGGAACGGCCTGAATTGGAGCGCACGCTCAACATGGGCGTTGGCATGGTCGCGCTGGTGCCGGCCGCGGACGCCGATCGCGCACTGGCGTTGCTCGCAAAGCGAGGCGTACCGGTGTGGGTAGCCGGCCGCGCAATAGCGGGCGATGGTGTGGGGCGCTGTGCTCTCGTCGGCGATTACGCGTGAGCGAGACGATCCGCTAGCGGGAGCCCGACGCTCCGTAAGAGTCGCCGAGCTCGTCGTCGTCCGCTTCGTCTTCTTCGTCGTCGAGAGACGTGCCGTCTGCGGCCGCGGATGCTCCGCCGGCCAGCTCTTTGCGCAGCGCATCGAGGTCGGTACCGCCGCTGGAGTACTTCAGCTCGCGGGCGACTTTGGTCTGCTTGGCTTTGGCCCGGCCGCGCCCCATGGCTCGACCCCCTCGTCGGAGACTGGCGACGGCCGGGCGTTATCGCCGAGGCCGCCGGCCAAGCGTACCTGTTCGGGCGGCGGCCCGGCAGCCCCTACGATGCGATGGTGGCTGCCAGTTCAGGCTCTACAGGCGGTGAGGCGCGCGGTGGGTTGACTGCCGTCGCCGCTTTCCTGCGCGTCTACGAGCCGCTTGAAGCGTTCCCTGCCGACGCGCGGTCGTGGTGGCGCGCCGTTGCGGCGGCCGGTCCGCTGACCGCCGCCCAGATGGCCGTTCGCGAGCACGCGGCCGCAGTTCGGGCGCTCGCCGCCTTGCCACCTCGGGTGGTCACCGACCTCGACCTCACCGACGGAGTGGCCCAACCCGTCGGGATCGTGTTGCAGCCCGACGCAGGCGACGGCCGGTTGCGGGTGTGTCCGATCGAGATGTCGTGGCGGGCGCTGCTCGCTCTGGAGGAGTTCCAGACGGACATCGTGCCGAGCGTGCTGCCCGCCTTCATGCCGGCCTCGATCGTCGATGCGGCGTCGGCGGCGCTTGCCCAACTGGTCTCTGAGCGCAGCTCGCTGACCGGGCCGCATGTTCGCAGCTCCCGTTGGGCGGTGCCGCTCGCGTGGTTCGCCGCGTTCGCGCCCAGCCACCGCCACGTCGAGCCGCCGGCGGCTGCGTCGCACTCGCCGCACCCCCAGGAGCCGCACCCGCAAGAGACCGCTGGTCTTCAAGAGATCGAGGCGGACGTCGAGCGGTCGCGTCCCGCCGTCCAGCCGGTGCCGTCGTCGCGCTATCTCGCTCCGATGGCGGATGCCCGCCGCAGCCTCGCGCGCGCCCTTGCCTCGGTGCGGGTGGCCGATACGCCGCTGTTGCCGCTCACCGAGCTGGAAGAGCTCGGCCGGTGGCTCGAGGAGTTTCACGCCAGGTCGGTTGTCGAGCTCGACTACGGCGGCCTTGGTCGCGGTCTCGCCGCCGCGGGCTCGGCGGTCGAGGACTCAGTGACAGAAGTGAGCCGCGGGCTCGGCGATCTGCGCGTGGGCAATATCGACGGGGCGGTGGCGCGCTTGTCGGCTGTGCGCGACCGTTGGGACGAAATTCGCGCTCACGAGCACGCGTCATAGCCCCGGACGACCCTGGGCGCAGCCACTCGCCATGCCCCGTTCAGTGCTGATCGCACGACCAACCGGGCCAAATGGCGTATCTCGGACTACTCCGCGGGCATCACAGGATGACCCGGTCGGGCCATTTCGGACATCCTGCACTAACGGCAGTATTTGAACTGTTGGGTCGGCGTCCTGTCGGCTCGATGTGGGGGGCCGTCATCCGTCGGCTCGATGGGGGGCCGGCATCCGCCGGCTCTGACGAGGAGGAACTTCCCTTGGCAAGCACTCGCACTCCCGAGGCAGAGCCGCTGCTCACACCGGCCGAAGTGGCGACGATGTTCCGTGTCGACCCCAAGACGGTCACACGTTGGGCGAAGGCGGGCAAGCTCACGTCGATCCGCACGCTGGGCGGGCACCGTCGATACCGAGAGACCGAAGTCCGTGCACTTCTTGGCGGCATTCCGCAACAGCGGGACAGCGACTGACAGCACGGCACCCGCGCGAACCTGAAGGCGTCGACCACTGAGGTGGTCGGCGCCTTTTGTCATGCGCGAGTTAGGCTGGTTGAAGATCCGCCCGACCGAGAACGTTCCGAACTCACGGAGAGGTGCCGCGTGGCCGACGACAAGCAGGCCCGGACATCGACCAAGTACGCCGCCAAGAAGGCAGCCACCGAGCGCATCGCGGCCGC
>Ga0080027_10000019_pt1 | contig 53200 bp, 46 predicted proteins | sample OrgsoiDNA2013046_FD_70962 | JGI IMG/M metagenome (GOLD analysis project Ga0080027, IMG submission 70962) | Permafrost soil microbial communities from the Arctic, to analyse light accelerated degradation of dissolved organic matter (DOM) -... | ecosystem: Environmental > Terrestrial > Soil >... | reverse complement strand
ACATTTGTGAAAGCTGATTTTACAACGGCAGAAAACCAAAATTTCTGTGCCCCGGCAGATGTCGATTTTATAGACCGTTCCACTTCCACCGGAAATGAAGTGACCTGGTTTTGGGATTTTGGTGATGGTACAAAATTCAATGGAGAAAATCCTCCGCCTCATCATTATTCGCAACCAGGATCTTATCCGGTGAGCTTAAATCTCAAAACAGGCGATGGCTGTACCTCTGATACTGTTACAACCGATTTAGCAATTTATCAGACAGATGCAAAAACTGGTAATGATACTACTGTAATTTCCGGTCAGCCGTTTCAGTTACACGCAAATGGCGGAGAATATTATCTATGGACTCCCGCTGAATTTTTAAGCGACCCGACTATTGCCGATCCGGTAGCTACACTCAATGGTAACATGCAGTATATTCTGAAAGCTTATTTATCCGAGGGATGTCCGACATATGATACGATCAATATCAAAGTATATAAAGAAGATCTCGGCGTTAGTGTTCCGAATGCTTTTTCACCGGATAATAATGGGATTAATGATCGTTTTCATCCGGTAATTACCAGCATAAGCACTATTGATCATTTTGAGGTTTTTAACCGTTACGGACAAAAAGTTTATGATAGCCAGGGAATCGGACAGGGCTGGGACGGAACTTTTAATGGAAATCCTCAACCGGTAGGTACTTATATTTGGTTCATCAAAGGCCGGGATTACCTCGGTAACCCGCATAGTGCTAAAGGAACCGTTGTTTTAATCAGATAGGATTCTAGCAACTATTGTGTATTTTCGGATAACGCAGCGAAGCAGAGTTAATCCTTGCCTTAGCATTGATCCGGAGCTTAATTTCTGCATAATATCCATTTTAATTTCCTGTGAATTGAGCTGCCCTTTGATCAATGTTGCTGCTTATGAGAACAAGGATTTTCCTGGTTTACCTGCTGGTGTTTTCCGGTATGCTGCCTCTTTCGCTTACCGCGCAGGATGAAACGCCCTATATACTCAATGGTAGTGCAATGCAGGAATCCTGCAATTGTTATCAGCTCACTTACGATCAATTGTGGCTGGCAGGATCAGTCTGGAATAAAAACCTGATCGACCTAAGCCAATCCTTCAATTATGTTTTTAATGTTTATCTGGGCTGTAAAGACCGGGATGGCGCAGATGGTATTGTATTTGTGCTGCAGCCGATTGGCACGAATCTGGGAACGGCCGGCCAGGGAATAGGATTTCAGGATGTAACCCCTTCAGTTGGAATTCCGATAGATACGTGGCAGAATTTTGATTTTAACGATCCGCCGTATGATCATGTCGGTATTTTTAAGAATGGTGATCTTCATGTGGGGAGTTCGAATACTTTGGCATATCCTGTTCAGGCAGTTGCCGATAATCCAAATATTGAAGATTGTCACTGGCATACTTTCAGAATAATCTGGGATGCTGCTGCAAAAATACTTTCTGCAGAAATAGATAATGTACCCCGGGTTCAAACCCATACAGACCTGATAAATGAAATTTTCGCGGGAAGATCACAGGTTTTCTGGGGATTCACTTCGGCAACCGGCGGACAAAGTAATGTTCAGAAATTCTGTACTGCCCTGAATGCCGATTTTGCCACTGCACCCGGCCAGAATTTCTGTGCACCTGCTGATATCAATTTCCTCGATCGTTCTACTTCTTTCGGAACAATTATAAACTGGTGGTGGGATCTTGGAGACGGAACCAAATTCAAAGGTCAGGTTCCGCCTGCCCATAGTTATTCCCAGCCAGGTTACTATACAATAAAATTAAATATCGAGGCAAATAACGGCTGTACTTCGGATACACTGAGGCGCATTATTACAATCGGGTCCATTCCTGTAGCAGATTTCAAAATCTCACCGCAGGTTATTTGTGCTAACTCGCCCGTTTCACTTTCAGATAATTCTTATGTCCAATACGGTACTGTTAATGAATGGGACTGGAATTTCAATAATGGTTCCGAGTACATTCAAACTGCCGACTCAAGTATCACCAAAACTTTTCCCGTAGAAAATCTGCAGATCGGCCTAGTCGTACATACTGTTGAAGGGTGTATTTCCCCACCGGTTTCAAAAACGATGAATGTTACTTTGAAGCCTGTCACCAGCATTTCGGTTCAGGATGCCTGTTATGGAGATCCGGTTCCACTGATTGCAGCCAGCCTTACACCTTCTATCCCCATCCGGCAATGGTATTGGATTACCGGCGACGGTAAAGAAGACAGCACCGCAAATGTCAATCACTATTATCCCGGAGGCGGAATATATACAGTAGGCGTATATGCGCTGAATGATGCCGGATGTTCTTCAGATACAGCTACCGCGCAACTCACCATTTACCAGACAAAAGCAAAACTCGGGAATGACACTATCGTTGCGTTTGGACAGCCGCTTCAACTACACGCGAGTGGAGGAGATTTTTATCAATGGATACCCGCCACTTGTCTGAACAATCCCAGTATCGCCGATCCGGTTACCATTCTCTATAATAATTTTCAATATATAGTGAAAGCCTATACCTCTTTTGGCTGTCCTACATTTGATACTATCCAAATCAAAGCATATAAGGGACCGGCATTATATGTTCCTAATGCCTTCACTCCGGATAATAATGGGATCAACGATCGTTTTCATCCCATAATTGTCGGAATGCAATCGATCGATTATTTCGAAGTATATAACCGGGTAGGACAAAAAGTTTTTAGCAGTCAGGGAGCAGGACCAGGATGGGATGGAAATTTTAACGGTCAACCACAACCTTTAGGAACATATGTCTGGCTTATTAAGGGCCGGGATTACCTGGGGAATATGCATAGCGAGAAAGGAACGGTTGTGCTGATCAGATAAACAAGTATGGAAGTATGGAAGAATGGAAGTATGAAAGAATGGAAGTGAATCTGGTCAACGGCCAGTGGTCAACGAAAGAAATCTCTAGATAAAATCTAAGTACTCATACTGCCTTCCCAGAATTTTAAGATCATCTGCCTGAAGCCATTTATTAATTACTGTCGCATAAACCCGTTTAAAATCGACATGCTGATTCAAATCCCCTTCTGTTAACTTGGAAAGATCCGGCATTTCATTCAGTATTCCTTTATTTTTTAATCCGCCGCTAATCATGAACATATTATTTGCTGTACCATGGTCAGTTCCCCCGCTACCGTTTTCACCCACCCTTCTTCCGAATTCTGAAAAACTCATTATTAAAACATCTTCAAAGCGGTGATTTGATTTCAGATCATCGGTAAAAGGCTTGATCGCTTCATTGAGATCGCTGAATAATTTTTCCTGTTTCGCCTGCTGACCGACATGCGTATCAAAACTTCCAAGGGATACATAATATACACGCGTATTGATATCTGATGAAATCAGAGAAGCAATTATTTTGAGATCTTTCCCTATTTCAGAATTCGGATATTCAGTAACAGATGGGCGCAGCTTGCTTTGTTGAAAAATATAATCTGCCCCGGAAACTGTTTCTGCCATCACTTTATATAAATACGAAACCGGATCTTCAGTTTGCTGCTGGGTGCCGGTATTTAGCATTTTCTTAAAAAATGGATCCTGGCTGGTATCGTATAATCGTTTCGGATCCCGAAGTGCAATGCCTTTCATGTGTTCACCACTTAATGCCAGGCTCAGCATATCGTCCATTTCTAAAACTTGTGTGGGCCTGGCGCAATCCAAACATTGGGCATCAAGATAACGGCCTAGCCATCCTGAATTCAAAACTTCATTGCTGTTGCTGGCTGTTTGCCAGATATCCATGCTTCGAAAATGAGAACGATCGGGATTCGGATAACCTACATTATTGAGAATTGCCAAATTCCCTTCATCATGTAAAGTTTTTAAATGGCTAAGAGAGGGGTGAATTCCCGCATCATCATTCAGCGCCAGTGTTTTCTCTTTTGAAATCGCGAGACTGGGCCTTTCACGGTAATAGATATCATTTCTGAAAGGGATCAAGGTATTGAGACCGTCATTACCACCACTCAGTTGCAATACAACCAAAACCTTATTTCCACCCAATATACAAGCGGATCCTTCAAATGCTTTTAGAAATTTCGGCAGCATCAACCCGCTTGTTGCGAGGGATCCAAGTGTTAAAAATTTTCTTCGATTGATCAGCATGATTTTAATTTTCTATTTAACACAACTGGTATTCCGGTGTGCCCATGAGCCGGATAGTAATGGATTGAATCCTTTTGTCCCGATTAGATTCATCAATATAATTCTGCAAATCATTTTCGTTCATTGGTATCGGTTTTTGCAGGAGCAGGTCACGGATAGCATCATAGACAGCGGGTTCCGTTGTTTCATTGAAATTTTTGATATAATCATCCCAAAGAATTTTTGCCTGGAATAACTGGGTACCGGGATTCCTGAGTTTTTTGATATTTTTTGCCAGGGCCTGATCCCGCATGCCCATCATTACATCATCATCATCTTTAGGTTTGGAAAGAATAGCATCAGACCTGAAAATGATTTGTGGAACCTGCATACGCAGCATGAGACTGGAGCTGTCAATCCAATGTTTTCCGCCAGGCCAGCCTGCTACATTCGGAGGAGAAAATAAAACCTGCCCAAGCAAACGCTCCAATACAATTTGTACAAGTGGATTTTGGATCTCCATGGGAAGCTGGCGGCGCATACCTACAAGCCATAATACCGGCGATTTAATCTGGCTGCCAATATTTTTTGGGTCATAAAACCAGGAAGAGGTGAAAATGCTGATCATCAGGGCACGGATGTCATAACCGTTTTCATAGAATTGCGAAGCCAAAACATTTATCTTTTCCTCATCTGCGATATCATTTATAAAAAACCGGTAGATTTTTCTTGTTATGAAAACGGCAGTTTGTTTTTGCGCCAGTAAAATTTCAAGAATATCTTCTCCGGTCAGGTTGCCCGTTTTCCCCAGGAAAGTTTTTATTCCATCATCATGCTGCCTGGGGCGAAAATCATATTCACCCTGAAAAGTCGTACCCCAGCCTGTAAAAGCACGCGCCGATTCCTTTACATCCGTTTCGGTGTAGAATCCACGGCCCATAGTAAACAACTCCATCAGTTCGCGGGCGAAATTTTCATTCGGGTGACCTTTTTTATTCTGGTTATTGTTCAGAAACTGGATCATAGAAGCCGTCTTACTCACATTCATTAGCAATTCCCTGAAATTACCCAACGCATGTTCGCGGATCACATTGAGCAGAGCCTGATCGTACAAAATATTAACGGTTTTGGTAGCAAAATGACCATGCCAGAACAGGGATATCTTTTCCCTTAGCTGGGCATCGCTCACCGTCATTTCATCCAGCCAGCGGATATTTAGTTTGGAAATATCCTGAACGGATTGTTTCCGTATCATCTGTCGCTCTTCCGGTTTGAGGGACAACATTTTACCCTGTGACATCGGCTGATTGACCATCTCCTTTATACCCGGATCAGCGACATCAAAAAATGCAGGTTTTTTTTCAGAAGCTTTTAGAATGGCATGAAACATCTTTTCCGGCTTTTGCCTGGAATGATCTTTAATCTGGTCTGAAGGCGGACCGAAGCCAGCCCGCCACCATAGATGTTGATTTTTAAGCTGATTATTGTTCATCGTCGTCTCTAGGATAGAATCCGGAGAGGAAGGTTTAAAAAGCGGAAACTTAAAGTGCAAAGCTTAAGGCCTTTTTGTTAAATCCCGGCTGACGTGATCGATACTTACTTCATTATTTGTCAGAAAAATTGAGATATTCCAGGCAAAGGGTCTGCATATAAATTACTTGGACGATACTTAGAGGATACTTAGAAAATACCCAAACGGCATACTGCCTGGAAAAACCTCTTTTTTTTATCAGAAATTTTATTTCCGGTATTGATATTCCGGCTTTAAGCCTTCAGCTTTACGCTTTAAGCTTAAGAAAGTATTATCTGTTGAGCTTTAAAATAGGAGTGCAACACTTCCGGCAGGGAAATAAAATCAGCCCCCTGATGATTCTCCAGCAGGCAGGCCAGTATCCTGGGGAGTGCGAGGGAACTGCCGTTCAGGGAATGCAATAATTGGGTTTTCCCGGATTCATCCTTAAACCGGATTTTCATACGATTGGTCTGAAAGCTTTCAAAATTACTTACAGAGCTTACTTCCAGCCATTTTTGCTGGGCCGCGCTGTAAACCTCAAAATCATAGGTAATTGCAGACGCAAAAGACATATCGCCGCCGCATAAACGCAGAATGCGGTATTGCAGGTTCAGCGATTGTAAAAGCTTTTCTACATGTAAAACCATTTCTTCCAGGGCGGCATAGCTTTTATCGGGATGAACGATTTGTACGATTTCTACTTTGTCGAACTGGTGAAGGCGATTTAGACCACGAACATCTTTTCCATAACTACCTGCTTCTCTTCTGAAACAAGGCGTATAGGCCGTCATCTTAACAGGTAACTCTTTTTCTTTCAGGAGCATATCCCGCCAAAGATTGGTGAGTGGCACTTCGGAAGTGGGTATCAGGAACAATTCATCTTCGTTGACAAAGTACATTTGCCCCTCTTTATCAGGCAACTGACCGGTTCCGAATGCGCTGGTTTCATTTACCATCAGGGGGGGCTGGTATTCCACAAATCCCGCAGCCGTATTATAATCCAGGAAATACTGTATCAGTGCCCTCTGCAATTTCGCACCCTTATTGATATATACCGGAAATCCTGCACCCGTAATTTTATTCCCGAGTTCGAAATCGATCAGGTTATATTTCTTTACAAGATCCCAGTGAGGAACTGCGCCATCTGGTAAATGCGGCTTCCTACCACCCTCTCTTACAACTATATTATCTTCCGGCGTTTTTCCAACCGGCACGTCCTTGTACGGCAGATTAGGGAGCGTTACTAATATCTGTTGCAATTGGGCATCTGCAGTTTCCAGCGCTTCCTGCAACGGACTGAGTCCGGATTTTATGAGCGCGACTTCCTGTTTTTTTTCTTCTGCTTTTATCTTTTCCCCCCTGGCCATCATTTGGCCGATTTCCTTTGAAATGGTATTTAAGCCTGCCTGGGCAGATTCTAGTTCTAACTGGAGTTTTTTTCTTTTTTCATCCAGTAATAAAATCGAGTCGATGGCAGCAGACGCGTCGAAATTCTTTACACGGAGTCGTTCTTTTACAAAATCCGGCTGTTGCCGGATCATGGCTATCTGTAGCATGACGGAAAATTTTCGCAAAGGTAACAGATGCAGAGGATAGAATCCCTGGCGGGTTATCTTTGCAATATGAATGTGAAAGATGATATCCAGAACAGATGGTGGGCGCTCGAAGAAAAATTAATGGTTCGATTTGGAAAAAAGCCGGATATGGAAGCTATTCTTTTTCTGATCGGGATACAGGAAGTAGGCGATTTCCAGACAAAATTTACCAAGGAACAAAAACAGGATCTGATGCATGTAGCCGTTTGCAGTCTGCTTTCACCCAGTGGCTATTATGAGCTGGAAATGGTGGATGAGGAAGGCTGGCCACATTACCGTCAGCTGAAAACATTACCGGTATTTAATTTTATTGAACAGGAAAACTTCATGAAGGATCATATTTTGCTTTATTTTGAAAACCAGGAACAGTACGAATAACAAATCTGTCTGAAGGAATATTCAAATCCTTCTATATTTGCATTTGTCAGAAACTTTAAAAAAAGAAAAATGAGTTTTCCAAATAATCTCCGATACACAAAAGATCATGAATGGGTTAAACAGGAAGAAGGTAATAATTTTATAGTAGGTATTACAGAATATGCCCAGCGGGAACTGGGAGATATTGTATATGTCGAAGTTGAAACCATTGGTAAATCAATGGAAGCAGGTGAAGTATTCGGAACCGTAGAAGCTGTTAAAACTGTTTCCGATCTTTTTCTTCCTGTCTCCGGCATTATCGTGGAGTTAAATCCCGAACTAGCAAATGCCCCGGACCTTGTGAATACCGATCCATATGGAAAAGGGTGGATGATCAAATTAACAGTAAAAGATCCTGCACAGGTGGCGAAATTATTGGATGCCGCTGCCTATGAATCCCTGGTTGGCTGAAAGCCATAATCATAAAGCATAAAGCCAGAATATAATTTTTTAAAAACTCGCCTTTTTGGGATTACCTGGAACATACAGTGAACAGGAACTGACCTCTGCTCTGAAAGCAAAGGATGAACAGGCTTTTTCTTATTTATATGATAACTATAGTGGTTCCCTTTACAGTATCATACTGCAGATCGTAAAATCTCCTGAGGTTGCCAGCGATGTCCTGCAGGAAGTTTTTGTAAACATTTGGCGCAAAATAGAATCATACGATCCCATTAAGGGAAGACTATTTACCTGGATGCTGAATATCAGCCGGAACGCCTCCATTGACATGCTCAGGTCGAAAAATTATCAGAACAGCCAGAAAAACCAGGAGATTACTGATAACGTATATGGAGACAGCCAGGTGACCCAAACCAGTATTGACAGTATCGGCCTCAGCAAATTCCTGGGAAAACTTCGACCTGAGCAACGTGTTTTAATAGAACTTGCCTATTTTAAAGGCTATACTCATGATGAAATCGCGCAGATAGAGGATATACCACTTGGAACGGTAAAGACCCGTATAAGAAATGCATTATTGCAATTAAGAGAATTGTTAAAATAAGTGAACGTACAAGATTACATATTAAGCGGAATTGTTGAAAGCCACGTGCTGGGTCTTGCTTCTCCAGAAGAGAATGCTGAGTTCGAACGCATGTGCGCCGCACATAATGAAGTGCTTGCTGCACGGAATGCCTTTGAAATTCAACTTGAATTAGGTCTTCAGAAGCAAAAGCTGGAACCACCGTCTGAATTGAAGTCACGGATTTTTTCAGAAATCGGAATTGAAAAATCAACTGTTGCCAAGGCACTGTTAACAAAACCAACCCTTATACCCCGGATTGGGTTCGCCCGATATGTAGCTGCAGCTTCACTGCTTTTATTAGCAGGAAGTGTGTTGCTTAATTTTTATTTACTGGGTCAGTATAAGAAAACCATCGCCAAAAATGAAGAATTGATTGCCGCACAAACGCAGGTCGCCAGCAATAACGAGATTATGCAAACGAAATTGCTGAACTATGAGAACGCGATCAACCTGATGAAAAATCCACTGATGGCAATCGTAAAAATGTCGGGTGTTCCGAAAAGCCCGGATCCCTCAAGCATGGCAACGGTCTATTGGGATACGAAATCAAAAGAAGTTTATTTACTGGTAAACCAGCTGCCCAAACCAGTAGCAAATAAACAATATCAACTCTGGGCAATAGTAGATGGCAAGCCGGTTGACGTGGGAATTTTTGATTCCGTAGAAGGCCTTTCATTTGTAAAACTCAAAACCATTCAGAAGGCGGAAGCGTTCGCTATTACCCTTGAAAAAAAAGGTGGCAGCGCGACTCCTGATATGGAAGCCATGTACGTAATGGGTAAGGTTACCGGTTAGCATCTTATCTTTGCAACCATTCATATGCGTCAACGACTTCAAAAACTTCTTTCCAATCGTACTCCCGCACTCCTGTTGACAATTTTTATTTTTATTTTAATGGCTTTACCAGGCAATATGTTGCCGAAGGAAGAAAAAACATTTATACCAAACCTGGATAAACTGATCCACGCCACACTATTTGGAAGCTTTGTTTTTTTATGGTGCATTTACTATTCGACGAGAAAGGAAAAGAATAATCACGCCACCAGCCGTTATGTTCTGATTCTTATCATCGCCTGTTTGTATGGCGTCGCTACAGAGTTAATGCAGAAATATTTAATTCCAAACCGCGACTATGATATCTATGATATAATGGCTGATTCAGTCGGAGCATTATTAGGATATATATTTGTCCGGTTAATAGTTAACCGTATGAAGATCTCCTGATATTTATATAAGATTTCGAAAGCATGCTGAAAAAAAGTAAGCCCCTGTGGAAACAGGGGCCGTAACCAAAACTAACTGCTTATGAGAAAATTGACTGCTTTTGTGAAGTCAAATAGAAAAGACCATTTAATAATAACCGGCAATTCAAATGCCATTTTTTACACTTAATCTCTCTTCACCTAAAGAACTACCGTAAAGTTACAGGCATAAGCGAATCGAATTCTCAGCCTTTTTCTTAATAACAATTTTTTAAGATTACCCTGGTTTATCTAAGTCCTTATTATATTGTTACTTGAATCCGGAAACACTCAGCTCTCTATATTAAACGTTGAAAATCCAAATAGGTTTAACGGGTAATTGTTAAGAAATTACTATTATGAATTTACTACTTAATTCCATTTACATCCAAAATTCATATTATAACAAAAGTTACCTGTAGAAAAATTGCAACACCCTATGCCGGTTTTGCAATTTTTTCAGCATTTTCGGCAAACTGAAGGGCGTCGATAAATTCAGTGATATTGCCATTCAGCACATCCCCCAGATTGTAAACCGTCAGTCCAATGCGGTGATCGGTTACCCTCCCCTGTGGAAAATTATAAGTCCGGATTTTAGCACTTCGGTCACCAGTGCTCACAAGACTTTTACGGTGCCTGGCTATTTCCTCCTCCTGCTTTCTTACCTGTTCTTCGTAAAGCCTAGTTCTCAGCATCTGCATGGCTTTTTCGCGGTTACCCAATTGGGATCTTTCCGTCTGGCAAATAACGACTGTTCCGGTAGGCAGGTGAGTGAGCATTACCTTGGTTTCCACTTTGTTAACGTTCTGTCCACCAGCACCCCCGCTTCTGGCGGTTTCCATTTTTACATCTGCCGGGTTCAGTTCAAAATCCACCTCTTCCGCTTCGGGCATTACTGCTACTGTCGCGGCACTTGTATGAACCCGCCCACTTTGCTCCGTATCAGGAACCCTCTGCACCCTGTGTACCCCGCTTTCGAATTTCAGGGTGCCATATACATCTTCACCCATTACTTCCAGCTGAACCTCCTTGTATCCCCCTACAGTGCCCTCACTTTCACTCAGTAAGAAAGTGCGGAATCCTTTTCTTTCACAATACCGCATATACATCCGGAGCAGATCGCCCGCAAACAGACTGGCTTCATCACCACCTGTACCCGCGCGGATTTCTATAATCGCATTTTTTTCATCCTGAGGATCTTTGGGAATGAGCATTTGCCGGATTTCCGCCTCCATAATCAGTTTTTTCTCCTCCAGGGCTGAGGTTTCCATCTTGGCCAGCTCCCTTAATTCCTCATCATCCCCATTTAAGGCTTCCCGATTAAAGGCCAGGTCATCCAGGAGATTGATATATTGGTCATAGGATTTCACAATCTTCTCCAGGCTCCGGTATTCTTTACTGGTAGAACTAAATTTCCTGTTATCGTTAACGATGGCCGGATTGGTCAGCGCGACCCCCAGTTCATCGAATCTTGCCCGGATAGCATCCAGTTTATCTATCATAACCTGCGAAAAATTTATATTGCTGCAAAGTTAACTGAACCATGAGTTATCGGAAATTGAAAGCAGACTATTTGTTTGATGGTTATAATATGCTCCCATCGGGTTCAGTTTTGGTTTGCAGGCAGGACGGAATGATAGAGGATATTGTGAATGAAGACCAGGTGGATGGAGATTTGGAAAAATTTCCCGGAATGATTGTACCTGGATTGATAAACTGTCATTGTCATCTGGAACTCAGTCATCTCAAAGCTGTTATCCCCGAAAAACAGGGGTTGATCAATTTTGTGCTTTCCGTGATGAGTCAGCGTTTCCAAACATTTCATTTGAAGGAGGAACAGATCCTCACCGCCGAAAACAATATGCTGAATACAGGTATTGTAGCGCTGGGAGATATTTGCAATACGGCAGATACAGGAGCAGCCAAACAGGCAAAATTACTTTCATACTACAATTTTATAGAGATTTTCGGATGGGTGCCTGATCAGGCAACTACACGTTATGAAGCAGGAAAAAAACTGGCTGCTTCATTTATTGATATGGGATTCGATAAAAATCATCTCTCCCTGAACCCGCATGCACCTTACTCTGTTTCTGACCGACTCTGGAACCTGATGAAGCAGGATTTTAAGAATAAGACCATAACGATCCATAATCAGGAATCTGCTGCAGAAAACGAATATTTCACATCCGGCACCGGTGATCTGGCACGCATGTACGGTCAGATGAAGATGGACACCAGTCATTTTAAAGTACCTGGTTGCAGAAGCCTGCCATACATTCTCTCCAGACTACAGGATGCCGGACAAATTTTGCTTGTGCATAATACTTACACAGACGAAACGGATTTAATTAAAATAACTGGCTTAAATAAAAGGGTTTTTTTATGTTTATGCCCTAATGCAAACCTGTACATAGAAGACAAGCTTCCGGATGTCCCGCTTTTCGTGAAACATAACTCTCTTATTGTATTGGGTACTGATAGTCTGGCCAGTAATCACCAATTGAGTATCCTGGAAGAAATGAAGACGATCAAAAAAGCTTTCTCATGCATTACAACTTCAGAAATGTTGGTTTGGGCCACTTCAAACGGTGCGAAGGCACTCGCTTTCGAAGATAAATTGGGAGATTTCACAAGGGGGAAAAAGCCCGGAGTGGTTTTGCTTGAGAACATAACAGACGGAGAGATTACCCGGCAAAGTACGAGCCGGAGACTGCTGTAAAAGTATAAGAGTAGTGATTTTCACTCTTATACTCCTATACTATCATACTTCCAGTATGGTCCGTAGTACAGGAAGCGTCTTAAGAGCTGAGAATCCCGAGATATGAATGGAGTAAAAATCCTCGTAAGCGCCCAGCAGCAACCTCCTTTTTTCCTTATTGAGAGGTAATTGAGCGAGTTCTGCGGGTTGCATGATTTTCAATATATGGGAGCTTATTTCACTCAATGGTTTTTCAAGGTAGTGCGGATGGTCTGGCTTTTCTTCCGTAAAATATCCTTCCCGTAAGTCCAGGAAACTTCTCTTCTCAGAATAATTATCGTCGATACGTAACCCAAAAAAGCCAGCCAGATGCAATGCAAAAAACAATGGAAAATTTGCCTGCATATTTCGTTCCCCCTCATCGAGTCCGGTTAATGCATCTTCCATAAAATAGAAAAGTTCCGGATTGGGTTCCGGTTGTTTGAGGCATTTTTGCAATAATTCAATCATGAATAACGCAACCGTATTCGAAATGACATCCGATAAAATATTCCGGTATAAATAACTCCAGCTATATTCCTTCAGCCGGTTGAGGTTTTTTGACTCCTGATGATAAATAACAAGATCCAGCATTGCAGCCGGCTGAAACATTCCGGCCTTGGATCCACCTCTGCTCTTGCTGGTTCTTATGCCATTAACCAGGTAGGACTGCAGCCCGAACAATTCCGTAAGAATTGTTACAATCAGGCTGGTTTCACCGTATTTGACTGTACGTAGTACAATGCCTTTTGTTTTGTGAATCATTACCGAACGGATTCCTGCGAAATTCGGTTAAAATAAGTTTCTTTGCCGGGCGAAGGACAGATTCATTATAATCATTTCAATATGTGGGGACGAATTGCTGTTTTTGTTTTGAAGTATCGTTTACAGCTGCTCATTTTGATGGCAACCTTTTTAATAGTTGCCGCTTATGAAGCGTCGAAAGTGGAATTAAGTTATGAGTATACCCGGGCGATTCCAACGGATAATGCGAAATATCAGGCTTATCAGCAGTTCCTTAAAAAGTTCGGTGATGATGGAAACCTCCTGGTGATCGGCGTGGAAACGGACCAGCTTTTTAGCAAACGGGTTTTCAATGATTATTTGCAATTAACCAGAAATCTGAAAACGGTAAAAGGGGTCGAACAGGTATTGAGTATACCGGATGCCATCATTCTTATAAAAGATACAACAACCGAAAAACTTCAACCACGTCCTATATTCCCGGGTCCTTTTGAATCTCAGCCAAAATTAGACAGCGCGAGAAAGACTTTTGGAAACCTGCTTTTTTACAGGGGTCTTTTATATAATCCAACAACCAGTGCTTACCTGATTGCGATAACAGTGAATAAGCAGATCATGAATTCTGCCGGAAGAACCGCTGTGGTCAGCAATATTGTAAAATTTGGGGATGCATTTGGCAAAGCGCATCAGATATCCATGCACTATAGCGGACTCCCTTTGATCCGCACCAACATGGCTACCAAAGTCGCCACCGAGATGAAGTGGTTTTTATTAGGATCTGTATTACTATCTGCATTGATTCTTCTGATTTTTTTCCGAAGTCTGAGTAATATGGTTTTATCGCTATTAGTTGTTATTATAGGCGTTTTGTTCAGTCTTGCCACGATGCATTTATTCGGATATAAAATCACCCTGCTTAATGCGCTGATACCACCTTTGATCGTCGTGATCGGTATTCCGAATTGCATTTACCTTTTGAATAAATTTCATAGTTCTTTTCGCGAAACCGGAGAAAAAAGAAAGGCGTTGTGTGAGATGATCAGCAAGATGGGGATCGTGACCCTGTTTTGCAATATTGCGGCTGCCATCGGCTTCGGCGTGTTTGCATTAACTAAAAGCGCCATCTTAAAAGAATTTGGCGTGGTTGCAGGAATCAATATCATGTTGCTTTTTATCATTTCCATTATCCTGATTCCCGCCGCACTCAGTTACCTGCCCGATCCAAAAGCCAGGCATATGAAATATCTTACGAACCGTTGGCTCACAACCCTTCTAGACTGGCTGGAAACCTGGGCACTTCATCATAAAAGGACTATTTTTATTTCAACCGGTGTTATCGTTGCCATTTCGATCGTCGGAATCACGCGTCTGCGTTCAGAGGCATTTATCCTCGACGATCTTCCGAAAACAGATCCGGTATATGCTGATCTGAAATTTTTTGAATATAATTTTAAGGGTGTGATGCCGCTGGAAATCCTGATTGATACGAAAAGGAAAAACGGGATCCGCGCGAATATTCTGGGCAACTTTTCGAAGATCGACAGACTGTCTGCTTACATTGATTCCAGTTCAGTGATGGCCCGCCCGCTTTCCATAGTGGAAGGACTGAAATTTCTTCGACAGGCATATTACCATAACGATAGTCTGAATTATGGATTGCCAAATGAATTCGATCTGCCCTTTCTCGCGCCTTACTTAAATATGAAGGCTGACAGCAACACGAAACCAAATGGTGTGATGAAACTGGCAAACAGTTTTGTGGACAGCAATAAGCAAACACTTCGGATCAGCGTAAATATGGCTGATGTGGGTAGTATAAAACTCCCTCAGATTCTTGGGCAGGTACAGACCAGGGCGGATCAATTATTTGACACCGCACATTATAAAATTGAATTTACCGGTACGACGGTCACTTTCCTGGAAGGAAGCGCATTCATTATTGCCGGATTAAAACAAAGCATCCTTTGGGCCTTTATACTTATAGCTATATGCATGTTATATCTATTCAGAAGTGTTCGCATTCTGATTTGTTCCCTGCTTCCCAATGTGATTCCACTCATTATTACCGCCGGCGTAATGGGATGGGCGGGTGTTCCATTAAAACCATCGACCGTACTGGTTTTTAGTATTGCTTTGGGAATTGCAATCGATATTACCATCCGCTTTCTCGTAAATTACAAACAGGATAGTAATACCGACAGCAGTATCGAAAGCACTGTCATAAAAACGATTCATTCGACCGGAATCAGTATTGTTTATACTTCACTTGTATTGATTGCGGGATTTGTAATTTTTTGTTTTAGTGGATTCGGCGGTACGCAGGCACTTGGCTGGCTGACTTCGTTAACACTTGTGATGGCGACTTTAACGAACCTGATATTTTTGCCCGCTTTGCTAATTGTGATTAGCCCCAAAAAGAGTGTGGTAAATGTCTAACTTTGAATTCCTACATATCCACAATTACTCATTCGCCACATTAAAAAAAATAATCTTTAATTAAGAACCTGCTTCAGTTTAGCATCCAGATCCTCCCCCCGAAGTGATTCGGCAATAACTTTCCCTGACGGATCTACCAATACGTTATATGGGATTCCCTGAAAACCAAAAGTTTCAACCGCCTGACTGTTCCAATATTTCAGATCACTCATTTGTGTCCAGCTCAAATGATCCTGGGCAATGGCTTTTTTCCAGGAATCTTTATCCTTATCAAGTGATACCCCGAGAATCGTAAAATTCTTTCCTTTGAATTCATTGTATGCTTTAACGACGTTTGGATTTTCCATACGACAGGGTCCGCACCAGCTTGCCCAAAAATCGATAAGTACGAATTTTCCTTTAAAAGAAGAAATGGTAACGTCTTTCCCGTTTGGATCAGCCATAACCAATTCGGGAACCGTTTTGCCGACCCATGAACCACTAGCTGAGGGCTGTTGCTCTGGCTGTTGCTGACTGTTTTTTTCCATTTCCGCCAGAAAAGCATTCCCGGGGAAACGGGTTTTCAGACCCTTTAACGCAGTCTCCATTTGATCCGGCTGAAAACTTCTGGAGGCCCATCCGAGCGCCAGCACGCCCAGCGTCGCATTGGGTGTTGTCTGGATAAATTGTCTCAGATAATCATTCAATTGATCAACAGCTGCATTTTTTTTGTTATTGGCGGCCACCAGTACGCTATCCGGAGCATTAAATTTCTTCAGACTATCAAGTTGAAAAAAAGCAGTTTGAATATCACTGTTCCTTTCACCCACTTTAGCAAGTAAATCCTGGAGTTGCTTACTGGCGGGTGAGCCGGTAACTGTATAAAAATCCTTTGTTTTTGAAAGGTCTGCTTCAATTTGAATTTCTGTTCCGTCATTAATAAGCGGAATAGCTAATACATTATCGCCAAATACCAGTTCAAAAATCCCCTGGGTCTGGCTTTTCCCCTGAAAGTTTAAGTTTCCGGAGGCCCCTGAAATTTTCTGGGAGTCAACGATGAGCGGAAGTTGCGATTTCCCATACACAATTTCTTCCAGAAAAATCCATCCGTTGGATTTTCCGATAGTCTGTGGGGTAACCATTTTATCGCCATTTGTATAGGAGAGTTTAACCTGGAATCTGCTCTTGTCCGCATTTTTGCAGGAAAGAACTAAGAAGAGCAAGGCCATAGCAGAGATGAGTATTTTTTTCATTATTGTTTCTGTTGAAATTTATTTTTCTAATTTCTGAATGAGCAGTTGATTCGTTAACAGGGGATCGGCTTTACCTTTGGAGATTTTTTTAACTTCCCCGACAAATAAACCCAGTAATCCTTTCTTTCCACGTTTATATTCCAGTACTTTTTCAGGCATTTTATCCATTGCCTGTTTTACCCATTCAAGGATCTGCGTTTCATCGCCTGTCTGTAAAAGATTCAGGCGTGTTGCAATTTCCAATGGCTCAGAAGCAGGTTCTGAAATCATTTTAGGAAAGATTTTAGACGATGCGATGGAAAAATGTACGCGGCCATCTTCCACCAGTTCAATCAGGGAAGCCATGACCGCAGGCTTTAATGGAAAAAGGGAAATGGAAATGTTATTTTCGTTGAGGTAGGATTTTATCGGACCCAGCAGCCAGTTCGCGGCAGCTTTATAAGAAGATGTCAATAAAATGAGCGACTCGAAATAATCCGCCGTTTCTTTATCATCTGTTATCACTTCCGCGTCATACCTGCTCAGATTATTTTTTTCCATATACCGCTCGATGAGTCGTTCCGGCAATTCAGGAATCGTCTCTTCAATTTCGCGAAGCAATTCCGGAGTCAGTTCAAAAGGGGGAAGATCGGGATCAGGGAAATAGCGGTAATCATTCGCTTCTTCCTTTGACCGCAGGGAAAAAGTTGTTCCCGTTACTGCATCAAAACTGCGCGTTTGCTGAAAAATGATTTTGCTGTTATCTGACAGTTCCTGCATTCTGTTTACTTCAAATTCTATGGCACGTTTTACGTTCCGGATAGAGTTCAGGTTTTTTATTTCCACTTTGGTTCCCAGCATACGTTCTCCTGATTTGCGAATGGAAACATTCGCATCGCAACGCATACTTCCTTCCTCCATATTACCATCACAAACTTCAAGGTAGCGTAATATTCTCCTTAGGTTTGTCAAGAAGGCGACTGCTTCATCCGCATTGCTTAAGCAGGGCTCGGTTACAATTTCAATCAGGGGAACACCTGCGCGGTTGAAATCCAGGCTTGTAAATTCGTCGTCCATGTCGTGTAGGCTTTTTCCGGCATCTTCTTCCAGGTGAATACGGTTTAGCTGAACATTTTTTTCACCCGAACTTATATCAATTTTAACAAAGCCCCCTTTACATATTGGGGTAGTATGTTGCGAGATTTGATAGCCCTTTGGCAGGTCAGGGTAGAAATAATTCTTGCGGGCAAAATAATTCCAGGTTTCAATTTCAGAGTTGCAGGCAAGACCCATTTTGATAGCCAGGCGAACAGCCTCTTCATTCAAGACGGGAAGTGTACCGGGATATCCCAGAGTAACCGGACTAATATGAGTGTTGGGTTCTGCGCCAAACTTTGTTTCGTCAGCAGAAAATAATTTCGATTTGGTAAGAAGCTGTGCGTGAACTTCCAGACCGATCACCGTTTCGTAAACTTGTTCTTGCATATCAAAAATTGGTGGATCCAGATACAAACAAAAGCGCAAAGAATGGCCAGCTTTTAGCCGGTTCTTTGCGCTTGGCGTGAACCAGTTGAATCCAGTGCACGAAGGTAAAAAATCGCAGGAAGTTTTTATGAATTCATTTGACCTTTCTAGAGCTCAGCCGTTTTTAATTTCCTTGGTATTTTCAAGTCAATATCCTGGGTTATGCCGCCTCGTGAAATCCTGACTTTTATAACCGTTTTGTGCCGGGCATCTTCGAAATGGTCAACTAATTCATTGGTACTGTTGACTTCTGTTCCGTCAAATTGAAGAATAATATCACCTTTTTTCAAACCTGACTTAAATGCTGCCGAACTGTCTTCTACTTCTAATACATTTACCCCCTTGCCGTCTTCTGCATCCTGTGCTTTAATACCCAGTTTGGGCTGACGACGTCCCCAGGAACCCATATCGATATCGCCCATATCCGGCATCGGAGGCATTTTGAAATTATAATTATAATTATAATTGAAATCCTTTGACTTATATGCAGGCTTGTCCAGCGTTGCCATTACTGACTGTTCTTTCCCGTCTCTGGTAAAAACAATCTTTACCTTTTCTCCGGGTTTGTAACTATGAATAGCCTCAAAAAGACTTTCAGGGCTCTCTATTTTCGTATCATTCACTTTTATGATAACATCAGCATTCTTTATGCCTGCTTTTTCCGCAGGACTGCCTGTTGTAACTTCAAGGACTGTAGCACCCCCTTTTTCAGCCTTACGGGAAGAAACACCTAGGAAAGCAGAATTCATGTTGATCTGGTGTACTTTCTGCATTCGTCTCTGCATGTCCTGGTAACCTCTGTAGGCTTCCTCCGCATCCCTTTGCCTCGATTCCTGATCACCGGGATTTAACCTGAAAGGAGATGGGGAATAGGTAATATCCGGTATGTTTACAATCACGTCATCCCGGTCTATTTTTTCAACAATTACGTTCTGGTCGTCAAATTTTTCCAGTGGTTTCCCGTTGATAAAGTACTCGCCGTTTTTAATTTCCAGGGTAAGTTTTGTGTCTTTGTCCCCTTTTTGCCGGATAACGATTTCTGTATGATCGCCTTTTTCTTCAACTTCTGGTTTTGGAGGGGGTGGTGGCACGGGTGCCTGGGCCAGGATCCTGAAACTCGTCATTAAAAAAATCACCAGTACGGATGCTGATTTGTAATAGAATTTTTTCATCTTATGTTATTTTTATTAGCTAGCTACGTCAACTTTCGTATTTCAAATATAGTAAAACTTCCGAAATACGAAAATATTCGGAGAAGAATGTTTTTGACCTTTTAACAGATTATTTTGGTTTAGATTAGCCTTCATCGGCTTCAGTCATCGTTATCCAGAAGAGATTTTACTGCAGTAAATATTGATTCAATGGCTCCAGCATCCTGTCCACCCGCTGAGGCAAGAGTTTTTTGCCCACCACCACCACCATGAATACGAGGTGCGACGATTTCTCTGACAATTTTTGAGGCATCGAGGTTTTCTTCGATTATTAGCTTATCTCCAAGGCCCACGACCACAAACGGCTTTCCTTCTGAAATCACAGCCAGTACCAATAGGATAGCCGACGATTCCGTACGGAGTTCTGCTGCTAATTTCCGAAGGGCTTCGGTGCTAATTCCATCACATACTTTTCCAATAAAAGCATATTTTCCAACCGAAATAATTTTTTCCAGTAACTCAGTCTTCAAATGAGTCACCTGTTTTGTTTCCATTGACTCTAACGTCTTGCGCATATTACCGGTCTCCGATTGCAAATCCTGTAAGGATTTCAAAAGATCTTTCGGATTTTTAAACTGATTCTTCACCGACTGCAAAACAGCGAGCTCGCCGTTGATAAAATTTTCCGCTGCCAATCCGGCGACGGCTTCTATTCTCCTCACTCCTGCAGCCACGGCGGATTCGGATTTAATTTTAAAAAATCCCAGCTCCCCGCTGGCAGCCACATGAGTTCCCCCGCATAATTCAATTGAAAAAGACGGGTCGATGGTTACCACACGCACTATATCCCCATACTTCTCACCGAAAAGAGCCACGGCACCTGTTTTCATGGCCTCCTCTCTCGGCATTTCGTTAATTACAACAGGAATATTTTCCCTTATTTTTTCATTCACCGTTACTTCTACGTCCGCAATTTCCTTTTCACTGAGTTTGGCAAAATGGGAAAAATCGAAACGAAGGTGCTCTGAATTTACCAATGAACCTTTCTGAGCCACATGTTCACCGAGCACTTTTCTTAAAGCAGCATGTAAAAGATGCGTAGCCGTATGATGAACCTCTGTATTTTTTCTTTTTTCGGGATCCACACTGGCAAACACCCGCGCCCGCTGATCCGACGGTAATTTTTCAGTAAAATGAATAATGAGATCGTTTTCTTTTTTCGTATCCGTCACTTCAATTTTTTCGCCGGAAACCGTCAGCACACCGGTGTCCCCCACCTGTCCACCGCTCTCGGCATAAAATGGTGTCTTACCCAATACGAGTTGATAAATATCCCTGCCTTTAATCTTTGCTTTTCTCCAGCGATTAATTTCAGTATCTGAATTCAGATCGGTGTAACCCGTGAAAATAATCTTTCCGTTTTCATGTACCGGCACCCAGTCCCCCGTATCAAGTTGTCCTGCAGCTCGCGAACGGTCCTTTTGTTTTCGCAGCTCCGTCTCAAAATCTTTTTCGTCAACCGTCCAGCCTATTTCCCTGGCCATCAGGGAAGTGAGATCGACAGGGAAACCATAAGTGTCATTTAATTTAAATGCAAATGCGCCGGAAATGCGTTTTTCTCCATGGGATACTGAGTCTGATTTTTGAGTTGCCCCATTTTCAATATATTCATTAAAAATTTTGATACCCTTATCCAGTGTGCGAAGAAAAGCTTCTTCTTCTTCCCTGATAACCCTTTCCACAAATGCCTGCTGTTGTTGTAATTCAGGAAAAACTTTCTGAAACTGGGAAGCAAGTAAGGTTACCAACTGATACAGTAAAGGTTCTTTCTGGCCGAGATAAGAATAATAATAACGGACTGCCCGGCGCAGGATTCTGCGAATCACATAACCTGCCCCGGTATTTGCGGGTAGCTGCCCATCTGCTATAGTAAAACAAATAGCACGAATGTGATCAGCAATTACGCGGAATGCGATATCTTTTTTGCCTGTATCGGAGCCTTTGTATTCTTTTCCGGTTATTTCAGCAATAAGTGAAATGGTTCCGGTGAAAATATCTGTATCATAATTGCTTTGCTTATGCTGCAGTACCCGCACCAGTCTTTCCAGCCCCATACCGGTATCGACATGTCTGGATGGCAGACTTTCCAATGCGCCTGATTTAACCCGGTTGAATTCGATGAATACAATATTCCAAATCTCTATTACCTGTGGATGATCCTTATTAACAAGGAGATTTCCATCCTGGTTTTTTCTTTCTTCTTCCGTCCTGCAATCCACATGCATTTCCGTGCAGGGACCACATGGGCCTGTATCACCCATTTCCCAGAAATTATCTTTTTTATTCCCCGCCAGGATATGATCAGCCGAAACCCATTTCAACCACTCTTCTTTACTTTCGTCATCCGGCTCCAATTGTTCCGTTCTGTTCCCTCCAAATACGGTTATATAAATCCTGTCAACTGGAATCCCGTATACTTTTGTTAGCAATTCCCAGCCCCAGCAGATGGCTTCTTTCTTGAAATAATCTCCAAAACTCCAGTTACCCAGCATCTCAAACATCGTATGGTGATAGGTATCCACGCCTACTTCTTCCAGGTCGTTATGCTTTCCGCTTACCCGCAAACACTTCTGTGTATCGGATACCCGGGGATGAGGTGCCTTTTCATTTCCAAGGAAATAATCCTTGAACTGGTTCATTCCTGCATTAGTAAATAAAAGTGTCGGGTCATTCTTGGTCACAATGGGAGCCGATGGAACAATAACATGGGCTTTGGATTTGAAAAAATCCAGAAATTTATCCCTTATCTCAGCGCTTCCCATCATATTTAACAGACTATCTTTAATTCAGAGTTTATAAAAGCATAATAATTAGTACACTTGCGTTATTAATGAGGCGCTGCAAAGGTACAGTGTCCACCTCGTAAACGGAGTGCCGGCACTATCGGACCGAATGAAAAAGATCAAATATTACTATAATACCAATACCCTCCGGTACGAAAAACTGGAAACGCCCTTGCGCGTAACCCTTCTTAGGATCCTCGGTTTTTTATCCGCTTCCATAGTTACAGCTCTGATCCTTGTTTCCCTTGCCTATCGGTATTTTCCGTCTGCCAATGAAAAAAGGTTAATGCAGACAAATGAAGCGTTAAAAGACAATTACTTTGTTTTGAATGAACAATTGAAAAAAATGCAGGATCAGATCGTTGGCCTGGAAAAACGGGATAATGAAGTGTACAGGGCGATTTTTGAAGCCAATCCCATCCCAGACAGTGCCAGGGCAAAAAATATCGCTAAGGAACAGGAATTTCAATTGGTTCAGGGGATGGATCAGGAGAACCTTGCTGTTTCAATTGCCAATTCATTAAACAGTCTTGGGGCGAGGATCCATGCACAAACAAAGTCTTATGATGAGATCAATAACTTTATCAAAAATAAAGAGCAGCTTCTGGCCTGTACGCCCGCCATTCAGCCTGTAAGTAATAAGGATCTAAAGAGAATTGCCTCTGGATTCGGATATCGGGTCGATCCCGTGTATAAAACAACTAAGTTTCATGCAGGTCTCGATTTTGCAGCTCCCATCGGCACACCTATTTATGCAACCGCTAACGGTACAGTTGAAACAGCTGGCAATACGGGTAATGGATATGGAAATCACGTGGTAATTCATAATGGATATGGCTACGCAACACTATTTGGACATATGTTTAAGATCAAGGTGCGGCCGGGTGAAAAAGTGAAAAGGGGGGAAATCATAGGCTGGGTTGGCAGCACTGGCAAGAGTACCGGGCCTCACTGCCATTATGAAGTACACCGCAATGGCGAACCCGTTGACCCTGTATTCTATTTTTATAATGATATTACCCCGGAGCAATATGACCGCCTTTTAAAACTGGCTTCTTCCAGTAATCAGAGCTTTGACTAATTTTTTTCGGGAAACTTTAAGTTGTTTCGGAATAGTTTTTGTTATTTTTGAACCAACATGACACAGCTCTCCCAGATTTCCATGAAGTTTGTTGAAGAATCAACACATCCGCAGGAAGCTCAGCTTCAGAAGGAAGATCAACCCGTTAATGTAGGTGTGCGGTTAAAAAAATTAAAAACAGTTGAAAATCCCCCTGTTACAGAAGAGTCCGTTGAACCAGCTACTGAGTTTATTGCTTTGGATGCGGTTGACGATATTCATGAAACAGATCCAGTACTAAAAATCAAATCAGGCAGAGGACGGAAGTCCATCCGCCAGATATCTGAGGAAGCTGACCTGATCCAGATCCCAGAGGACGAAGTCCTTTTTCAAAAACATTATTATACCATGGGAGAAGTGGCCGATATGTTCCGCGTGAACCAGTCTCTGCTCCGTTTCTGGGAAGCCGAATTCAATATACTTCAACCGAAAAAGAATAAAAAGGGAGATCGATATTTCCGACCAATAGATATTAAAAATCTCCACCTAATCTATCATCTTCTTCGCCAACGCAAATACACAATCGAAGGCGCCAAGGATTTCCTGAAGAAAAATCTAAAAGCAGAAGAGAAATTCGAAACTATCAAGAAACTCGAAGAAGTGAAAAGGTTTCTGCTTGAGATGAGAGCCAGCCTCGGATAGTATGATCACAATTTCTCCAATTTCACTGTCATTCCCGAACCCGCAATCACAACCCTCCTGTTTTCCATCAGGTTCAAAATTTCCAGATATAAATTCTGTTTGATTTCATTGAATTCGTTCATAGGAATGGGAGTAGTAAAATAATCGATGTTTACCTGGAAAGCAGTTCCGGAGATATCGTTTAGAAATACCGTTGCGTCACTTATGAAATCTTTGCTTTGCAGCAATTGATGACAATCTTCAACGAATGAACGGATAGTACCTGCAGATGTTGATGAATCAAACTGAAGTCTCAATTCTGCTTTCCGGTAAGTGCGTAATGTTTGATTATCCACGATACCGTCCACCATTTGTTTGTTCGGCACTGTGACATAGGTCTTCAAATCCGTACGAATACGGGTACTTCGTAAACCAATTCTTTCAACAGTCCCTGAAATATTATTCACTTTTACATTATCCCCGGCCATAAATGGCTTATCGAAGAAAATAATAAATGACGCAATCAGATTTTCGATGCTCTCTTTTAAGGAGAGTGCCAATGCCGCACCAGCAAGACCCAGACCGGTCCATAATTTACTCACTTCAAATCCAAAAGCCATTCCCAGCACCATCAGTAAACCAACAATACCAATCATTACTTTCAGGAAATCCCTGAAAAAAACAACGATCTGATGATCTTTGATCCCGCCAGCCACCCTCGCTTTTTCCTTCAGCAAAAGACTGATAAAATCGATCAATCGCAAGAGTAGCCAAATAAAAACGACAATGAGAATTGTTTTGGCGATTCCATGCACAATACTCTTAAAAGGAACTTCAAACACTTCGAATTCCAAAGCTGAGGGGAATCGCAGCTTGTCAATCGCTACAATCGTAACAAACGCTATCAGAAAAATTTCCAGCGGCTCCAGCAGCAGCTTAACAAAAGATGTCTTGTCGATCCCCTTATCCAGGGCCGCAGCTCCGCGGAATAACTGACCTGCCACAAATTTTGAAAAAATACGTTTGAACAATAAGCCGATCACAATGGCGATCAATACGAATAGGTATTTCTTCAACGGGTTGTCAAAAATCATCTGATCCCAGAATCCATTCATAAGTTATGAGTTCTTATATACATGAATGCCGTCTGCTTTTAACACATAAAGAAAATCAGGCATGATGAGGATTTTAATAGCCGGTAAATAATACGGCGGGATTTGTTTTTTTTCTTCCGCAAACATTTTATCCTCAAATTTCAAAAATTCACTGCCATTCCAACCCAGCATGGTTTTATTGATGACGGAGAAATGACGCCAGTTTTTTAGGGAAATGAACTTTGAATAGCCTCCATAATGATCAAAAATATATGCCCCTTTTTGCGGATCAAATAAATAAACCAGTCCACTCTGATCTGTCAGCAGTACAGGATTGGGGACTGAATCAATATATTGCCGCATATCATTTGTCTGACTGATAACTGTTCCGTCATTTGAAATTTTATTTAATTTCCCGGCCAGTGCATCAAATACCCAAATATTATTATCGTATGCGAGACCGATGCAGGTAACCTGATAAAACCCTAACTGACGCAGATCTAGGCTGCTGACGTTATTCAGAAACCTGTCAAGCGTCACGATCGTGCCAAATTCCTGGTAAAAAAGGAGAATCTTCAGTGGATTACTTACATCAAAATATGCAACCTTTCCATAACGTTTTACATCATTATAAACACCGAGAGAATCACCAGATCCGCTGTATTTTTTTAGTTGGTTATCGGGTGTTAAAACAAAAATATTTCCCAGGTTATCAACCTGGAAATCCACATAAGTGCCTGTAATATACTTTGACATCTGCGGAAGGCTGTCTACATTTTGCGCAGAAATACTTTCCAGGGAAAAGCCGACAATAATATATAAAATGATTTTTTTCACTTTCTGATAATCTTGTAATCCAGGGTCGGATCATAGCTTTGCAATATAAGTTCTTCCCCATTGAAAGAAGCATAGCTGAAGTAATTGATCCAGTCTCCCAGATTGATATACCGGGCTCCATTAGGAAAAGTAAAATCAATTGGAAGATGCCGGTGACCAAATATCATGAAGTCGAAAGATTCCTCCGACAGTCTTTTTTTGCAATAGTCAATCAGCCACTCACTCTCTTCACCCAAAAATTTCTCGTCCATCTGCTGAGTTGCTACCCGGCTTTTACGACTAAAATAATTGGCTACGCCGACACCGATGGCGGGAGGTAATATACCAAACAGCCCCTGGCTGAATTTATTTCGGAATATTTTTTTGAGGAATTTATAGCCTCCATCACCTGGTCCGAGACCGTCACCATGTCCGATTAAAAATTTCTTTCCATTCCTTATAAAACTTTTCGGTTCATAGTAAACGGGAATGGCCAGTTCTTTTTCAAAATAATTTTTCATCCACATATCATGATTTCCTACAAAAAACTGTATGGATATCCCGGCATCCGTTAAAGTAGCCAGTTTGCCAAGTATTCGTACATATCCCTTTGGCACAACGGTTTTGTATTCAAACCAGAAATCAAACAAGTCTCCCACGATAAAAATTTCGGAGGCTTCATGTTGGATGGAATCAAGAAACCGGATTATGTATTTCTCTCTTTGCAGGCTGGTTTGATGGTCGGGTGAACCGAGGTGGAAGTCTGAAATGAAGAAAATCTTTTTACCCGCAGCGATTTGCATGCGCAAATATAATTCACTGGGCTTCTACAAGGAAAACATAAACGTCTTTCGGTCCATGAACACCCACTACAAGAGTTTTTTCAATATCGGCCGTCCGGCTTGGGCCGGTGGCCAGGGTAATAAAAGACGGTATTTTGTCCTTATATTTTTCTGAAACCATTTCAAGTCCGTCCCGGATATCAAACACTAGCTGATCAGTATAAGCTATACAGATATGAACCGGAGCATATACGCTGACGGTTCTGCCACTTTCCTGAGCTGAGCTCATCAATATACTTCCGGTTCTCGCTATCAGCGCCTCACAACCTGTAATGGATACGTCTGCCTCAGGAAGATCATTTGCAATCAGCAATCCTTTGAGTGGTTCCCGCAGGATAGCAAGAAGTCGGGATTCACGACAAAAAACCTGGGCCCAGGCCTGAGCCGAAATCAATTGTTGAAGCTGGCTGACCATTTCATCTGTATTGGCGCAATAAATGAACCGTCCTGAAATCCGACCAAAATTTTCAGCAAATTCAATTTCATTTTCCTGGGAAGGAGGGGTATAAACGCTTGAATTCCCTTCGCTTTGGGGAAAAGGAACAGGCGTTGGATTTACCAACGCCTGCCGGATTCTTTTGAGAATATTTTCTTTTGCGGGAGATATTTGCATGTGAATGTGACTAAAGGTCTCCTACCGGAGGAACGGGTATCGGATGAGCCGGTATCCCATTTTCAGCAATCTTGAGTTCAGGAACGTCATTCTCTAATTCATGATCAGAAACATCCAGTGCTCTTTTCTCCTCATAAGGTCTTTTACCAATCAGGGTTTCTACATCACTCTGGAAAAGCACTTCTTTTTCAAGCAATGCTTCTGCGAGCAGGGTGAGCTGATGGGATTTTTCAGTGAGTAATCCCTTCGTAAAAATATATGCTTTATCAATCAGATTTCTGACTTCTTCGTCAATCAGTTTTGAGGTTTCCTCAGAATATGGTTTTGTAAATTGATTTTCCTGGGCGGGATCATAAAAACTCACATTCCCGATTTTTTCGTTCATGCCATATACAGTAACCATGGAATACGCAATCCGGGTAACCTGTTGCAGATCGTTCTGAGCACCGGTAGAGATCTTTTTAAAATTTAGTGATTCACTGGCACGTCCGCCGAGTGTCATGCAGATCTGATCGAATAGCTGATCTGTATTATAGAGGTATTGTTCTTTAGGTGTGTACTGCGCATACCCGAGGGCTGCCACACCACGTGGCACGATGGTAACTTTAAGCAATGGATATGCGTGTTCTAGATACCATCCGCAAATCGCATGGCCCGCCTCATGATAGGCGATGATACGTTTTTCTTCAGGAGAAATGATTTTATTCTTTTTTTCTAATCCACCGATCACCCTGTCAACTGCATCCTGGAAATCTTCCATTTCCACACTGTCCTTTCCCTTACGGGCTGCGATCAATGCAGCTTCATTACAAACATTGGCAATATCCGCCCCCGCAAATCCGGGTGTTTGCTCGGCTAATTTATAAATATCGAGTTTGGAAGAAATCTTGATAGGTTTGAGATGAACTTTGAATATGGCTTCTCTTCCTTTCAGATCCGGTTTATCGATTGATATCTGCCGGTCAAATCTTCCGGGGCGGAGAAGGGCGGTATCCAGTACGTCGGGGCGGTTTGTTGCAGCCAGAATAATGATCCCGCTGTCGCCACCAAATCCATCCATTTCTACCAGCAACTGGTTCAACGTACTTTCGCGTTCATCGTTGCTCATAATAGCATTCTTGCCCCTCGCGCGCCCGATAGCATCAATTTCATCAATGAATATGATACAGGGCGCTTTTTCGCGGGCCTGTTTGAACAGGTCCCTTACGCGGCTTGCGCCGACCCCCACAAAAAGTTCGACAAAATCTGAACCACTCATAGAAAAGAACGGAACCTGTGCTTCCCCGGCCATAGCTTTTGCGAGTAGGGTTTTACCGGTACCCGGTGGGCCGACCAGCAGTGCGCCTTTCGGAATTTTGCCACCCAGGGCGGTGTATTTCTTAGGATTTTTCAGGAAGTCAACAATTTCCATCACTTCCACTTTTGCCTCATCCAGACCTGCCACATCGTTAAACGTTATGTTCACACGGGTGCCCTTATCGAACAATGTAGCTTTCGATTTTCCAATATTGAAAATACCGCCTGGTCCACCGCTACCACCTTGTCCCCCCATTTTTCTCATGAGCATAACCCAGATCAACAGGATGATGAGGATGGGAAGTGCGATCTGCAATAAGCCGGGAATCCAGTCGCCTTCCTGAACAGAGGAAGTCGGAACTTCCAGCCCTGGATTCTTGGCAAAGAAATCATAAAGTCTTTTTTCGAATTCATCGATTTTAGTAACCTGAAATTCGAATTGGGGACCATCAGTTTTTACAACCTGGTAATTCTTTCCAAGAAGCTCTTTATAATAAGGTTTTTCAAGACTGTCTTTCTTGATATAGACTCTGACGAGGTTTTTGTTGGTAACCAGCACAAGGTGATCTACATCTCCTTTTTCAAGCATCTGGTTCCGGAATGCCATTTCAGAATCCAGGTGATGTGCATCGGGGGTAAAGCCTGATCCTAAAAAATTATACCCAAGCAGGATGACCGCTATAACTGCCCAAACCCAATAAATATTGAATCTCGGTCCTTTTTTCGGGGTATTCTCGTCACCTCCACCGCGAGGTCTGAATCGTGAAAATCCTGGCCTGTCGTTTGGTTTTATATTATTCTGTGGCATTTGATGGTCTTCCTTCTTGTAATTAATGTTTGGGAAATAAAAAAGTTCAGAAAAACAATTTAAAGATTCGGGTAATCAGTCTTCATGTTCTTCCACATTGGCATCACTCCACATCTCCTCCAGCTTATAGAAACGTCGGGAATCGGGAAGCATTATATGAACAACTACATTTATATAATCAATTATAACCCATTGAAGCACTTGTCTGCCTTCATGCATATAGGGTGATTCGGCACATTTTTCCTTTACTTCCTGTTCAATGAAATCCGCTATGGCTCTGACTTGTGTGGTACTCCCTGCTTCACAAACGATAAAAAAATCTGCTACTGCTTCTGGTATTTTCCGGAGATCAAGAGATATGATTTTTTCGCCTTTTTTTTCCTGAATTGCCTGGATAATGGCTTTTATGATTTTTGAGTTCTTTGCTAACCGGACAGATTTATTAGGTTTCCGGCTAACCAGCATTGACAATTGTTCCAATAATCAGAATATTTTAAATGATGAATTATGAAAAGCGTAGATTCCAGTTCTCAAAGGAATACTAAATTCGCATTTGCCCAAAAATACTAATCTTTTGCCAGAACCCGGTAAGGTGAACCCGCATAGTACAACATTTGACAATCAGTTGATTGAGCTGGAATCTGTGGATAGCACCAACAACTATGCCATGGCCCGGATTCATGAAGGAATGGCTTCGGACGGATTGGTTTATCTAGCACACAACCAACGGGCGGGAAAGGGTCAAAGAGGTAAAATCTGGCAGAGTGAACCTGGTCAAAACCTAATGATAAGCCTGATTATTGAGCCTTCCCCCCTGGAAATTTCCCAACAGTTCCTGTTTTCCGCTTCGATCGCCCTGGGTATTCTTGATCTGTTAAAAGACCTGGAGGGTAAAAACTGGAGCATTAAATGGCCAAATGATATTTATTGGAATGACAGAAAGGCAGCGGGCATTCTGATTGAAAGTGTAATTCAGGGAATAAACTGGCTCTGGGCCGTTGTTGGGATTGGAATGAATCTGAATCAGGAATCTTTCCCTGACGATATACCAAACGCTATTTCCCTTAAGCAAATAACCGGCAAAACTTATCAGCCTGTTTCCATAGCCTGGGAGCTAATACCTAAAGTTCGGAATCGGATCGCCAGGCTACAAAAAGACCCTGAACACGTATTAGTAAATCTCAATCAAACCCTTTACAAAAAAGATCAGGTCGCTTGGCTTAAGAAAGGTGATGAATTATTTGAAACTATTTTGAAATGTGTAGATGCACAGGGCTGCCTGATTACTGAAGCCGGGAAGTTTTCTGCTGGAGAAATTAGCTTTATCGCGGATCCATGATAAGGCTGTCAGATTTTACCTGGTAAAATGTATCACAGAAGTCGCCGCATTCCCTGCCTCATCCTCGACAAATATTTTCAATTCGTGTTTTCCAGGTTTGCAATGGTCATCGAAGTGATAAATAAAAACTCTGGCTTTATCATTGGTGAAAAGCAGCCAATTCCCGTCGAGTGTAGCATGGAAGTTTTTTATTTTCTTGAAGTTGTCGGTTACCAGAATGGCGATTCGGGTGCTTCTTTTCAGGTTCGCATTGTCTACAACTCCGGGAACCCGAATAATTGGAGCAATCGAATCAATGGTTAAAGCGAAACTTCCGAAGGTTCGGAAACTGCTCGTGGCCCATTCCCCCATCCATTGCGGCTTTTTAACATCAAAATCATCGCCGTCGATCCATATCATTAGAACACGGTCTTTCTGGTTAACCGGTTTCGTTAGTTTTATTCGAACTGTTATGGTATCCGCCAGTGGTATCGCTGTGTTGCCGAAATTATGAATTGCGGAAACCAAGTCATTATTAACACCACTCAATTCCGTATAATTCACATGAACTGAATCATATAAACAAGTTGATCCTAAATAAAAGGCTGCATTTTCTGCTTCAAAACCATCCAGCATACCGGGATAGAAAATTTTACCGGCGTAGGTCGCGTGACTATTGTCGCCTGGTTCATATCGCGCTTTGAATTCCAGGTTTGAAGTATTTCCATAAGCGTCTTTCAGTTCGATACGTATCACATGAACGTTGCCATCTTCGAAATGGAGGTATCCTCCCGGTTTTGCTTCCCGGTATATCGAATGGCTATAACCGGGCATTTTGAAAAGCAATTGATAATAGGGTCCTCCGCGTGCATGAGTTGGATAATCGATATGGGCATTTATACCATGGGTCTCGTCATAGCTGATTCGATCCATCTGAAATCCGGATACGGCTTCTCCGTTATCATAAATCACCCCCTGAAAAATGCCATTCGGATTATTTGAACCCGACTGGGTATCGAATCCCGATATCCCAAATCCGGGATTGGTTGTTTTCAGAATGAGTATGGGAAGGCCAATAAGATATTTTCCTGCTGTCCCTCTGATCGGAATAAAAGAAGGTGACTGTTCGTAGAAACTCCTGTTCCGATCGTAAACTGAGAGGCTGTGGAAAACCGGCGATACCTTATCTGTAATTGGCAACCCAAAAAGCATTGGATTGAGATTAGTGTCTTCGGGATAGGTCCGGATTTCAAAATGCAGATGCGGGCCCTGTGAGCCCCCCATATTTCCGCTATAGGCAATCAGGTCGCCTTGTTTAACCACTAATAATCCTGGGGGTAAATCCAGTGAAACGGCCCAGCGCTGCAATTCATATTGTTTTTGTTTCACCCAGTTCGCAAGAGCAGGATAGAAAGCATTCAGATGGGCATATAAGCTAACTAACCCATTGGTGTGACGGATATAAATTGCCTGACCAAATCCAAAAGGTTCAATCTTAATCCGGTATACATAACCATCTGCTGCCGCGTATACCGGGAGGTTTTCACGATGGGCTGTACGAATGTCCAGACCCATATGATAATGATTGGCCCTCAACTCTCCGAAATTGGCAGCCAGACTTATGGGAATACCCAACGGGTTTCTGAATTCCTTTTGAGAATAGTTTGGGGGTTGGAAAAACTGCCCAAAGGAAAGGCCAGAACAAAAAATAAGGAATAATAAAAGGGTAGGTCTGCTCATGTAATCCCAAATTTAGAAATATAAAGGTGCCTAATCCCAAATAAGGATTCGAATCTAGATTCACCCATTCCTAAGTAAATGTTAGTAAATGATAATGAGGGTTTTTTAAAAAAATTAAAAATTGGTACAGCTTTTGGCGTATAGAACTTGTCTTTATATTGGGACGGAATTGAAAAGTTGTCAAGATGTTATTCAAAAATAAATTTTTACTGTTTTTTGTCATCAGCATCGGTTCCGTGATCGGAATGGTGCGTGGCGAAGAAGCAAAACAAAAATGGGTCTTCAAGATCAAATCAAAAGTTGATAATAAGAAACTCATTGCCGAAAAAAGGCAGCAGGCAAAAAAGGGCGGTGTTTTACTGGATGATATAGAAATGGCATCCTTCCACAACAACTAAACAGTTCATGAAAACATAACATCCCGGTTCGCCGGGATTTTTTATTCCCATCTTTTTAAAAAATTTCTCCAAGAACCTGCACACCCTTAGCTTTGCGGAATTTGTTTTTCGATGCCAAAAAATCCCGCTATCGGTTCAGTGCTCATTATTGGTTCAGGTCCCATTATTATCGGTCAGGCCTGCGAATTTGATTATGCAGGCTCCCAGGCCGCGAGAAGTCTCAGGGAGGAAGGCATTAAAGTCATCCTGATCAACAGCAATCCTGCCACCATTATGACAGATCCTATGATGGCTGATCGTGTTTACCTTCTCCCCCTGACCGTGGAAAGTATCGAACAGATCCTGGAAGAAAATCAGATCGATGCCGTTTTGCCCACAATGGGTGGACAAACGGCGTTGAATTTATGTAAGGAAGCTGCTGAACTCGGCGTTTGGGAAAAATACAAAGTGGAACTGATCGGTGTGGATGTGGAAGCCATTGATACTGCTGAAGACCGGGAAAAATTCAAACAGCTGATGATCCGTATCGGGATCGACGTTGCACCTTCGCGGGTTGCAAACTCCATGCTGGAAGGAAAAGAGTTTGCACAGGAAATTGGTTTCCCATTGGTTATCCGTCCTTCTTTTACGCTGGGTGGAACGGGTGGTGGTTTCGTTCATAGTAAAGATGATCTGGATTCAGCCCTCGACAGGGGTCTGAAGGCTTCCCCCATTCATGAAGTATTGGTTGAAAAAGCCGTTCTGGGATGGAAGGAATATGAACTCGAACTTTTGAGGGACAAGAACGATAACGTGGTAATCATCTGCACTGTCGAAAACCTGGATCCCATGGGCGTCCATACAGGTGACTCCATTACAGTTGCACCAGCCATGACCCTCAGCGACACTGCTTTTCAGGATATGCGAAATAAAGCCATTCTGATGATGCGTTCCCTCGGCAATTTTGCCGGTGGCTGTAATGTTCAATTCGCATTGAACCCCGAAACAGAACAAATTATTTCAGTAGAAATAAACCCACGCGTATCCAGATCATCTGCCCTGGCCTCTAAGGCAACCGGATATCCCATTGCAAAAATTGCTGCCAAATTGGCGATTGGGTATAATCTCGATGAATTGAAAAATCAGATCACCCAAACCACTTCCGCTTATTTTGAACCCGTTCAGGATTATGTAATTGTAAAAATGCCGCGGTGGAATTTTGATAAATTCAAAGGTGCCAACGACACACTTGGCTTACAAATGAAAAGTGTCGGGGAAGTAATGGCCATCGGAAGAAGCTTTACCGAAGCACTACAAAAAGCCTGTCAGAGTCTGGAAAATAATGCTGTTGGTCTTGGATACTATGGCAAAAGCCAGATGCATGCAGAAGAACTCATTCAATATATCAAGGTCCCAAAATGGGACCGCATTTTCAGGATCAAGGACGCTCTAATGCTGGGGGTCAGTGTAAAGACCATTTCCCAGGCTACTGGTATCGACCGCTGGTTTCTGTATGAAATCCAGAAGATCTGTACTGCAGAAAAGGAAATCAGAAAGCACAAAATGGAAACGCTTCCTGTAGAACTACTCCGTGAAGCAAAAACACTTGGTTTCAGTGACGCCCAGATTGCAATGATCATGCAGGATGGCAACGAGGAATCCGTGTATGAAAAAAGAAAAGCAGCCGGTATAAACCGCATATTTAAAATGGTCGATACCTGCAGCGCTGAATTCGAAGCCAAAACCCCTTATTTCTATTCCACATTCGAAAGCAGTGGTGCAAGTGAAAGTATCGTTTCCAAGAAAAAGAAAATTATTATCCTGGGTTCAGGTCCGAACCGGATCGGCCAGGGTATAGAATTCGATTATTGTTGTGTGCATGGTCTGCTGGCAGTTAAAGAGTGTGGTTACGAATCCATCATGGTAAATTGTAATCCGGAGACAGTTTCGACGGATTTCGACATGGCTGATAAACTTTATTTTGAACCCGTATTCTGGGAGCATCTCTGGGATATCATTGAACATGAAAAACCTTATGGAGTGATCGTACAGCTGGGTGGTCAGACTGCCCTCAAGCTTGCAGAAAAACTCTTTAAAAAAGGCATACCTATCATAGGTACTTCTTATGACGATATGGATATCGCTGAAGACCGCGGCCGTTTCAGCGATATGCTCAAAGAAATGGATATTCCTTATCCGTCATATGGAACGGCAACGACAGTAGACGAAGCGGTAGAAGTAGCTAAAATAGTTGGATTCCCTGTATTGGTGAGGCCCAGTTATGTACTTGGCGGCCAGCGGATGCGAATCGTAATTAATGATCAGGAGCTGGAAAGCGCTGTTATTAGTTTGCTCAAACATCTTCCTGATAATAAGATCCTGATAGATCATTTTCTGGATCGATGCCAGGAGGCAGAGGTTGATGGAATCTGTGACGGCGATCAATTCCATGTCATGGGACTAATGGAACATATTGAGCCGGCAGGTATTCACAGCGGTGATTCGAATGCGGTACTACCCCAGTTTAATCTCACACCTTTGGTAGTGGAAACCATGGAGGAGTATGCAAGAAAAATTGCTTTCCGGCTAAATATAAAGGGGTTGATCAATATACAATTTGCGATCAAGGATGGTAAAGTTTTCGTGATTGAAGCCAATCCACGAGCTTCCAGAACTACCCCTTTTATAGCGAAGGCTTATCAGATTCCCTATCTCAATGTGGCTACCAAAGTAATGTTGGGTCATAATAAGCTGAAAGATTTTAAATTCGTAAAAAATCTCAAAGGTTACGCCATTAAGGAACCTGTATTCAGTTTTGACAAATTTCCCGGGGTAAATAAGGAACTGGGACCAGAAATGAAATCAACCGGTGAAGCGATCCGATTTATAAAAGATCTGAAAGATCCGTACTTCAGGCAGTTGTACAAGGATCGGAGCATGTATCTCTCGAAATAAATTCAGCATCTTACTTTAGTATAAGAGTATAGGAGTATAAGAGTGCTACTTTTAAATTATCACTCCTATACTCTTATACTCCTATACTCTTATACTTTCCTCAGGCTTCAACCAATCCGTTCCGGATAGCATACATGACAAGCCCGACCCGCGATTTCACTTTAAGTTTCTCAAAAAGTGAATTACGGTATTCATCTACTGTTCTGGGACTGACAAACATTTTTGCAGCAATATCTTTATAGGTGATTTCTGAACAAATGTGACGTAGAAAGTCTTTTTCCCTTTGCGTCAGAGAGGCCGGCTCTTCTGCTTTGTCTACATCTTTATGCAATCCGCTGATGATCTTACCGGAAATTTCCTCTGATAAATAGAAATTTTTCTTCACCACGGAATCCAGCGCCTTTTTCAATTCTTCCGGGTCGATATTTTTCATGATATAACCCCTGGCTCCCTGCCGGAGCATCCGTATAATGGTGCGTTCATCGCTAAACATCGAAAGTGCAAGTACTTTGATTTTTGGATAGTTTTTATTCAGCCAGGAAGCCGTCTCAAACCCGTCCATCTCGGGCATATTGACATCCAGGAGAACCAGATCAGGAACCATATGTTCATTGATCTTCTTTTTAATTTCTTTCCCGTTATCGGCCTCAAACAAAACGGTATAATCTTCAAATGAACTGACGAGTTTTGCGAGCGCTTTCCTTAAGAGCGTGTGGTCATCTGCAATTGCAACCTGAATTTGTTTATTTAAAGATGACATATACTGAATTAAAGAATTAATTTAATGGAACATGCACAGTAATCAATGTTCCTTTCCCGGGTTCACTCTGTATCGACAACTCTGCACCAATCAGTTTTGCCCTGTTGCGCATACTTTTTAATCCCAGGCCGCTCGACCCACTGGAGGACTCTTTCTTTTGTTTAACGTCAAAACCCACACCATCATCTTCAATGGCCAGCACAAAGTTATCATTGTTGGAATAGATAACCGATACCCTGACATGTGTGGCCTGGGAATGCTTAATAATATTATTCATCATCTCCTGATACATGCGGAAAATAAATATTGATTTTTGATCCGGAAAATGAAACTCATCTCCTTCTTTTTCAAAATGTATTTTCAGAATGCCGGCCCTTCGAATCGAAGTTAGGTCGAAATTGATGGCTTCTGACAGGCCAATATCCGCAATGCGATCGGTATGAAGACTTTTTGTTAAATCGGCCATATCCCGGATCACTTTCTGCAGCATGTCTTTTGAATTCTGAACACCTTCATATGCTTCATGATCCTGACCGATAGGTGCCATTGACATCCACAATTTGATAACTGAGAGACTCTGCCCGATATTATCGTGCAATTCCTGGGCAATCGTTTTCATGGTTTCTTCCTGAATCTCCAGTTGGGAACGAAGAACTTCCTGTTCATACTCTTCCTTCAGTCGCGCCATCTCCCGTTCCTGTTTTTGCCGTCTGCGCTGGTAAAAAAACATCATCCCCAGGATAAAACCCACCAGCAACAGTGCCAGCAGGGTACCCATAAAGATTACAAAGTAGATTTGCTGGTTCGTATCCTGCATATGAAGCCAATAGAATATAGTATATACGTCAATATACTGATGATGTTGAAAATGGCTGAGATATTATCGAATATAATCTTTGACGTTTTTAGATTCGCTTTGCTTAGGCTATCCATAAAACTGATCAATGCATATATGGGAAATATGAGGACCGCATTAAAGAGAATGCCGGATACGAGCCAAAAACTGGGTAGCCTTGTAAGGGATTGTGCTTCTGTTTTTTGAAATAACTCAAAAAAATAGTAAGTGCATAAAACGACTGTAATGATCGTTCCAATGGTAAAATTGATGGGATTAAAAAGGTCATTGTGTTGAAAGAAAAACAGGTTGATAAATGCAAAAATCACGAATGTGGTAGTTATGTATAAAATGAGCCTTTTTACCTTCCCGTTGACAATTACCCGTCCTATCACAAAAAAATAAAAAGAAAATTCCAATGGACCCCAGGTATTCAATAAAATATTATTGTGAATGCCACGCTCCTGGGTGTATTCCGCTGCCAGATCCAGAATCAGTAATAAGAAAAAGTATACCGGGAATAATCTGAGATAAAGAGGTACAGGCTTTTTGGCATATACAGATAAGCTGACTAAAAAAACGGACAGCTGGATCAGATCGCCTAGAGAAAATTTCATATTTCCAAATATCGGCAAAGTTCCAATGCATAAAAAAACCTCCCGAAGGAGGTTTAACTGAGCTGTACCAGTTTTAAATTATTTCCATGCCTTTTGATCCCCTGTCAACGATTGTTATACCAAAATCACCCATTCCACCATCAGGTGGCGGACACATTGGAGGACATCCCTTAGGAATAACGCCGCTTAATATTTCGACGCGCCCATTATTTTTCCTGTAAATATTTTTATCTGTTGTGCATCCGTCATCCGTAGTCCTGGATTTGGTTGCAACCATTACAAGCGTTTGCCTGCCTGCATACTCGGGTTTTGCAGCATAATCTTCCGGAAATGCGCCATAAAAAAATCTGACGCCGTCTCCTCCATTTGATTTAGCCAGGGCCAGAAAGTTTTCCAACTCTTCGACACTATACCAGGCGCTGAGTGAATCGGCCTTTCCAATTCTCTCGGAATTCTGCACCCACCTTTTTTGCTTATATTCTCTGATGAAATTTTCGACATTATCGGTCTGGCTACTTTTTCTCGCTCTTACGTAATTTTTTACTTGCGTGGTCATTAGTCTTAAATTTTAGGAAATGATACAATGGTGATCTACCTAAAACTAAAACCTTACTACTCTGATAATATTTACAAGGAAGTGGAATTCAAAGAATTACAAATTAACATTATTTGTAAGATAAAGATAATCAAGGAGTACCGTTATTTTTCTGCTGAAGAAACCGTGTTTATTAAAGTCAAATACCGTTAAAACACAGTACAAAAACCCCGTCAAAAAAAGTGTAATGACTAGAAGATTTGGCAAATATAATATTTGCTTCAGGGAATCGTAAGTGCGGAAGATGGATTTAGAAAAAATCGCGAATCGTAGTTCCTCGAAAACAGTGCCCTTTCTGAGGCTATTCCTTCCGTTGATATCGGGTCTGCTTTTGGAATACTTTCTTTCTTTCAAGGTAGTTTGTCTGTTGCCGCCGTTTTTAATTTCCTTCATCGTTCTGATTTTTTGTGATTGCATTCCTCTCCAAATGAAATTTCGGACGCAATGGGTTTATGGAATAGCCATCCAGGTATTATTTATTTCTCTAGGGAGTATAATCATGCATCTGCACCAGGACAAACCTGTTACAGAATCAGGATACAATGCTGATGGCAGCAATAATTACTTGCTGATCCATGTTATGAATGATCCTGTTCAAAGGAGGGCATCCCTTAAATGTCTTGCGAGGATAGAAGGCCTTGTTAAAAACAAAACCTGTTTTTACCAAAATGAAAAAGTTCTGATTTATTTTAATAATGACCGGCTTTCTCGTGGAGTAGCAGGTGGTTCATGGATCATTACCGACAAAATCTTGCAACCTATAGAAAATTTCAAATCTCTCGATTTTGATTACATAAAATTCTGCCGACTGAGACATATCTACTGCCAGCTTTATCTAAAAGAAAATGAATACACAATTGTGCCGTATGCAGAAACAAAATCAGCATTAACAATTCTTGGTTCTTTCAGAAAAAAAATATTGGTAATTATTAAAAGATATGTACCATCTAAATCAGAAAATAGTTTGCTTGAAGCCCTGATGGTTGGTTTTACTGACGATCTGGATCCGGTTTTGATGAAATTCTATGCCGATACCGGGGTTATACATATCATCGCGATTTCCGGATTGCATCTCGTATTGATTTGCCAGTTTCTTCAGATTGTTCTTTTACAGAAAGGAGAAAATAAATCCGGTCGTTGGATAAAGCTGTTTGTGATGCTTGCCTGCTTGTGGGGCTATAGCCTGCTTTCCGGAGCATCTCCGTCAGTGATTCGGGCGGCAGGTATGTTCAGTCTCACACTTTTTGCAAAAACCATATTCAGAGAAACAACTTTGTATAATATATTGGCGGCTTCTGCATTCCTTTTACTTTGTTTTGATCCTTTCTGGATTTTTGATACCGGCTTCCAACTGAGTTATGCGGCGGTGATGAGTCTGGGATTATTTTCAAAACCGATTCGGGATCTTTTGCTACTGAAAAACAAAATTCTGAGCGCTCTGTGGAATGCAACTTCAGTAAGCATTGCAGCACAGATACTCACTACACCTGTTAGTATTTATTATTTTCATAGGTTTCCCACATACTTCCTGTTTGCCAACCTGCTGGCTGTTCCTTTGTCGAGTTTAATTCTGGCAGGGGGGATTTTTCTATGTGTCTGCAATCCAATCCACCCATTGGCGCAGTTGTGTGGATGGATCCTGGGAATTCTGATCAGAGTATTAAATCGTTTCATTGAGCACCTTTCCGGTTTGCCTGGCGCCGTGGTCGCAAATCTGCGAATATCTCTTCCGGGAATCATCCTATTATACATTATTATTTGTTGTTCCTACCATTTCGTAAAACGCAGGGAAAAATCATGGCTATATGCCGGGCTGGGAATACTGGCTGTTTTTCTTGTCATACGTATAATTAAATAGCCTGACTTTGTCATGAAACCTGATTGCAGTAAATTTGCGGCTCCTTCATCAGTCCACCCGGTTTTAAAGTTTGTTTATGACTAAAAAAATTCAATCCGCATTGATTTCAGTTTTTTATAAAGATGGCCTGGAACCTATTGTGTCCCAACTTCATAAGCTTGGTGTACGCCTGATTTCCACGGGAGGAACCAAAGCATTTATTGAAGGTCTCGATTTACCCTGCATCGGTGCTGAAGAACTGACTAACTTTCCTTCCATCCTGGGGGGTCGCGTTAAAACTCTTCATCCCTCCATCTTCGGGGGAATTCTCGGAAGAAGAGAAGAAGCGCAGGATTTGAAGGAAATGAAAGAATATAATATTCCCGAAATCGACCTGGTTATAGTGGACCTCTATCCATTCGAAGAAACGGTTGCAAATACGAAAGAAGAGAAATTGATAATAGAGAAAATAGATATTGGCGGTCCATCCATGATCCGCGCTGCAGCGAAAAACTTCTCACATGTAGCCGTAGTCGCAGATAAAAAAGATTATGCCCATTTCGAACAATTATTAGTCAGGCAGCAGGGAGAACTTACACGCGAACAGAGAAAGGAACTCGCAGCAAAAGCATTTGAAGTTGTAGCCGATTACGATTTAGCAATTAACGAATATTTCAATCCCGGCAAACCGGTCGGTATTTCCAAAAATGTCAAACATTTACGTTACGGCGAGAACCCACATCAGCAGGCTTATTTTGAGGGAGACTGGGAGAAAATATTCAAACAACTGAATGGAAAAGAAATTTCCTATAATAACCTGGTAGATATTGACGCGGCGATTCAGCTGATCGGCGAATTTGAAGAGAAGACTGTTTTTGCTATTATCAAACATACAAATGTTTGCGGCATTTCTTCGCGAAACAGCGTGCGGGAAGCCTGGGACCATGCGCTTGCGGGAGATCCCGAAAGTGCCTTCGGTGGTGTACTCATTTGTAATAATGAAATTGATATTTCCACTGCTCAGGCTATCAACGAATTATTTTTCGAGGTACTAATCGCACCATCTTTCTCTAGCGGAGCGCTTGATCTGCTCAAAACCAAAAAGAACCGCATCCTCCTTCAGCAGCTTAGCCGGCCCAAGGGAGGGCTTGTGAGAAAAACCCTGCTCAATGGTGTTCTGGTGCAAGTTACCGACGAAGGAAGTTTTGAAAAATGGGATGAGGTGGGTGGGAGAAATAGCACAGATAATGAAAGGCAGGATCTTGAATTTGGAAACCTGGTCTGCAAGCATCTGAAATCAAATGCCATTGCACTCATAAAAAATAAACAGTTGGTTGGCAAAGGCTGCGGCCAAACAAGCCGTATAGATTCACTGAAACAGGCAATCGAAAAAGCCAAACAGTTTAAATTCAGCTTGCAGGGAGCCGCATTGGCTTCGGACGCATTTTTCCCTTTTGATGATTGCGTTCATATTGCAGCAGCCGAAGGGGTTTCAAGTTTCATTCAGCCGGGCGGTTCCATACGGGATAAGGACAGTATTGAATTTTGTAAAAAAGAAAATCTGGTTATGGTCATTACGGGTATGAGACACTTCAGGCACTAGCTTCGCAATGTAAACAATGCGGAATTGTAGAAAATTAAAAATAGAGAAATGGAAAGTGGAGATCACATTGCCACACTTTAATTAAGTGTCCCAATAGATCTGATCTTTAAGGAAAACTTCATATACTTCTTTCCACCCCGTAAACATGGGATCATTACCAAAAAAATGATTGTGCCAGATGGTTACCATCAGACCATTTACCTGTTTGATCTTCCTGTAATATTCCATCAATTCTGAAAATGCGGCTTTCGGACTTAACTGCCTTTCATAAAAGGAAACCGTATCCATAAAACAAAAAGGGAAAAGCATCAGCCCGGTTTTCTTTTCTGCCTTCAAATCATACCAATAATACGACGAAGCGATGGATGCACGAAAACCATTGGATGAACCATATCCCAGGGAAAAATCTTTATCGATCCCTGCATCCACCAGCCTGCGATATGTTAGGGGCAGGGTCATCCGGATGTAATGCTGACGGCTGTATTTAACCGGGGATTCTATTATTCTCCCCAACTCATCTACCTCATCCATCAAAATGGCCTCTTCATCGCCACTTTGCCAGGATGGATGAATACCAACAGTATAGCCACTGGCATGGTAAGCAATCAGTGATCTCATTTGGGGCCTGGCGGGAGAAATATTTTTATCAACCCCAACTTGTTTCTTTGCTATCAGGAAAAAATAATAAGCACGTGTTCTGCAATACAAGTGCAGGGAATCAAGCCATTCATAGGAATCAAAGGGGTCCTTTTTTTTATTGAATAGTACGTCCCATCGATCCAGCAAATAATACCATTGACCTTTCAGCATCGATCTGCAAAAGCCTACCAGGTTGCGTTTCAGTCCCTTGTATTTGTAAGAATAGGCGATATCGATATCATAACTCGGTATAAATTTGAAATCCTTTAAGCGGAAAATAAGTTCGGGAAATTTTTGCCGCAAGGATTTCTTGAAATCTTCCAGCCAATAATTAATCAAAGGAAAATCAAGAAAGTTCTCCCTGAACGCCAGCGAGGCCTGGAAAGGAAAACGTCCGAATTTATCTGGCTGAAACAAAAGATATTCTTCGTACCTGCTTATGAGGAAAAAAGCAGCTGCAAAAATATCAAAAGGAAAATCACCGGCTGTCTGAAAAAATGCCGGTCTGCCGGAATAATCAAAACGATTGATTTCCTGATCGCGTATGCCTGTTTCAAAAAGTAATGGATGGGGCTGGATATAAAATTCCGTATTGGATAATCTTTCATTTGAATAATTCAATTTGGCTCCTGCATAGGAGAGATATGCAGATTGATCGCAAGTAGGGACTAATGGCTCATTGAATATTTCGCCGCTGATAAAATCCAGCATATAATCCAGACGGGGATTCTTATGATCGCTATAAAAAAGCATATTCAGGGTTTATGCTTTTCTATCCATCGCTGGTTAAAACTTTTGTCAGGAAAGTGAAGGTCCGCTCTCTGCCTGTTCCATCCACGAAAGACACGATTGATGAACCAGTTTTTTATTTTAGCGTTGCCCGTATTCATCCATTTCCGATGCAGGCTGGCCTGTTTCCAACCTTTCCATGCTAATTTTTCTATCCATCCGGCTGATCCCTGCTGAACCGCTTCACTCCGGTTTTCCAGTAAAATTTCATGAAGGTTAATTTTTACGGCACATACTTCTGTGCAGTTTCCACACAATGACGATGCATAACTCAAATGTTTCCAGTCATTGAGACCTTTCAGATGCGGAGTAATTACTGCGCCGATCGGCCCGCTATATGTCGTGCCGTAACTATGGCCTCCTATATTTTTGTAAACCGGACAAGCATTTAAACAGGCGCCGCAACGTATACAATACAGGCTTTCCCGGAGCTTGGTGTTAGCCAGCATATTAGTACGGCCATTGTCCAGCAGGATTACATACATTTCATCCGGTCCGTCGAATTCTCCGGCTTGTTTCGGTCCTGAAATAATGGAATTATAACTGGTTACACGCTGACCGGTTCCAAAAGTGGCCAGCAGTGGCCAGAACAATGCCAGATCCGAGAGAGAAGGGATTACTTTTTCTATACCCGTAATCACAATATGGGTTTTGGGGTAAGAAGCACAAAGCCTGCCATTACCCTCATTTTCCGTTAAAGCAATACTGCCCGTTTCGGCAATGATGAAATTCGCTCCGGTAATCCCAATGTCCGCCTCGGGATATTTTGCACGCATGTTCTGCCGGGCAATCAATGTAAGTTCAGTAGGTGAAAGTCCGGGTGCCGTCTTTAGTTTATCATGAAAAAGTTTTGCGATGTCTTCCTTGCTTTTATGCATGGCTGGTGTCACAATATGGTATGGTGGTTCATTGTCGAGTTGTTGTATGTATTCCCCCAGATCTGTTTCAAGGCTTTCGATACCGTTTTCTTCCAGGAATTTATTCAAATGAATTTCCTCGGTGACCATACTCTTGCTTTTCACAACAGCCTTGCATTGTTTCGACTTACATATTGCCAGAATTTCACTGAGGGCCCCCGCAGAATCCTCTGCCCAAATCAATTTTCCGCCGCGTTGGGTGAATGCCTGTTCAAAACGCTCCAGCTGCTGATCAAGCAATTCCAGGGATCTCCACTTAATATTTTTAGCTCTTTCCCTGGCGAGGTGAATGTTGTCGAACTGCTGTTTTCCCTGGGGAACAACCGCATTATATTTCCCAATATTGAAATTGATTTTACGGCGGTGGTCCAGATCTGTTGCCTTGTTGCCGCTCTTATCTAAAAAAGTTGAGGCCTGATCCCTTTTTGTCATAGAGTGAAGGTAATAAATTATCTGAGGCGGTTATTAATACCCCCGCTGACGCGACATCTGAAAATGATCTTCACATTATATCTTCTTTCATCATTATCCCCATCATCCCTTTTCTGATAAAATTTTTTGTAGGTAGCCTGATATTCGCCGGTGATGATATCTCCTCCGTAGGCCGGATCGCTCCGTAATTTCAATGATTGGGTAACCGGCTCAACGACAAGGCTCTTTTTATAAAGATCATCATCTTCCGAAAATTTATATACTTCTTCATTGCCCGTATTTGCATGCAGGATACTTATAAATTTTCCCTGGAATATTTTTATACCTACTCCCACGCCTACTTTAAATCCAAGACCACTGTTCAGCAACAAGGTATCATCAGATACAAAAGCAAGGCATCCCGCAGCAAAAAAACCCATCGCCGATTTCGCCGACCTGACAAGTTCTCCATTCAGGTATAAATAAAAATCTGCGATGTTATATTGCAGGGCAGCCTTGCTTTTAGCTTTCAATACTTTTTGGGAATTCAGGGTGTATGACAGGCTGGGTTGAACCTCATATTTTTTCCAACCTGCCCAATGACGGTGAACGGAATCAACGTAAACAGAATCCGCCCTGGCCTGCAATGTATACTTGACGAGGTCTATTGAATCCCTGATTACATCTAATGAATCTTTTACAGGATACAAGTCACGGACAATAAAATCCGGATCCAATACAATAAGTGTATCCTGCATAATCGTTGGCCGCGCAATGGAGTCGCGGATCGCATCCGTTCGGTCCTTTGCAACATATAAATTTCTGACAGCAAATGAAGATTCGAGTTCTATGACTGTATCCTGCATTTGAGCAGCCTGGGCCAGTGACGCCCTGTTGGAATCGTCGATGGCATCCAACCTGTCTTTTTTGGCGTAAATTTCCCGCACCGTAAAGGCCGGATCAATTTCTATAACTGTATCCTGCATTTGAGATGCGTGAACCAGTAAAGCCCTGATGGAATCTCTTATTGCCCTCAAAGAATCTTTTTTCGCATATACATCCCTGAGAATATATGACGGATCTAAACCAATCGTTGTGTCCTGCATGTCGGCAGCGTGCATCAAAGCAAGCCCTATGGCATTCAGGGAATCTCGCATCGCGATTCTCTTAGTAGTCAGCGGGTCCACAATTGCCTCCAATGAATCTTTATCTGCGTATATATTTTCCACGATAAAAGACTGATCTAAAACAATAACCGTATCATGCATTTTAGAACTCCAGATTAATGCTGCCTTGATGGAATCTCTGATGGCATCATACCGGTCTTTTCTAGCATAAACATTTCTGATCTTAAATGATACGTCTAAAACGATGGTTGTATCCAGCATTTGCGTCACCAATGCGGGCTGGATTTGCGCGGCAGAATCCTGAGAGAAGGATGACTGACTGGAAAGAAAAATAACCAGGAAGAAAACAACTACGTTTATAAATTTCATAGACGGCCTAGACTTTATCTTTTTTTATATGGAGCGCGGTTGCTTCGAGCATAGAATAAAAATCGGGGCCGTATTTTCTGATCAGGGCTTCTTTTAAAAATATATAAACAGGAACCTTTAACTGTTTACCCAGTTTACAGGCTGCTTTGCAAAGATCTTCGCGGGGTTCATAATTTACATATTCCTGATCCCGTCTTTTGCTGCGGGTTATTTTTACCGGAAATAAATGACAGCTGATAGGCTTTTTCCAGGAAATTTTTTTATCCAGGTAAGCCTGTTCGATACCGCATTTAATAATTCCCGACTGATCCCTGAAACCGTACGCGCACATCTTGCCAGAGATCGTAGGCGTTACCCATCCAAACTCCTGGTCATATTTGTAAAGTCCCTCTTTCTCAAGCACTTTTAATCCCTCTTCGGTTAGATAAGGTTTTATCTCTTCTATAAAATCACGCAGATTTTCGAGTTCTTCGTTTGCCAGCGGAGCTCCTGAATCGCCGTCTTCACAGCAACCACCTTTGCATTTATTCAGGTCACAGACAAACTGCTCTGATACCACTTCATCACTTACCAATATATTATTTATTGCTATCAAATGTTCGGTTTGAATATCAGGCTAAGTTAGTATATCAGAAAGGATTCCATATCAGTTTTTCCACCTGAGCGTATTGATGAGGCGGTACATGTCCTCCTGAAGAAAGGTATTAACAATACTTAGGGAATCTGAATTCGGGGCAGTATCGAAATAAAGCGCGCCACGAAGAAAGTGTTTTGTTGAATCACTTACAAAGAATTGCTTTGCGGTAGCAGCATTTCCGCCCACATTAAAAAAGATACCGTGAACGCCGAGGGGTGTACTGATTAAGGAATCCTCTATTGAACTTGCTTTGTAAGTATGTTTATATGTCATTTTATACGCATCCTCGCGGAGTTTGTCATAGTTACCGTTTACCTGTTTATAACTAATATAAATCCTTGCATGGAAACGGGGGAAATCAATATTGATCCAAAATGGATTTTCAGGTTTGTCTCCAAAAAAAGCGGTGTCCCGGATAATATTCCCATAAACCGGGTATTCAAATGAATAAGGAAATTCTGGACGGTTAAAGGCCTGGTAAACGTGCTGCGGGAAGTCAATCCGGTAATAACCCCGTGGTTTGGGGGTATAGTCACTATTACAGGCCAATAAAGTTGAAAGAAAAAAGTAAAAAGTTAAAAGATTCCGGATACTGCGGTTCAAGACGGGCGTTTTTATTGTTTGATTCGAACTTTTACTTTTTTAATCCGGCTGCTGTCTGCTTCCAAAATACTAAATTCAAAATCACCACAAACAATAATATCATTTATTTTCGGGATTTCTCCGGCAAGTTCCAGGATCAGTCCGGCAAGTGAATCTGAATCTCCTTTTACATTGTCAAAAGTTTCTACCGGAAGATTCAATGCTTTACATACGTCATTGATCATAGTTCGACCTTCAAAAATAAATGATCCGTCTTCCTGCCTGGCGGCAGCACCCTCATCTTCATCAAATTCATCTTTGATATCCCCGATCACTTCTTCCAATATATCTTCCAACGTAACGATGCCGCTGGTGCCACCGAATTCATCTACCACAATAGCAAAATGTATACGATCTGACTGGAATTCCTGCAAAAGGTCTTTGATCATTTTATGTTCATGCACAAAATGAGGAGTTCGAAACAGGTTGTGCCAGTCAAATTCATCTGATTCATTCAGGTAGGGAATCAGGTCCTTGGTATGGATCATGCCACTTATCTCATCCAGGCTTTTCTTGAAGACGGGCAGTCGCGAATAATGGAGTTCTTCAATTTTTTGTTTCAGTTGTCTGAAATTCAAATCATCTTCTATTCCACTTACATCCAGCCGGGTTTTCATGATCTGCTTGACAGTGATATTTCCGAATTTGATAATTCCTTTCAGGATATTTTTTTCTTCTTCCGTTGTGTCGTTATCAATAGCATGATCGAGTTCCTCGAGACTGTTTGCTGCGGAACGCTGGCTGCCAAAAAGTCTTTCAAGTTTTTCAGATTGATTAGCGAGCAGGATCCCGAGCCGCCTGAAAAGCAGGTGGATTATTTCAGTAACACCGGATGTATAAAATGCAAACTGCAGTGTGTTCTGACTGGCCCATACTTTCGGCATTACCTCACCAAAAAGAATTAATACAAAACTAACGATCACCACTTTCATTAGGAATTCGAAAAACCAGTAATCCTGCTTAAATGAAATCACCTGGTCTATCAGAAAATTAGAAAGGATGATGATGGCTATATTGAGCAGTATATTGGCGATCAGCAAGGAAGCCAACAGGGCTTTGGGTTCTTCAAGCAGGTTTACGATTCTTCTCCAGGAACTATCCTGTTTGGTTTTAAGAATATTGATTTCCTTATCGCTTAAGGAGAAAAAAGCAATCCGCGATCCGGAAACAATAAATGACATCACCAGAAAGAAAAGAATGAGAATAACCAGGACGGTTGTAGCCTGCGCGTTAATGAACAATAATATACCCGAATGCCCGAAGGCAGTAGACATGTTAGAAGGGTGATCCAAAATAGTCGGTTTCGTTAAAAATCCTTGGTTCCCGCGTTAATTAGATAACTTTTTTATTGGCAGGATTGTAAATTTAATAAAACTTGTCTATTTACCTTTTAAAAAGGTAAATCTGGGGAGGAGGGTTCGTTAATGGTCGCAGTATCTGCGCCATTTAGGCCTTCTATTCCTTCCTGTGGGGATTGAATGCCATGGGTCCCATCTATTTTTTTATCCAGCATGATGAGATTGTCTCCCACCACTTCTGTTGCGAATTTTTTGTTGCCCTCTTTATCTTCCCAACTTCTGGTGCGCAATCTGCCCTCAATATAAACCAGACTCCCTTTATGGAGATATTTCTGTGCAAGTTCCGCCAGGCCCCGCCATAAAACAACCGTATGCCATTCAGTTTGTGAAATCAGTTTTCCTGTTCGGTCTTTAAAAGTTTCTGTGGTTGCCAGAGAAAACTTCGCAACTCCGATATTCCCTTCCAGATATTGGACGTCGGGATCCTTGCCCAGGTTTCCAATAAGTATTACTCTGTTAACACCCCTCATATTTATTTCTGATTAAATTTTTTACTCCAGAATCCGGGTAGCCTCAAATTGTCAGGTAAATGACCGGTTTACTCCATCAAAACCTTTACCATCATCAGATCGCAGGTAAAAGTTTTAGATAGTCAGTTATAAGTTTTGGAAATGGGTAATCTTTTAGTTTTTCCCTTGAAACTGACTGATAGCCGGTTAATTTATCAAGTGGTTTGTCCAAGTGTATAAACCGACTTGTAATTGACTGATGAGTAAGTGTTTGACTAAAGGCAGGTGAAATATAACGAATGTTAAAGCCGTGTTTACCAAAATGGCTCTTAAAAAAAGAAGTTTGCCTGAGCTTCTCCTGAGGCATTATTTTCCCAGTTTCCCACAATACAAATTCGTAAAGATGTTGCCAGATATCCTTTTTAATTCTCTTGCGTATCCATATTTTCTCTTTCCCTGAGGCCACTATAAAATAATATAACCATCTCTTTTTCCGGGCAGGAGGCGCCGTTTTCACAGGAAGCTGGTTTATCCAACCCTTTTTAAAAGCCTGGCAGTTTTTCGATTGTATACAGAGCTGGCAAAGTGGATTCTTCGGTTTACAGATCGTCGCACCAAAATCCATAATGGCCTGATTGTAAATACCCGGATTTTTTTTATCCAGTAAATCTTCTGCAATGGTCTTATAAAGTTTTTTGCCTGCCGCGGATCCTATAGGCGAACTGATACCAAAATACCTGGCCAATACCCTTTCAACATTTCCATCTACTACGGCATGGGGCAATCCAAATGCAAAAGAAGCGATGGCAGCAGCTGTATAAGGACCAACACCAGGCAGGGTAAGTATTTCGGCATATGACGAAGGAAAATGGCCACTGTATTCGCTAACAATTTTTTTTGCAGTCATTATCAGGTTCCTGCACCTGCTGTAATAACCCAATCCTTCCCAGTATTTGAATATTTTTTTTTCAGGAGCTTTTGCCAAATCAAAGATGGTAGGAAAACCGGTTATGAATTTTTCATAATACGCTTTACCCTGTTCTACCCTTGTTTGCTGCAAAATAATTTCGCTTAACCAGATCCGGTATGGATTTGGCTCAGCTTTCCAGGGCATGGTCCGTCGGTTTAAGTTCCGGTTCCAGCTTAGTAGTTTTTTAGTAAAATCAATCTGCATTATTGCTCAAAATAAAGCATGCTTGGTAATTATTTATAGCATTGATTATCAATATCTTATAATATGCTGAAATGCAGCGGGTTAAGTATTCATATAAAATTTGGTCCCCTCAATTTTTTACAAATAGTTGTGGATTAATTTTTTTGTTATATATTTAAAATCAGAAACTTATAAAACAATTCCGTCATGAGAAAGGCAGACCTCGTTAATCAAATTTCGGATAAAACAGGTATACCTAAGGTAGACGTACTGGTTACGTTAGAAACCATGTTTAAAGAAGTAAAAGATACCCTTGCTAAAGGGGAAAATATTTACATCCGTGGATTCGGCAGTTTTATTACGAAGAAAAGAGCCGCCAAAATCGGGCGCAATATTAAAAAGAATATCGCAGTTCATATACCTGAACATTTTATTCCTTCCTTCAAACCTGCTAAAGAATTTGTGGCAGAAGTTAAAAAATTGCAGGCTGTTCAGGATAATCAGCCAAACCCTGACGAAGAGATGTAATTTTGCCGGATAAAAGACCGATGTGAAGAAACAGCAAGTTATCGTAGCCGGATCCGGAGTAATTATTCTTGTCATATTCTATTTTTTTGGAAATACTGTTCCCCAATTAAAAAAATCTGTAGCAACGGTTCCTGCCGAAACTGCTATCCAATCGCTTGATATCAAGACGATTCTCGATGCCAGCCGGGCTAAACTCAGTCCCGAACATCAGTCTTACGTAAGCAGGCTTGAAAATTCAGTTGTGCGAGGAAATATTCAGGACCAGCAAATTGAAGCGGACCGTCAACTCGCTGGTTTCTGGAAGGATTCTGTAGAAAATGGCTTTCTCCCCTACGCTTATTACAATGGAGAAGCAGCAAAATTGGAAAATTCTGAAAAAAGTCTCACTTTTGCAGCCCAATTATTTTTGAACAACCTGCGGGGACAGGAAAATCCGGCGATAAAAAACTGGATGGCTGTTGAAAGCCGGGATCTTTTTGAAAGGGCTGAGAAATTGAACCCTGGCAATGATTCTACAAAAATCGGACTGGGAGCTACTTATATTTTTGGAAGCACAGCCGCAGAGCCGCAGGAAGTGATGAAGGGAATACAGGAAATCCTGGAAGTTACCCGCAGAGACTCACTCAACATGTATGCACAGTTGATGTTGGGTTTGGGGGGAATCGAATCTGGCCAATACGATAAAGCGATTCTGAGGCTGCTGAAAGTAGTTCATTATGATCCGGGAAATCTGGAAGCCGTGCTGAGTTTGGGCGATGCGTATGAAAGAACAGGCGACAATGCATCTGCAAAAACATGGTATACAGCTGCGAAAAAAATGACCAGTAATCATGAGCTGATCGAAGCGATCAACGAACGGTTGGGGTCTTTAAAATAAATGCTCATTGGAGCAAAGACAGAATTTATTAGTAAACTAAAAAGGAATTATCGATGCCTTGTGGTAAAAAAAGGAAGCGACATAAAATTGCAACCCATAAAAGAAAGAAAAGATTGCGTAAGAATCGTCACAAGAAAAAGAACAAATAAACGCACTCCGGCCGGAACCCTTTCCGGCCCTGTTCAGCTGAAATCATTTATATGCTAACGCTTACTATGCCGCTTGCAACCGTATGGCTGTTAACTAAATCTCCTTCAGCATTTCGACTCCTTTTTGTGTGTACCGAATAGACAGTAAATGTTACTCTACATTGAATAAGGAACTGATCATTAATGCAGCCCCCCAGGGAGTTGAAATAGCCCTGCTGGAAGATAAAAAGCTGGTGGAATTACACCATGAAAAAACTGATGCCAGTTTTGCAGTGGGAGATTTATACCTGGGTAAGGTAAAAAAATTGATTCCCGGTTTGAATGCTGCATTCGTAGACGTCGGATTTGAAAAAGACGCATTCCTCCATTATACAGATCTGAGCCCCTATGCACGTTCCCTTTTGAAATTTACCCAACAGAGCATTCAATCATCCAAGGACAACGAATTCGATTTCGGCAGTTTCACTGTTGAACCTGAAATTGTAAAAACCGGGAAGATCAATGAAGTATTGAGCGGCAAGCCGAATATCCTGGTTCAGATTTTGAAAGAGCCCATCGCTGCCAAAGGTCCGAGACTGAGTTGTGAAATTTCACTGCCCGGCCGCTTCGTTGTGATCACACCTTTTAATGATATCGTGGCCGTTTCCCGTAAGATTCATTCTTCCGACGAAAGAAAAAGACTTCAGAAAATTGTAGAGGCAATCAAGCCAAAAAATTTCGGTGTGATCGTGCG
>Ga0080027_10000018_pt1 | contig 53960 bp, 34 predicted proteins | sample OrgsoiDNA2013046_FD_70962 | JGI IMG/M metagenome (GOLD analysis project Ga0080027, IMG submission 70962) | Permafrost soil microbial communities from the Arctic, to analyse light accelerated degradation of dissolved organic matter (DOM) -... | ecosystem: Environmental > Terrestrial > Soil >... | reverse complement strand
AAGACACGCGTGTTGCCTCGACGGTAGCCGAATTCGCTTCCAGCGGCGGTCAGGACCGTTACCGCACCCTAACCGGCTTGCCGCTGGCAACCTACTTCAGCGGCCTGAAAATCCGTTGGATTCTGGAAGAGGTCGCGGGCGCGCGCACGCAGGCGGAAGCCGGAGACCTGCTCTTTGGCAACATTGACACATTTCTGATTTGGAATCTTACCGGCGGTCCTCAGGGCGGCATGCACCTCACGGATGTAACCAATGCCAGTCGCACGCAGCTGATGAATCTAAATACCCTGCAATGGGATCCCTCGATCCTGAAAGACTTCGGCATCCCAGTTCAAATGCTGCCGAAGATTGTCTCAAGCAGCGAAGTCTATGGTGCTGCAACGTTACCGGCGATTGCGGGGGTTGCCATCGCCGGCGATCTTGGCGATCAACAAGCCGCCCTCGTGGGTCAAGCTTGTTTCAAGCCCGGCGAAGCTAAGAACACTTATGGCACCGGATGTTTCATGTTGATGAACACCGCGGAGAAACCAGTGTTCTCAAAGTTCGGGCTGCTTACCACTGTGGCCTACAAGCTCGGAACAAAGCCGGCGTGTTATGCGCTCGAGGGCAGCATCGCCATCACGGGCGCGTTGGTGCAATGGCTGCGTGATAATCTCGGCCTCATCGAAACAAGCTCCGAAGTTGAAACTCTCGCTCGAACCGTCACCGACAACGGCGGCGTCTATTTCGTTCCCGCCTTCTCCGGTTTGTATGCACCTTACTGGAAGGATGACGCGCGAGGTGTGATGGCTGGCTTGACTCGTTATGTAAATAAAGGACACATCGCGCGGGTCGTCCTCGAAGCCACGGCGTTTCAAGTACGAGAGGTCGTGGATGCCATGGCGAAGGACTCTGGCATCACATTGGATGTCTTGCGCGCCGACGGTGGCATGGTAATGAACGACCTGCTCATGCAATTCCAGTCGGACATTCTGGCGAAACCTGTGGTGCGCCCCATGGTGAAGGAAACCACCGCTCTTGGGGCCGCTTATGCTGCTGGACTGGCGGTTGGGTTTTTTAAGGATACGGCCGAGCTCTCCGCAAACTGGTCTGTGGACAAGGAGTGGGAACCGAACATGGATGAAGCTACCCGCGAGAAGCTGTATCACTTTTGGAAGAAAGCCGTAACGCGGACGTTTGATTGGGTGGAATCACGGTAATTGTTGAACAAATTGCAAAACTACTCACTTAGGAGGTCCACCCACGATGCATGGACCCTTGTTGGGCGAGTTCATGGGCACGCTGATATTGATTCTGTTGGGCGATGGCGTCGTTGCCAATGTTCTTCTGAAAAAATCGAAGGGAGAGAACTCAGGCTGGATCGTGATTGCGACCGCCTGGGGACTGGCCGTCGTGGCAGGCATTTTTACCGCGATGGCTTTCGGCAGCCCGGGCGCCAACATCAATCCAGCCGTCACTCTGACTTCAGCGGTACTCACGGGGGATTGGTCGCACCTGCTCCCCTTCTGGAGCGCGCAATTCCTGGGGGCCTTCGCCGGTGCCGCTCTGGTTTGGCTAACCTACTTGGCGCACTGGAGGGAAACCCCAGACGCGGGCGCAAAACTTGGAATTTTCTGCACCGCGCCGGCGATTCGCAACCTTCCCGCCAATCTGCTAACCGAGATCATTGCGACCACTTGTCTGATCGTGGTGGGCTTCAGCTTCGGAAGCAAAGCCGTATCCGCAACCGGCCTTCCCGCAGGATATGGTCCTTGGCTGTGGGGAGTGCTCGTGTGGGCCATAGGCTTGAGTCTAGGCGGTCCAACGGGATACGCGATGAACCCAGCCCGTGATTTCGGGCCTCGTGTGGCACACGCGGTACTTCCGGTCAGTGGCAAGGGAAATTCAGATTGGGGCTATGCGCTGGTGCCGATCCTGGGCCCGCTAATTGCCGGAGGCATTGGCGCAGTCATCATTAAAGCCGCGAATATAGGGTGACGAGAGCCGTATTCGAAGCGGCTCCGTTCGAAGAACGAATCATGAATAGAACCGATATACTGCGGCGAATCGACGCACATTCGCACACATGGGACATGATCGTCGTTGGGGGCGGCGCCACTGGCGTCGGTGTTTCCATCGACGCAGCGTCACGCGGCTATGATGTTCTTCTCCTGGAGCAGAGCGATTTCGGCAAAGGCACCTCCAGCCGTAGCACAAAGCTCGCGCATGGAGGCGTGCGTTATCTGGAGCAAGGCAATATCGGGCTGGTGATGGAGGCTTTGAAAGAGCGCGGGCTTCTCCTGCAAAACGCTCCCCACCTCGTCCATGACATGGCCTTCATAGTACCGAATTACGACTGGTGGGAAGCGCCTTTCTACGGACTTGGCCTGAAGCTCTACCAAGTTCTCGCCGGGAAATACGGTTTCGGAACATCTCGCATATTATCCAAAGAAGAAACGTTGGAACACCTGCCAACCCTGAAGACCGAGGGCCTGCGGGGGGGTGCCGTTTACTTTGACGGTCAGTTTGACGATGCCCGCCTCCTGATCCACATGGCCGTCACCGCCCACGAGCAGGGCGCCACGCTCCTCAACTACGCAGAGGTCGCGGGGCTAATCAAAGACGACCAGGAGTTCGTGAACGGAATCACGGCGCGTGATGTTGAAACGGGCAAGGAATTCAGCGCGACAGCAAAAGTGGTCATCAATGCCACTGGAGCTTTCACCGATGCATTGCGTCAAAAAGCGGAGCCCACCGCAGAGCCAATGATCGTCCCGAGCCAGGGTATTCACCTGGTCTTCGACGCCAGTTTTCTATCGGGGAATAGCGCGATTCTCGTCCCGCACACCAGCGACGGCCGCGTGCTCTTCGCCATCCCCTGGCACGGCCACACTCTGGTCGGCACCACGGACACACCGGTTGCCGCCGCCACGCTCGAGCCGGTCGCCCTGGAGCAGGAAATCGAATTTGTTCTGGCGACCGCGGGGCAATACATGAAGAAACCCCCAACTCGGAAAGACGTGCTGAGCGTATTCGCCGGCATCCGTCCCCTTGTGCGCGCTCCCGGAGCGACAAACACGGCCGCTCTTGCCCGCGATCACGTCATCCACATCGACCGTTCTGGCATGGTCACAATCTGCGGCGGAAAATGGACAACCTACCGGCACATGGCCGAAGACTGCGTCGACCAGGCAGCTTTGCTGGCGCAGTTGCCGGAAAAACCTTGCGTCACCCACCACCTCAATATCCACGGATTCCATAGCGCAGCCGAACAATTCGGCGCTCTGCGAGTGTACGGCTCGGATGCGCATGACATTCGCAAGCTTATGGATTCGGACCCCCGTCTCGCAGAAGTTCTGCACCCGGCGCTGCCCTATGTAAAGGCCGAAGTCGTCTGGGCCGTGAGAAGCGAAATGGCGCGCACAGTGGAAGACGTTCTCGCTCGACGCACCCGCGCTTTGTTCTTGAATGCTCGGGCCGCTCTGGAAATGGCGCCGATTGTCGCCGAGTTAATGGCCTCCGAATTGGGCTGGGAGGACAGTTTCAAATCAAAACAATTGGCCGCATTTCGCGAAGTCGCATCCAACTACCGAATTACTTCCTGAAGCGGAGCGAGACTGACTATTTAGCCTTGGGCTTATATGAATCAATAATGCCTCCACCCTCCCGAATGGTAAGAATCTGATTTGCCTTCACTTGCGGGAAGCGTTCGAGCTTCAGTGTAGTCGGCCACTTCACTTCAATGAGATCCACGGTTTCAGATTTTCCCAGTCCGAAGTGCAATCGCAGGTCACACTGCGACATGACACTCGAGCCGCTATGCACTTCGTCCATCTGGACATGCTTGCCAGTAATCACACGCACGCGAGCTCCGATTGCCGTGCGGTTGCACTTTGTGCCGATGAGCTTGATCTTGATCCAGTTCTGCTGATTGCCGCCATCGTTCCGTAGAAGCGACGGAGGGTCGTTCAGGTTTAGAACCAACACATCCATGTCGCCATCGTTGTCATAGTCGCCGAACGCGGCACCGCGGCTTGAAAAATGCTCCGTAATACCTGTCCCCATCGTCGACGATACATCTTTGAATCGCCCATCTCCGAGATTCTTGTAGACCAAGCGCGGATTCTTGTAGGTCTGACCGATTCCGTGCCCCTCAATCTCCGGGTAGACATGCCCGTTGATCTGCACGATGTCCTGCCAGCCATCGTTATCGACGTCAATGAACCCACAGCCCCACGCAACATACTGATTGTTAATGCCGATACCCGACGAGAACGTAACATCACTAAAGGTTCCGTCGCCGTTGTTGTGATAGAGGTTGCAGGTGTCGTCCGCGAAGTTCGTCTTGAAGATGTCGAACCACCCGTCGCAGTCGTAGTCCGCTACTCCCACACCCATACCCGCCTGTTCGTGGCCGTTCTCGCTATAGGCGCAACCCGCAACTACTGCAATATCGGTGAAGGTGCCGTCGTGATTGTTGTGAAATAAAATGCTAGGCTGCGAGTCCACTGCAACATAGATATCCGGCCAGCCGTCGTTGTCAAAATCGTAAGACACTGCCGTGATGGAAAATCGCGGGCCGGGCTTGAGAATGCCGGCTTTTTCTGTAACGTCCGTGAAGGTCCCGTCTCCGTTGTTGTGATACAGGACGTTCGTATCCCCCGGCAGGCCCCGTGGTCCGCACATCACTGGAATGCCCTTCCACTGGCATTGTTCAGGGGTAGTCGCGGAGGGAGTCTTCGCTGGATCAAGCTTAATGTAATTGCACACGAAGAGGTCCAGACGACCGTCCCGGTCGTAATCGAGAAACGTGCAACCCGATCCCCATCGCACCTTCTCGTCGAAGACTCCCGCTTTTCGGGCAACATCCGTAAATGTCCCGTCCCCGTTGTTGTGGAACAGAACGTTGTGTCCCCAGAAACAACAGAAGAGATCATCCCACCCGTCGTTGTCGTAATCGCCCACGCAAACGCCCGTCTGCCATCCCGTACGTCCCAGCCCAGATTTCTCCGTGACATCCGTAAACGTGCCATCCCGATTGTTCTTGTAAAGGTGCGAGATCGGCGTTTGTCCGGCGGGCCAGTCCGTATCGAAGCGTGTTCCATTCGTTAAATACACATCCAGCCATCCATCGTTATCGAAGTCGAAGAAAGCCAGCCCACTGCCCTTGGCTTCGATAATGTACTTCTTGTGGTCAACCCCACCCCAAACATTCGGAGCGATCAGACCGGCTTCGTGCGCGACATCCACGAAAGTGACCGGAGCCGCTGCCGGATTTCCCGCCGCCGTCGTGAGCAGTGGAGTCCCTGCCCATCTCCAGAGCGGAGTAGCGAGCGCATCCATCAGGGCGCTGCCCAGAACGACCAGGGATGTACCGAGAAAATTACGCCGCGGAAGATTCATTGCTTGGGAACCGCCGCCGGAGTGTCCGGAATCGCGGGAAACCTACGCGGTACAATTCCCGTGCCTTCCTTGACCGTAATAATTTGGTCAATCGGCACATTCGCCAGACGGTCAACCTGCCCGCTGGGCCAGGTAATCTCCAAGGACTCGATCTTGGTGCGCTTGCCGAGGCCAAAGAGAATGCGCGGATCGCTGGCCGACATGTAGCCCATGCCACCTTTGGATTGTTCTACGTGCACGAATCCTTCCGAGGTGAGTTTCAGCGAAGAGCCGATCCCATCTCGATTGGACTTCGTACCGATCAGAGATACTTCCAGCCAGTGATTCGTATTCCCGCCGTCGTTGCGAAGAAGTTCCGGATAATCGCCGCGGTTATTAATCGCAATATCGATATCCCCATCGTTGTCGTAGTCGGCGGTGGCTATGCCGCGGCCCGCGATGGGGCGAATGAAATCTGGCCCCAACGACTCCGACACCTTTTCAAACTGCCCTTTGCCGAGGTTCCTGAACATCAGCAAAGGTTCTTTGTACGTCACTTCGCTGTGGTAAAGGGAAACGTTATCCAGCATGGCGCCGTTGAGCTGCAAAATGTCGTTCCAACCGTCGTTGTCGTAGTCCAGGAACTTCATGGAAACGCCGCTCAGCAAGACCGCCTTGTTCCCGATTCCCGACCGGAATGTATCGTCATCGAACGTGCCATTCTGATTGTTGTGATAGAGCCGGTTCAGTTCGAAATCGAGGTGAGTGACGTACACGTCCTGCCAGCCATCGCCGTCCACGTCCGCCGCATCGATGCCCATTCCCGCTTCGTATCGTCCGTCCTCGCCCGCGGCCAAACCCGAAAGAAACGACACATCCTCAAAGGTCCCATTATGTTTGTTCAGGAAAAGGAAATTTGGCCATGAATCGTTGGCAATGGCGATGTCAGGCCATCCGTCATTGTTAAAGTCGGCAAGCACCACGCCCATGCCTTTGGATTCCGGCTTGCCAACTCCCGAGGCTTCGCTCACATCCGTGAACGTCCCGTCGTGATTGTTATGGTAAAGCTTCGTCTTCTGGCCCTTGTAATTGCCCGGATGGCAATAGGACCGGTAGCCTGGCCGCCGCTCGCCGCAGTAGGCGTTGTTCTTCGGCGTCCACTCGATGTAATTGGTGACCAGCAGGTCGAGCCAGCCGTCTTTATCGTAGTCAAACCATCCTGCGCTCGTGGACCAGCCACCCTCGTCGGCAACTCCCGCCTTGTCGGTAACGTCCGTGAATGTTCCATTTCCGTTATTGTGGTATAGGATCGCGCGCCCGTACCCCGTGACATATAGATCGGGATATCCATCGTTATCGAAGTCTCCAACGGCAACACCCTGTCCGTAATGTCCTTCAGCGCCTACACCAGCTTTCTCCGCCACATCCGTAAACGTCCCATCCCCGTTGTTGTGGTAAAGCGCCGAGCGCAGAGGGCGGGGCGGCTTGTAAAGATCCGTCGCCGCCGATTGCACGAAGTACAAATCCATCAACCCGTCCTGATCGTAATCAATCCAGCCAACTCCAGTTCCCATCGTTTCGAGATAGTATTTCTCGTCGGTCTGTGTGGAGTCTTGCAAAAAGGTAATTCCAGCCGCTTGCCGCACATCGGTAAAGCGCACAGCGATGGGAGCAGTGGAAGATTTTAAGGCCGCACCGGCAGGGGGTTGTTGTGAACGGACTGCGCCCGTGCATAACACCACGAGGAAACTAGTAGACGCTGCCAGACGTAGCCCAATGCCTCGCTTCCATCGATTTCCCATGCGTAGGGTGCCTGGAGGTGCGGCCTTCCGATCAGGAAAGAAGTCAAAACAACTGAAATCAGGAGAATCTCAACGTTGCACGGATTCTAGCATCCACTATATCAACGCTCAACAGCGAGAAGGCATCCTTCAAACTCAGAGAGTACGATCCGCGAGTGATAGCGCGAGTTGCAGGAGCTGTTGCCGCGCTTCCATCGGCATTGGCGCACTTGACGACGACGCTGTAGTGGGCCCCTTCGAGAGTGCCGCTTCAATCCTGTTCACGTCCAGACTGCCGCCCGTGGTGCTGCCTTTGAAACGATTCAGCACTTCTCGCGCTTTATCGATTTGCCCCGTCTGGAAGTAAAAGACACCCAGAGTTGAATAACTTCCAATCCATTCCGGCAGGAGTTCGACGGCCTTTTCGAAGTGTTCCTCGGCCTGCGGTGTCTTACCTTCCAGAGCGGCAACAAGCCCCAGCCCCCAAAGAAGTTTCCCCGATGCCGGCACCCGCGTCAGACCCTTTTGCAACGTCTCGCCGGCACCTTGCACGTCTCCCTGACGAAGCTGCACCAACGTTAAAGAAAGATACGTCTGATCCTTATCCGGATTGCGCAGAATTGCATCCCGAAAAATCTCCGCCGCCCGCGCCGTCTCACCGAGACGAGCTTCAATATCTCCGAGCAATGACAAAAACGTGTCGTCCTGTTGCCCTGCGGTCGATACTTTCTGGGCCGCGTCCAACGCTTCCGCGTACCATCCCTTCCGGAAGTAAGCATCCGCCAAGTCGTATTTCACGTCATCTGAATCCGGGCTCGCCTTCAGCGCTGCCTGAAAATGCTGGATGGCATCGTCCAACAGACGAAACCGGGCCAGTAAGACGCCGACTCCCGTCTGTGTACGGTAATCGTTCGCACTGATGTCGTCCAACTGAGCGACGGCTTTTCGAGCTTCGTCGACTTTTCCAAGTTTCAGATCCGCCTCCGCCAGCAAATACAAATCGCGCGGCTGGTCCGGATGCTTCTGAATTTGTGCTGTCAACTCGGTCAAATCCAACTGTGTCTGTTCCTTCACGTCGAGGGCGGAGCGATTGTCGAGGTAATCAAAAAGGTGTTGGTAGGGATAAGGACCAGCCGACGTATTCTTGGACAGCGTCTGAAAAACATTTAGATCTCTCTGCGCCGCCTCCATCTGGTGGAGGCTCCGCTCCACCATCGCCAGCTTGTAGTAGCCGGTCGACGGATCCCTGCTGACTTTCACGTACCGCCGCAGCAGTGCCGCTGCCTGTTCTAATTTCTTGCTGGCCGTACGGAGATTTGCCAACTCCAGCAGGGCCTCGGGAAAATCGGGATTGAGCACCAACACTTGCTGAAACATCGTCTCCGCTGCAGCATGATCGCCCTGTCGCTCCTCGATAAATCCCAGATTAAAGAGGCACGAGACATTGTGGCGATCCAGCTTCAACCCTTGCTCAAAATACTTCCTCGCTTCGGAGAAGCGCCCCAGATGCCGGTAGGAGAGGCCTAAGAAGGCATACGACCGCGCCGCCGGATCCAGTTCAATCAGCGCCTTGAACTCGTCTATCGCTTTCTCCGTCTTCCCCGCCATGAAGTAACCCTCGCCCAGCGCAGCGTGTAAGTCAGCCCGTTTCGGAGCAATCTTCAGTCCGCTTTCCAACAAAGGAATCGCGTCTTCAAAATAGTTCTGTGACATGCTGACACGAGCGAGAAGAAAGATGATGTCGGTATTCTGCGGCGCCAGTCTGTGGGCCCGCACCAGCAAATCCAGTGCGTCCACCACCCTCGTCTGGTCGTTATAGACTTGCGCCATCAAGTAGAGCGTCTCCGGCGACTCGGGCTTCAGCGCAAGAGCGCGGTTCAAGGCCATCTCCGCCTTCCCGTTCTCGCCCGCGCGAAGGTATGTCTGTCCAAGGTTATAAAGGATCTCAAAAGTTTCCGGCTTCAGTACATTCGCTTTTTCCAACTCAAGCTGAGCCGCGGGATATTGCTTCTCGGATGCGAGCAGGACGCCCAACGTAAAGTGCATTTGGACATCATTCTTAGCTTGGGCCGACAGCTGGTTCGCTAGTTTCAATCCCTCAACTTTGCGTCCTGCCTGCAGATTTGCGCGAATCAAGTTGAAACGCGCTGCCGCATTCGCCGTCCCGGCCTTTTGAAAATGCGCGACCGCTTCCGCTGGCAGCCCGCGCGCCATTAGCGTCAACCCCAGATTGAAGTTTGCGTCCGCATTCGCTGGGTCTAACCGCAATACAGCCCGAAATTCTTGCTCCGCTAGATCGAACTTTTCTTGCGCGACATAAAGATTCCCCAGGTTGTTATGAGTGTGCGCCGAATTGCCATTCAGCCGCAGTGCGTGCCGGAAGGCCTCCAGCGCATCAACATTGTCATTCTCGCCGGCGTAGATGATGCCCAGGAGGTTGTAGCCTTCGACGCTGGAGGGATGCTGCGCGAGTGCCTCTTGAAGCTTTTGCTTCGCTTCAGTAGTCGAACCCTGACGCAGGAGTTCTTCCACTTCAAGAAGAAACGGCGAAACCTGCGCGCTCTTCCCGGCAGTCGTCTTGCGGGTTGACTCCTGCTGCCCCACCGCAGCGGAGGCAACGGCCAGGCTCATGATAAGAAGTGCGGCTTTCATCACCATCCCTAAGTAGTGTGCCTCCGCACCGGCTGTTGCCATCCCCAGCTCAATTTATCATTTCGAGCGTTTGCTGAGCCGTTTTGTTGCCGGGCTGCAGTCGCAGCAGGGTGCGTAGCGTCTCACGAGCGCTCTCTTTATTATTCAGCATCACGTACACTCGCGCCAGGTTCAAGTAGGCTTGGTCAAAACTGGGGGACGCCTCGATACAAGCCTCAAATCTTTCCTTCGCTTCCGCATAGGCCTTGCGCTCCACGAAAAGCACTCCGAGATTGTTCAGCGCCTCGGGATAATCGGGACGCAGTTCCACAGCACGTTCCAGATACTCCTGCGCTTGCTCAGATTTTTCCATTCGCAGATAAAACATCCCCAACCCGTAGCTGATTTCCGGATTCTCCGGATCCAGAGCGTAAGCTCTCTGCAGCGTCTCTTCCGCCTCTGCCATTGATCCCTGCCGTCGGTAAACGTTGCCCAGATTCAGCAATGCAATGGGATATTCGGGGCGTTGTGAAAGGCACTCCTGAAAATTGCGAATCGCCTCGTCGGAATGCCCTTCCTGGGCGGCAATCATACCCAAATTATTCCATGCTTCGGGGTATTGAGCACGCAATGTTACCGTTTGTTCCAAATATCGCCGCGCCTCGGTCAGCGCATTCCTGCGGAGATATAAAGTTCCGAGATTGTAATAGGCTTCGGCATTATTCGGCTTAGCGGCAATCACCTGCTGGAAGGATGCCTCGGCTTGCTCAAGAAAGCCGCGCTGGAAAAACGCCACGCCATAGGTAAAGTCGTTGCGCTGAAAGACATCCTGATGCAGCGTGCCTTCCAGAGGCAATGCTCGGCGGAAACGCTCTACTGGAGTCATCGGCAACAACCTTACATCTCTCACAAGGATTTCAGGGTCGATCAAGCCCTGGTAGACCTTCACAATCGAGCCCGCGCCATCCAGCAGGAACGAAGTGGGAAGCCCCAGGTCTCTACGTCGGTCAAATAGATAACGGTAAACGAGGTTGTAAACACCGTTCGCGTCTTGCGTCGCCAGCACGGTTGGGAATCCGAGACCCAATCTTCCGACCAGGGCCCGTACATGATTGATGTCGTCGACGGAATCAAGATTGACGCCAACGACGCTGAGGCCGTTGGATACTAGTTTGGCGTGGGCGTTTCCCAACAATTGCAACTGCTCGTGACACGATGTGGCATGCGCAACCCAAAAATTGAGCAGCACAGCACCACCCCGAAGGGATTGGAGGGTTCTCAGATTCCCAGCAATATCTGGCGAAGCGAACTCGGGCGCCGGAATCGGCTCGATCAGCCAGGTCTCCAACGCCGTCGGCGGTTCCTCCGACGCGGCGGTCGCTTCCGCCTTGTTAGAAAGTCTCTTCGCGACAGTCAATGGCTTAGCCTGAAACTTCGGGGCCCCCTCCACAATCTCGATGCGTTGATTGATCGGCAGAGTAGCAAAGTCTTGCGTTAACCCACTCGGCCATCGAACCGACGCACTTACATTTCCATCGAACTGCCCGATTCCGAAAAAAAGCTCTTTCGTATGCTGCGACAAGAATCCAGAACCACACTGCAGATACTTCGTTTGCCGATGACTTGCCGTTTCAACAGTAACCGCAGCCCCAATTGCGTCACGATTACTCTTCACTCCTCGGAGCCGCAGGACGATCACGTTGCCAATCTCTTTCATGGCATTGCGCAGAATCCGGACCTGCGGTCCAGTCCGATTCTTGAGGACGACCTCGAGTCGTCCATCCTGATCTAGATCTGCAAGCGCAAACGACCTGCTGTCATCCGGTAGATCCATTCCCGCTGTCCCAGAAACTTCGGAGAACGTGCCGTCCTGATTGTTCAGGTGGAGAACATTTCTCTCCCGCCCGCTCCAGGAACCATCCGACCGGATAAGCTCGTTGATCGCATTCCAGCCCTGCTCATATCTCAGCGACGGCGTCGCCTTCGCCGGTGACCTCGCCACCAGTTGCCGCCAAAAAAAGCTGCCAAGGTCGCCCGTCGCGTCTCCATCGACATTTGCTCCTGAGATATACCCATTCGCGATGTACAGATCCTGGTACCCATCGTGATCGAAATCCCATGCGTCGGAAGACCACGCCCAGCGGCCCATCTCAACTCCCGCCTCTTGGCTGGCGTTCGCAAACCGGCCGTTCCCGAGATTGCGATACAAAGAATTCCCGCGCGCATGCCGGCGGTACAAGCCGCGAATATCCTCGGACTCCTTCTCGTGAAAGATCTTCTGTTCTGAAACCCGCAGGCCAGCGCTGGACCACATATTAGCGGCGTAGATGTCCATCTTCCCGTTATTATCGAAATCGAACCAAGAGGCGCTCATCCCCGCCCCGACGTCGTCAACGCCTGCCTCCACGGAGACGGCATCGAAGATTCCCTTGCCAGTATTCCGGTAAAGATTGCTCCGTCCGAAATCGTTGACCACGTACAGATCTGGCGTCCCGTCGCCATTAACGTCGCCCCAGGCGCACGCGAAACTGTAGCGGTCATTCTCCACATTCAGTCCCGCAGCTTCCGTTCGATCCTGAAAAGTAGCGCCGCCTTCGTTGTGCAGCAGGAAATTCGGCGGACCGTTTCGCGCATCAAAATAGGGCGTCGGGTAGTGGTATTGGTCTAGGCCTATGTAGTAGCTGTAGAGACAAAAATAAATATCGAGCCGTCCGTCGCGGTCGTAGTCCGCGACTGCCGCATGAGTGAAGGTGCCTTGCGGCGGCTGGACAAACTTGAACGCGTCGCGTTTCCGTTGAAACGTTCCGTTCCCCTGGTTCAAAAAAAGCAGGGGACCACTTCCGCAAACCACCAGGAGATCCTGCAAACCCTTGTTCTCGAAGTCCGCAAACAACGCGCAAGCGGTGCTATCGAGTACATCCACTCCGGCTGTCTTCGATACATCCTCGAAGGTACCATCGCCGCGATTGCGATAGAGCCGGTTGGGCAGGCCAGCAGGCTGACAGATATATAGATCGTCGAGACCGTCTCCATCGAAATCACCCGCCGCAACGCCGTTGTTCCCGTAAACATCGATCCCGCACGCTCCATCCAGTACGGTGCGCCAGTAATCCACTCCGTGGCGCAACTGGCTCTTGTAGGAATCGGTTTGACCCAGAGCTCGCTCTGTGATGTCAACAAAAATGGGCTCGCGGCTGCGGCTTACAGTCTCTTCAGTGGCCGCCCAGCGCAGAACTTTCCAACCGCCAGCTTCGTCGCGTGCCCATTGCATCTGCCACTGGCCGATTCGCTCCTCGCGTCCCGAAGCCGCCAGTGAACCAACGAAGTCATATCGAATCTCCACATCCACAACTGGAGATATACCGGTCTTTTCGCGGATGCCCACAATTTCGAACTTCGCCGTCTCGATACGCGACAAGGGAGCTAGGTATTGCTGCATCCCTTGCAGTAACCTGTCTCGGCCTGCTGTCGCAGCCGGCGAAAACTGCCTACGTAATACCTCGATGCTGCCGGAACGAACTGCCTTTTCTTTCCCGGGAACAAGCGAAACAGCTTCGACCGCCCGATCGAGAAATTGGCCCAGCACCACCAACGCCGGCGGCTCATTCCGCAAGGCGCGACTCCAGCCGTCCAGCAGCTTTCCAATTTCGAATGCATATTTTTCGGTTACGTATTCGTCGGAGCCGGGAGGGGCGAGGCGGAGAACCTCCTCGAGCGGAGACTTCGTGGGATAATGGGGCGTCAGCCGAAAATCCACGGTTGGGGCAGGCGGATTTTCTTCCGTGGTATTTCCAGAGTATTTCCGGTAGGGCCATGACTGCACAGGTGACGGAAGAAAAAGGAAAGGCGCCCAGCGCATCTTCTCCAGAAACGCCCGGCGCGTAAAGATGTCGTCTAAGTATTTGGAACGCGTCATTCGCGAGTGTCCGCGCCACAACTCATTGCTTGCATGCTAGCACTCACATGTGGTTAGCCCTTAAAGCGCGGGCTCCTATGGAGCTGCCCCCGAAGAGTCCCGCAAGATCAGCTCGACCGAAATGTGATACTCCCGGCCATAGGGATGTGCAGCGGAAGAAAGCTCATGCAGAGCGTTGGCCGCCATTTGACCCAGCGTATCCCGGTGAACATCTACGGTAGTAATCGAAGGATTGCTGTATTCCGCCAGCCGGATGTTGTCGAATCCGGTGACGGAAATATCCTGCGGAACGCGGCATCCCGATTGCGTCAGCCCCTTAATGACGCCGACCGCTGTTAGATCGTTCACCGCCACAACAGCCGTCGGCCTCGGAACCATCTTGCTGATGGCCAACCCCGCCGCCAAACCTCCTTCAAAACGCAAATCCCCCGCCAGCACCGGACCCGGCTTCAGACCGAAACGCAGCATTGTTTTCTCATAGGCTTCCTGACGCTCAGAATTGGATTTGAGCTTAGGCCTTCCCGCCACAAAGGCAATCCGGCGATGCCCGCGTTCGTAAAGATGCTCGACAATATGCTCGACGCCGGACATGTAGTCAATTCTGAGATTGCTCATGTATTCACGGGGCGGCGCCAAATCCAGAAATGCGACCGCGATCTTTCGAGCCGCCAATTCATGAATCAACCGCAAACTGATCTCGGATGTCATGACGGCAACCCCGCGCACGTTATGCTCCATCATTCTCTCGGCGGCTTCCCGCGTCCGCCGCGGATCGTAGTTCGTATCGCTGAGTATGACCTCATAGCCAAGCTGCCGCGCGCGAATCTCGAAACTCTTGATCACTTCCGGGAAGAACGGATTCTCGATGTCCGAAACGATAATTCCGAGTGTCCTGCTATCCCGTGACGCCAAATTCCGGGCATGCGCATTGGCCACGTATCCCAGCTTCTTAACCGTAGCGATCACCAGCAGTTGCGTCCGCCGCCCCACTTTGCCGGTTTTATTCAGGACGTTCGAGACCGTAGCCGTAGACACGCCGGCAGCCTTGGCAACATCTCGAATCGTCAAACCCACGCTGGCACCACCCTAAGGGTACTGAATCTGAGTCCCAGGATATCCGTCCCCCGGGAGCATACCTGCGACAAAGTCCGAAAAGCCAAGGAAAATTGCGTAACCGCTTAACCCCCAGCAAATACCCGTAATTTTCAGCTTGACACTCCCGCTTTAGGGGGTGTAATGTCGGCAGCGGTCCCAGACTAGTACAAACGAACTAACGGTGCCCGGTAAACGTTGTCCAAAGGTTAAGCGCTTAAGTGAAGTTGGTCCAAGCCCATGTCGGTGCAGCAAACTGAGGAGAATCAAGATATGAATTGCAAGGCGATTTCGTCGTGGACTCTGCGAGCCTCGTTGGCTTTGACGGTCTCTCTGCTGCTCTTCAGCGCTACTCCCCTCAATGCCCAAGTTGATACGGGCGCCATCCTGGGCACTGTTACCGACGCCTCGGGAGCAATCGTCAAGGGTGCCAGTGTCACATTGCTCAATGAGGGCACGGCCGCGAAGCTGACCGCGACCACCGGCGACGATGGCGGCTACAAGTTTGCGCCGGTTAGGATTGGTAGCTACACCGTTAGCGTTACCACTCCAGGATTCTCTTCCGCCGAGCACAAGAATTTGACGGTCAACGTCGGCGCTTCCGTGGTAGTGGATTTTTCGCTTAAAGCGGGGCAGGTGACCGAGACCATCGAGGTCACCACTGACGCGCCTGTGCTCCAAACGCAGGACGCCTCCGTGGGCCAGGTCGTCAATTCGCGCAGCGTGAACAATCTGCCCCTGAACGGAAGAAACTTTACATTTCTGGCCCAACTTTCAGCCGGTGTGAACAGCCCACAGGCCGATACACGTGGCAACGCAGCCTCTGGCGCTTTTTCCGCTAACGGATCGCGCCCAGCTCAAAACAATTACTTATTGGACGGAATTGACAACAACTCCGACACCGTCGACTTCCTGAACGGCACCAATTTCGTAATCCTGCCCCCGGTCGACGCAATTGAAGAGTTCAAGGTACAAACCACCGGTTTCAGCGCTGAGTTCGGTCGCTCCGGGGCCGCGGTACTCAATGCCACCATCAAATCCGGCACCAACCACTTGCACGGCACCGCTTGGGAGTTTTTCCGCAATGACAAGCTGGATGCCAAGGACTTTTTTGAAACCAAGAAGAGTGAACTCCGCCTGAACCAGTTCGGTGTTGCCGCGGGCGGACCCGTGATCAAGGACAAAATATTTTTCTTCGGAGATTTCGAATTCGGTCGCCGGCGTCAGGGCTCTCCGCACACAAACGGCGCCGTACCGACAGCCCTGGAGCGGAGTTCCGGATACACCAATCTGCAAGAGCTAATACAGACTGGTACCACGCAGACCGACCTCCTTGGTCGCACCATGCCGAACGGAACAGTTTTGGATCCTGCCACGACTCGCGCCGTAGCGGGAGGGTTTGTCCGCGATCCGTTCAGCACAGTCTGCGGCCCAGGTACCACCACTTACACGCTAGCGGCCTGCCCCGATCTGAACATGTTGCCAGTAGGCCGGCTGGACACGAATGCGATCGCCCTGTTGAATCTCTATCCGGCGCCGAATGCCGGTACGGGGATTTCGAATAACTACTCAGCTTCGCCCGCCCTGAAGGAAAACCGTCGGGCTTTTGACGCGAAGATTGACATCAATCCTAACGACAAAAACTCTCTGTTTTTCCGCGCCAGCGTGGTCGACGACCCTCAGCTTATTCCAGGGTTCTTCGGTGGCGTCGCAGATGGCGGCGGCTTCCAGGAAGGCACTCAGACTGCACTCGCCGAGCAAGGTGCTTTGAGTTATACCCACACATTTTCTCCCACCATGGTCAACGAGGCACGTGCGGGGCTGAGCTATCTTCACACCACCCGAATCTCACCCGAAGCCAATGACCTCAAGGGAGCTGGAGGCAACGGCATTCCTGCGGATTTCGGCATTCAGGGGATCCCGCAGCTCAAGGAAAACGGCGGGCTTCCCGCGTTCGGAATCCAGGGGCTGCAAACCCTTGGCAGCAACGCGTTTCTGCCCTCCGACGAAGTCAGTTCTACTTTCCAGGTGAACGACAACTTCACCAAGATTTACGGCAAACACACCTTCAAAATGGGCATCGAGTGGCAGCACGTAAAGTTCTCCACCCTGCAACCGCCGTGGTCCCGCGGCCAGTTCAATTTTGAAGGCAACTACACCAACATCCCGGGTGCAGTCGTTGGCGACCAGAACACTGGCATCGCGCAATTCCTGTTGACCCCTACGGTATCCACCGTCGGCGGACCTGATTACGTTGGTGGCCCCGGCGTACATGGGCAGGGCACTTCCGTGTTCGTCTCCAATATTTCGCTAACCGACAACGGCAAAAATTACTATGGCAGCTACTTCAACGACGACTGGAAGGTTTCGTCCAAACTGTCTGTCAATTTGGGCGTGCGCTGGGACTTCTTCGGTCTGGTGTTCGAGCACCACGGGCACCAAGCCAACTTCGTTCCGGGAGGCGCTCCAGGAGGCGGTCCTCTGTACCTGGTTCCGGCGGGCACCAACCCCGCGAACCTCGCCCCTAGCTTTACCACTCTGCTAGCCACGGACGGAATTGGCCTCCAGATTGGCGACAAGTACGGCAAGGGGCTGGGAAATTCCCAGAAGGGTAATTTCGCTCCTAGAGTCGGGTTTGCCTACCAAGTCACCCCGAAGCTAGTTGCTCGAGGTGGTTTCGGTATCTTCTACAATGGTTTCGAAAACCGTGGGTTTTCGCCGAATCTTGGCGAGAACTATCCCTTCCAGTTCAACTTCTCGTTTAACACGCCTAGCGATGTAGCGCCCCTTTTATATCCCGGATGTGCCAGTTCGTCTGCGACACTAGCTGGAACCGCGACCCTAGAGACCGGATTCACCTGCACACCACTGGATCCAACGTTGGTCAATGCGAGCGGCCTTCAATTGCGCGGGATTCAGTTCAACTACAAAACCCCATACACGATGGGCGGAAACATGACAGTGCAGTATCAGATCACTCCGACGATGTCGCTCCAAGCGGGGTACGTGACCAATTTGGCGCGCCATTTGGAGGTTTTCCCCAATTCCAATAACGTCACGCAGATCGTGCCGGCTGGTCAGTCGACGCATGATTTTGTTCCATTCCCTGATTTTGGACATGGTGGCAGTTACGCGACCACCAACGGAAACAGCTACTACCACGGCCTGCAGACTAAGGTGGAAAAACAGTTCGCGCATGGCTTGAACTTCCTGGCCACGTACACGCTCTCGAGAACCCGAACGGACGCGGGTGACTTGCTGAATGGCGGGAGTACCGCAGGATTCCGAGCTCCGGACGTTCCTGGAGCCGGCATCCGGTATGACTACGGCTTGGCTTCGTTCGATATTCGGAATGTCTTTCACTTCAGCGGCGGGTACGACTTGCCGTTCGGCAAGGGAAAGTCGTACATGAATAATTCCAGCAAAGTTACCAATGCGCTGCTCGGCGGGTGGAGTGTGAATTGGAGCGCCACCCTACAGGGCGGTCAACCGATTACGCTCTCCTGCCCGTCTGGCACAGCGGACGGAACAGGCTGTTACGATCTGCTTGTCGGGGATCCGCATTTGGGCGTGCGCATCGGTCAACACAAGGACGGGACCAGGAAAGTGGGTTGGATAGGTAATGCGGCAGCATTCAATCAGCCTTGTCCGCAGACTGGAACGTGGTCGCCGCTTCTGCCCCCATGCGTGACGACGCCGGTTGGCTTGGGCTTGCTCGGCGGGCGACCCACGCAAATTGCTGGACCAGGCTATAGGGGACTGGACTTTTCGGCATTCAAGAACTTCCAGCTTTCCGAACGCTTCCGCATGGAGTTTCGGTCGGAGTTCTTCAACATTCTCAACCACCCCACGTTCAACGCTCCGAATTTCGGTGGAAACGGCGTTGTTGCGATCGGAGGGTCGGGCGACTTCACCAATGCAGAACACTTTGGAGAAATCGGGTCAACTCGCAATCCTCTCAACGATCCGAGACAAATCCAGTTCGCTCTTAAGTTGTACTTCTAAACCCAAACCCTGCACATCAGAAGGCGCCCTCGGTGGGCGCCTTCTGATTTTGTCCACTCAGGCGGATACTGCACTTTCGCCCACTGCGGTGCTAGCATACGAACGCTGTGACCTTCTGTCGGCTTACAACCGTTGTTTTCGGGGCTCTCCTCGCAAGCTGCCCAAGTCTAGGGGCCAAGACACAGCCACACAAGGCCGGGGCAAGAACTCAAGCATTGGAGCTTCAGTTCCAATCCGCCTCCGCCGACTATGACGCCGGCCGTTTCTCCGAAGCCGGCGCCCAACTCGAGAGCCTCCTAAGCAAGGTTCCCGAAAGCTTTGAAGTACAGGAGTTGCTCGGTCTGGTCTACTCCGCCCAATCCGACGATGCCAAAGCCAACCCCCACCTTGAGAAGGCCGTGCGTCTGAAACCGAACTCCGCCCCCGCGCACACCAACCTGGCCGCGAACCTCACTCGCCTCGGCAAACTGGACCTCGCCCAAGCGCAGTTCAAGAAGGCCGCTGAACTCGACCCTAAAAGCTACGACACCAACCACAATCTCGGCGAAGCCTACGTCCGGGCAGGGCAGCTCGCCAAAGCCCAGCCGTTCCTCGAGCAAGCGCAGAAGATCAATCCCGCCGCTTATGACAACGGCTACGACCTGGCCTTGGCCTATCTTCTAACCAACCAACTCGCCGACGCTAGACGCATGGTCCAGGACCTGCTGAAACTCAAAGACACCGCCGAACTCCACAACCTCCTCGGCGAAGTAGAAGAAAAGGACGGCAACTTCATTCCCGCCGCCAACGAATTCCAGGCCGCAGCCCACGCGGATCCTAGCGAGAGCAATCTGTTCGACTGGGCCAGCGAACTCCTGCTCCACCGCACTCTCGACCCCGCGGTCGACGTTTTCACCCAGGCCACCGCCCGCTATCCCAAGTCCGCCCGGCTCGCCATCGGTCTCGGCATGGCGTATTACGCTCGCGGCAACTATGACGACGCGGTCAAATCGCTCCTACGTGGCGCCGACCTCAACCCTGCCGACCCCGACTGCTACCTCTTCCTCTCCAAGGCCTACAACAGTTCGCCCAGCCAGGCTGAAGACGTCATAGCCCGCTTCCGCCGCTTCTCCGAGCTCCAGCCTGCCAATGCCAAAGCGCATTACTACTACGCCATGAGCTTGTGGAAGGGCAAGCGAGCCGAGGACACCGGACTGGACCTAAGCCAGATCGAAGCTCTACTAAAGAAGTCGCTGAGGCTCGATCCAAAGTCGGCAGAGGCACACCTGCAGTTGGGCAACCTCTACTCCGACCAGACCAAATTCGCCGAAGCAATTCCAGAATACGAAACCGCCCGCAAGCTCGACCCAGACCTAGCCGACGTCCGCTACCGCCTAGGCCAAGCCTACGTTCGCACCGGCAAGAAGGACCTGGCCCAGGAAGAATTCGCGATTTACCAGAAACTCCGGGAACAACACCTCGCCGATCTGGACAAGCAACGCGCGGAAATCCGCCAGTTCGTGTACTCGGCCAAGGATGGCGCGGGCGCGAAGCCAGAATGAGCCGAGGCTTTTGGGCGGCGCAGGGCTTCAGCCCTGCGATAAGGTCAAGATGAACGGCGGCTTCAGCCACTGATTAAGTCGGACGCAAGAATGTTCGAACACTTAAGATGATGTCCCGCTTCCTATCTCCGCAAGCAACACCCCGCGCCCTAGCCACCCACTTCGCCGCAACGCGTCGCGATTTCCTACGCACTGCCGCCAGCCTAGCCATAGGCAGCACCGTCCTAGGCTCCAGTCGCTTACTCCACGCCGCCATCCCCAAAAGAAAAGTCATCGTCATCACTTTCGGCGGCGGCGCCCGCGATCAGGAAACCTTCGCCCCCGAAGGCCAGGAAAACATCCCGCACCTCATCCGCGACCTCATCCCCCGCTCCACATTTTTTTCGCAGGTCGTCAATCGCGGCATCCTCGGTCACTACGTCGCCACAGCCAGCCTTGCCACAGGCGTCTACGAAACCGTCAACAACTTCGCATCTCTCCCCCCAGAGCACCCCACGGCGTTCGAGTATTTCCGCAAGGATCTGAAACGTCCTGCCTCGGACGCCTGGGTCGTAGCACCTAGTAATGGATTCAATCGCATCGGAGAAAGCAGCCACCGTGCCTACGGCCCCTCCACGGGCGCACGCGTCATCCTTCCCAAACATCTGTTAAAAGCAGCTAATGCTGCCGGGCAGGATTACGAACACCTCCTCCGCGACAACTACGAAACCCCGCTCTACGCGCCGCAACTCAGCGGCAACGATTTCGAATTGGAACAGCTCGGCATGTTGCTGAAGCTCTCACTCGACGACTTCAAGAGCCACGCGCGCACTCTCTCCAGCCCGGATGAACTCTCCGTCTACATCGTGCGCCAGCTCATGCGCGAACTCGCGCCCAGCCTCCTCTGGATCACCATGCACGATATCGACATCGCCCACGCAGGCGCCTACTCGCTCTATATCGACGGCATCCGCCGTACCGACCGTCTCTGCGCCGACATCTGGAAAGCCGTCGAAACCGAGCCCGAATATGCGAGAAAAACCACCCTCTTCATCCTCCCCGACTTCGGCCGCGACGCCGACGACGACGCTGGAGGCAACGGCTTCCAGCACCACCGCACCGGCGACACGCTCTCCCGCACCACATGGATGATGGCCCTTGGTGCCGGCATTCGCGAAGGCGTAGTCTTCGATCGCCCTCTCGATTCCACGGATCTCGTGCCAACACTCGGCTCCATGCTCGGATTCACCGCTTCGTACTCGCAGGGCAAGCCGATTCAGGAGCTTCTATAGAGCTCATGTTGCCCGCTGACCTCAAACCGGAACTGTTCGCGGCCTATCCGCCCCAAGCTAAGAAGCTGGTGGCAAGCTATGTGCCCACGCTGCAACGCCTTCCGCTCGCCTACGTTCCCAGTCTGCTTCGCGAGGTCATCGAATACGATTTCAAGTTCCCGGCCGAGCGAAAAGCGCTGGAGAAAGAACTTGCCAATCTCAGCTCGCTTTCCCCAGAACAAACCAAGACCTGGTTCCAGGCCTTCTCCCAAATCCAGCTTTCCTCCGAACTCGAAAAATCCGATTGGGTCAACGCCCCCGCGCAATTCGTTGAGAACCTGTCAGCCCACCTCTGGACCACGCACCAACTCGACGCCTTCCGCACAGCCGCACTCGACTACGCCGATCGCTTACATGCTGTCGTGCTTCCCGAGCCGCCGACGATCCCGCGCCTCGGCATTACGGTCATCGGTCAAGGGGCAGCGCCCTCCGAAGAGCCGCTATTCCGCAAGCTACGACCCCACGGGGCGTATTTCACGAACATCAAGCCCCAGGGCGGTCTAGAAGCTCTGCTCAAAGCGTGCGCTGATCGTGCCCAGGCTCATCCCATTCCCTACGGCCACTGGTACATCGATGGCGGCGACGCCGCAGCCCACGATTCCGCGCTCACCTGCGTTTCCTACGGCGGTCTCGGTCCAGCACGCGGGGCTTTGTCTGAAAAGATTCGCTCCGACATCGAACGTCCAGGCATGGGCCCCGAAGCCCTCCGTACGCTGATGGCGCGCCTGCGACCCGCCGATCTGGGTTTTACCGCCGCTACTGACCCCGTGCTGGACCGGTTCCAGGTCAAGCTTCTGACCGAAGGCTCCGGCACGCAGATTTTCAGCACAACCTTCGCCCAATGGGCCGCCCGTGAAGCCCTTCGCCGCGCCCAGCCCCACACCTTATTAGTTCGTTTCGCTCCCCGCCAGCGCCAGAAGCCCATGAACGAAATGCTGGCCTCGGGACGCGAATCCGCGGACTTTGACCCCGCAGCCTCCCTGGTTGATGCCGATATGGGTGCTTACTACAACTGGCTGAACCTACAAAGGCTGACCGGGTCTGAACGATCCTCCTCCGTGGTTTGGTTCGAAGGGCACAACGAGGCCGTCGCTGTTGGGCCAGCTCTTCCCCGCGGCACTACCTCCGACGCATCTACAAGCGTGGAACAACTTTTGAGTTGGGCGGCTTAGCAACAGATGATTTTGAAATGAGTGAACGAAGTACTGAGAGGAAGCTCAAGTGGAAAACATGGATCGACGTAATTTTCTCAAAACGACAAGCACAGTTCTTGCGGGCGCGGCATTTGTGAACAAAGCTCTGGCCAGTGCCGCCCCGCTCCCCGGCGAATCCGGTCTCGCAGGGCGCCTCACCCTTCCCATCAATCGCAATTGGCGTTTCAACAAGACAGTCGTAGAAGGCGGGCACAACCCCAGTTTCGACGACTCCAACTTCGAGCGCATCACCGTTCCTCATACCAACGTACGCCTGCCCTGGCACAGCTTCGACGAGAAAACCTACGAATTCACGTCTCTCTATCGGCGCCGCTTCAAAGTTCCAGCGGAGGCCGCCGGGCGCCACGTGTTTGTCGACTTCGAAGGCGTGATGACAGCCTCCACCGTCTGGATCAACGGCACGCGCCTCGGCGAATACAAAGGCGGTTACACGCCGTTTTCGTTCGACCTTACCCCGCACCTGAACCCGAGCGGCGACAACGTCCTCGCCGTCGATGTGGACTCCAGCGAGCGAGCGGATATCCCTCCGTTTGGCTATGAGATCGACTACCTGACTTTCGGCGGCATCTACCGCGAAGTCGCTCTCCGCATCGTTCCCGGCACTTTTATCGAGAACATCTTCGCCAGGCCCAAAGACGTGCTCAGTCCGCATCCCTCGCTCGACGTCGACTGCTTCCTGCAACATCTCGAGCCATCGCATGAAGTTCTCACGCTTGAAGTCGAGCTCATCGATGGCGATACAGTCGTCGCGAAAACAACCCAGAGCGTTCCGAAAGCTGAAGCTGCTGCCGATCCGGTCGTTCACTCCTTACACCTCGACAGCTTGAGCGGAATCAAGCTCTGGGATCTCAACAACCACAATCTCTATACCGTTCATGTCCGGCTTTTGCGAGGCACCAAGCTCGTTGATCGGGATCACCGCCGCGTCGGCTTCCGTCACGCCGAATTCACTGACCACGGCTTCGAACTCAACGGCAAAGTCATCAAGCTCCGCGGCCTCGACCGGCATCAGACGTTCCCGTTCGTCGGCCAGGCCATGCCCGGGCGCTGCCAGCGAAGCGACGCCAACATTCTGCGCAACCAGCTCAAGTGCAACATCGTTCGTACTTCGCATTATCCGCAGTCACGCCACTTCCTGGATGCCTGCGACGAAATGGGTTTACTCGTGCTGGAAGAAATTCCCGGCTGGCAGCACATTGGCGACGAACCGTGGCAGCAGATTTCCATCGACAACGTCAGCCGCATGATCCGCCGCGACTGGAACCACCCCAGCATTATTCTCTGGGGCGTCCGCATCAACGAATCGCGCGACAACCACGACTTCTACGTCAAAACAAACGCGATGGCCCACGGCCTCGACAAGACTCGCCCGACGGGCGGTATCCGTTATTTTCAAGAATCGGAATTCCTTGAAGACGTGTTTACCATGAACGACTTCGGCTTCCCTCTCAAGCCACCGAATCATCCCCGGTACCTCAACACCGAATTCGTGGGCCACACCTATCCCACCAAGACCATCGACCAGGTCGAGCGCCTCACCGAACACACCCTGCGCCACGCCCGCATTCACGACCAACTCGCCTCCAACCCGCAATATGCCGGCGGCATCGGCTGGTGCGCCTTCGACTACAACACACATGGCGACTTCGGTTCGGGTGATCGCATTTGCTATCACGGCGTCACCGACATGTTCCGAGAGCCCAAGCCAGCGGCGGGCTTCTACAAATCGCAGTGCGATCCAGGCGATGAGATCGTCATGGAACCAGCCTTCCACTGGGCACGTGGGGACCAGTCCATCGGATTCTCCAAGGCAGTCGTCTGCTCGAATTGCGACCATCTGAAGGTCTACATTGCCGGCCAGTTGGTTGCAGAAGTTGACCCCGACCGCAAGCAGTTTCCCAACCTCCGTTATGCACCGTTTGTTGTGGAGCTGGGCGAGTTGTTCCACAAATGGGGCGACCTACGACTGGAAGGATATATTCAGGGCAAGCAGGTGATTGCCAAGGACTTCTCCGGAAAAGGGATCGACGCGAAGTTTGCGCTACTCCCCGACGACACCAAGCTATTCGCCGACGGCGCTGATGCGACCCGGGTCGTATTCCGCGTCACCGACGAGTTTGACCGCATCCGCCCATTTGCCAATGACGCGATCAAGTTCGACCTTGATGGCCCTGCCGAAATCATCGGCGACAATCCCTTCGCCCTAATCGGTGGCACTGGCGCGATCTGGATTCGCGCCAAGGAACGAGCGGGAACGGTGACCTTAATGGCTACCCATCCGCAACTCGGCAAGCAGCAGCAGCAATTCGAAATCGCGGCAACCGCCCCGGAAGTGGCGTAGCCGCAGTTTTTTTCAAGGCCTCGGAAAGTGAGATCCTTATGTTCAAACTAGCGATAGCACTGGTCGGCTTGGTCGCAACCGCATACTCCGCCGATTTACCCAGCAAGAAATACATCAACCTGGCTGCCATCAAGACGATGGTTGCAACCGCCGAGGCGGAAGCCAAGAAGCTCAATGTCGATGTCACCATCTGCATCGTGGACGAGAGCGGCAACCTTCTTTTTCTGCAAAAGGCCGACACCGCCTCTCTCAACACCATCCAATTTGCCCAAAAGAAGGCCCGTCACGCCGCCTTCTATAGGAGCCCGTCGAAAGACGGCGCCGACGCTTTGAAGAAGGGCAATACGGACGTGCTTGCCTTTCCGGATTTCTTCCCCAATCAGGGCGGCCTACCCATTCAAGTCGACGGCCAAACTATCGGCGCGATCGCCGCGAGCGGAGCCAAGTCCGAAATTGACGAAGCCATTGCGCAAGCCGCGATCAACGCGCTTTTCAAGAAATAGACACGACAGCTTAGTCCAGCAAATCGAGAGGAATCGGCCCGATGATCACTTCAAGACTGAAGTCTCTAACCTTGCTAGCACCATTCGCCGTGTTGCTAAGCGCGTCTGCGGCCGCCGCTGCGCCAACCAGTTTCGACCTGCGCTCGCCGGATAACCGCATCGAGGTCCGCATACGCACCACGCATCAGATTACCTACGATGTGCTCCTGAAGGGCCGGGCTCTGTTGCTGGACTGTCCTCTTTCCCTCGACGTCGACCACAAGAAGCTGGGGCCGGACGCGAAAGTCTTGTCGTCGAAAACCCGCAGCTACGACCAGGTCATCGAACCGCCCGTTCACCAAAAGTTTGCCAAGATCCGCGAGAATTACAACGAAATCCGCATCGAAATCGAGGGCGGCTATGCCGTCACATTCCGCGCCTACAACGAGGGCGCGGCCTACCGCTTCGAAACTTCCCTCCCTCAGCAGCAGGTGAAAGTCTACGGCGAAGAAGTCCGCTTTAATTTTACCGCCGATTCCATCGTCTTCTACCCGCAGGAAGACACTATGTTCTCCCACAATGAGCGCAAATACCTTCCGCAGCACCTCAGCGAAATCATCCCCGCCTACATCGCCACCATGCCCGCAGTGGTCGACGCCGGAGAAGGCACCAAGGTTGCCATCGCCGAATCCGATTTAGAAGACTATCCCAGCATGTGGCTGAAAGGCACCACCGGCACCGCTTTAGCCGGAACCTTCCCGCCCTACCCGGTGAAAGAGACTCTCGAAGGGGATCGCAATTTTCGCGTCACGGAAGCCGCCGACTACATCGCCGCCACATCCGGCACCCGCACCTTTCCCTGGCGTCTGGTGGGCATCGCCGAACGTGACGCCGATCTCATCACGAACCAACTCGTCTGGCTTCTCGCCAAACCCTCGCAACTGCAAGACACATCCTGGATCAAGCCTGGCAAGGTGGCCTGGGACTGGTGGAACTACAACAACCTCTATGGCGTCGATTTCCATGCCGGCGTCAATACGCAAACCTACAAATACTACATCGACTTCGCCGCGAAATACGGCCTGCAATACATCATCATCGACGAAGGCTGGTACAAGCTCGGCAACGTGCTGGACGTTGTTCCAGAAATCAACATCGAGGAGATCACCGCATACGGTAAGGAGAAAAATGTAGGTGTCATCCTCTGGGTCGTGTGGAAATCACTCGACGACCAACTCATCCCGGCTCTCGATCAGTATGCCAAGTGGGGCATCAAGGGCGTCAAAGTCGACTTTATGCAGCGCGACGACCAACTCTTAATCAACTACTACCACAAAGTGTGCCGCGAAACCGCTAAGCGCCACATGCTCGTGGACTTCCACGGTGGCCAGAAACAAATTACCATGACCCGCACATGGCCCAACATGATCAGCGGCGAAGGCGTTCGCGGAATGGAATGGAGCAAGTGGAGCGCCGACGCCGAACCCAAGCACAACGTCACGCTGCCGTTCACGCGCATGTTCCTCGGCCCCATGGATTACACCCCCGGCGCCATGCGCAATGCCACAAAAACCAGCTTTGCCCCCATCTTCCAACAGGCAATGGCCCTCGGCACCCGTTGCCATCAACTAGCCATGTACGTGGTCTTCGAAAGCCCGCTTCAGATGCTGGCCGACAGCCCCTCCAACTACATACGCGAACCCGAAGCGATGGAATTCCTCGGTCCGATCCCGTCCGTCTGGGATGACAGCCGCGCTCTCGATGGGAAGATCTCCGAATACGTAGCCGTAGCCCGCAGAAACGGCACCGACTGGTACGTCGGAGCAATGAGCGACTGGACCGCCCGCGATCTCGATCTGGATTTCTCGTTCCTGCCCGACGGCAATTTCTCCATGGACGCCTACCAGGACGGAACCAACGCAGACCGCCAAGCCAGCGATTACAAACTTGTCAGGCTCCAGGTCAGCAAGACGACGAAACTAAAGATCCACCTTGCCCCCGGCGGCGGATGGGCAGCGCACCTTCGCCCCAATAACTAAAAGCTGTCATCCGACCGTAGGAGGGACCCCTGCGAATGGTGCAACCTTTCGTTTTGTAGAAAACCCCGTTATTCACTTGGGCTTTCAAGCTAATGAAAATCGTGCGACCGAACATCAATCGCACCAATCTCCAGTAAACGAACACAATCGGCCTTCACCGAAATGACATTCTCCTGGTTCTGCAGTTTTCCTTCAACAATCAAAAACTTTCCATAAGTCACGACACGTCGATACTGCTCATAAACAGCAGGCGTAACAATCGCATTAGAAATTCCAGTTTCATCTTCCAGGCTCAGGAACACAAAACCTTTCGCAGTACCAGGCCGTTGGCGGGCGATGACGCATCCTGCGATTTGAGTTGTTCGTCCGTGCGGAAAGTTCTTAAGATCTCGCGCTCGAACAATTCCCATCTCGGACAAGCGATTCCGCTGATAAGCCATGGGATGCGGCCCCACCGTCACGCCTGTACCTTGAAAATCAGCGGCCAGCCGCTCGTCGATGGTCATTTGGGCGAGAGGAGATTGGGCTGAATCTTCGCCCGTTTCAGTCAGTGCGCGCAGCAACGGGCCCGCAGCACGGCCAGCGTATTCCACCTGCCAGATCGCGTCGCGACGATGAATCCCCTCACCTAGCGAATTGAGAGCACCAATCCGCGCCAGCATCGTCAAATCATTTTTGCGCAATTCCGGAACACGCAGCGCGAGATTATGAATGGAATCAAACGGCTGAATCTTGCGCGCCCGCACAAGAGCTTCGCCCATCTCTTTCCGTAAGCCTCTCGCATAGAGCAGGCCAAGCCGCATGGCGAATCGCTCTTTCCCCTCATCCTCCGGCTCTTTCTTGGTCTCCGGCTCCAGCGTGCAAAACCAATCAGAATGCAGTACGTTAATCGGCTTCACCCGCAACCCGTGAAGCTGTGCATCTTTTACCAACGTTGACGCATTGTAAAAACCCATGGGCTGGTTATTAAGCATGGCGGCCGTAAATGCCGCCAAATAATATTGCTTAAGATAGGCGCTGGCATACGCAATCAGGGCAAAGCTAGCCGCGTGCGATTCCGGAAACCCATACAGCGCAAAAGATGCAATGGATTGGACTATCTCCTCCTGCGCCTGAGGGAGAATGCCATTGGCGGTCATGCCCCGCCGGAGTTTGATCTCAAGTTCCCGCATGCGCGCCTGCGATCGCCGCATCCCCATCGCTCGGCGCAATTCCTCGGCCTCACCGCCACTGAAGTTGGCCACAATCATGGACATGCGAATCAGTTGTTCTTGAAAGAGCGGTACGCCAAGCGTTCGTTGCAGAACCGGCTCCAGGAGCGGGTGTGCGTAGGTTACAGCTTCTTTGCCTTGCCGCCGCTTCATATACGGATGCATCATCTTGCCTACAATGGGTCCAGGACGAATGATCGCAACCTGCACCACTAAATCGTAAAAGCGTTCCGGACGGTTGCGCGGCAACGCCGACATCTGCGCGCGGCTCTCCACTTGAAACATCCCGACCGTATCGGCGCGTTGCAGCGTGCGATACACCTCCGGGTCATCTTGCGGAAGTTGCCCAAGGTCCAGCGGCTCCTTGTAATACTCGGGCACCAACCGAACGCAGTCTTCCAAAACGGCCATCATGCCCAGCCCAAGCAAATCGACCTTGATGATCTTCATATCCGAGCAGTCTTCTTTGTCCCACTGAATGACCGTGCGCCCCGGCATTGACGCTGGCTCAATGGGAACAACTTCGCTCAGATGCCCCGCGCAAATCACCATGCCCCCGGAGTGCTGCCCGAGGTGGCGCGGAATATCCTGCATGCGCTCACAAATCTGCAAATACTTGGCCACCCGGCGATGGTGGATATCGAAACCAGCAGTACGGAAGCTGTGGTCCAAGGTGTCGGTTGGCCCTTTCCATTCCCATGCACTGACCAATTTCGTAAGCCGATTCAAAGTCTCCGCATCAAAACCCAACGCTTTACCGGCCTCGCGAGCAGCGGACTTTCCCCGATAAGTAATGACATTGGCAGTCATGGCTGCGCCAAGTTCGCCGTAGCGCTGGTACACATATTGAATGGCACGCTCACGATGGTCACCGCTGGGCAGGTCGAGATCAATATCCGGCCACTCGCCACGTTCTGCCGAAAGAAATCTCTCAAAGAGTAACTCCATCCCGACCGGATCAATGGCTGTAATGCCCAGCACATAGCAGACCACGCTATTAGCTGCCGATCCACGGCCCTGCACCAGAATGCCTTCCCGACGGCAAAACTGCACAATATCCCAGACAATCAAAAAATAGCCGGCTAGTTCAAGTTGTCCAATCAGCGCCAGCTCTCGATTGGCCTGCTGCTTCGCCTTTTCCATCAACTTCGATTTCTGTTTCGGCATGTACCGGTCGCGCACACCTTCCTCGACACACTTTTCCAGAAACGACTGCATTGTGCCGCCATCGGGAACCGGATAACTGGGAAAGCGATATCCCAGACCTCGCATCTCATAGGTAAGCCTCTCAGAAAGTTCTTGCGTATTGACGATAGCCTCCGGAAGATCGCGAAACAATTCCTCCATCTCACGCGGAGAACGCAAATACCGCTCCGCATTCACAGTCAACAAGCGGCCCGCCGTCTCCAGCGAGCAGTGGTGACGGATAGTGGTGAGGACATCCATCACCTCACGATCGTGAGCAGCGGCGTAATTCACACCGTTCGTCGCGAGAAGAGGCAGACTTAGAGTCCGCGCAATGCGAACGGCCGCTTGATTGCGATGCTCTTCATTGCGATCAAAGTGCCGCTGCAATTCAATGTACACATTCCGTTTGCCAAACAGATTCACGAGCCGCTCAACTTCGCGTTGTGCTTCGTCGAAGCCACCGCGTGCGAGGGCTCCCGCCAGAGGACCTTCGTCGCCGCCGGTAAGACAGATCAATCCCCGAGAATGCTCCTGCACGTCGGCCAGAGTTGCGGAGCCTTCCGCCTTCGTGCCCTCCCGTAACTTGTAGCGAGTAATCAGGCGGCAGAGATTTTGATAGCCGGTAGCAGACTCCGCCAATAAGGAAAAACGCACCGGCTCTACCGGCACGCTGTGCGGCACCCACAATGGTGGACGAACCCGCTCGCCCGCGTCGCGCACCGCAATTTCCGCTCCAATGTGCGCGCGCAGGCCCAGCTTTTCCGCCGTGACGTGAAAGCGCGGAGCCCCGTACAGACCGTTGCGATCGAGCAGGGCCATGGCTGACATTCCCAACTCGCCGCAACGAATCATCAGGTTTTCCGGCAGCGAAGCGCCTTCCAGAAAACTGAAAGCCGAGCGGGCATGGAGTTCAACGTACATCGTTCACTCGTTACTCAGTCGTATATTCCCGTCAGATACCAGCAATGCGACCCAGGGTCGTAAGCAACGCGGCAATACAGTTTTTCTTGTTCCTGCAAGGTCACATTTAAAGCCACATCCCATTCCTCGCGGCACCACTCCGTCTGCGTCCACCAGGCCCCACTCGCCTTCCACGGCCCAGAAGCCTTGTCCACGCGCAGTTTCCGACCATCCAGGGAGAGCGCGACCATCCGCGCCTGCTGCATCTCCACTCGCACCGCGCGCGGAGGCCGCAAAATCCGCAGCGCGGATGTGCGAATTCCATTGCCGACAGTCTGAGCAGCTTTTGTCTCCGGAAAAAATGCACTCATGCGGAACGCATCGGGACAGTGGCTATCCAGCAACTCAGGAGCGCCAACGCGATCTTCGCCCACCAATTTCCGCAGCCGCGCCAGCAGAACTTCCAGCCGCCCGGCTTCCGGAGTTTGCGGAGCATACAACCCCTGCTGCACTGTTTGCGGTCGCGCCGGTTGCCCCTGCATGTGCAAAGCCACAACCGCGGCATGTGGCGGATGCATCTCCAGGTCCAGTTGAATCAACTTCAGCAGCGTGGCATGATTGCTTTCGGGTAATGCTGGACGCACCACACGGCGATGGTCTTTGCCCGCCGCGCCCTGCAATCTCAGTCTGGTCTCCACGCCCGCAATCGCCAATGCGCGCTCCCCCGCCCGTTTCAGAATCTGATCTAACATCCGACTCAACAGAAACAGCAGTGGCTCCAGGAGATCGACCGGGTGTTCCAATTCTGTGTTTACGCTAATGATAGCGTCTACAGACGCTTCCGCCGGCACAAGCAGAGATTCATACTCACCCCGCGACAAAGCCTGGAGACGATACCCCGCTTGCCCAATTCGCGAGATCAGCGCCTTCGGCGGCAACGCAGCCAGCGCTCCTAAAGTTCGGATACCCCAGGAAGCGAACGTTTCCTCCTGATCGGTTTCAAGTTCTAAAACAGCAAGAGGAAGAGAGGCAAGCTTCTCGGCCTCTTCTCCTGGAAAAACAACAGTGATTCCGGCATTGCCTCGCGCCGCCAGCACCGCCGCATTCGCATTCCGGGAAGTTCCGATGCAGGGCTCCAATCCCGCAGCGTTGATCTTACGGTACAGCGCATCCGCGATCTGCTGCGGCGTGCCCAAGAGACGCTCGGAAGCGGAAATATCCAAAACCAGTGTCGCTCCCGAATTCTTTTCCCCGGGAGAAGCCAGCATTTCAATCCTCGGCGAAAATCGCTCGGCACATTGCATGAGCATGAGAAAAGCGGAGTCTTCCTCATGCTTCACTCGCGTGGCCACGGCAACGCCACCGAAAGATTCCGCTTGCAACTTCGTCATGCCGAGTTCCAATCCCGCGCTTCGCGCCCGCTCATTCAGACCGAACACAGTTTCCAGCGGCGGAGTCCCATCCAGAATGGCTACAGGACGCTGGCGCAACTCGGGCCGAAGCCGCACCAGTGTCTGCGCGGCGAAATCACGCAGAAAAACACACAAATACAGCGGTCCCGGCATGGTTCAGCTCGCCCATTGCGTCGTTCGTTTCCATGATGTTTCCGCGGCGCACACCGGTTTCTTCCCGAAAGAAAACGAGAGAATCTCCTCCCGCACGGCTCCATGCCTACGATCCGCGCTCACGCTGAATTCAAATCCGCTCAAGAGCGGCACGCCCTTCCCGGCCGCGGATTCCCAGCGCTCCTTCGCGTCTGCGCAATGCAATACCACAGAGGCACAACTCTTTGCGCAAGGAGTTTGCGTCAACAGCAGGAAAAGCGCCTGCGACTTCTCCGCCTGCAACCGGTAGCGATACCACGACGCCAAAGGCACGCGCCGCACTTGTTCCGCCCCAACATCCCATGCGCCACCCGTATCCAGCACAATGACCCGGAACCCGCCCGCGCTCAGCAACAAATCCGTCGCGCGCAATGCCTGATCCAAACGCGCCCAGGATTCCTTATTTCTTTCCGCAGATCTTTCCAAAGATCGTCCCGCGCGCACCCAGAGCAGCCGCCCTAGATCAATCCCAAGTGCTGCAGCGGAGTATGGATCAAAGGCGTCGGCCACATCTACATAGGCGCAGGCGGCCCCTTGCCGCGTTACCCCCGCGAGAAGAGAAGAAACTAAGGTAGTTTTCCCCGAGCAGGCTGGCCCGGTGATTTCGCTAAGGCTGCCCAGCGGCAGCCCACCTTGTAGAAGAACGTCTAACTCCCCAATGCTGGTGGCCACCAGTTCTGGAGTCTGATGGAAGCGAACGGACAGCGCGCCAGGAATCCGCCCCGCCAAAGAGGATTCGATTTCCTGCCGGATTGCCGTGGCTGAAGGCATGCGTATTTTCGCTTTTTATTCGCCTATTGAAAGTACTCGTCGCAAGCTTATTTTGTCAATTCCATCAATCGAAGGGAGAACGCATGCGCAGGATTACAACACCCTCCTTGCATCCTCGATGCATGAGCACTCTTGACCAGACCCGAAAGGTCTTCCTGTGCCATAATTTTCATCTCATTTTGATCCGCAACATCCTTTAGGTAAAAGCCGCAGAGATTCGTCCCGAAAGGGATTGGCGAGGATGAATTTTTTGCTCTGCTCAAATTTTTGCGAATCCACAAACCAGCGTTAAACGATTGATTGCAAGCTGTTTAGCAGGGCGCAACACCCGGAACCCCATTTGCACCTAAGTGACCTGTGCGCCTCCTAACTCTTCGTCTCACCATCTCGTTGATCCTCGGGATCACCCTGATATCTTTGCTCTCGTCCTCCTATGAGGTGCGGGTCCAAAAGCAGGGCTTGCGCCGCGATTTGCAGCACCGCGCCGACGTAGTCGGAGAGAGCCTGGCGGACAAAATCGAGCCCCTTCTCTTGAAGAAAGGCTCCCATAAAGAGCTGCAACTCGTCATTGATCGGTTTGGTGCCAGGGAGCGATTGTCCGGCATCGCCGTCTATGACGCAAAAGGCGAATCCCTCGCCATGACTCCGGGTCTGCAAACGCGGTTTCCTGCAGAACCCGAGCAGGCCGTTCAGGCAGCTCAAAGCGGCCAAAGTACCGGTCAGTTTATGCACCTGGGTGAGGCGTCGGTCTATGTTTCCGCCACCCCTCTCCATCTGAACGATGCCGTGGTCGGCGGAGTGGCCATCGTTCATGATGCCAGCTACATCAATGCCCAAAGCAGGCGAGTTTGGCGCGATACGTTTCTCCGGGTGCTCGCGCTGGTGTTCCTGATTACGCTCACAACCCTCGTAATCGTGCGCTGGAGCATTGCAGGCCCGATCGCCCAAGCCGCCCAGTGGATGCGGGCCTTGCGCACGGGCAAGATCTCATCTCGGCCAGCCGCCCCGGATCTCGGTTTATTCCATCCTCTTGCCCAGGAAATGACAACTCTAGCCGCAAGCCTCAACGCGGCCCGTTCGGCGGCTGAGAAAGAAGCCCAGTTGCGGGATGCAGCCGACACTCTCTGGACCGCGCAGCGGCTCTCCGTTAGCGTCAGAGACAAGCTCGGCGACAGTAGCCTTTTCGTGGTCGCAAATCGCGAACCCTACATTCACCGGCACCAGGGTAAGGATATCGAGGCCATGGTGCCGGCCAGCGGACTGGTGACGGCTCTCGAGCCCATCCTGCGCGCCTGTGATGGAACCTGGGTCGCCCACGGCAGCGGGGATGCCGACCGGGAAACCGTTGACAGCCACGACCGCCTGCGCGTTCCACCCGATGATCCGCGCTACACTTTGCGCCGCGTCTGGCTGAGTAATGAAGAGGAAGAAGGCTATTACTACGGCTTTTCCAACGAAGGCCTTTGGCCCTTATGCCATATCGCTCACACGCGGCCGGTATTCCGCGCGTCCGATTGGGAACATTATCAGCATGCCAACCGCCGCTTCGCCGACGCGGTCCTCCAGGAGATGGAGGGAACCGAGCGCCCTGTGGTTCTCGTCCAGGACTACCACTTCGCTTTACTCCCCCGAATGGTGAAGCAGGCGCGCCCAGATGCGCGCGTGGCGATTTTCTGGCATATCCCCTGGCCAAACCCGGAGGCTTTCGGCATCTGCCCGTGGCAGAAAGAGTTAGTCGACGGTTTGCTGGGCGCGGACTTGATCGGCTTCCACATCCAGGCGCACTGCACTAACTTCCTGCAAACTGTGGACCGAGCCTTGGAATCGCGGATTGATTGGGAGCATTTCGCAGTCAATCGCGAGGAGCATCGCACCGTAGTGAAGCCCTTCCCCATCAGCGTGGAGTTCCCTGAGAAGCCGGCTCTCGCCGACGCAGCCGATGCCCGCTACACTGAGCGCGTCGCCGTCCTGAAAGAATTAGGCATTGAAACGGTATTCGTCGGCGTTGGTGTGGATCGAGTCGATTACACCAAGGGAATTCAGGAGCGTTTCCTTGCCATCGAACGCCTGATGGAAAAATATCCGGACTATCGTGAGAAATTCTCGTTCCTGCAAATTGGGGCTCCCAGCCGCACCCGCATCAAGCGCTACCACGATCTCGGCGCCGAAATCGAAGCGGAGGCCGAACGCATCAACCGCCGTTTCCAGGTCGGCAGATGGCAACCCATCGTCTTGATGAAGCGGCAACACAGCCACCAGGAAATCCAGCGCATTTATCGCATTGCAGACCTCTGCCTGGTCACCTCTTTGCATGACGGCATGAACCTGGTGGCCAAGGAATTCATTGCCGCGCGCCCCGATGAATTGGGCGTGCTAATCTTGAGCCGGTTCACCGGGGCGGCACGGGAATTACCCGACGCCCTGCTGGTGAATCCCTACGACATCGAGCAGATGGCAGACGCCCTCCGGTCGGCCCTCGAGATGGACATTGAGGAACAGAAGGCCAGGATGCAACGCATGCGCCGAGTGGTCCGCGAGAACAATATTTATCGCTGGGCAAGCACCTTGATTTCCGAGCTCTGCGATGTCCGGCTTGACGAGCCCTCCAACCGGGTGGATTCATCTCCGCCTACTCCCAGACCGGCCGACGTTATCCTGATCGATCAATCCGTCGATGATTTCCGCCAGCCCAGCCGCGGCTCCGTGGCCAGTTCGGCTGCCAGCCAAAGTCCTTTTGTGGTCCGAGGTGATCGTCCCAAATCGCATCGTTTCCCACGCTCTCTATGACGGTAGCTCTTCAGCCTGCGGGCGACATCTGGTATAAACGCTCGATCATTTATCAAGTCCACGTCCGCACTTTCTTCGACAGCAACGGAGACGGCATTGGTGACTTCCAGGGCTTGGATCAAAAGATGGACTATCTCCAGGAACTGGGCATCAACGCCATCTGGCTGATGCCCTTCTTCCCCTCGCCCCTGCGCGACGACGGCTACGATATCGCCGACTATTACTCAGTCCACTCCAGTTATGGCACCTTGGAAGACTTCAAGAAGTTCCTCGCCTCCGCGCACCAGCGCAGCATCAAGGTAATCATCGAAATGGTGCTGAACCACACATCGGATCAGCACCCCTGGTTTCAACAGTCCCGAAGCTCCCTGGAAAATCCCCGCCGGGATTGGTACGTCTGGAGTGATACCGATACCGGCTACCCAAAAGCTGGCATCAATTTCCGCGACACCGAATTATCCAACTGGGCGTGGGACCCAGTCTCGAAATCTTATTACTGGCACCGCTTCTTCAGCCATCAGCCGGACCTCAATTACGACAATCCGGCGATCCGGGAGGAAATGTGGAATGTCATGAAATTCTGGCTGGAACTGGGAGTCGACGGCTTCCGGCTCGATGCTGTTCCATATTTGGTCGAGCGCGAGGGGACGAATTGTGAAAATCTGCCCGAGACCCACGCCGTCATTAAAGAACTGCGCCAAAAACTCGACCAACACTTTCCCGGCAAGATGCTTCTGGCGGAAGCCAATCAATGGCCCGCCGAACTACGCCCCTATTTTGGGGATGGCGATGAATTTCACATGGCTTTTCACTTTCCCCTGATGCCGCGGATGTTCATGGGAGTGAAGCTCGAAGACCGCAAGCCGATTACGGAAATCCTCCAGCAGACCCCCGAGATTCCCCAGTCCTGTCAGTGGTGTCTGTTCCTCCGCAACCATGACGAACTCACCCTCGAAATGCTTACGGACATGGAACGCAGTTACATGAACGACTCCTATGCCCAGGAACAGACGATGCGTCTGAACCTCGGGATTCGGCGCCGGCTCGCTCCCCTGCTGGAGAACGACCGCCGGCGAATAGAACTCATGAACGGAATGCTGCTGTCGCTGCCCGGCACCCCCAGCATTTACTACGGTGACGAAATCGGGATGGGCGACAACATCAACCTCGGCGACCGTAACGGAGTCAGAACGCCCATGCAGTGGAGCGGGGGCTGGAACGCAGGATTCTCCACGGCCGATCCGGAAAAGCTGTACGCCCCCTTGATCCATGACCCCGTATACGGCTACCCAGCCGTAAACGTGACTTCGCAAAAGCGCACGCAACATTCGCTACTGAATTGGATGGCTCGCATTCTCGCCGTCCGCAAATCCACCGATGTCTTCGGTTGCGGGTCCATCGAGTTTCTCTATCCCGCGAACCATAGAATCCTGGCCTACGTTCGCCAGTTGGGAACGGAAACCATTTTGGTGGTGAACAACCTTTCAAACGCAGCTCAGGCGGTCGAACTAGACCTGCGCCGTCACAAGGGAAATATTCTCATCGAGATGTTTGGCAGGACAATCTTTCCGCGGATCGGCGAATTGCCCTATCTGCTAACCTTTGGACCCTACCAGTTCTACTGGTTCCGGCTGCGGCGAATCTGAAATCCCATCTGGCAGGAAACGACGGTAAATGAAGAAGGTCAGGACAGCGGACGACAGTATCCTCACGGATGAGTTCCTTCGTCAGCTTATGAATGTCGGCGAAGTGGATCTCCTCGTGGGCCTACCCACTCACAACAACTCTTCGACAATTGGACCCATCGTGGCGACGATTCAAGCTGGCCTGCTGGCGTTCTTTCCGCGGGACAGAGCAGTCATTATTAACGTCGATGGCGGATCCCAGGATGGCACACGGCAACTGGTCTTGAACGCCGCGATCGATGATGCCCGCGGGTCCAAGATTTCAGCACTGCGCACTTTACCCGTGATCAGCACCCAGTACGCGGGAAGCCCGGCGCGCGGAACCGCGTTACGGTCCATCCTGGCGGCGGCCGAATTGCTGGGCGCCAAAGCCTGCATGGTCGTTTCGCCGGAGTCCACACAGATCCAGACAGATTGGCTGACGAAACTCCTGGGGCCGGTTTATGCGCGGGAGTTTGATCTCGTCTTGCCCACCTACAGTCGGCACAGGTTTGATGGAATCCTTCTCACGAATCTCCTGTATCCCATGACCCGCGCCCTCTATGGACTCCGAATCCGCGAGCCCTATGCGTTAGACTTTGCATTTTCCGGCAGCCTCGGCAGTCAGTTCCTCTCGCAAAACCCATGGCAGGACGAAACAGCGCGAGCTGGTTCGGAGACCTACTTCACTCTGCACGCCATCGCGGCGCAGTCCAGAATTTGTCAGTCGTTTCTGGGTAACAGGGAGCACGTCGAGCGCCGGGCCTCCGACCTGGTCCCCGCTTTGCGGCAGACCGTCGGCGCTTTGTTCTCTTCTCTTGGCCCGAATATGGCCCTATGGAAGTCCAGAGCCGAATCTAAGCGAATCACCACGACCGGCCCGGAGCGGGAATTCACTCTCGAGCCCCTGCGAGTTAACCGTAAGCGGCTCCGCGAGATGTTCTCGACCGGCGTGGGTGAATTGGAATCGGTGTTTCAATCCATCCTCTCTCCCCCGACACTGGAAGAACTCCGGCGCATCGCAGGCCTCGACGAAGCCGAATTTCGCTATCCCGCCGAACTGTGGGTGAAAACCATCTACGAGTTTGCCGCGGCGTACCAAAAGTCGGTCATCAGCCGCGATCATATTCTCCAAGCCCTGGCGCCACTGTTTCGCGGGAGAGCCTTCACTTTCCTGCTGGAAAACCGCAACGGCTCCGCCGACACGGTCGAAAACAACATCGAAACCCTGTGCCTTGAATTCGAACGAGAAAAACCGTACCTGCTGGAAATTTGGAACGGAAGAGAGTGAGGTTGCTATGCGGGAAATGATCGTCGACGAGTTGACGCTGGCCATGCATGAGATAAGCCGAGGTTTCGCTCACATCCTCCCACGGATTATCGTCTTGGTAATCATTGGGTTTGTGGGCTGGGTCGTCGCGTACCTTCTCAAGTTGTTTTTGCGAAGCATCCTCCACCTCCTCAAGTTCGACAAACTCTCGGAAAACGCTGGCGCATCGCAATTGCTCAGCCGCGCCGGATTGCCGTCGGCCACGGAAGTTCTCAGCCAGTTTGCCTTCGGCGTCGCATGGCTCGGCTTCATCCTTCTTGGCGTCAGCGTGCTGGGCATCTTTGGCTTGCAGGAACAAATTGCCCGATTCTTTCTCTTCCTCCCGCGTCTCTTCGTAGCGCTCTTCATTCTGTTCGTAGGCCTGCTCGGCGCCAGTTTCTTTTCGCGTGCTGCACTGCTCGCAGCCGTAAATTCGAGCCTGCCCTCGCCCCGACTCATCGGCGTCGCAATCCGTTCCATCATTATCGTTTTCGTTCTGTCGATGGTCTTTGAGGAATTGGGCGTAGCCGATCAGACCATGTTGCTGGCCTTCGGAATTACTTTTGGAGCGATGATGCTTGGCCTCGCGCTCGCTTTCGGCATCGGCGGCCAAGGCCTGGCGCGGCAGTTTCTGGAGAAACGATTCGGACGCGAAAGAGAGGATGACGGAAGGAGGGACGAACTGTCGCCTCTCTAAAATTACGGAAGCGGTCTCAACAACCCGGACCTTCGTCGCATGTCTTCATGAAATTAATAATGGTCTGAACCACAGCGGCGTCCCCAATTGTCGTGTTGATCATGGTTTGGTACAGCGGCCGGTTCGGCCATTCCACGCCAAAATACTTCGAGATATAGTCTCCTCGTTCCCGATCGACATTGTCCACCAGTTCGTTGGCATCGCTTTCGCTCTTGCCGCGGCCCAGGAGCCGTCGCACCTTATCTTCTCTCGGAGCGTAGAGAAACACCCGCAGAGTATCTTTGCGGTCGCGAAGAAATTGCTGCGATCCTCTCCCTACCATCACGCAGTTTCCCGTTTCCGCCGCGCGCAGCACCACACGTTTCGTAATCTTCAAAATGCTTTCGCTATCCACCAGGTTCAGCTTGTGCGCGTTCAGGCTGCCCTCATAGCTCCCGCGGAGGAACGATTTGAAGAGCCGGTAGTAAAGTGGATCTTTCCGTTCCTCACGTCGCTCAACCACCGCTTTCGGGCATTCTGCCAGACGAGCGATCTCCTCCGTCAGCAACTGGTCCCACAAGGTCCATCCCAGGCGTTGTGCAAGCTGTTGGGCGATTTCGCCCCCGCCACTTCCGTACTCGCGTTCAATGGTGACAATTTTGATCATGGTGAACCCTGACTCGCACGCTACCGTCGATTTCCTGCATCAGCCCGCTGCCATCTCGGCCTCGCCGCCGCCCGGATCGTTCTTCTTCAGAACAAACGCCAAAAAGAACATGACCCCTGCGCCGATGCAAAGCACCTTAAAAGTATCAATGTACGCCAGACTGCTAGCCTGCGCCTGAATCGACCGATAGAGCCGGGCGTAGGCTCCCATCTGAGCTTCATGCGAACCGACCCCGGCATGAACGAGTCGTTGCGTCAGCCCTTTGAGTGAATTCTGGAAAACCGGATTTCCCGCTCTGGCGCTATCGATCAAAACCTGCTGGTGGAACTGCGATCGTCTCGCCAGCAACGTAGTTACCAGCGAAGTGCCCACGCTGCTGCCAATATTGCGCATAAAATTCACAATCCCAGCGACCGCGTTGTTCTTGTCCGGCGGTATTCCAACGTACGCCACCAGCGTGATCGGCACGAAAAGGAATCCCAGGCCAATCACCTGCGCGACGCGCAACCACAGCGCATTGCTGAAGCTGATTTGCAAATCAATTCGCTGCGTCGAATAAAACATGGCAATCGAAAGACACAGCCATCCGAAAGCAATCAAATAGCGCGCCTGAAACTTCGTCGTCAATTGCCCCATGATGGGCATTTCCAGCAGCAAAGCCAGTCCTCCGGCAGAAATCGCCAGCCCAGCAAGTTGAGAGGTGTACCCCAGCAAGGTTTGGAGAAACAGCGGCATCATCACCAGGCTGCTGAATAGCATGATCCCAAGGACAAACATCATCAGACAGGAGCTGGCAAAATTGAAGCTCCTGAACAGACGCACATCGACGATCGGTGCTTTCTGGTTCCACTCCCAAATCACAAGCGAGATCAGCCCCGCAGCCGCTAGCAGTGCAAGTGTCGCAATAAAGCGCGAGCCGAACCAATCCTCTTCCTGTCCCTTATCCAGCACAATCTGTAGCGCGCCCACACCAAGTGTCAACAGGCCAATACCAACGTAATCCAGTCGCACTTTTACTTCTCGAAGACGCTTCAGATAAGGCGGATCTTCCACAAAGGTGTAGATCAAAAACAACGCTGCCAGCCCAACCGGAAGATTGATAAAAAATATCCATCGCCAGGAATAGTTAAAGGTGATCCAACCGCCCAGTGTCGGGCCGATAGTGGGCGCGGTAACCGCAGTAATGCCATACAGGGCAAAAGCCAGACCCCGCTGCTGTGGAGGAAAAGTGTCCGCTAGAATGGCCTGCGCCATCGGCTGCAATCCACCGCCACCTGCGCCTTGTATCACGCGGAACAAAAGAAGAAGTCCCAAATTCGGGGCGATCCCACAAAGCAGAGAACTCGCGGTGAACAACACCAGGCACGTCATGAAAAAGCGTTTCCTCCCCAGCGCGCCCGCAAGCCAGCCGCTGATAGGAAGGACAATGGCGTTCGAAACTAGATACGAAGTAAGGACCCAGGTGCTTTCATCATTGCTCGACCCCAGATCTCCAGCCATGTAGGGCAGCGCTACATTCGCGATGCTGGTATCGAGAACCTCCATGAACGCCGCCAGGGCGACGACCACGGCGATCAACCACGGATTGTACTTGGGCCGCCATACTTCCAGATCGAGCGGCACCGCAGCGGCAGAACTCATCGCACGTATACATCCGGCACCACATTCATGCCGGGTCGAAGTTGGTGGTCTCCGTTTTCTCCCGGTTCGAGAGCAATCTTCACAGGAATTCTCTGCACGATCTTGACGTAATTTCCGGTCGCATTTTCCGGCGGAAGCAAACTGAACAAGGGGCCCGTCGCTCCCGCAATGCTATCCACATGGCCCTTGAAAGTCCTGCCTGTGGAATCGACGTGAATCTCAACCTTTTGACCGGCTTGCATACGTTTCAGCTGCGTCTCTTTGAAATTGGCGGTAATCCAGACTTCTCCCAGGGGAACAACCGTCAGCAGTTGCTGACCTCCCTGCACATTCAAGCCAACCACAACACTCTTGTTCACTTCGCCGCTGACGGGCGCCACAATCCTGGTATAACTCAGGTTTAGCTGGGCCTGCTCCAGCGCAGCACGTTTTTCCTGTACATCCGCGGCGGCCGCTCGAGCGCGCGCCTGGCTTGACGAGACCTGCTGAGGTCCAGTTTCCGCAGTTTGCTGGTTGGCTTTCGACTGGGTCAGCCGGTTCCGTGCCTGTTGCACCGCTTGTTGCGCGGCACTCTCATTGGCGTGCGCTGCCGTCACAGCTGCCGTGCTCGCTTTGGCCGCAGCCACGGCTTGATCGTAAACCTGCTCCGCCACCTCATGCTTATCCACCAGCCCCTTGTAACGGTGCAGGTCATCTTGCGTTTTCACATCGTTGGCTTGCGCCTGTTCCAACTGCGCATGAGCCGCCGCCAGTTGCGCCTGTGCCGCAAGAATTCCTGCATTCGAATTCTCCACATCCGATGTGCTGACCTTCAGCTGATTCTCGGTATTGACCGAAGTAATCGGAACCACGACATTCAGCGATTGAGCCGTGGCCTCGGCGCTGGCTAAGTTGGCTTGCGCCTGCGTCACCGCAATCTCGAAATCCTTTGGGTCAATTTCCACCAGAATGTCTCCTTGCTGCACATACTGGTTGTCCCCCACATTCACTTTCGTCACGTAGCCCGAAACTCTCGCGCTCACTGGATAGAGATGGACATCCACCTGAGCGTCATCGGTCGATTCATAGCTGCCGAAGTAGCGCCACAAAACCACCGCTGTTACCAGCACCAGCAGGACGCCGGATCCGGTCAGGATATTTCTGCGTCTCTTGGACTTCGAGTACCCGCGAGTAGGCGGCGCGTACTCCGCATGCTGCGAGGTGGTTTTACCCGATGAGTTCTCTTCCGCCATGTTTACTTTCCTTTGATGTATTCTTTGACGCTTGCTTCCGCGTTTCCCATCGCGCGGGCCAGGGATATTTTGGCGTAATTGTAGTTGTAGAGACTGGAAATATATTGTTCGTGCGCGCTCGCCACGGCTTGCTCAGATTGCACCACCTCCACCGTATCGGTGACACCGGCTGTGAAGCGGTCGCGTGACTGGGCCAGGGCGGCGTCGGCAAGCTCGATGGTGCTGCGGGCGACTTCAACCTGCTCGGCTGACGACTGGAGATTCAGCAGCGCCGTTCGCACTTCGGAATCGATTTGCCCGCGCAGGTTCGCCAAACGATCTCGACTCTGCCGCAATCTCGCATCGGCCTGCAAGACCTCGCCGTGAACGCTGCCTCCCTGAAAGATGGGAATGGACAGCGTCCCACGCACGTCAAAGACCTCGGTTGCGGTGGAAGGATGCGATCCTCCCTTCCCAAAGTCGCTGTTGAAGGAAACCGACGGAAAATAGCCGGCTACAGCCGCGTTTCGCGAAAATTCCGCCGCCCGCACCTCCGCCGTCGCCGCCTGATAATCGGAACGCGAAACATAAGCGCGCCGTATCGACTCCTCCGCTGTCAAAGTTTCAAAGGGTTGGTCCAAAGCCTGATCAGTTAGCTCGAATTCTTGCCCCGACGCTAGTCCGATTGCGCGCGCGACGGTCAGCTTCTGAATTGCGAAGTCATTTTTTGCCTGAATCAATTGCTGCTGCCGCGTCTGCAACTCCACCTTGGCCCGCAGCCCATCGATGGCGGGAGACGTGCCCGCATTCACCTGGTCCGACGCCTGGCTGTGAATTGCCAGCGCCGTCTTCACCTGTGCTTCGGCCGTCTCAATCCGCGCCTGATCGGCAACCGCCTGCAAGTACGCGAAACCCACGGCGAGCACCACCAGATCTCGCGCATCCTTATAGGTATATTCCGCCGCCTTCAGGGTTTGTCCCGCCGAACGCGCCTTCCCGATAGACTTAAAATCCAGCAAAGACTGCGTCAGGTTTACGCGAGCGTCGAAGTAAGAGAACGGGCCCACCGACGTCGGAAATGTCAACCCGGGAACTTTGAAGGAAAAACCTACCTCGGACAGGTTCGTTTTCGAGACATCGAAATGGGGAGCAGCCACCACATGCGGCAGCAGCGCGCTCAGTTGCTCCCATCGCTCGCCTCGTGCCGATCGAACGTCCTCGCTGGAGAGCAGCGTTCCCAGATTCTGCCTCAATCCACGATCGATCGCGTCCTGAAGGGAAAGCCGCAGAACGCCGGGAACAGGCTCCGAGGCAACGCTGCCCTGGAACGAACCGGGGCTCCACTGAGGCTGCCGTGCCCCGCTGGCGCCGACCGCGCTCCCCGTCTGGGCACCCGACATCGGCACGGCACACCACAGCGCAATCGCAAGCAACAGGCGATAGACCCTGCCGGCATCCGCGCGGCCAGTGAGAATCATGGGATGCGATTATAGCTGGGGCCGCAGCCTCGGTGCACGGGACCATCCACCCAAGCCGTCCTATGCCGGTGCCATGCCCTTACAATATTTTCCCGCCTCAGCCGTCTACAGGAGTAGATGCACGAGGCGCTGAACAGACAGTGGATGATGGCGGAGCAAGATCACCAGATTTCTGAAGCAATCAACCGCGAGCAGACCCGACTCCGCAATTTCATTCGAAGGCGCGTGGCCGATCCGGGCGATGTCGAAGACATTCTGCAAGATGTCTTGTACGAACTCGTCCAGGCCTACCGCATGATGAAGCCGGTGGAGCAGGTTACAGCCTGGCTGTTCCGAGTAGCGCGCAACCGCATCACCGATCTCTTCCGCAAGAAAAAGCCGGAGCTGTTCACGGACGATGCCGTGGCCGTCGCCGAGGATGGAGAATCTCTTCGCTTGGAAGACCTGCTCCCCTCGCCGGATGCCGGGCCGGAAGCTGCCTATGCTCGCAGTGTGCTTCTGGACGAGTTGGACGCCGCTTTGGAGGAATTGCCTGAAGACCAGCGTAGGGTTTTCGTCGCGCACGAGTTGATGGGGTATAGCTTCAAAGAAATATCAGCACAAACCGGCGTCAGCGTGAGCACACTGCTATCGCGCAAACACTATGCCGTCCTCCAATTACGGGAACGCCTTCAAGCCATCTATGACGAATTTACGAAAGTATGAGGACAACTATTATGAGAAGAAACTGGGCTGCAAAAGGTCTAAAATTCGCGGTGTTTGCCACGCTATTCCTCACGGTTTTTAGCTACGTGGTCCTGCGCCTGTGGAACTGGTTGATGCCGGATGTTTTCGGCTGGCATGTGATCAGCTTCTGGCAGGCATTGGGACTGTTAGTGCTGAGCAAAATCCTATTCGGTGGTTTTCACGGTGGACCGGGCCGTCATATTTGGAAGCACCGCATGGCAGAGCGATGGGAGGCGATGTCTCCCGAGGAGCGCGAGAAATTCCGCCAGGGCATGCAGGGTCGCTGCGGATCCTTCGGGCCACCCGCCGCCGCGCCGAAAGCCTAAAGTAAGAAACAGATCTCCGTTGACTTTTGCTTTTTATTCGCCTATATTGCTAACCTCGCGAGCGACGATCCACGATCTGGCGCCGACGAGATACAGGAGGATCAAATCGTGCTGAGTGTAACCGTGCAGAGTTTAGGTGCCGTACCCGTCTTGCGCTGTTCGGGCAGAATTGTACGTGGCGACGAAACCCCGCTCTTGTGTGCCGCCGTTCAACAACAGGGGCGCGATATGGTCTTGGATCTGACGGAAATTGATGCTATCGATGCGGCCGGCGTCGGCTTGTTGGTTTCGCTGCAAGCCGCTGGCTTTTATCTCACACTGATGAATCCAAGGGCGCACGTCCGCGAAATACTCAGGGTCACCAAGCTGGACTCTATTCTGGAGATCTGCGAAATCCGGCCCGAACCAGAACTGGCGGGCGAAGTTTCCGCCGGAGTTTGAGGTGTCCCAGAGATTTGAAGGGGGCGCCCCCTCTTCAACCTCCGCAACGAACCCGCTTTTCAACAATTGCTCGGCCGGATCGCGCTTCCGTCGCGGAGTTAAGACAACCCGCGATAGGGCGTGGAGGGAACAGGAATGCATCTTGAGCGCGAAACACCGCACTCGCATCCCGGTTCCCCTGAATTCGGCTTAGGCCGCCGCCTCCACCAAGTCTTCCACGTTCACTTCGTCCGCCGCGGCTGCTAGGTGCCTCTTCGCGACCAGCATATAGATGGACGGCACCACAAACAGCGTAAATGCTGTTCCAATAATCATGCCGCTCACTAGCATGATACCGATGCTGTTTCGCGCTCCGGCGCCGGGACCTGTCGCCAAAACTAGCGGGAAGTGGCCCATCACCGTGGCTGCCGTTGTCATCAGGATCGGGCGAAGACGAGTCGTTGCCGCTTCGATGACGGCGGCCAGCTTGTCTTTTCCCGTTTCCTGAAGATGGTTGGCAAACTCCACGATCAGAATGCCGTTCTTCGACACGAGGCCGACCAGCGTGATCAAGCCTACCTGGCTATAAATATTGAGCGTCGTCAAGCCCAGGAAGGAAAACATCAGCGCTCCCGAGAGAGCCAATGGTACCGACCCCACCAGAATGATGAAGGGATCACGGAAGCTTTCGAACTGCGCCGCCAGAACCAGGTAAATGAGGATCGCTGACAGCAGGAACGTCCCAAGGAACTTGCTGCCTTCGACCCGCAACTGCCGCGACTCGCCCGCATAGTCAACCGTGAAGCCTTGCGGCAGAATCGTTTTGGCTTGATCTTCGAGGAAGCTCAACGCCTTATCCAGCGGCACATTCGGCGGGATCACTCCCTGAATTGTGACAGCGTTGAGCTGCTGGAACTTGTTCAGAGTCCGCGGTTCGGTAGTAGTCTTTATGGTCGCGAAAGTGGAAAGTGGAACCAGCTTGTTATCCGCTCCCGTGACATAGATCTTCTCCAACTGGTCGGCCGTCAACCGTTCCGCGCGTTTGATCTGCGGAATTACTTTGTAGCTCCGGCCCTGAATGCTGAAGCGGTTGATGTAGTCGCCGCCCAGCATCGTGGAAAGATCCTGGCCAGCCTGGGTCAAATCCACGCCTTGTGCCCGAAGCTTGTCACGGTCGAAGACAACCTCGGCCTGCGGCTGGTCAAACTTCAAATCCGTGTCCGCGAAAATAAACAGGCCGCTGGCGAATGCCTTCCCCACGAGTTGCTTGGCGAATGCATCCAGTTGCCTGGGTTCCATCGCCGACGTAATCACGAACTCCACCGGAAAATTTCCACCGCCAGGCAACGGCGGCGGCGTTAGCGGAATCACGCGAATGCCCGCGATCTTCGATAACGGCCCGACGGATTCAACCAACAACTGCTGCGCCGTCTTCTTTCGCTGACTCCAAGGCTTTGTCACCATGCCTCCGAAGCCACCGCTCGGAGACGTGATCTGAAAAATACTCTCACTCTCGGGAAACGAGTGGTAAATATTGTAGACCTCAGACGTAAACAGGTTCGTCTGATCGATGGTGGAGTTCGCCGAGGACTGGATCACGCCAAAGACAACTCCCTGATCCTCCGCAGGCGCCAGTTCGCGTTGCGAGAACATGTAGAAGGGCACAATTAACAGCACAACGATGCCCCAAAGGACGAAGACCACAGGTCGGTACTGGAGCGTCCCAGCTAGCGTCCGGGAATAAAGCCGACGTACACTTTCAAAGCGGCGATTGATCCAGCCAGCAAATCCGCGCTCCGCATCTCCTTCGCGAAGCAACTTGGAACTCATCATCGGCGACAGCGTCAGCGCCACGATTCCGGAAACGATCACCGCGCCTGCCAGAGTGAATGCAAATTCCCGGAACAACGCTCCCGTCAATCCGCCCTGAATACCAACCGGCGCATACACCGCCGCCAGAGTGATCGTCATCGCGATGATGGGACCAACCAACTCGCGGGCCGCATCAATGGCCGCGCGGAAGGGGGGCTTACCCAAATGAATGTGCCGTTCCACATTCTCCACGATCACGATAGCGTCGTCCACCACCAGGCCTACGGAAAGCACAATCGCCAACAAAGTCAGCAGGTTGATGGTGAACCCAGCCACCAGCATCAGGAAAACCGCGCCAATCAGCGAAATCGGAATGGCAACGACCGGGATCAACACCGAGCGGAACGACCCAAGGAACAGGAAGATCACGACCACGACGATGAGCAGCGTCTCGGTTAGAGTGCTCAATACTTCGTTGATCGCGTCTTGAATGTATGCCGTTGAATCGTAGGGGATGCCGGCTTTCATCCCCGGAGGCAACTGCGCCTGAATTTCCGGAATCGCCGCCCGCACCTGTTTGATCACATCCAGCGAGTTGGCCGTGGGGAGGACCCAAATCCCCATGAACGTCGCAGTCTCGCCATTAAACTTCACGTCCGACTCGTAGTTCTGCGCGCCGAGCACGACGTCGGCGATCTCGCCGAGCCGCACCACAACGCCCTTGTCTTCTTTCACCACCAACTGGCGAAACTCGTCCGCTGTGCGCAAATCGGTATTCGCGATCAGGTTCACCGACACCATGGAACCCTTGGTTTGCCCCAGCGCCGAAAGGTGATTGTTCTTCGACAGTGCATCGCGCACCGCCGATGCCGAAATACCGAGCGCAGCCATCTTGTCCGGCTTGAGCCAGATGCGCATGGCGAACGTACGATCGCCCAGAATATCGGCACGCTGAACGCCACTAATCGAGCTTAATCTTGGCTGTACAACACGCGTCAGATAGTCGGTAATCTGGTTTTGATCAAGGCTCGCGGACGAAAAGCCTAGGTACATCGCTGCAAACTGCGTGTCCGCCGTTTGCAGGTCAATGACCGGCTGCTGTGCTTCGGGCGGCAAATCGTTTCGGACCTGGGCCAACTTTGCCTGAATCTGCGTCAGGGCCGCATTGGTATCGTAGTTGAGCTTGAGGTGCACCGTGATCGTGCTGATGCCCTGCGCGCTCGACGATTCCATGTAGTCGATTCCATCCGCGCTGGCAATGACACGTTCGATCGGCGTCGTGATGAAGCCGCGAACCAGATCCGCGTTCGCGCCCACGTACACCGTCGAAACCTGCACCACGGCGATATCGCTGCGCGGATACTGCCGCACGCTGAGCGAGCGAATCGCTTGCAGGCCCGCGATCAGGATTACCAGGCTGACAACGATCGAGAGGACCGGCCTCTTGATAAACAAGTCTGTGAACTTCATTTAACTATCCTCCGGCTTGGGAGTCGGGCTATTTGCCGGTTGGACTTGATTGTTAATCAGAACGGCCGCTCCGTTCCGGAGTTTGAAGACACCCGAGCTCACAACCTCATCGCCGGGGTTGAGCCCCGAAACCACGGCAACCTGGTCGCCTCGCGACGCGCCCAGCTTCACGAACTGCTGCCGCACGCCACGGTAGGTGTTGCCCTTGGGGTCCTTCATATCGGAAACGACGTACACCGAATCGCCGTAAGGTGCGTAGTTAATGGCGCTCGCCGGAAGCGCGATCACCGGGCGATCCGGCCCTGACCCCGTAGCGAGTTGCACTTGCACAAACATGCCCGGACGAAGCTTGCCACCCGGATTCGCCAGGGTCGCCTGTACTTGAATATTGCGCGTGCCCTCGTTCACCGCCGAGTCGAGAGCTGTAACTTTTCCGGTCAGCTTGACGCCGCCAACATCACTGCTGGAGACATGCAAGCTCCTTCCAATGTGTATCTGTCCAGCGACTTCCTGAGGCACTCCAAAGTTTACGTAGATCGGATTCAATGTCTGAAGTGGAACAATGGCGGCGCCCGCGGCCAGATACTCGCCTAAGTTGGCTTGGCGCAGACCCAAAACTCCGGTGAAGGGTGCCCGAATCGTTTTGCGCTCGATCGTCGCCCGAATCTCCCCAACTTGTGCTTCGGTCGCTTTCTGCTGGGCGATGGCGTTGTCATATTCCGACCGCGCCGTTACTCCCTGCTGGACCAGTTGATTCATGCGTCCAAAGTTGATGCGGGCCAGGTCTCTCTGGGCTTCCGTGGCTGCCAACTGTGCCTTCTCCTGACGGGTGTCCAACTCCACCAGCACGTCCCCCACCTTGACCGCTTGGCCGGAATTGAAGGCGATACGGGCGACTGTGCCCGGGAGGTCGGCGCTCACAGTCACCCCCTGCACCGCTGCCGCCGTTCCGATCACATCTAGCGTAGCCGGCCAGGTCACCTGCTTGGCCACAACTGTCGTCACCGCCGTCGGTGGTGGCTGAAAACTTCCACCCTTCGCGATCGCCGTCTGGATCTGCTTAAACTTCACAAAGGCCAAGCCTGTGATCAACAGCCCCACCAGGACCAGCATCAGAATCATCCGTTTTGCCACGACTACCCCCTATTTACGTGCTTGCTGCGCATGAAAGTGTTATCTGGTCTGCGTGCCAAAAAACCACGAAACCGCTTCTGATGACCACGAACTTCCTGCAACCCATGCAACGAAACCCAACCGGTGAATCAGTGGCGACCCGCGGGAGCCTTTCCTGAGAAAGTGTGCCTAGCACCCTGTCCAGAACACCCCTCAACCGCGCGCAACGCTGATGCAATATCAGATTTTCCCGAGACAGCAAAGGATTCAAAGGATTCGGCGCCAGTCCCTGCCAAAAAACCCGTGCCTTATCAACCGTTTGCCGTGTCTTGTCTAGCCGCTGACCCCATCGCAACCCCCGCGCTTGAGCTATTTGCACTCATATATATAGGACGAATGAGAAACCCCAAACTCGACTGTTGAATGATTATTTTTTTGAGCCGGCGGCCCCTTCCCTCCGCACTTCTTAACCGTACATGGCCGGCCATCACGGAAAATTTCAAAATCTTCTTGACGTGACCATTGTATCACGTTACTATTTACTCACGTAATGAAAACGCCCAAGAATTTCAAAAAGCTTTTTGAGGAGAGTAAGTTATGAAAATAGAAGATCTGACGCTGGAAGTTGAGCAGCACATCGAAATCAAGGCCACACCAGAAAAGGCGTTCGCCGCAGTTCTCGACCGCCTAGGCAAGAACAACACCACGCCCGACGGCAAGCCAATGGATTTGCTGTTGGAGCCCAAGCCGGGAGGCCGCTGGTACCGGGATCGCGGCAACGGCATCGGCCACCTTTGGGGCTTCGTGCAGGTCATCAAACCGCCCAGTCTTCTCGAATTGAGCGGTCCTATGTTTATGTCCTATCCGGCGATCAACCACGTTGAGGTGAAAGTGGAACCGACCCCCGGAGGGAGTCGAGTAACCCTGCGGCACCGAGCCGTCGGCATGATTGACCCGCAACATCGCAAGGGCGTCGCGACCGGCTGGTTACACATCCTCGAGGGCATAAAAAAGGACAGCGAGTAACTACGTGCGGGCAACCACTGCTGGCCCAGAGGACTCGCTCGACCCGATATGGAAAGCACTCGCCGATCCGACCCGGCGCGCGATTCTGGATTTCCTTCGGAATCGCCCCCGGACAACCACGGAAATCGTGGAAGTCTTTCCGCACCTCACCCGTTTCGGGGTGATGAAACATCTCGAAGTGCTTCGCCAAGCCCAACTGGTGGACACAAGGGAAGCAGGCAGACAAAGAGTAAACTCGCTCAATGTTGTACCGATACGCCAGATCTACGAGCGATGGGTGGGCCCGTTTCAGGAACTCTGGTCTGGCCAACTGCTGCGAATTAAAGACCTGGCCGAACATTCCTACGACGACTCGGCCCGTAAAGAAATCCCGAACGGACCGCAAGCTCCCGTTCGCAAACGAAAAAAGCATTAAGCCGCCACGGCGGTAAACAAAAAAGGAGAAGGAAATGTCTACGCTAACCACCAGCACCAGCATTCAAGACCACGAGGTCGTTTCGCCCAACCAATGGCTTGCCAGCCGCAAAGATCTGCTCCAAAAAGAAAAAGAATTCACCCGCCTGCGCGACGAAATCAGCCAGCAGCGCCGCGAACTACCCTGGGAGAAAGTCGAAAAGCAATACACCTTCCAAGGCCCGAACGGCAAGGAAACGCTCTCCGATCTCTTCGCCGGCAAGAGCCAGTTGATCGTTTACCATTTCATGCTCGGTCCAGACTGGGAAGCGGGCTGTCCCAGTTGCTCCCTGCTGGCTGACCACTTCGATGGGAGCACCATTCACCTGGCCAATCGTGACGTCTCGTTCGCCGTAATTTCCCGCGCGCCTTACGCCCAAATTGAAGCGTTCCAAAAACGCATGGACTGGCGCTTCAAGTGGGTCTCATCCTTCGGCAACGATTTCAACCGCGACTACCACGTCTCGTTCACCGAAGAGGAACTCGCAAAAGGAGAGGTTCCCTACAACTACGACCTGACGGGGTTCGGCAGCGAGGAAGCTCCGGGCGCAAGCGTCTTCTACAAGACCGCTTCCGGCCAAGTCCTCCACACCTATTCCACCTACGGCCGCGGCCTCGACATCTTCATAGGTGCCTACAACTTCCTCGATATCGCGCCGAAGGGTCGCGACGAAGACGGCCTCGCCTTCAGCATGTCGTGGGTCCGGCATCATGACAAGTATGCTGAAAGCTATGTCGTCGATCCTAAAGCGCAATACGTAGCTCCCAAAAAATCTGCGGCCTCTTGCTGCTCAGAAGGACGCGAGTCGTGAGCGCTCATTGCTGCCAAGTAGGAGAGCCGGTCAACGCAGCGCAGATCATCAAAAAAGATGATCTGCGCCCGTTGTCCCCGGCCCGCCGCTGCCTAAATTTCGCCAAATGGATATACCCAACCGGCATTCTTGCCCTACTGCCCAAGTGCCCCTTGTGCCTGGCAGCTTATGTGGCACTGGCGACCGGCGTCGGCATCTCGCTGCCAACTGCGAACTACCTACGCATGCTCACGGTAGCGCTCTGCGGCGCCTCCCTGCTCTACCTTGCCGCAAAACACCTGCGCCGCATGGTTCGATAGTCCCGGTTTCGCCGACAGGCAGCAGGACCGCAAGCCCCAGCACCGGATTCCCCCTTCGAACAATCCGCACAGTTTTTGTGGACGTCTCGCAGAATCTAATGAGATTCTGTAGGACCCCTTGGGACGAGAGAAACATCCTCGCCAAAAAGCGGGATAGCGAAAACAATCGCTAACGAACCGCGCGTGACGGAGGATTTCGTCCATGAAGACAATCCAAGGCCCAGCCATTTTCCTGGCCCAATTCGCAGGAGACGCCGCCCCATTCAACACCCTCCCCGAAATCACGCGCTGGGCCGCCGCCCTCGGCTACAAAGGAGTCCAGATCCCAACCTGGGACGCCCGTCTCTTCGATCTGAAACGCGCCGCCGAAAGCAAGGCGTACTGCGACGACCTCCTCGCAACTCTGGCAAAGGACGGTCTGCAACTCTCCGAACTTTCCACCCACCTCCAGGGCCAACTGGTCGCTGTGCACCCAGCCTACGACCAACCCTTCGACGGCTTCGCCCCAGATTCCGTTCGTGGAAATCCCACCGCCCGCCAGCAATGGGCAGTCGAACAACTCCTACTAGCCGCCAAAGCCTCCGCCAATCTAGGACTCTACGCCCACGCAAGTTTCCCCGGAGCATTGGCGTGGCCCTACCTCTACCCCTGGCCGCAGCGCCCGGCAGGCCTCATCGAAGCCG
>Ga0080027_10000017_pt1 | contig 54412 bp, 47 predicted proteins | sample OrgsoiDNA2013046_FD_70962 | JGI IMG/M metagenome (GOLD analysis project Ga0080027, IMG submission 70962) | Permafrost soil microbial communities from the Arctic, to analyse light accelerated degradation of dissolved organic matter (DOM) -... | ecosystem: Environmental > Terrestrial > Soil >... | reverse complement strand
CGGTGCGTGCGCTGTCCACGTCTACCTCCTCGAGCAGGCCGACACTGCGGACAGCAGGCCGGGCGTTTCAAGTATGCGACTGCAAGGATGGCCCTGTGACCGACCCGCCGACGCCGAGTGCCTCAACGTCTGAGTCGCAGTTGTTGCCCACGCTGGGCACGATCGGCATTCTCGGCGGTACCGGTGATCAGGGTCGCGGTCTTGCGTATCGATGGGCGATCGCCGGTCTCGATGTTCTCATCGGTTCACGCGAAGCTTCGCGTGCCGATGCGGTCGCAATCGAGATCGGGTATGGCGTTCGCGGCGGTGCCAATGTGGCGGTCGCAACGCAGGCCGACATCGTGGTGCTCGCGGTTCCGTGGGAGGGCCACCTCGATGTGCTGCACTCGATCACGGCCGCGGTCGAGGGAAAGGTGGTTGTCGACTGCGTGAATCCCGTGGGCTTCGACGAGGTAGGGGCATACGCACTTGACGTCGACGAGGGCAGCGCAGCTCAGCAAGCGGCTGCCGTGCTGGTCGGCAGCCGGGTGGTCGCGGCGTTCCACCACGTGTCGGCCGTGCTGCTCAATGATCGTGCACTAGGCGCTATCGACTGCGACATCATGGTGCTCGGCGACGACCGCGGCGCGACTGACGTCGTGCAACACCTAGCGACATTGATCGGTGGTGCTCGCGGTATCTACGCAGGCCGGTTGCGCAATGCTCATCAGGTCGAGGCGTTGACGGCAAATCTGATCTCGGTGAACCGCCGCCATCGGACACATGCCGGCATTCGGCTGACTGGCGTGTAGGAATTCTCAGCTATAGGAGTGCGCAGCGTCGGGGTAGGTGCCGGCTGCCACGTCGTCCGCGTAGCGTTTCGCGGCATTGAGCAGCACGCCACGTAGGTCGGCGTAGGGCCTCACGAACTTCGGTGCGTGGCCAGCTCCGAGGCCCGCCATGTCGGTCCAGACCAGCACCTGCGCATCGCACTCAGGTCCCGCGCCGACGCCGATCGTGGGGATGGACAGTTCGGCTGTCACTTGTTTTGCGAGGTCGGCCGGCACCATCTCCAGGACGACGGCGAACACCCCCGATGCTTGCAACGCGAGTGCGTCCTCGACGATGCGGTCGCCATCGGTGCCGCGCCCCTGAACGCGGTAGCCCCCGAGCCCGTAGACGCTTTGCGGCGTGAAGCCGACGTGGCCCATGACGGGGATGCCGGCGTCGACGACGGTCTTGGCGTGCTGCGCGACCTTTGCGCCACCTTCAAATTTCACCGCGTGCGCGCCAGCCTCCTTCATGAACCGCAGCGAGGTCTCGAGGGCTTGCTGGGCCGACAACTGGTACGACCCGAACGGCAGGTCGGCGACCACAAGCGCGGTTTGGCTGCCGCGGACCACTGCCCGTACCAGCGGCAGCAACTCATCAACGGTGACCGACACGGTGTCGGGATACCCGAGCACGGTGTTGGCGGCCGAGTCGCCCACGAGGAGCACGTCAATTCCGGCCGCCTCGAAGATGCCGGCCGTGAGGTAGTCGTAGCAGGTGAGCATTGCCCACCGCTCGCCACGTTCCTTGCGTTTGTGCAGCTCGCGAATGCTGAGCCGGGGCGCTGGCGGCGCAGGGGCCGCAGGGGTTAGGTCGCTCATGGCTGTTGAGGCCAACCTTTCGGCCTCGAGTCGCCGTTCGGCGTACCCGGGCACTTCCCATCTTGGCACTCAGAGGGCGACTCCGTCGCCTGACTGGCCGCAGACGTGACGGTTTCCGCCCGCGTGGGTCGGAAACCGTCAGGTTTGTCGGGCTGGGCTGCGCGTCCGGGCGGGCTGGGCTGGGCTGGGCTGGGCTGGGCTGGGCGTCCTTCCGATACGAGGCGGTTGCGTATCGTAACAGCGTCCTCTAGGGTCGTTTCGAATCGAGACGTAGCCGTATCGAAACGAGGACGACGATGGTGGATACAGACACTCAAGCCCAGGTCCGAGCGGACAAGATCCACGATCGGCGCTGGGCCATCTTGGCCGTGCTGGTGTTGAGCCTGCTCATCGTGGTGCTCGACAACAGCGTCTTGAACGTGGCTCTGAAGACCCTCGCCGACCCCAAGAAAGGCCTCGGCGCGAGTCAGAGCGACCTCGAGTGGGCGATCAACTCCTACACGCTGGTGTTCGCCGGCATGTTGCTGAGCTGGGGAGTAATGGGTGACCGGGTCGGCCGGCGCCGCATCTTGACGCTCGGTTTCGTCATCTTCGGCATTGCGTCGCTGGCGTCGGCCTACTCGCACAGCCCGGGTCAGCTCATCGCGGCTAGAGCGTTGATGGGGCTCGGCGGTGCCGCCGTCATGCCGGCCACCTTGTCGATCATCAGCAATGTCTTCGACCCGAAGGAGCGCGCGAAGGCGATCGGCATCTGGGCCGGCGCGGTCGGGATGGGCATCGCGATCGGCCCGATCGTCGGCGGGGCGCTTCTCGGCCACTTCTGGTGGGGCAGCGTCTTCTTGATCAATGTGCCTATCGTCGTCCTTGGACTCGTGCTTATCCGGATTCTCGTGCCTGAATCGCGCAACCCGAACCCGGGCCGGCACGACCCGGTCGGCGTCGTGCTCGAAGTCATTGGCCTGACCTTGGTGATTTACTCGCTCATCAAGGTCGGCGATCTGGGCAGTGTGCGTCCGCCGCAGGTGTGGGCGACGTTTCTCGTCGGTGCGATCGTGATCGCGATCTTCGTCAGGTTCGAGCAGCGCAGCGATCATCCGACCCTCGACATCGCGCTTTTCAAAGACCCACGTTTCTCCGCCGCGGTCGGCTCGATCGGGCTGGTGTTCTTTGCGCTGATGGGCACCACGTTTTTTATGGTGTTCTACCTGCAAATCGTGCGGGGTTACACCCCGTTGCAAGCAGGCGTGCGCATCCTTCCGCTCGCGATCGGGCAGATCATCGCGTCTCCACGCAGCCCCAAGCTGGTGCGGCGGTTCGGTGCCAAGGCCGTGTGCACCGGCGGTCTAGTGATGATGACTCTGACCTTCGTCGGCTACGTCGCCCTCGGCCAGCACACGTCGATCTGGGTGCTCGAGGCGCTGTTCTTCGTGCAGGGCTTCGGCATGGGAAACATCATGCCGCCGGCAACCGAATCCATCATGGCGTCGGTGCCACGCGAGAAGGCCGGCGCGGGATCGGCCATCAACAACGTGTCGCGGCAGGTTGGTGCGGCACTCGGAATCGCGGTGCTTGGCTCGGTGTTGGCCGCGTCGTACCGCAAGGGCATCGATCCGACGCTGAGCAAGCTGCCGATCCCCGGTTCGGTGCGCGTGCAGATGGAGAAGTCGGTGGAGGCCACCCACGCGGTAGTCGAGAAGGTCGGAGCCGGCCTCCAGCAGGTGCTACCGGCGTCCGACAAGGCGTTTATCCACGCGATGCACGTCACGTCGTTGTTCTCCGCGCTGTTCGCGTTGCTCGGCACGTTCGTGGCATACAGGTTCTTGCCGGGACGTGGTCCGGCTGAGGCCGTCGCCGCAGTTCCCCACGCGGCCGTTCCGCAACCCGAGCTGGTGTCTGAGTGATATCGGCCGGGCGGCCGCGCAGCCTTGAAGCCGACCGCGCCATCGTCGATGCCGTGCTCGAAGAAGTCATCGCCGTGGGTATCGATGGCCTGTCCATCGAGCAGGTTGCGGCGCGGGCCGGCGTTGCCAAGGCGACCGTCTATCGGCGCTGGCCGAATAAGGAAGCGCTGCTGCTCGACGCCGTGATGGGCGTGGAGGTCGAGTTGCCTAAGCTGCCCGGCAGCTCCGCGCGCGACGACCTCGTGTTGCTCGTTGACAGCATGCGGCGGCGGGTTGCTGGCTCGGCCCAACCGGCGGAATCAACGGCGTCGCGGCTCTATCCGTGCATGATTGCCGAAGGCGCGCGGCATCCGGAGATCGCGGCGAAATACAAGCAGATCGTGGTCGAGCAACGCCGCGAAGCGGTACGGACCGTCATCCGGCGTGGCATCGCGACCAGCGAACTTCGCAGCGACATCGACGTCGAGACGATGCTCCTGTTGCTCATCGCACCGATGCTCGTCCAGCTGTACATGTGGTCAGCGGGTGTCGAGCTGCCGGCGGATTCGTCGGCAGCCTACGTCGACGGCGTTCTCGACGGACTAAGGCTGCGGTAGGGCGGCCGGTTCTCGCCAGCGGTTCGTGATCGGTAGTCGACGGTCACGGCCGAAGTTGCGCGCGGTGATCTTCGGGCCCGGCGGGTACTGGCGTCGCTTGTATTCCGCGCCGTCGACGAGCCTGATGACCCGATCGACCAGCGCCGGGTCGTGCCCGGCAGCGATCAGCGCATCGCGCCCGAGATCGCGTTCGATGTAGGCCTCGAGCACCGCGTCGAGCACCTCGTAGTCGGGCAGCGAATCGCTGTCGAGCTGACCCGGCCGCAACTCGGCCGATGGCGGCTTGTTGATCGAGCTCTGCGGGATCGGTGGCTCGGCGCCCCCGGTCACCTGCGCGTTGCGCCACCTCGCCAGCCGCCACACCAACGATTTCGGCACATCCTTGATCGGCGCAAACCCGCCGGCCGAATCGCCGTAGAGCGTCGAGTAGCCGGTCGCCAGCTCACTCTTGTTTCCCGTTGTCAGAACAAGGTGGCCGTGCTCATTCGACAGCCCCATCAAGATGGTGCCGCGCACCCGCGCCTGAAGATTTTCGGCGGCCAGCCCGTGCAGCTCGACCTCCTTCTCAAAGGCGGTGACGACATCGGCAATCGGGACGACGAGGTGCACCGTGCCTTGACGACGCGCCAGCTCGGCGGCGTCGGCCAGCGAATGGTCGCTCGACCAGCGGCTCGGCAATGCCACGGTGTGCACGGCGGAGGACCCGAGCGCATCGACCGCGATCGTCGCGACGAGTGCTGAGTCGATGCCGCCGGAGAGCCCGAGCACCACCGACTCGAACTCGTTCTTGCGCACGTAGTCACGCGTTGCCGCCACCAGCGCGCCGTACACCTCGGCTTCGGCACCCGGTTGCGGCGCGAGGCCGGCCGACTGCGCTTCGAACGGTGCGACCGCCGGCGTGCCAAGGTCGATGCGCTCGATCTGCATCAACGTGCCGTCGCGGACGTCGATGCTGCCCACCCGATTGTCGGCGGCGGCCGGGAGGGCGAGGTCGACGACCACAATTCCCTCCTCGAATCGTGGTGCCCGCGCAAGCGGCTGGCCGGCGGCGGTGACGACGAACGAATCACCGTCGAAGATCAGCTCGTCCTGGCCGCCGACCATGTTGACGTAGGCCAGCGTCGCGTTCGCCTCCGCGGCGCGGCGTTGGGCCAGCCGAAGCCGCACGTCGCCTTTGCCACGTTCAAACGGCGAGCCGTTGATGTTCACGACGAGACCGGCGGTCGCGAAACGCGCAGCGGTGATCGGGCCGCCGTCCTGCCAGAGGTCTTCACAGACGGTCATGGCAATGTCGATGCCAAGGTGGCGCACGATCGGCAGCCGATCGCCTCGGCTGAAGTAGCGCAGCTCGTCCCAGACGCCGTAGTTGGGGAGATGGTGCTTCGCGTAGCGGGCGACGACCTGCCCGCGGAACAGAAACGCGGCTGAATCGGTCGGTTTCTGGCCGGTCGACGGCACCGGGTTGGCGAAACGGCCAGGGCGGTCGACGTAGCCGACGATGACGGCCACCTCGCCAAGCCCTTCGGCAGCGAGCCGCGCTGCGAGGGTCTCGACAAGCGTGGCCGATGCCTCGACGAACGACGTGCGGAGGACTAGGTCTTCGGCGGGGTAGCCGGTCAGCATCATCTCGGGAAACGCGACCATGTGGGCGCCGCGCGCTGCCGCATGCCTCGACCACGACACCACCAGATCGGCGTTGCCTGCGAGATCGCCGACGACCGGATCGACCTGGGCGAGCGCGAGTCTCAGTTGCGGCACCTCATCAATGTAGTTGGGCTCTCGGAGGCCTGCCGTTCGGCGCGGCGTAATGCCGACGTAACGTGATGTCGAGAGGATCAAGCCATGGACAAGCAGACCGAGTTTGTGTTGCGCACGCTCGAGGAGCGCGACATCCGCTTTGTGCGGTTGTGGTTCACCGACGTGCTCGGGTTTTTGAAGTCGGTCGCCGTCGCGCCGGCCGAACTCGAAGGAGCGTTCGCCGAGGGGATCGGATTCGACGGCTCGGCCATCGAGGGATTTGCCCGGGTGTACGAGGCCGACATGCTTGCCAAGCCCGACCCGGCGACCTTCCAGATCTTGCCCTGGCGCTCTGAGTCCCCGGGCACCGCGCGAATGTTTTGCGACATCTTGATGCCCGACGGCTCGCCGAGCTGGGCCGACTCGCGCTACGTCTTGAAGCGGGCGCTCGCCCGCGCTTCCGAGCTTGGCTTCACGTTCTACACCCACCCCGAGATCGAGTTCTTCCTCTTCGAGAAGGCACCAAGGCTCGGCGAGGCGCCGGTGCCGGCCGACTCGAGCGGCTATTTCGACCACACTCCGCACGGCGTCGGGCATGACTTCCGCCGGCAGGCGATCACGATGCTCGAATCGATGGGCATCTCGGTCGAGTTCAGCCACCACGAGGCGGCGCCCGGACAGCAGGAGATCGACCTTCGCTATGCCGACGCGCTGACCACCGCTGACAACGTCATGACGTTTCGGCAGGTCATGAAGCAGGTGGCCCTCGAACAGAACGTGTACGCGTCGTTCATGCCAAAGCCGTTCACCGAATACCCCGGTTCGGGCATGCATACCCACCTGTCGCTTTTCGAAGGCGACCGCAACGCGTTCTTCGAAGCCGGCGCGCAGTACCAGTTGTCGAAAACCGCGCGGGCGTTCATCGCCGGCATCTTGCGGCACGCGTCCGAGATCACCGCGGTGACCAACCAGTTCGTGAACAGCTACAAGAGACTGTGGGGCGGGACGTCGCTCGCTGCGGGTGCGGGGGGAGAAGCACCGTCGTACGTGTGCTGGGGTCACAACAACAGATCCGCTCTCGTGCGGGTGCCCATGTACAAGCCGCAGAAGGGCAATTCCACCCGGGTCGAGATTCGCTCGCCCGACCCCGCGTGCAATCCCTATCTCGCGTTCGCGTTGCTGCTCGGCGCCGGTCTCCAGGGCATCGAGCAGGGCTACGACCTGCCCGAGGGCGCAGAGGACGACGTGTGGGCGCTCACCGAAGCGGAGCGCCGGGCGATGGGCATCGAGCCGTTGCCGGCGTCGTTGGCCGAGGCGATCTCGGTGATGGAAACATCTGAACTGGTCGCGAACGTGCTCGGCGAGCATGTGTTCGACTTCTTCCTGCGCAACAAGCGCGAGGAGTGGGCCGACTACCAGCGCCAGGTCACCGCCTACGAACGCGATCGGTACCTGCCGATCCTCTAGGTCGTCAATCCGTCCGGGGCCCGCTGCGGTCCCGGCGGTGGCGTGCGGGCCGATAGCGTCGAGGCGTGACGACCGGCGACAAGGAGCGGGGGACGACGCGTCCTGCGCGGCTTGCCCGGCTGGGGTTCACCGACGCGGCGAGAGCCGACCTGCTAGCGGCCCGGGCCGGCGTCGGCTTCGGTTTGCTCACCGAGATCGCCGCCAGCGCCGACCCAGATCTGGCTCTTGAGTCGCTGGTGCACCTGGTCGACGCGACGCAGACCTGGTCGGCACTGGACGACCGGCACAACGCGCTCGCGCTGCACACGGCGTTGGAGATCGATGTCGACTTCCGGCATCGATTGTTCGGGGTATTGGGGTCGAGTGCGGCACTTGGCGACCACCTGGCCACCCACCCGGCCGACTGGGCCGAGCTCGCCGAGCCAGGGGTCGATGACAGCCGACCGACTTGGCTCGGGCTGCGGGCGACGTTGACCAACGCCGTCGCTGGAATGACCGGTCCGGACGCGGAAACAGCTTTGCGGTCAACGTATCGCCGGCTGCTGATGGGGCTAGCTGCGCGCGATCTGGCGGGCACCGTTCAGTTCGACGATGTGGCGGCAGAGCTGGCCGACCTCGCCTGCGCCACCCTCGAAGCCGCACTCGTGGTGGCCCGCGCCGAGTTGTCACCCGATGCGACGCGGTGCCGCCTTGCGGTGATCGGCATGGGCAAGTGCGGCGGTCACGAGCTGAACTACATCAGCGACGTCGATGTGGTTTTTGTCGCCGAGCCCGCGTCGCCGGACGACGATGTCGACGCTGCGCTGCGCAGCGCGACGCAGCTCGCCGCCGGCATGATCCGGGTATGCGCGTCGATCTGGGAAGTCGATGCGGCGCTTCGGCCCGAAGGCAAGATGGGCCCACTCGTTCGAACGCTCGCCAGCCACGTTGCCTACTACCAGCGGTGGGCGAAGACGTGGGAGTTTCAGGCGCTGATGAAGGCGCGCCCGGTCGCTGGCGATCTCGAACTTGGGCAGGCCTATGTCGATGCGGTGCGGCCGATGGTGTGGACCGCCGCCGGCCGTGAGCACTTCGTCGAGGACGTACAGGCGATGCGGCGACGGGTCGAGGCCACCTTGTCGGCAGCCGAAACCGAACGCGAACTCAAGCTCGGGCCGGGCGGATTGCGTGACGTCGAGTTCGCGGTGCAGCTGCTGCAGCTCGTGCATGGCCGCGTCGACGAGTCGTTGCGCAGTGCCACGACTTTGATTGCACTCGCTGACCTCGCCGCCGGCGGCTACGTCGGTCGCCAAGATGCCGTCTTGCTGGCCGACGCGTATCGGTTTCTGCGCACGCTGGAGCATCGGCTTCAGTTGCATCACCTACGCCGCACCCACATGTTGCCGATCGCGGACGCCGACGTTCGCAGGCTCGGTCGCAGCATGGGATTTCGGCGCGACCCCGTCGGTGAGTTGCACGCCGAACACGCCCGGCACGCGTGGGAAGTGCGCCGGCTGCACGAGAAGCTCTTCTACCGGCCGCTGCTCGCCGCCGTGGCGAGATTGCCGGGCGAGGAAGCGCGCCTCTCGCTCGACGCGGCCGCAGCGCGACTCGAAGCTCTCGGATACGCCGACCCCGAGCGGGCGTTGCGCCACCTCGAGGCGCTCACCAGCGGCGTCAGTCGTCGGGCCGCGATTCAGCGCACGCTGCTGCCGGTGATGCTGGGCTGGTTCGCCGATGCCCCTGACCCCGACGGCGGATTGCTCGCGTTTCGGCAGGTGTCCGACTCTCTCGGCGATACCCATTGGTACCTGCGGTTGCTGCGGGACGAGGGGGCGGCCGCTCAGCATCTCGCGCTCGTGCTGGCGAGCGGTCGTTACGCGGCCGAGCTGTTCCTGCGGGCACCCGAGTCGGTCGCCATGATGGCCGATTCCGGCGACGGCCCGCACCAGCTGCGGCCTCGCCCCGCGGCCGACCTGCGCGCTGAGCTGCTCTCGGCGGTAGGCCGCTACGACGACGCCGGTGCCGCCGCGGCAACGGCGCGCGGGTTGCGCCGGCGCGAACTGCTGCGGGTGGCCTGCGCGGACCTGCTCGGCATGCTCGACACCGCCGAGGTCGGTCAGGCGTTGTCGGACGTCACGTCGGCCACCTTGCATGCCGTGCTCGACGCCGTCGTGCGACAGGCGCGGGCCGATCGCGGGGGCGGACCGCTGCCGATGACGATGGCCATCATCGGCATGGGTCGGCTCGGCGGCGGCGAGCAGGGCTACGGAAGCGACGCTGACGTGCTGTTCGTGCACGAACCGGTCGCCGGGGCGGACGAGGCCGAAGCGGCAGCGGTAGCCCACCTGGTCGCTAACGAGGTGCGCCGGCTGCTCGCCGTCCCCGCCCCTGAACCGCCGGTCGACGTCGACGCGGGCCTACGACCCGAGGGCCGTCAGGGCCCGCTCACCCGCAGTCTCGGATCGTATGTCGCCTACTACGCCCGATGGTCGAAGGTGTGGGAGAGCCAGGCACTGCTGCGCGCGGCTCCGGTCGCCGGCGATGCCGACCTCGGCGCCCGCTTCATTGAGGCGATCGCGCCGACCCGCTGGCCACCTGGTGGGTTGGCTGCCGCCGACGTCCGCGAAGTACGTCGTGTCAAGGCGCGGGTCGAAAAGGAGCGGCTGCCGCGCGGGGCGGATCCGACGCTGAACACCAAACTCGGCCGCGGCGGCCTGTCGGACGTCGAGTGGACGGTGCAGTTGCTCCAGCTCAGGTTCGCCGGCCAGCTGCCGGGGCTGCGTACGACCTCGACCTTGATGGCGCTCGACGCCGCGCGCGACGCTGGCCTGATCGAGCCAGCCGACGCCGAAACGCTGGCGGCGGCCTGGCGATTGGCCACCAAGGTGCGCAACGCGGTGGTGCTGGCCCGTGGCAAGTCGACCGACTCGATACCCACAGTTTTTCGGGAGGTGGTACGCATTGCGCAGATGGTCGGCTACTCTCCGTCGCAGTCCGGTGACTTCCTGGATGTCTACCGACGACTGACCCGGCGATCCCGGTCAGTCGTCGACAAGGTCTTCTACGCGTGACAGATCCACGCGGACAGCGGAAAGGCGGACCCGCCCTGTGGGCGTGAGCGCAGACGAGGCCGGAGCCAATCCGCTGGGCCCGATTGCAGTCGGGCCGGCGCAGCGACCGACCGTGCGACCCACCCGTGCGTGGGGCAACCGTGAGTTCCGTGGCGTTTCCGCCGCTCAGGTCACCAGCGAATGCGGCGACCAAATCGCCGCGATCGCCTTGTCGTACCTGGTGTATTCGCGGTCAAACAGCCCGTTCTTCGCGGCCGCGACCTATGCCGTCACCTACCTCCCGTGGGTGTTCGGCAGCGTGCTGCTTGCCCCGCTCGTCGACCGGCTGTCGCGACGTCGGGTGATGTTGGTCTCCGATCTTGGCCGGGCCATCTTCACCGGGCTGCTGGCGATACTGACGTCATTCAAAGGAATGCCGATCGGCGTGCTCCTCGTCGTCATCTTGGCGTCGAGCTCCTTTGCGCCGCCCTATAGCGCTGCTCGCAGCGCGATCCTGCCCGACATCTTCGAAGCCGGACCCGGCTACGTGGGCGCGGTCGCGATCAGCCGCATCCTGCAGCAAATTGATCAGGTTTTCGGGTTCGCCCTCGGGGGCATCATCGTCGCCGCCGTGTCGCCTCGCGGTGCGTTGGCAATCGACTGTGGCACCTTTTTGGCGTCGTTCGCCATCACGGCCGTCGCGGTGCGCGACCGGCCGGCGGCTGTCGTGGGGGATCGGCCCACCGCGCGCTCGTTGCTCGCCGAGGCCCGACCGACCCTGGTGGCGGTGTTGAGCAGCCGCCCTCGCCGCGCCATGTTGCTGTTGTCGGCAGCCGCGCTGCTGTTCCTCGTCGCTCCCGAGAGCCTGGCGGTGGCTTACGTGCGGCAGCACGGCCACGGCGCCGTCGCGGCTGGGCTGCTCACGGCCTCGCAACCGCTCGGGATCGCGCTAGGGGCGTGGCTGTTCATCCGGTACGTGCCGGCGAGGCGGCAGGGCGCGTTGTTGTTGCCGTTGGCGGGTACCGGTGCGGGCGTCTTGACCCTCGCTGCCTTCGCTCCGCCGTTGTGGCTCGCGTGCGTGCTGTGGATGGTGGCCGGCCTCATGCAGTGCTTCCTCGTAACGACCATCGCGGCCTACAACGTCTTTACCGAACGCGCGCTCCGGGGCCGGGCGAACGGCATTGCGGCCGCCACGATCTCGATCAGCCAAGGGCTCGGATTCCTGGTGTGGGGTGCGGTCGGGAGCTGGCGTGGCGCCGCGGCTGGCGTTGCCTGGGCTGGCGTCGCGGGCCTGCTGATTATGGCGTTGCTGCGGTTCAGCTGGCCCGACGACGCGATCGAGGAGGCGTGGATCACGCTCGACGCGGCGCAGCGCAGTTCATAGTGCGCGCAGGTCAGGGTGCGGGGAGTTCGCAGTTGCGGTGTGCCGATGAAGGTGCTCGGGGATGTCTTCGGCACCGGACCGATACACGTGGCGACCGGTGAGCAGCCGCTGGATCACGAATCCGCCGGCAAGTGCCACCACGCCACCGGCGGCATCGAGGGTGTAGTGGTTTGCGGTGCCGATAATCACGAAGAAGGTCACCACCGGATAGGCGAGGCCGAGAGCGCGGATCCACCAGCGCCCGCTGAGCATGAACAACGTGATGCCGGCCCAAAGCGACCAGCCGATATGCAGCGATGGCATCGCCGCGAACTGGTTCGAGACCTTGGAAATTCCGCCGGAGCCCCACGACCCCCACGTGTGGTACTTCACCACGGTGTCGATGAAGTCGTGGTTGGGCAGCAGCCGCGGCGGTGCGAGCGGATAGAACCAAAAGCCGAGAGCGGCGATCGCGTTGGTCGCGTATAGCACCGTGCGTGCCGACCGGTAGTTCAGCGGCCGCTTCACGTAGACCCACACCAAGACACTGATCACCACCACGAAGTGCATCAGGGCGTAGTAGTAGTCGGCCGCGTTGGCAAGGTAGTGCCAGCCACCCCAGTGCACTTGGTCGAAGAAGCGATTGACGCTGCGCTCGAAGCTAAGGCGCAGGTGATCTTCGGCGTAGAGGATCTGCCGCCCGTGGGTGAGCGCGTTTCTCTCGTGCTTCGGAACCGCGTTGCGGATCAACGAGTAGAGGTAATAGCTCAGCGCGATGAACACGATCTCTTGCCACAGTTTCGGCCGTAGCTGGCTACGCATGCGGGTCGGCAGCAGCGGCAGAAACCGACCCGGACGTGGAGGTGCGGAGGCGCTGGAATCGGTGCCCGTCAGCGACGGGCTACCGCCAGGCTCGCCCACGTCGCTGGTCGATTCCTGCGTCGTCCCCACGTCCGCATCCTGTCAGAATCTTGCGACGATTACCCCCGCCAAAACCCCGACTTCGCATCCCTGGTGGTTGCGCGGGAGCGCTCGCAGCACCGCCACAGCAACCACCTGGGATGCGAAGTCAGACATGGGTGGGCCGCCCGATCAAAGATCGTGCCCGGTGGTGCTGTCGACGTGGTCGGGGATGGCGCCCTCGTGGCGGTCGCCAGTGCCCCGACGGCAGCCACCTGTCGCAGTTCGACGATCCGCAGCATTACTTCCCGGGCTTGATCAGCTTCCTGCAGTCGCTCTAGTCGCGCGGGTTCTAAATGTCGAAGTAGAGCTCGAACTCGTGCGGGTGCGGGCGCAACCGGATCGCGTCGATCTCGTTCTTGCGCTTGTACTCGATCCAGGTGTCGATGAGGTCTTCGGTGAAGACGCCACCCGCGAGCAGGTAGTCCTGATCGGCCTCAAGCGCGATCAACACTTCGCCGAGTGATCCCGGCACCTGCGGCACACTTGCGTGCTCCTCAGGCGGCAACTCGTAGAGGTCCTTGTCGACTGGGTCGAGCGGCTCGATCTTGTTCTTGATGCCGTCGAGCCCGGCCATCAGCATCGCTGAGAACGCGAGGTAGGGGTTCGAGGACGGGTCAGGCACCCGGAACTCGAGACGCTTGGCCTTCGGGTTGCTGCCGGTGATCGGGATCCGGATGCATGCCGACCGGTTGCGCTGGCTGTAGACCAGGTTCACCGGCGCCTCGAAGCCCGGCACCAAACGGTGGTAGCTGTTCACCGTCGGGTTCGTGAAGGCGAGCAGGGACGGCGCGTGCTTGAGCAACCCGCCGATGTAATGCCGTGCCATGTCGGAGAGACCGGCGTACCCAAGCTCGTCGTAGAACAGCGGCGAGCCGTTCTTCCACAAGCTCTGGTGGCAGTGCATGCCTGAGCCGTTGTCACCGAAGACCGGCTTCGGCATGAAGGTGACGGTCTTGCCGTTGCGCCAGGCGACGTTCTTGATGATGTATTTGAAGGTCAGCAGGTCGTCGGCGGCTTTGAGCAGTGGCGCGAACCGGTAGTTGATCTCGGCCTGGCCGGCGCTGCCGACTTCGTGGTGCTGGCGCTCGACCTTGAGACCGGCGTTGATCAACTCGCGGCTCATCTCGGCGCGCAGGTCGGCGTAGTGGTCAACTGGGGGCACCGGGAAGTAGCCGCCCTTATTGCGCACCTTGTAACCGCGGTTACCGCCGTCCTCGGCACGACCGGTGTTCCACACGCCCGCTTCGGCGTCGATGTAGTAGTAGCTGGAGTGCTGGTTGGTCTCGAACCGGACGTCGTCGAAGATGTAGAACTCGGCTTCGGGTCCGAAGTAGACGGTGTCGGCGATGCCGCCGCTCGCGAGGTAGGTCTCGGCCTTCTTCGCCACGTTGCGTGGGTCTCGGCTGTAGGCCTCGCCGGTCAGCGGGTCGTGGATGAAGAACATCAGGTTCAGGGTCTTCTCCGTACGAAACGGGTCGAGGACCGCAGTGGTGGGGTCGGGCAGGAGCAGCATGTCCGACTCGTGGATCGCCTGGAAGCCCCGGATCGAGGAGCCGTCGAAACCGAGGCCGTCGGTGAAAATCGCCTCGTCGAATGATTCGACGGGCACCGTGAAGTGCTGCATGATGCCGGGCAGATCGCAGAACCGCACGTCGACGGACTGGACCTCGTTGTCTCTGATGTACCCCAGGACCTCGTCGGCGTTGGTGAACATCGATCTCCTCCTTGAGCGGCTGTACCGGCACACACGCTAAGACACGTTCGGCACGTTCGGGTAGCCCGATCGGCGCGATACTGAACGCACCTATTCGGCGTGAGGCTATCGTGACGGACGTGGCAGCGACGCGCGGGTCCTGGCTCGAAGGGCCCGGTGCCGGCCGAAGTCCGGGAGGTCCGGAGGGTTATGCCGGCGAGCGTCTTGGGTTGCCACCGGAAGGCCTGCGTTCGGTCGCCGGTTTCGGCCGCCGACTCGCTGCGGTCTTCGTCGATTGGCTGATCGCCCTGCTCATCGTCAGCCCGTTCACCGGGCACCGCCCGTTTGCTCCCGGCAGCAACTCACCGCTTGCCTTGGCGGTGTTCGCCGCCGAATACATCGTGCTCGTCACCTTGATCGGACGGACGATCGGGATGCGCCTGCTCGGGATCGGTGTCGTCAAACTCGACGGACGCCGGCTCGGGTTCGGCTGGGTCGTCGTCCGCACGGTGTTGCTGTTGATTGTGGTGCCTGCCGTCGTCTATGACCGCGACCGGCGCGGCCTGCACGACAAGGCGGCCGGCTGCGTCGTCGTCCGGCTGTAGGGGCCGGGCACTAGCGCGGTGGGTTGACGCCCTTGGGCAGTCGGGCGCCCTTCGGCATCGGCCCCTTCGGGATCGGGATCTGCAACGCTCCGAGCGCCCGCATGCGGCCCTCGATCTCGTCGACGGTGGTGCCCTTGTAGGTGCGCGGCAGCCGGGTCATCCGCTTCTGGAGCTTGTGCAGCGGAATCTGCCCGGGTTGGGTGCCGACGATCAAGATCTCGATGGGGGTGCCGGAGGCCACCCGCTGCACGCGCTTGCGTTGATCGGCGAGCAGCGGCCCCAGTCGCTCGGTCGAGCCTTCGCCGATCAAGATGACTCCGGGTTTGCCGACGACCCGGTGCACGACGTCCATGTTGCGGTTGGCTGCCACGTTCGGGGTCAGTCGCCAGTCACCGCGCATGCTGTCGACGATCGCGGCGGCCGCACCTGGCTGACCTTCGATCTCGCCGAGAGCGGATCGTTGCGCGCGCTGCCCGAAGACGATGAAGGCCACCAGCGCGGCACTGACGACGCCGAAGAAGGTGAAGATGATCGAGCCGCCCAGCAGGATGCCGACCAACTCGAAGGCGCCGAGCGTCAAGATGAACGCCAACACCATGTACGGAATCAGCCGCTTGTCGCGGCGGCGGGTCAGCGTGAAGGCTTCACGGATCTGAGCCGAGCGCTTGGGCTGGCCGGCGCGGGCCGCTTTGCGTGCCTTGCGCCCGGCGCGCCCCTTCACAGGCGCGACGGTCTTCTCGGGTTTTGCCATAGTGCGGGTCAGGATACGGGACTAGTGATAGCGCGGCTTGCCAGCGCGTCACGGTACAGGTGACCGGCGCGATACGACGAGCGCACCAGTGGCCCGGACATGACGCCGACAAAGCCGAGCTCGCGAGCCTCGGTTTCGAGCTCGGCGAACTCGATCGGCTCGACCCAGCGCTCGACCGGGTGGTGGCGAAGCGACGGGCGCAGGTACTGGGTGATCGTGATCAGCTCGCAGCCCGCGTCGTGCAGGTCGACCAACGTTGCGGTGACCTCGGCGCGTTCTTCACTGAGCCCCAGGATCAGGTTCGACTTGGTGACCAGGCCACGGGTGCGGGCCATCGCGATGACGTCGAGCGAGCGCTCGTAGCGGAAGCCGGTCCGGATCGACTTGAAGATTCGCGGCACGGTTTCGAGATTGTGCGCGAAGACCTCAGGCGCCGCGTCGAAGACCTCGCCGAGCAGATGTGGTCTGGCGTGGAAGTCGGGCGTGAGCAGCTCGACGCCGCAGCCCGGCACCGCGGCATGAATCTCGCGCACGGTCTGCGCGTACAGCCAGACGCCTTCGTCGTCGAGGTCGTCGCGCGCGACGCCGGTGACGGTCGCGTAACGCAGGCCCATCTTCACCACCGACTCGGCCACCCGGCGCGGTTCGTCGCGGTCGAGCGGCTCGGGGCGGCCGCTGTCGATCTGGCAGAACGAGCAGTTGCGCGAGCAGGTCGCCCCGCCGATCAGGAAGGTCGCCTCGCGGTCTTCCCAGCACTCGAAGATGTTCGGGCAGCCGGCTTCTTCGCAGACCGTGTGCAGGCCTTCGCCGCGAACGAGTTCTTTCAGCGCGGTGTATTCCGGACCCATGCGCGCCCGGGTCTTGATCCACGCGGGCTTCTTCTCGATGGGCACCGCGGCGTTGCGGGCTTCGACCCGCAGCAGCTTGCGACCGTCAGGAGCGACCGCGCTCACGCAGGCAACTCCTTCGGTCGGGGCTCGAACGGTCGGGCTTACGGCTCAAGACTACGCGGGGACGCCGGCTGCTCGGCGTCCGCTCGACAGCTCGAGCACATCGGTGAGGTGGCGCTCGACCGATGTGGTGACCTCGCCGACAGTGACGTCGCGGCCGAGCTCGCGCGAAAGCGAGGTCACCTCAGCGTCGTCGATGCCGCACGGGACGATGCGGCCGAACCAGCTCAGGTCGGGGTTGCAGTTCAAGGCGAAGCCGTGCATGGTCGTGCAGCGCGAAATGCGCACGCCGATCGCCGCGATCTTGCGCTCGCTGTCGGCGTCGACGACCCACACCCCGGAGCGGCCGGTGATCTGCACAGCGTCGACGCCGAAGTCGGCACACACCGCGATGATGGCCTGCTCGAGGCGGCGCACGTGGCCGACCGCATCGATCGGCATCGGCAGCCGCACGATGGGGTAGCCGACGAGCTGGCCGGGGCCGTGCCAGGTGATGCGCCCACCGCGGTCGACGGCGATGACCGGAGTGCCGTCGACTGGTCGCTCGAAATCCTGGGTGCGGCGGCCGGCGGTGTAGACCGGCGGGTGTTGCAGCAGCAGGCAGGTGTCGGGGATCTCGTCAGCGACTCGATGCGCGTGCACCCGGCGCTGGAGGTCCCACGCCTCGTCGTAGGGCACGAGGCCCAGGTGCTGGAACGCGATCACGACTCCGAGCCTACGTGAGCTTGCGTCAGGACAGGACGTCCTTCGTGGTGAAGCGGCTGTAGGCGAGCGCTCCGAAGACACCGATGTAGCCGAGCTGCAGGAGCGCGTCGCGCTGCATCGAGGTCCAGGAGATCGGATCGCGCATCAGGTCGGCGAACCCGAGCCATTCGTGGGAGAACAACCACGGATGGATCCAGGCGACCTGCGGGATGCTGTCGAGGATTTGCGATGCGATGGCGAGCACGACGAGGGCGGCCATCGCCCCGACCGGTGTCTCGGTGAGGCTGGAGATGAACAACCCGATCGCGGCCATGCCGAGCAGCGAGAGCGTGACGTAAGCGGCGACGAGGCCGATGCGCACCAGCGCGGCCCAGGGGGAGACGGTGTTACCACTGAGAAGGGTGACTCGGCCGACCGGGAACAGTAACGCTCCGATGGCCGCGCCGCTGATCGCCACGACGAGCGCCGAGGCCAGGCAGAACGCGACGCTGGCGGCGAACTTCACCAGGAGCAACCGAACGCGCCCGGCTGGCGCGATCAACAGGTAGCGCAACGTGCCGAGCCCGGCTTCGCCCGCGAGGGTGTCGCCAGCGACGACGCCGATGGCGAGGGGCAAGAAGAGCGGTGTCGACACGACGAGCGCGGTGACGGCGACGAACAAGCCGTTCTGGCTGACCCGATCGAGGAACGCCGGGCCTTCGCCCGCTCGGGGCCCTGACGACGACAGCTTCACTGCTACCGCGATCAGGATTGGAACTGCGCCGAGCACCGTGAGCAAAGCGACGGTGCGCCGCCGACGAAACGTCGTGATCAGCTCGGAGGCGAGCAGCCCGCCGCCGGGTGACTTAGCCATCGATATCAAAGCCTTCGCCGGTGAGCGCGACGAAGCTGTCTTCGAGGGAACCGCGGTCAGTGCTCAGCGCGCGTACCCGCACGCCGGCCGCCACCAGTGCTGCGTTGGCGTCTTCGGCGGCGACATCGTTGATTTCGGCACTGACAATCTGTGCGGTCGGCAGGTCGGTCGACACCTCCAGCCGGACGTCGACCAGGCCAAGGTTTTCCAGGACGTTGACAGCGCGTGCGACGTCCGGCGTTTCGACCCGCAGGCGCGCCTTGGTCAACGCCCGCAGGGTGTCGAGCGTGCCCTGGCTCACGAGCTTGCCGTTGCTCATGACACCGACGTGCGTGCACACCTGCTCTACTTCGGCGAGCAGGTGTGACGACACGAAAACGGTCGTTCCGTCAGCAGCGAGTGAGCGCACAAGAGACCGCACCTCGCGGGTACCCTGCGGGTCGAGCCCGTTGGTTGGTTCGTCGAGGATCAGCAGGTCGCGGGGTGCGAGCAGGGCGGCGGCGATGCCGAGCCGCTGCTTCATGCCGAGCGAGTAGGCCCGCACGCGTTTGCCCGAAGCGTGCGACAACCCGACGCGTTCAAGGGCTTCGACCACCCGCGTCGTCCGGGTTTTCGCTGGTGCTCGGCGGTTGGCAGTGTCGAGTCGGCGCAGGTTGGCCTCGCCGCTGAGGTACGGATAGAACGCCGGCCCTTCGACGAGTGCGCCAACGCGCGGCAACACGCTGAGAGCGTCCTGGGGGATACGGGTGTCGAGAAGCCGGACGGTGCCGGCGCTGGCCGAGGCAAGCCCGAGCAAGACCCGAATCGTCGTGGTCTTACCGGATCCGTTCGGGCCGAGGAATCCGTAGACCGAACCAAGCGGGACGGCGAGATCGATGCCGTCCACGGCGGCATGCTGACCGAATTTCTTGAGGAGACCGACGGTCTCGATCGCCAGGTCGGTGCTCACCCGGTGGGGGTCGGGGCGAGCAACGCCTTCTCGAGAGTCGCTGCCGGCACCGCACCGACGAGAAGCCGTCCGTCGTCGGCCGACAAGACGTTCAGGAGCTTCGTCTGGAGAAGCATGCCGCCGTCGACGCGCACGCCTGCATCGGCGAGTGCATTCGTGAGGCTCGCGGTGCTACGGCTGCGGTGCCGAGGTGCTTGCTGCGCTGGCGCCTTCGCGGTCAGCGCACCGCGCGGGACCACGAGAACGGTCGACCAGCCGGTGCCGACGACGTACGGCTTCGCGCCTGCCGGCGTGGCGTTCGGTGTCGCGGTGGCGGCCGGGGGCGTTGCTTTCCCGTTGGCGGCAGTGGTGCCCGCGGAGCTATGGGCACCCTGCGGCGGCGTGAAGTGGAATGTCGACGCGCTGATGGCGCCGAAGCTGACCTCGGTGAAGCCCATGGTCAGCGCAGCCGACGACGCACCGCTCGCGAATATCTGCACCCGAAGCGCAACGCCGGTGGTCGAGTCGATGGCGATCCGCACCAGCCCGACGGTGGTGTCGGCTGTTCGGGGTCGGACGTCGAGGAGGTAGGTGTCGCGTCCAGCGACTTTCGCCGTGCCACCGAAGGACACCTCGGTGCTGGGGTCGATCGCGGCAAGGACGGTAGTGGCGAGCTGGTTCGGGGAGAGCGGCGTGACAGCCGACGGTGTCACCGCGGCGTGGCTGCCTGTCTTCGATTTCGCGGGCAGCGTGATGTGCGTCACGGTGTTGGTTGAGTAGACGTAGGTCCACAGGTCGGTGCCGTCGGAGACGACGTCGGTTTCGTCGAGGGTGTCGAGCACCTGTGCTCGGACCTGCCCGGCGTTGCCGATCCACACGCGCAGGGAGTGGGTTCCGCTGAGCAGGCCAGTCAGGCCACCAGAGCCTGAACTTCCGGTGCCGGAAGGAAGCGCGGGAAGGCCGAGTGCCGACTTCTCCACGACGTCCCCGCGGAGGCCGCCGCCGGGCACGCTGGTGCCTGCGGTGAGGAGACTGAGGAGCTGTTGCGCAGTTTTCGTCGGCAAAGTAGGCGCGGCATTGGCGGGCATGCCGACAGCGGCGACCGCGATCACCGCGCCGACGATGACCGGTGGCGATACGGCCCGGAGCCACCACGCGCGCGTTCTCATGGTGCCAGCGTACGTCGGTCGCGGGTGGTATGCGGCTTGTGGACAACGGCAGCGGGGGTGATTCCCGATGCGCTGGAATGGCCGGGTGACCGATTTCTCATTGCCGGGCTACGACATCGTCGAGTTGCTCGGGTTCGGTGGCTCCGGCGAGGTGTGGCGGGCGCGCGAACGGGCGAGTGGCGATGTGGTCGCGCTGAAACGGGTGCATGGTGTCGATGGTGTCGACGGCATCGACGGTGTCGACGGCATCGGGACTGGCGGCGAACCCAACCAGCGTTTGCAGCGCGAAGCCGCGTTGCTCGCGACGGTAAAACACGAGCATGTGGTGCGGTTGCGGTCGGTGGTCTCGACCGGCGGTGGCCTGGTTCTCGTGCTCGATTACGCCGAGGGCGGCAGTCTGACAGCAGTGCTGGCCGCTCGTGGGCGGCTCACCGCCGGTGAGGTGGTGACGATTGGCGCGCCATTGGCGGGGGCGCTGGCAGAAGTGCACGCTCGCGGTCTGGTCCACGGCGACATCACTCCCGGCAACATCGTGTTCGACGCCTCGGGCAAGCCGCTGCTCGCCGACCTCGGCGTCGCGAGTCTGGCGGGCGAGCAGGGGGTGCCGGTGGCTGCGACGCCTGGTTACGCCGACCCTGCAGTCGAGGTCGACGCTACCGGGGCCGCCCGGCCTCGACTGTCAGCCAGTGACGTCCACGGACTGGCTGCCGTCTGCTTCGCGGCGCTGGCGGGCGTTCCGCCTTATCGTGACGGCGATACGTCGGTCGCGCGGGCGCTCGGGCCGCTCGTGCCGGGTGCGCCGCCGGCTCTGGTCGCGGCTATCGAGTCCGGTCTTGACCCTGACCCGGCAGCACGGCCCGACGCCGCGACGCTCGGGCGGGCGTTGTTCGCCGCGTGCGCGCCCGTTGCGGTGCGGCTGGCGCGGCCGTCTGTGCCGGTGATCGAGGCGAAGACTCGTGAGGTCGGCGGGCGGGTCTCCTCTCTCGGAACCGCTCCGATCGTCGGCCGTGACGGTGAGGTGGCGCGCGGGCGGCGTGGATGGTCAGCGACCCGGGCGGTCACGGTGCGTCGCGCGCTGACAGCTGTTGCCGCGCTCGGACTGCTCGCCGGTGCGGTCGCCGGCGGTGTCGGGTGGGCCGGCCACGATCACAACGCGGCGGCGAGCACCGTCGTCGCGGTGGGTGGTGTTCCGTCCGCAATCGCGGTTCTCTCGCAGCCGGCGGCGGTACCCAGCGCCGTCGGTTCAGCACGCCCAGTGGCGTCAAGCGGGTCTGCGCTCCCGAACTGGACGACCGTCCTCGCGGCGCTCGACACTGCCCGCGACGACGCATTTGCCACCGGCGAGGTGGGCCAACTCGACGCGGTATATGTGGCCGGGTCTGCGGTGCTGGCCGCCGACCGTGCGACGCTGAACCAGCTCGTCACGGCCGGTCAGCGAGCGCGCGGACTGCATCTGCAACTCATCTCCGTGCGCGCGGCATCGGCCGCATCCACGAATGTGACACTCGTGGTGCGCGACACGCTGTCCGCATACGACGTGGTCGGTGCCGGCGGTGCAGTGGAGCACGTGGCAGGTCGGGGGGAGCGAGGTTGGATCGTCATGCTGCAGGTTCGGCAGCCCGGCGATCGATGGCGGATCGCGTCGATCGGCGCTGCGTGAAGACGGCGGTGAGGTAGCCGCGGTTGGCCGGTCAGACGCGACGATCAGGGTCGGTTGGTGGTGGCTCGTGCGCTGATAGTGCCGTCGGCCGCTTGGCAGCCCATCGTGTATTTCTTGGTCGTGCCGCCCATGTACGAGCTGTGTTCAGTCACGCTGAGCGTCACGACCGAGTTGCCAGGACGCGAGAAGCACTGCCGTCGGAACGCCAGGTATGGGTCTGCACGGTGGAAGCTGACGTAGACCGCTCCGCCCAACCCGCCGATCACAACAACGGCGAGTACCACACGCAGCGCTTTTCCCGGTGCCCGGAAACGTGTCAGGTGGCGCACGTGCGGACGCTACATCAGCTGCGCGCGGCCGCCACATCTTGCGGCGAGACGACGTCTGGACCACCCACGGCGACGACCGTCGTCGACTGGTGGGCGGCGAGCCACGCCTGTGCGGCCGGTGATCCCGAGAGACTCGTGGGTGCGACGAGCAGCAGAACACCTTTGCTGGCAGCGGCCGCCGGCCCGGCACTGACCGCATCTGGCCAGTTGGCTCCGGAGGCGAGCCACGGCGGCCCGCTCATTCCCGCTGTGACCGCTGTCGAGGCAACGACCGCCGAGGTCGCCCACCGATCGGCTCCAGCCAGCCGAGTCGTGGACACGCCGGCGCCGTTCAATGTCCGCTCGGCCGCCGCGGAAACCGCGGTAGTTCCGCCGACGATCGTTGCCGATGTCACGTGCAGCGCCGACACAGCGCTCGTCACCGCAGCCGACAGTGCGGTCGCGGGTGTAAGAAGAACTGGCCGGTGTTGGAACGCGGCCAACGCCGACACTGCCGCGGCGTCCGCCCAATCGTCACCGCGCGCGACGTAAACCGACGTCCCACCGACCCGCTCGGCAATGAGGGCTGCGGTGTCGTAGCGCGAGGTTCCGCCGATGCGGATCGTCGTTGTTACCCCCGCCGACGCGACGTCCGCAGCGACTTTCGCTGACAATGCTGTGGCGTCCCCGATCAGGTAAGCCGTTGTGGCACCGAGACGCTTGATTTCGGCGATCAACGCGGGCGTCGTTCCGCTCGACGGAGAAAGCAGAATCGGCCCGCCGACCTTGCCAGCTAGCGGTGCAGCGGCAAGCGCGTCGGGATACAGGTCGGCGCGCGCGATCACCAACGTAGACGCATGGGCGAAGTTCGCTCGGGACGACGAGATCGCGGTACCCACCCGATCAGCTCCCGCAAAACGCGGTGACGCTGACGCGACGGAACCGTCACAAGCTTGCCCGGACGTCGTGAGCTGCCGGAGCGCGGAATCGCCGGCGCCTGTCGCGAAAAGATTCGAGACAAACGTCTGGCTCGTACTGTCGTAGGACTGCTCGCAGAACTCAATCTGTGTATCGGATGGCGACCAACCGGTGGCCACATCGAACCGGGGACCACCGGTGGCCGGGGCCGTGGCGGGCGCGGAATGGAAGGTGGTCAGCACCCCGGTCAACGCGACGGCGCCGATCCGGCTCGGCGCCCCGCTGTCAAACGTGACCAGAACGCGACTGCCATCCGGGGAGAAGCCGCCGATGTCGCCGTCGCCGTAGGACGTGGCGGTCCCCGCGTCGATCGTGCGCAGCCCGGTTCCGTCAGGATGCACAATCTGCAGAACGCCGCCAGAGTTGTCACCCGCGGAGTGGTAGCCGTCGAACGCCAGCCACGTGTTGTCCGGTGACCAGGCAATTTCTCGAGGCTCGTTCAATGCGGGATCCATCGTTTCCGGTAGCTCGACCCGCCCGGTGCCGTCGGCGTTGACGACATTGATGGTTCCGGTGCCGCCGCTTCCCTCGTCGTACACGGCGGTGATGAAGGCGAGCTTCGAACCGTCGGGAGCCCACACCGGCGGACCGAACGTGTCGCCGGTGGAAATGCTGTTGCTGGTGATCGTGCGCGTGGTCCCCGCGGCAACGTCCGCGATCGCGACATTGGTGAGCGGATCAGTCGTGGTGCCAACCGTGACGACGGCAAGCCTGGTTCCGTCCGGCGACCAGATCGGTAACCGGAAGCCCTCAGGCGTAAGGGCGTGCGCGCCAGTTCCGTCGGCGTTGATAGTCCACACCTGGTTGTTGCCGTCCGGCAGTGCGGCCACATACGCGATCCGCGTGCCGGCCGGATCCCAGCTCACCTCGCCGGCGACCGGCGTGGGCGTTGCGAGCAGGTGGTCACCAACACCATCTAAACCGACGACGCGCAGCGTGCCGGTTGATCCGAGAGTGAGCGACGCGTTCTCGCGGGTGTACGCCGGGTAGGCGATCTGCACCACGGCCGGGCTACTCACCGATGCCGAGGCACCACTGGCAGCTGCTGCTGCCGGCAGCCCACTCGCGGCCGCGAGACCGACGACCGCGGTGACCCTGGCGAAGCACCGAAGACCGATGACCATCACCGTGCTCCCTTCATCGGACGCCGGGCAGCGCCTTGCAGTTGCGACATTAGGAGCGGCGGCCGACCAAACCCCTGGCCGCCAGGCGAGGGTTTCCTGGAACCCGACGTCGCAGCGAACCCTTGCCTGGTCGCTAGGGTTTCGGGCCGCCTTTCTTCGTAGCGTCATCAGCAGCAGGTCACCTGACGCTGACCTGTCGGAGGAGGCGGTGACGGTGACGGCGATGACGATCGCTGCCCCGCTGGCCGGCATCGCGCCGGCTCCCGGTGGCGTCAGCTACGACGCCGCCTGCACGCCGGAGGCACCCAGTCGGTGGGCCGGTCTTGACGCCGCGAGGGGGGTGGCGGTGGCCGGCATGCTCCTCGTCGAGCAACTTCCCACCGGCCCGCGGTCACATCCGTGGCTGATTCACGCGGCATGGAACGGCTGGACCGGCGCCGACCTGGTGTTTCCCGCGTTCTTGTTTCTGGCCGGTATCGGTATCGACGAGCTGGTGCGCCGTCGTGGCCGGACGGCCTTGTTGCGGTTGACTCGGCGGGCGGTCGCGCTGGTGGTTCTCGGGGTGCTCTTCAACGCCTGGGCCGGCGCCGGCGCCGATTTCACGGATGCCCGTTGGCCGGGGGTGTTGCAGCGGATCGGCGTGGTGAGTTTGGCGTGTGGCGCTGTTGTCGTCCTCTGTCGACGCGGGATCTGGCCGATCCTGTTGCTTGCCGGCGCGATGTTGGTGCTGTACGCCCAACTACTCATTCGGGTGCCGCTGGCCTGTGGCACCGGAGTGCTCACACCTGCGTGCAACCTGCCAGGGCACCTCGACCTGGCACTGTTCGGCGCGGCACACGTCTACAACCACGGGGCTTTCGGCTACGACCCCGAGGGCATGCTGTCGACCGTCGGTGCGCTGGCGACTGTGCTGATCGGGGTCGCGGTGGGTCGGGCTATGCGGGCTCGGCCAGGCTGGCTCACGATAGCTGCCCTGTGCGGCACCGCCTTCGCCTGCTGGGTCGCGACGCATGTGGGGCTCGCGGGTCCGGCGGTGAACAAGCGCATGTGGACGCCTGCATTCGTGCTGCTGACGGCGGCTACCAGCATCATTTTGCTCCTCGCCTGCCACCTGGTGGCTGATCTCTGCGCCCGTCAACCCAACCCGATTCTGCGGTTCGGATCACGAGTGGTTGGGTGGCCCTGGGCCGTTCTTGGGCGCAATGCTTTGGTCGTCTACGTCGGTCAGCATGTGCTCGGCGCTGTCCTCGCGCAGACCCCGATGCATGTCGGCCCGCGGCTGACGACGGCGGCCGGCTACCTGCAAGCACACACATTCGCTGGTGGCTGGCTCGGTTTGGACCCGCAGTGGACCTACGTCACCGTGATGCTGCTGTTATGGACGGCGGTCGCTGCGGCCATGCACCGCGCTCGCTGGTATGTCACCCTCTAAGCCAATGGACACTGCTGTCGCAGGCCGCGCAGCGTGAGCGCGTACCTCGAAATCTGGGGACGCCGCGGGCCACAGCTCGCGCCGCTGGACGCCGACCACGTCACGGTCGGGCGCGGTGCCGAAAACACCGTGTCGTTGCCGTGGGACCGCACCGTCTCTGCGTTGCACGCCGTGATCGAGCGCTACGCCTCCGGCTGGTCGGTCCGCGATCTCGGCTCCACGAACGGAACGTTCGTCAACAACGCTCGGCTGTCGGCCGAGCACCGGCTGCGAAATGGCGACGAGATCCGGTTCGGTTCCAGCCGTTTGGTATTCCGGCTGCGAAACGCGCCGGCCTCAACGGTAACGGCCGCCGCCGAGCCGCCGCCGCACATCACGCGGCGAGAACAAGAAGTGCTCGTCGTGCTGTGCCGCCCGCTGCTCGGTGGTGACATGTTCACCGCAGCGGCGACGGTGGCGACGATCGCGGCCGATCTCGTCGTCAGCGAAGCGGCCGTCAAGTTCCATCTCGGCAACCTGTACGACAAGTTCGAGGTCGCCGACGGAGGCGAAGGCGCCCGACGGTCACGGCTGGCGAACGAGGCAATCCGCCGTCGGGCCCTCACGCTCTCGGATCTGCGGCGCGCCCCGTGACCGAGATGTGGCGCGGCAGATACGGATCTGTTGAAACGATCGCCCAAGGCGGCCAGGGCAGGCTGCTGCGCGGGGTCGACCGCCAACACGATCGGCCGGTTGCCCTCAAAGTTCGCGCGGTCGCCTCGACCGAGCAACGAAACCAGGTGCTCGCGGAGGCCCGAGTGCTGCTCAGTCTGCGACCCCATCCGGGCCTGCCGACCGTACGCGAGGACTTCTTCGAAGGCGACAGCTACGTGCTCGTCATGGATTGGGTGGACGGCACCTCTCTGGATCAGGTGGTCGCCGCACGAGGGGCACCGGGGATGCCGTTGCCCAGCGTGCTGCGCTGGGCAACCCAACTCGCCGCGGCGATCGACCACCTACATGCGCACCGGCCGGTCATCGTGCACGGTGACGTCAAACCTGCCAATGCGGTGCTGACCCCCGACGATCGGGTCGTGCTGGTCGACTTCGGCATTGCCACCAGCGGAGCCGCGACGAGATCGGGGACCGTCGGGTACATCGCACCGGAAGTCCTCGATGGGCAGACGCCAACTCCGGCTGCGGACATCTACGGGCTCGCGGCGACCCTCCTGGCGCTGCTGACGGGCCGGCCGCCCGGCGACGTCCGCCCACCGTGGGAGGGCCTCGATCCCACCACCGTCGAGGTCATCGAGCGCGGGCTGCGGCCCGGGCTAGCGCTGGAGCCGGAACGCCGCCCGGCGAACGCGCGCGAACTGGTCGAGCGGATGCGCGCGTGGGCGGGCCCAGACGCCCAGGTAGCTGAACTACCGTCCGCGAACGGTCGAGCCGCTCTGCCCAAGGTGCTACCAAGCAACCGGATCCGAGCTTCTTCACAGGGACGGCGGAGGTGGCGGGGTCGGCTGGGGGTTGTCCCGGCGTGGTTGCGGGTGTCCTTCGTGGTGGTTCTCGTCGCCGTGATCGTCGGCGGCCTCGCCGTCGGTGGAAAGGCGCGCTCGCCCGTGCGTCGGTTTCAAGGTCCCGACCGGTACTCCACTGCCGCGCAAGTCGCGTTGAACACCTTCACCCACGCTGACGTCGCCGTGCTCGCCCGGGGTGACGACCTCGCGGACGCCATCGCCGGCAGCTACCTCGCCGGCGCCCAGAGCGGCGGCCCGATCCTGCTTACCCCGCAGCAAGGCCTCCCCGACGTCGTCCTGAACGCGTTGAAGCGGCTCAACGTGAAGCAGGTCTTCATCATCGGCGACGCGACCGCGATCAGTGGCACCGTCGACACCGTTTTGCAAGATCATGGGATGCGCACGACCAGGCTTGCCGGCGTCACCCGCTACGCCACCGCCGGTGTCATCGAACAGGCCAGCGGACAGGCCGGCAAGCTCGCAGGGTTCGGGCCGACCGCGTTGCTGGTTAGCTCCACCGACCTACCCGATGCGGTCGCGGCCGGTCCGATTTCGTTCCACAGCCGATTTCCGCTGCTCTACACGACCGCCGCAGGTATTCCTTCCGAGACTGTCGCGGCGCTACAGGAAGGTGCGATCACCCACGTCGTACTGGTCGGACCGGTCAGCCAGATCGGCGACGCGGTGGTCTCCCAACTTGCCGCACTGAACATCAGCGCCGAACGCGTGAACGGCGCCGGTGACCCGACATCCGAATCGATGGCGGTTGCCCACTTCGAGCAACAAACCCTCCACTGGCCGCTGCCCCAGGTCGACCTCGTCCGAGGAGACCAAGGAGGGGTTGACGGAGTGGCCGCCATCGCGAACGCGGGCACCAACGCCGGCACGCTCCTCCTGACCAACAGCCCGAGTGACCTAGGGGCGGCGCTGAGCGGCTTTCTCGTTCAACAGGTCGGCCGTGCGCAGCAGCTCATCATCGTCGGCGATCTCACGACCATCACTCCTGGCGCCGAACACGCAGCCGCGATCGCCCTGCACCTCTCCGAGTAGGTGCCACGGGCGGTCGTTAGCTCGACCGGTGAGTTGTGCGACGCTTGAACAATGCGGCCGACCATGTTCGAGTTTGCCGGCGGCGAGCCGGCCTTTTTGGCGCTTGCCACGGCACACCACACGCGTTGCCTTGCCGACCCCGAGCTCAACCACCCGTTCTCCCATGGCGGGCATCCGCAGCACATCGAACGGCTCGCGTTCTATTGGGCAGAGGTGCTGGGCGGCCCGCCGCGCTTCTCCGAGTCGTGCGGCGATCACTCGGGGGTGCTGTACATGCACGCCGGAAACGGCGACATGAGTGATCTGGGGCGCCGATTCGTCGACTGCTTCGTCAGTGCCGCCGACGACGCCAAGCTGCCCGATGATCCCGAGTTCCGCGCTGCGCTCCGCGCCTACATGGAATGGGCCGTCGGCGATGTGCTCGTCTACTCGCCGGAAGGCTCGGAAGTTCCGAGCGAGGTGTCCATGCCGCACTGGTCGTGGGACGGCCTGCGCACCGGTTTTTAGCGCAACCTCAGGTTTCGTTGTCATCATGGCGGGATGAACCCGGGCGTACAGGCGGCCGGTGATCCGGTGTCGGCGCTGAGCGCGCCGCCGAACCTGTCGATCGCCTCTGGTGACGGCGCCGGCCCCGTGGCGTCCGGTTGGCGTCGCGTTCTGGTTATCGAGGTTTGGATCGTCTTCGCGATCAGCCTCGGGGCGAGTGGCGTCAGTGCTCTGCTCGACCTGATCAATGACCTCACGGTGAAACACGCCGCGCTCTCGACTCAGCACACGGTGCTGAACGGATCGGTCACTCGCGACCGGCCGTGGCTCGACCTCGCCTATCAGTTGTTCGGGATCGCGACGGGGCTGGTTCCGGTGGCACTCGTCGTGTACTTGCTACACCGATCGAGAGAATCGCTGCGCACCATTGGCGTCGACCGCACGCAGCTTGCGCGCGACTTCGGTCTGGGGGCGTTGCTTGCGGCGTGCGTCGGTGGGGCTGGCCTCGCGCTCTACATCGGTGCACACGCGGCGGGCGCGAACCTTGTCGTCGTGCCGACCAACCTTGGCCCGCATTGGTGGCGCATCCCGGTGCTGTTGCTCGCGGCGGCACAGAACGGAATCTACGAAGAGGTGCTGGTCAGCGGCTACCTGCTGCATCGGCTTCGTCAGTTCGGTTGGGGCGACAACAAAGCGTTGGCGACGAGTGCGTTGGTACGCGGGTCTTATCACCTGTACCAGGGCTTCGGCGGTGCGCTCGGCAACTGCGTGATGGGGCTCATCTTCGGTCGGGTATATCAGCGCACCGGTCGCACTTTGCCGCTCATTGTCGCGCACGCGATCATGGATGCCGTCACATTCGTCGGCTACATCTACTTGGCCAATAAGGTGTCGTGGCTGCCGACGTAGGCTGCCCTCGAACCGGTCAGGCGTTCGCGTCGATGAGGGCGTGCAGCGCGGCGCCGACCTCGGGGTACCCGAACTCGAAACCGGCATCGAGCAACCGCTTCGGTACGACGCGCGGGCCGGTGACGATGGTCTCCGCGAGTCCGCCGAGTGCGATCCTGAGCGCCGGGGTGGGTGCCAGGAAGACTCCTGGCCGGTGCACGGCGTGCGCGACAGCCCTCGTGTACTCGCGGTTCGTGACCGGCGTTGGAGCAGTGAGGTTTACCGGCCCCTCGAGGTCGGAATCGAGCAAGAACCGCATCGCCGCAATGTGATCGGGGCGCGCGATCCAGCTGAAGTACTGCCGGCCAGAGCCGAGCCGGCCGCCAAGCCCTGAACGAAACAGCAGCAAAACCTTGCCAAGCGCACCGCCCTTGGTGCTCAGCACCACGCCACTACGTAGCTGCACGGTTCGGATCCCGGCCTCTTTTGCCGATGCCGTCGCGGCTTCCCACCGGATGCACACGTCGGCGAAAAAGTCTTTACCTGCAGGCGATTCTTCGTCTACTTGGGTATCGCCGGTATCGCCGTAGTAGCCGACCGCGGAGCCGGATAGGAGGACGCGCGGACGAGGCTCGAGAGCCGCCAGCGCCTCGGCGAGCACTGTTGTCGACGAGACTCGGCTCTGCAGGATCTGTTTCTTGAAGTCGTCGTTCCAGCGGTGTTCGCCGATGCCGACTCCCGCCAGGTTGATGGCAGCGTCGACACCCTCGAGGGCGGCCCGGTCGGGCCCGCGGCTCGTTGCCGGATCCCACGAGATCTCGTCGTCCGCTTTGGCTTCGCGCCGAACCAGGCGCAGTACGTCGTGCGCGTGCCCTTCGTTCTCGCTGCGCAGGACGCGCACTAGAGCCGACCCGATGAGCCCCGAGGAGCCCGCTACCACGATCTTCATAGCCGTTCAGACCTCTCGCCGGTGACTTTCGCCGTGCTGGGTGTACCCCGCGGGCGCTTGTTAACGACGCTGCGGCCTGCGAGGCACCGGATCTAGAGGCCGAGGTCGGCTTCGAAGTGTCCTTCTTCGAGGCGGGCTTTGATGGTGCCGAGGAATCGGGCCGCATCGGCCCCGTCGACGAGGCGGTGATCGTAGGTGAGTGCGAGGTAGGCGATCGAGCGGACGGCGATGGTCTCGCCACGATCGGCATCATCTAGTACCACCGGGCGCTTTACGACGGCCCCGGTGCCGAGGATGCCCACCTGCGGCGGCAGCAGGATCGGGGTGTCGAAGAGTGCGCCCCGGCTGCCGGTATTGGTCACCGTGAAGGTGCCGCCCGACAACTCATCGGGGTTGACCTGGTTGTTGCGAGTGCGGTTGGCGACATCGGCGATCTTGCGGGCGAGGCCACCGAGGTTGAGGTCACCGGCGTCGCGCACGACAGGTACCAACAGGCCGCGCTCGGTGTCCACGGCGATGCCAAGGTGCTCGGCGTCGTGATAGGTGATGGTGCCGGCCTGGGTGTCGATGCTCGCGTTCATCACCGGGTGCTGCTTGAGCGCCTCGACCGCAGCGATGGCGAAGAAGGGCAGGAACGACAACTTCACGCCCTCTCGCGCCTCGAAGTCGGCCTTCGCGATCTCGCGCAGTCTGGCAATTCGGGTGACGTCGACTTCGACGACGGTGGTTAGCTGGGCTGCGGTCTGCAACGACTCGACAAGACGAGAAGCCAGAACACTGCGAAGCCGCGACATCTTCTCGGTGCGGCCACGCAAGGGGGACGCCGCGGTGCTGGGCATCGCCGCCGGGGACCCACCGGTGGGGGTTGTCGCTTGGGCTGCCCGCGTTGCTTCGGCCGCCGAGATGACGTCCTGTTTGCGGATGCGGCCGCCGACGCCGGTGCCGTTCAAGGCGCTGAGGTCGACCTTGTGCTCGGCCGCCAACTTGCGGACCAACGGGGTGACGTACGACGCGTCGGCTGCATCGCCGCTGTCGGTACCGGTCGCGGGCGGCTGTTGCGGCGCGGGGAGTCGTGGTTGTGGGGGAGCGGCGATCTGTTGCGGTGCGGCGGCTTGCGGCGCGGCGGCTTGCGGGGGCGCGGGTGGCGTGGGTGGTTCGGGCGCCGGTTCCGCGGCGTCCTGCTGCTCGGCGACGGGCTGCGCGGCGACGGGCTGCGCGGCCTCGGTCTGCGCTGCCTCAGGCTGCTCGGCGTCCTGTTGCGCTGCCTCGGTCTGCGCTGCCTCAGGCTGCTCGGCGTCCTGTTGCGCTGCCTCCGGCTGCTCGGCGTCCTGTTGCGCTGCCTCCGGCTGCGTTGGCGCGGCACCGGCAGAGCCGTCGTCGATCACGGCGAGTTCGGCGCCGACCTCAACTGTCTCGTCTTCGGCCACCGTGATCTTGCTCAGCACGCCCGCAACGGGTGACGGAATCTCGGTGTCGACCTTGTCGGTGGAGACCTCAAGGAGCGGCTCGTCGACGGCGACGTGGTCGCCTTCCTTCTTCAGCCAGCGTGTGACGGTGCCCTCGGTCACGCTCTCTCCGAGGCGGGGCATCGTGACTGAGACCGACATGAGGGCGATGGCTCCGTCTGTTGAAGGGGCGAGCTGTCTGGAGAGCGGTCGGGCTAGCTGTGCACGTGGAGTGGCTTGCCGGCAAGAGCCATGTGCGCCTCGCCGATCGCTTCGGTCTGCGTGGGGTGTGGGTGGAGCAGCTGGGCAACCTCGCTCGGCAGCGCCTCCCAGTTGTAGATGAGCTGCGCTTCGGCGATCAGTTCGCTGACCCGGCTGCCGACAATGTGGATGCCGACCACCGGGCCGTCGATCACCGAGATCACCTTGACCGCGCCTGAGGTCTTGAGGATCTGGCTACGGCCATTCCCGGCGAGGTCGTAAGTGAAGCTCTTCAGCGTGTCTCCGTACTTCTCTTTGGCCTTGGCCTCGGTGAGTCCTACCGACGCGACCTCGGGCTCGGAGTAGGTGATACGGGGCACGCCGTCGTAGTCGATCGGCACCGGTGACAACCCACCCAGCCGCTCAGCGACCAAGATGCCCTCGGCGAAGCCGACGTGCGCCAACTGCAGAGTCGGGATCAGGTCGCCGACGGCGGAGATGGTCGCGACGTTGGTCTGGCAGTATTCGTCGACCAGCACGAAGCCGCGCTCGGTAGCGACGCCGTTCTCTTCGTAGCCAAGGCCCGCCGAGACCGGACCGCGGCCCACCGCCACCAGGAGGTATTCCGCCTCGATGGTCTTCCCGCCTTCGAGGGTGACGACAACACCCGCGTCGGTGGTCTTGACGCTTTCGAACCTGGCGCCCAGTTCGAAGTTGATGCCGCGCCGGCGGTAGGCGCGTTCGAGGAGCTTCGAGCTCGACTCCTCCTCCAGCGGTAGCAAGTGTGGCAGCGCCTCGACGATCGTGACCTCGGCGCCGAACGACTTCCAGACGCTCGCGAACTCGACGCCGATGACCCCGCCGCCGAGCACGACGACGGAAGCGGGCACCCGGTCAAGCGTCAGGGCGTGCTCGCTGGTGATCACCCGGTTGCCGTCGATGTCGAGGCCGGGCAGCGAGCGCGGCGTCGAGCCGGTCGCCAGCAGGACGTGCCGACCCTCGTAGCGCTCGCCAGTCACCTCAACCGCGGTAGGGGAGACCAGCCGACCTTCGCCCTCGATGTAGGTAATCTTGTTCGCTTTGACGAGACCTTGCAGGCCCTTGTACAGGCGGTTGACCACGCCGTCCTTGTAGGCGTGGACGGCCGGGACGTCGATACCGTCGAAGGTCGACTTCACACCGACCGAGGCACCCTCGCGGGCACCGTCGGCAATCTCGGCGGAGTGCAGCATCGCTTTGGTCGGGATGCAGCCGCGGTGCAGACAGGTGCCGCCGACCTTGTCTTTCTCGATCAGCGCGACGGACAAGCCGAGCTCACTGGCACGGAACGCGGCCGCGTAGCCGCCGCTGCCACCGCCGAGGATGACCAGGTCGAAGGTGCCGTTCGTCACGAGGACTCCTTGTCGCCTTGCTGCTCGTTGCCTGCGGGATCGCCGCGGCGTCCTAGGTCATCTTCCCACGCCGGCCGAGCACGCGAAATTTCAGGAGATGCGGCCCGCTGCCACGTCGTCGGCGATTTGCACGAAGGTGCGCACTGCCGCGCCGGTACCGCCTTTGGGGGTGTAGCCGTACGCGTCGCTCTGGTTGAACGCTGGGCCGGCGATATCGAGGTGCGCCCAGGTGATGGGTTCGCCGTCGCGCTTGCCGACGAACTCCGACAGGAACGACGCGGCGACCAGCATGCCACCGAAGGACTCGCCGATGTTCGCGATGTCGGCGATCGACGAATCGAGGGACTTCCGCAGTTCGGGCGGCACCGGCATCGGCCACATCTGCTCGCCCGCACGGGTGGCGGCATCGACCACGGCGGTGCGGAAGTCGTCGTTGTTCGCCATGACCCCCGAGGTATGAGTGCCGAGCGCCACGAGCTGCGCTCCGGTGAGGGTGGCCGCGTCGACGATGAAGTCGGGAAGCTCTTCACTGGCCCGCACCAACGCATCGGCGAGCACCAGCCGGCCCTCAGCATCGGTGTTGAGCACCTCGACGGTCTTGCCGCCGTAGACCGTGAGCACGTCGGACGGCCGTTGCGCGGTGCCTGACGGCATGTTCTCGGCCAGCGGTGCCCAGCCCGTGACGTTGACGGCGAGCTTCAGTTGCGCGATCGCGATCATCGCGGTGAGGACGGCGGCCGCGCCGCCCATGTCGGACTTCATCCACTCCATCGGCGCCGCTGGCTTGAGCGACAGGCCGCCGGAGTCGAAGGTGATCCCCTTGCCGACGAACGCCAATGTCTTCGTCGCCTTCGGGTGCCGGTAGGAAAGCCGCACCAGGCGCGGTGGATTCACCGAGCCCTGACCGACGCCGATGATGCCGCCGTAGCCACCCTTTTTCAGGGCTTTCTCGTCGAGCACCTCGATCTCGAGGCCGACCCGCGCCGCCTCGGTGGTGGCGATATCGGCGAACTCACGAGGATGCAGGTCGGACGGCGGGGTGTTGACCATGTCGCGTGCCTTACAGACGGACGCACACACAATGACCGCTCGCGACAACGCCTGCTTCGCGGCCGGTGACTTCGGGTCGTCGACCAGCACGACGACGGATTCGACCGGGGGTCGGTGCGCGTCGAGGGAGGTTTGACGGTAGCGGCGGTAGGAGTAGGCGCCGAGCAGCGCGCCTTCGGCCATCGCCGAGACGGTGTCGTCAGTGGCGCCGCTCGTACGTGTCGCGCCGAGGGCGATCGCGACCTTGCGGGTGCCGGCCAGCGACCGCAGGGCAACTCCGGTGGCGCGGCGCAGCGCCTCGGCCGAGATGGGCTGGCCACGGCGTGGGGTGCTGCCGAGACCGACCGCCGCGACGACCGGCGCCACGGTGGCCCCGAAGGTGGCGATGCGATGGCACTCACCGGCCGCCCCGGTGGCGCCGAGGCTAACGAGGGTGGCGAGCAGGCGTCGTCCAAGAGCAGTGTCGATCGCGTGGGCGCCGGGCCCGAGAACCGGCCGGCCCGCTGCGTCGATGCCGATGCCGACGACGACAGCGTCGGCATCGATCTGGTCTGCGGCCCCGGCCGCAAGCGCGATAGCAGTCACGGGCGTCGATCGTATCCGGTCAGTGCTCGACCACCGGGGCGGCGACTGCTTGGGCGGGAGGCGCGTGGTCGCGGGCGCTTTGTTCGACGGTGGCCACATGGGATGACCGACTCGGCAATGTGAAGGCGAGCAACGCCCCAGCCAGCGCGATAAACCCGGCCACAAAGAACGACCGGTCATAGCCCGACGTCAGCGCCGCTGCCGTGCGCAACCCGTGCGCCCGATCGATGGCGATGGTGGCCAGCACGGCGAGGCCGAGGGCGCCGCCGACCTGCCGGGTCGTGTTCACGAGCCCCGACGCGAGGCCGGCCTCGCTGCGGTCGACTCCCGACGTAGCGGCCACGGTCATCGGCACGATCGACAGCCCCAGGCCGAGGCACACCATCAACATCGGCCACAGCACGTTCACGAAGTAGTGCCCTGACGTCGGCAGTTGCGAGAACCACCACAGCGCGACAGCCGCAAGGGAGCCACCGGTGACGAGGATGCGACGCGGGCCCAGCTTGCTCACGAGCTTCGATGCAGTCGTCGCCCCGGCAATGATGAACAAGGCGCCGGGCAGAAACGCGAAGCCCGCGCGCAGCGCGCTGTAGTGCAGCACGTCTTGCATATACAGGGAGAGGAAAAAGAACATCGAGAACATCGTCGCGCCGACCGCGACCGCGATGCCGTTGGCCGAAGACAGCGCGCGCAGCTTGAAGATGCGCAGCGGAACCATGGGTTGTGGGGTGAACCGCTCGATCGCGACGAACGTGCCGAGCAGAACGACAGCGATGGCAAGGGTGATGAGGGTGCGCGCCGACCCCCACGGGTGTTCGTTCGTGCTCACGATGCCGTAGACGAGCACGGCCAGGCCGCCCGTCACGGCGATGGTGCCCGGGATATCGAGCCCCGCGATACCGCGCACCTGGCCGCGTGACTCGCGCAGCGCAATGACAGCAGCTGCAAACAACAGGATGCCGATCGGCACGTTCACAAAAAGCACCCAGCGCCAGCTCAACTCGTCAGTGAGAATGCCGCCGGCCATCGCGCCGAAGGCGCCACCACTGCCGGCCGTCGCGCTCCAGATGCCGAGCGCGCGGGCCCGGGCGCGCTGCTCGGTGTAGGTGGTGGTGAGCAGGCTGAGCGTTGAGGGAGCCAGGATCGCGCCGCCGAGGCCTTGGGCCGCCCGGGAGATCTCGAGCATCGTGCCGGTGTGCGCGAAACCGCCGAACAGGCTTGCTGCCGTGAAGATGGTGAGGCCGATGAGGAAGATCTTCTTGCGCCCGAACAGGTCACCGGCGCGCCCGCCGAAGAGCAGGAATCCAGCGAAACACAGCGCGTAGGCGTTGACGACCCACTGCAATTGGCTCGGGCTCATCGTGAGCCCCTGCTGGATCTTCGGCAGCGCCACATTCACGATCGAGATGTCGAGCACGACCATGAACTGGGCGGCGCAGGCGATGGCGAGGATGGCCCACGACGGCACGTGCGAGTGGGCGTTGGACTCATGGCCGGAGGCGTGGGCCGGACTGGACGTCATGAGCCCACCCTACGAGAGGCCCCGGACATTTCCGCCGCCCGGGCAACGGGCGGTACCGTCCGCACATGACCCACGTCGAGGAGCCGGGCGACTCCCTGCGCGATTCTGGGGAGAACTCGGGGGGCGACCTGCTGCAATCGCCGCTGCACGACAGGCATCTCGCGCTCGGCGCCAAGCTCGGCGCGTTCGGCGGTTGGGCGATGCCGCTTGAGTACGCGGGGGGTGGGGTGCTGGCCGAGCATGCCGCCGTCCGCGAACAGGTTGGCATTTTCGACGTCTCGCACCTGGGCAAAGCCTCAGTGCGCGGGCCTGGTGCTGCCGCTTTCGTCAACGCGACGTTGACGAACGACCTCGCCCGCATCGGGCCCTACATGAACAGCGCGCGCGGCGCGCAATACACGATGTGCTGCGATGAATCCTCTGGCGGCGTTATCGACGACCTCATCGTCTACCTCCGGGCTGAGGACGATGTTTTCCTGGTGCCGAATGCCGCCAACAATGCGGAGGTCGTACGCCGACTATCGGCGGCCGCGCCGCACTCGGTCGAAGTCCGCAACCTGCACCGTGATTTCGCCGTGATCGCTGTCCAGGGCCCGCGGTCGGGCGATGTGCTGAAGGCGATCGGACTGCCGACCGAGCACCCCTACATGTCGTTCATCGACACCAGCTGGACGCCGCCGGCCGGAGCTCCGATAAACGTGACCGTATCCCGGTCGGGCTACACCGGGGAACGCGGCTACGAACTCGTCATCGCGTCGGCGGATGCGACGACCGTGTGGGATCGGCTCTTCGAAGCGGGCGCCGACCTCAAGGTCAGGGCATGCGGTCTCGGAGCGCGCGACACCCTGCGCACGGAGATGGGCTACCCCCTGCATGGGCAGGACCTGTCGATCGACATCACCCCCAATCAGGCCCGCGTCGGGTGGGCCGTCGGCTGGGATAAGCCGAAGTTCTGGGGCCGCGAAGCCCTGGTGGCCGAACGCGCGGCTGGGCCGCGCCGAATACTGCGGGGCCTCGAGTCACTCGACCGTGGAATTCCGCGACCGCACATGGTGGTGCGATCCGCCGGCGGTGACGTCGTCGGCGAGGTCACCAGCGGCACGTTCTCTCCGACACGCCGCATCGGCATCGCGCTCGCGCTGCTTGATCCGTCGATCGGGGTTGGCGATGAGGTGAACGTCGATGTCCGGGGAAAGCCGTGTGCGATGCGCGTCATCAAGCCGCCGTTCGTCAAAGGGAGCCACGTCGCATGACCGCACCGCAACGCATCGTGCTCGTGGGCATGATGGGCGCAGGTAAGTCGACCGTTGGTGCAGCGCTGTCGAAGGCCACGGGGTGGCCGTACATCGACAACGACGAAGTCGTGGAAAAGATGACTGGTCTGCCGACGCGCGATCTCTTGCGCGAGCGCGGTGAGGCCGCGATGCGCAGTGCCGAATCTGCTGCAGCACAACAGGTTCTGACCATGCCGGCCCCGCTGATTGCAGGGGCAGCGGCGGGGATCGTGCTCGACCCCTCCATTAGCGCGCAACTTCACGACGGCGCTTTCGTCGTGTTCCTGCGCGCCGACATCGACACGTTGGCGGCGCGCGTCGAAGGCACCTATCGGCCCTGGCTAGGCGACGACCCTGAAGCCACGATGCGCAAGCTCTATGAAGGTCGCAAGCCGCTCTACGAGAAGCTCGCCGATCTCGTTATCGATGTCGACCGCACCACACCGGACGACGTCGCGAACCGCATCCTCGAGGCGCTGAACGCACTCGGATCGCCGGCAATCACCTAGACGTTCACCGGCCGGCCGCTCGGTGGCACGAACTCGACGAGTGGGTCGAAGTTGGCGTGCCGCGCCGCGCGCCGCAGCGCCAGCAACACCGCGCGGCCGGCGATCAGCACCAGCGCGACATTTCCCACTGCGCGGGTGAGATCCCAGCCGACCGAAGTAGCGACGTAGAAAGCCGCATAGTGGTGAAGTTCGGTCGTCCAGTTCGCGCCTGGTACGTAGGAGATTTGTGGCGAGAGTCCGGTCGTTTCGAACGGCCAGAACCAGAGGTTCGTGACGGCGCCGTACAGCAAGCCGGCGACGGCGCCATATGCCGCCAGCATCGCGATCTCTGCGCGGCCGCGCAGCTGCGGCAGGCAGCCGGCGAGGAGTCCGACCCAGCCCGCTGCGAGCATCTGGAACGGCAACCATGGGCCGACCCCGCCGGTCAGCAAGGCGCTTCCGAACAGCGTGAGAGTGCCGAGCACGAAACCAAACCCGCGCCCAAGTACCCGGCCGGCCGGGATGAGCAGGAAGAACACGGGCGAGACGCCGGTCGCATCGATGCTGAGCGGACGCAGCGCCGCACCGCACGCGGCGAGCACGCCGAGCAGCGCGATTGCCTTGGCATCCATGCCACCGTCGGCGAGTTCGGCCAGCACCACGAGCAGCAGCAGCGGCAGCACGATCGCGAAGACCCACGGCGCATCAGACGTGTGTGCCGCGTCCACATTCCCGCCCTTGCTGTGCAGCAAGAACGGCCATCCAAAGGCCAGCACTCCGAAGCCGCTCGCGACAGCGAGGGCGAAGGACGAGCGAAGATGCAGTCGGACGCCGGTGGTCATTTGGGGGGTCACGGCAACATCACGCCGAGACTGGCGCGCACCTGCGCGACAGTCAGCCACGGCAGCGGCGCCAGGATCTTCGCGATCTGCGGAGCAAATGCTGGGGACGCAGTGACGACGTCGCGGGTCGGGCCGTCGGCAACCACGGCACCATCGGCTAGCACAACCGTGCGATGACTGACGTCGGCCGCAAGCTCGACGTCATGGGTGGCCACGATCACCGCCGTGCCGGCTTCCGCGAGTTCGCGTAGCACCAGCACGAGGCGTGCCTTCCCCGGATAATCCAAGCCTCGGGTCGGTTCGTCCAGCAGGAGCACCGCGGGCGCGGCAGCCATCACCAGCGCAAGAGCGAGGGCCAGCCGCTGGCCCTCCGACAGGTCGCGCGGATGCACGGCCGCGCTGATGCCAGGCGCCAGCCGATCGAGGAGCAGTCGCGCGCGATTGCTGTCGCCTTCAGTTGCGCCGCCCGCGCATTCATCGGCGACCGTGTCGGCGTAGAAGAGGTCGGCGGGTTCCTGCGGGACGAGACCGACATCGCGCAGAAGGTCGGCGCCGCTGCGACGCGCCGGGTCGTGCCCAGCGACGACAACCCGGCCAACCGCCGGCCGGCGCAGACCGACAAGATGGGCCAGCAATGTCGATTTGCCGGCGCCATTGCGGCCCATCAAGGCGACGATTTCTCCTGGCCTGACAGCCAGATCAACGCCCCGTAGTGCAATCACCTCGTCGTAATGGTCGTGCAGGTTCTGCACCGAGACGACGGGTTCGCGCGTTGGCGCGGGTGCGTCCGCGGGCGGCGTCATCGAGGCGAGCCGTGCGCGCAACCCATCGGCGGCTCGCCTTGCGTCGCGCACCGACAAGGGCAGGGGCTGCCACTTCACCAGCCTGCCCAGCTCGACGACAGGCGGCGCGACAGTGCTCTGTTCCATCGCCTTCGCCGGCGTGGAATCGTGCACCCGACCATCAGCCCCGACCTGCACAATGCGATCGGCGTACTGAACGACGCGCTCGAGGCGATGTTCGGCCGCGACGACGGTGACGCCGAGATCGTGAACTAACCGGGTCAGCGACGCGAGCACGTCCTCGGCAGCAGGCGGATCGAGTGCCGATGTCGGCTCGTCGAGCACGAGCACCCGGGCGCCCGCCGTGAGTACCGAACCGATAGCTACCCGCTGCTGCTCCCCTGACGACAGCGACGGGAGCGAGCGGTGCCGCAGCTGCACGAGACCGAGGGAATCGAGGATGTCTTCCACTCGGCGGCGCATCACGTCGGGCGCGATCCCGAGGGACTCCATGGCGTAAGCCAGTTCTTCTTCCACACTGTCGGTGACGAAGCCGGCGAGTGGATCTTGGCCGACGTATCCGACCACGTCGGCGAGTTCGCGCGGAGGGAACAGCCGAGTGTCCCGGCCGTCGACCGTTACGCGGCCGGCCAACGTACCGCCGGTGAAGTGCGGGACGAGTCCGTTGATTGCTTTGAGCAGGGTGGACTTACCAGCACCGGTGCGGCCGATGACGACGACGAGCTCGCCTTCGGGAATGGCTAGGTCGACATCGCGCAACGCTGGCTGGTCGGCGTCCGCATAGGTGACCGTGACCGCTTCGAATCGGATCATCGGCCGACTCCTGCCGCTGCTGTCGATCGGGCGGATCGTTCGCCTGGTGTTGCAGGATCTGGTGTCGAAACATCTGGTGCCGCAGGCGACCTCGGCACTGTGGCCTCTGTAGCCCAGGCGGGAACCAGCGCAAGCATGATGCCGATTAGCGCCGGCCATGGCAGTTGCGGTGTGACCAGCGGATAGGTGGTCGTGTGCAACGAGCCGGGATCGATCCGGCCGGCGATCACGACGCAAAGCAGCGCGGCGGCGCCGGCACCGGCCACGATCCACTCCGGCCCACGCCACGGGTCGGGCCGATACCTGGTGCGCGTCGCATCGCGGCCACCGAGCAACACGGCGCCGCACGCAATCGCGGTGCCGGTCGCTAAGAGCGGAAGCCCGACCAATGTCGGCGAGCTCGCGTCGAGGAGTTCATACACCGCGATTGTGATGGCGACCAGTCCGGCCACGACGCTGCCGGCAACGAGCCGCCGGCGGGTGACGGAGACTGCGCCACGGCGGCCGAAACCACGGGAATCCATCGCGGCAGCAAGCTCGATCGAGCGGTCGAGCGCGTCTTCGAGGACGGGCAAGGCGACCCCAAGCCACGAGCGCAGACCGGTCGACGGGCGTCCGCGCAACCTTCTGGCCCGCCGAACCCGTACCGCCGCGCTCGCGAGTTGTGGGGCGAACGACAGGGCGACGGTAATCGCTACCCCGGCTTCATACAGCGCACCGGGTACTGCGCGCAGCAGCCGGCGGGGGCTGGCTAGTGCGTTCGCAGATCCGACACACACCAGCAACGCCGCAAGTTGAAGGCCGCCGTAGGTCGCGGCAAGCAATCCCTGCACGGTGATGTCGCCACCGATGTGCATGCCGTCAGCCCAGTGCGGCAACGGAACGGTCGGCAATGTCACCAGCACATGACCGATGCGTTCGGTCCCAAAGAGCGCCTCGAACACGATGCGCACGATGAGCACGAAGAGTCCGAGCCGAATGAAGAAACCGAATGAACGCACACTGTGTGGCGACCTTCGCGCCGAAACAGTAAAGGCCGCGACTGCGATCAAGAGAAGGAGCACGAGTGGATTGGTGGTGCGGGTGGCGATCGTGCCAAGCGCGAGCGCCCAGGCCCACCATGCGCCGGGATGCACCGCGCGCCCGACCCGACGTCGCGTCGTAGCTATCGGCCGTGCTGTCGTTGTCTTCACGGCCGGCCTCCTCGCGAGCGCCAGACCGCACCGGCACCGAGTACGACGACCAGTGCCGCACCAACGGCCGCTAGCACCGGGAACCGGTGGTGCTCGACCGTCCGCAGCGCCCCCAGAGCCGACCCGGCCAGGGGCAACGACGAGGTGGACGCCGACATGCTCTGCAGCTGCGACGCAGATGCACGTTCCGTTGCGGAGGTTGCCGGCGACTGCGGGGCTCCAGAGGGGGGTGCAGCTGCGAGGGCAGAGATGACGGGGTCGGCGGCAGGCTTCGGTGTCGTGCGTTGGGTCGGTGTTGCTCGCGGCGAAGGTGCCGGCGACCCGGTCGGGTGGGACGGCACGGTGACGGCGACGGCGCACTCTGTCGTCGGATAGCCGTCAACGCCACACACCAACCCGGCGTACGACCCGGTGCCGAGGCGCACGCTGGCAGCCGCCAGCAACACCTGTGCCCCGTGCTGCCGGAGGGCACAGACACGCAGCCCGGCACCACGGTCGCGGGTGGATGGTCGTGGGCAGGTGCATCGGCCGCGAGCCCGAAGTCGAGCACCACGCCGACTCTGATGTCGCCGGCCTTGGGTGGCGTCGAAGCGCACAGCGTCGCGAAGGTCGGCGTCGCTCGCGGTTCAAGGCCATTGCCGGAGTCGATCTGTACCGCAAAACGCCAGCCCTGCACCTCGCCATCGACCGGGTATTCGGTCGCCGGTCCCCTCGTGGCGTACTGCCAGCTGGAGCGGTGGGCGACGTAATAGGCCCAATAGCGGTACGCCGTGGCGGCGCGTGCCGGCTCGGCGGTGGCAGTCACGAAAGTCACGGTCATGACGGCAGCACCGCCGATCAGGCCGAGCAGCGCGAGACTCGCGTGCCCGTGCAACCTGATCGGCGCCGCTGTCATCACACGGTCATCAACGGTCAACGCGGCCAGCTGGTCCGGCGCCCGGACCTGCGCTGGCTCACCGTGAGCGAGAGCAGGCCGAGACCGACCAGCCCGGCCGCCACTGCGGCAAGCGGCCGCACGTCGGTGCTGCCGGTCGCCGGCAACGTGGGCTGCCGGGGTACCGCGATCGGGGTTGCCGACGGTGGCGCTGGCGTCGGTGTCGCGGCGGCCGCGGTTCGCTCGATCGTGGCCAGCACGACGGCGAGATCGACGCCACCGAACGTGGCCGGGTCGGTGGCACTCGCGTGAGCGAGCAGCAGCAACGTCGCCAGCGGACCGGGTGCGTTGACTCCCGCGGGCTTCACGTACGTCGCCGCGTGGGCAACGAGCGCTGCCAGCCCTGCCGCCGCTGCCGCAGCTCCGGTGCTGGACGCCTCAAGGTCGAGGACGGCATTCGCTGTCGTCGTCCAATCTGTGCCGCCGCCGAATGCTGAGGGGATCGCTCCGTTGGTCGATGTCAGCCTGGCCGCGAGGTAACTCTCGGCGGCGGTGGCTGATGTGCCGGCGTCGGTTACCGCGCCCGGGCACGCCGGGGCGGCTCCCGTAGAGGCGCTTGCCGCTACCGGGAAGGCCTTGCCCAGCACGCCCAGCAGTGCCTGCACGCTCGCGTAGTCGTTGGCGTGCAAGGTCGCTTCGCCCTGGAAGTCAAACGCGCCGCCGCCCGATGCTGCCGAGCAGGCGATCTGCACGGTGCGCAAGTAGTCGACGCCGGTCTTCCCTGTCGCGGAGGTGATCGTCGTCGGGTTCACGCCGGCAGCGGCAAACGCGCTCAAGGCTAGCCCGGTCGAGTTCGCATCCGATGCCGCCGGCCCGAACGCCGTGTTGTCGTAGAAGCCGCCGTCAGCCAACTGGAAGTGCTTCAGCGCAGCGACTGCGGTCGTGGTCGGCTTGCCGAGCGCGGTCAGCGCCTGGATAGCCGCGGCGGTGGCGTTCTCGTCCTCGGTCGCGGTGGTGCACGCGGTCGTCGCCGGGGTCGCTCGATAGGCGGTGAACGCGCCGTCGGCGCACTGCTGGCCCAGCAGCCAGCTCACCGCGGGGACGTCGGGGGTGTGGCCGGTTGCGATCAAGCCGATGATCGCGAGGCTCTGGCGGTACACACCGTCGTAGGTGGGGTCCTGGCTGCCGAAGAGTCCGATATTCGAGGCCGGCGCCGGACTTGCCGCGACGGCACCGGCAGCTGGGAGAAGGGCGAACACGGCAGCGAGGCCGCACCCGCCGAGAATGCGAAGGCGAGCGCCGGCACGCGCCGCGCAGCGGTCCGAATGTCCAGGTCGTGCGCGGTGTGCGGATCGTGCGGACATCGTGTTCCTCTCGGGACGGGCCGCCCGATCGCGTGCGATGGATCCCCGGCGATCACGCCCCTGACAGCGCAAACCCCACGTGCGCAAACGGCGCAACGTGGGGGCGATGGCGGGTCGGACGACCCGGGCTCCGCCCCGCGAACCTCGACGGACGAATGGAGCCAATTCGCATCCGGCAGGTAATCCGGCTCGCCGCTTCGGGTGAAAGATGACCTTCACGCGAGGCGACCTACGGTTGCGGGTCAGCGCCGGCTTCGAACCGGCTTCCCCTGAACGCGGACGCGTCTTTAGTTGTGGCGGGAGCTTGCCACGCCGTCCGGTGTGCAGTCAAAGCGCTAGCCTTCGCCCGGGTAGACCCGATAGCTGAGGTGAGGGGAGCGCCCGATGAGTTGGACCTGGCGTTACGAGAGCGCCGACGGCGAGCCGGTTACTCCTGATGAGTTGCCGGCCGCTGAAGCGTTTCCCACCCAGTCGGACGCCGAGTCCTGGATCGGCGAGGAATGGAGGCCGTTACTCGCCGCTGGCGTCCACCGGGTGACGCTGCAAGAAGGCGACCGGGTCGTGTATGGCCCGATGAGCCTCGACCCCACGAGCTGACGGGTCAGGGCCGTTTGGCCAACTGCTGAGATTTGGCTGGGTCGCGCTCGACGATCGGGTCGAGAATCTCGTCGATGCGCGCGAGCAGGTCGGCATCGAGCTTGGTGCCGGAGGCTTTGGCGTTCGCGTGAACCTGCTCTGGTCGCGAAGCGCCAATGATGGCGCTCGACACGTTCGGATTGTGCAGGACCCAGGCCAGGGCAAGGTTGGCCATCGAGATGCCAGCGTCGGCGGCCACCGGTGCGAGTCGCTGCACGCGCTCAAGCACCTCGTCACGAAGCAGCTGGGTCATGAAGACCGAGCCCTTCTCGTCTGTGGCTCGCGAGCCCGCGGGCGGCCGCTCGCCCGGCCGATACTTTCCGGTTAGAATTCCTTGCGCGAGCGGAGAAAAGACAATCTGGCCGATGCCCTCGCGCTCGGAGAGTGGCACCACCTCGGCTTCGATGACGCGCCACAACATGCTGTATTGCGGTTGGTTCGACACGATGCGGTCGAGGCCCATCTCGCCGGCGATGTGCAGCGCCCGACCGAGTTGCTCGGCGGTCCATTCGCTCACGCCGATGTAGTTGACCTTGCCTTGTCGCACCAAATCGTCGAATGCGCGCAGAGTTTCTTCCAGTGGTGTCTCGACGTCGAATCGGTGTGCCTGGTACAGGTCGAGGTGATCGGTCTTCAGTCGCTTCAGCGACGCGTGACAACCCTCGAGGATGTGCTTGCGCGAGAGCCCGCGGTCGTTGCGCCCCTCGCCGGTCGGAAAGAACACCTTCGTGAAGAGTTCGTAGGATTCCCGCCTGACTCCGGTGAGAGCATCACCCAGCACCGACTCCGCACGGGTGCCCGCATAGACGTCGGCCGTGTCGAAGGTGGTGATGCCAGCGTCGAGTGCCGCGCGCACACACGCCTTCGCGGTCTCGGCTTCGACCTGCGATCCGTGGGTGATCCAGTTGCCGTATGCGATCTCACTGACGACGAGACCGCTCGTACCGAGGTGCCGGAACTCCATGAGGCCAGGGTACGGCGGCTAGATCTTCGCGCCCCGCACCACTCTCGGCCCAGGGATGCGGATGCGCCGGAACTGCATGGCGCGCAGCGCCGCATAGAGCCCGAGGCCCTTCGTGGGTTCGTTCGGGTAGCGGACCGTGACCAGCTTGCGAACCGCGCGCGAGGTGCGCACGGAGTCGATGGCCGACGCGAGGACGAACGCATAGAGGCCGAAGTTGGCAACCAACCGGAGGATCGAGGAGTTCGTGTAGCCGAGCAGGATGACCGGGAGCGCGATCGGAACGAACAGGCCCATCACGTTGCGGCGCGCGTCGACGTAGTCACGCGCCAGGCGCCGAGCCGGACCACGATCGCGCGCGCTCAACGCGCTGTCGTCGCCCCGGCGCATGGCTTCGCGGCGCGCCCTAGACTGCTCCGGCGTCAATCGGCCGCCTCGCGCGCCGCCGCGGGTACCGGATCGGGTGCGGCTACTCCCGCCGACGACCGCGGTCCTGCGGGCGGCTTGCGCAGTACTGCGCTTGGGGGTCGCCTTTCCCTTCCCACCTGGCCCGCTGTCGGCAGAACCGAGCGGGTCGGCCGGGTTGCTGACTCCGGCGGCGTCCTTCGTTGCACGTTTGAACACCCGCACAGGCTAGCGACACGTCCAAGCCGGCGGGTAGTCGCGCCGTCCAGGCGGGGCGGGAACCCTCTGCCGGTGCGGTCCGTCGACACATAAGGTGGAGCCGGACATCAGGGTTGCGACGCAGTCGCCGCTAGGCCCTTTGCCTTTCGAAACCGTCGAGCGAAGAAGGAGCCGGCACCCATGGGTGTGATGAAGCGCATGTCGCTCATCTTCAATGCCAAGGCCAACAAGGTCCTTGACCGCGCCGAGGACCCGCGCGAAACGCTCGACTACAGCTATACAAAGCAACTTGAACTGCTCCAGAAGGTGCGTCGCGGGGTCGCCGACGTCGCAACGTCGCGCAAGCGCCTCGAGCTGCAGGCCACCCAGTTGCAGCAGCAGGCCGACAAATACGACGGTCAGGCGCGCGCGTCATTGGCGGCGGGTCGCGAAGACCTGGCCCGCGAGGCACTTACCCGCAAATCGGCTCTCACCCAGCAGATCTCCGACCTCCAGACCCAGCACGCCTCACTGCTGGCTGAGGAAGAGAAGCTAACGCTGGCCTCCCAACGCCTTCAGGCCAAGGTCGACGCGTTTCGCACCAAGAAAGAAACGATCAAGGCCACGTACACCGCGGCCGAAGCCCAGACGAAGATCGGCGAGGCATTCTCCGGCATCTCCGAGGAAATGGGTGACGTCGGGCTGGCCGTGCAGCGCGCCGAAGACAAGACGCAGAGCATGCAAGCGCGCGCAGGTGCCATCGACGAATTGCTCGCCTCCGGTGCGCTCAACGATCCGACCGGCACCAGCACCGACGACATCCAACTCGAACTCGATCGGATGTCGAGCACCAACGACGTCGAGTCGCAGCTCGCCGCCATGAAGGGCCAACTCGCCGGGGCTCCGGCGACGCCGGCCATCGAAGGAACGCCTGCTGCTGCGTCCCCCGGAGCAGGTCCCGCTGCCGAGCCGGCCGCGCAGCCCGAGGAGTCCGCATGATCCTGCGCATTCTCGGCGAGGGTCAGTTCGAGATTGCCGACCACACGGTCGAGGCCTTGAACGGGCTGGACAATGATCTGCTCGCCGCCGTCGACAGTGGCGACGAAGCCGCGTTCCATCGCATCCTGGCCGACCTGCTCGAGCTCGTGCGCGAAGTCGGCGCCCCGGTGCCCGACGATCACCTCGGCCCATCCGATTTCGTGCTGCCTGCCGCTGAATCGACCTTGGAGGAGGTGCGTGCGCTGCTCGGCAATGAGGGACTCATCCCTGGCTGATCGGCGTCCGTCTTATGGCCCGAACCCGTTTTGCCGCAGACCGCGGCCTGTCCGCTCGCATGGTTCTCGTGATGTTCCTCCTCGGGCTGTTGTATGTGGTGTTCGTTGGCGTGCTGATCGCCATTCACTTGTCCGTGGTACTGATCGTGGTCATCGCCGGTGGATTTTTCCTGATCCAGTACTTCGGCTGCGACCGGATTGCCTTATTCGCGATGCACGGCAAGATCGTCACGCCTGAGGAAGCGCCGGAGCTGCACGCAGTCATCGACCGGCTCTGCGCGTTGTCGAACATGCCTAAACCGAAGGTGGCTATCGCCGATAGCGACGTGCCGAATGCCTTCGCCACCGGCCGCAGCCAGAAGCGTGCCGTCGTGTGTGCGACTACCGGCATCTTGCGTCGGCTCGACCCCGAAGAGCTCGAGGGCGTGCTTGCACACGAGATGTCGCACGTCGCTCACCACGACGTCGTGGTGATGACGATTGCGTCGTTCCTCGGCGTACTCGCAGGCCTGGTGACCAGGTTCGCCTTTTACGCCACGATGTTCGGCGGCGGTGGCAATCAACGCGGGCGCAACAACAATCAAGACAGTGCGGCCGTCGTCGAACTCGTCGTTCTCTTAGTCTCCGCCGTGGTTTACGCAGTCAGCTTCTTACTGCTGCGGGCTTTGTCGCGTTACCGCGAGCTCTCTGCAGACCGGTCGGGCGCACTGCTCACCGGCCGCCCGTCGGCACTGGCGAGCGCGCTCCAGAAGGTCACCGGCGCGATGGGCCAGATACCCACTCGCGACCTTCGTTCGGCCGAGAGCTTCAACGCCTTCTTCTTCGCGCCCGCGCTCGCCCCAGGCTTTTCGTTGTCGTCGTTGTTCTCTACCCATCCACCGCTGGAGAGGCGGCTTCAGCAGTTGGCCGAGATCTCCCGCGAACTCGGCCAGGGCCGGTAAGGGCAGGTACGCGCCGGTCATGGGGTTCTTCGACACAGTGCTCGGCCGGTCGAAGCCGGTGAAGGCCGACCTCGACGATCTGTTTGCGTTGCCGTCGGCGGCGCTGACGCTTGAGGCTGGGCTCGACTTCAAGCCGACCGGTCTCGGGTCCGTCTGCTTCAAAGCCGCCGAAGGTGCCGCCTTCGCCCGTACCCAGACCGACGTGCAGGAGCTGCTCGACTCGTCTGCGGCCGGTAGCGCTCCGAAAGTCGAGCTCAGCAAGGACACCTTCGGCTACACGTGGCTGCTGGTACGCCACGACCCTGACGACGTCCCGGGCCTGGTGACAGACCTGCACGCGGTGAACAGCGGCTTGCAGGACGCCGGCTTCGGGCCGCAACTGTTGTGCTCGCTCATCTCGTTCGCCCATGCCGACGGTCGGCGCCTCGCGTTGGTGTACCTCTACAAGCGCGGCACCTTCTACCCGTTTGCACCTCTCGGTGCGACCCAGCGCCGTGACAACGCGCTGGAGATCGAGGCGCAGGGCACGGTTGTCAACGACATGAAGGTTGAGCCGGACCTCACGCGCTGGTTCCCCGTCTGGGGCGCGCCTGGCCTGTGAAGGCGCACGATGAAATAGGGCCTGTGAAGGCGCACGGTGAAATAGGGCCTGTGAAGGCGCACGGTGAAATAGGGCCTATGAGTGGCATGTCGGTGCTGATCGCGCCGGACAAATTTGCCGGTTCACTCTCCGCGGTCGAGGCGGCCGAGGCGATCGCCACCGGCTGGCGGGTCGGCGCTCCCGAGGATCGGGTGACCGTGCTGCCCCTCGCCGACGGCGGCGCGGGCTTCGTCGAGGTGCTCCATGCCGGGCTCGGTGGCCGACTGGTCTCGGTCGACACGACCGATCCTCTCGGCCGCCCGACACGGGCTCAGATCCTGGTGGTCGACAGTGCCGAAGGATGCACGGTGTACGTCGAGTCGGCCCAAGCGTGCGGGCTGCATCTGCTCCGTGCCGCCGAACGCGATCCGAGCCGGACGACGTCGGCTGGCCTCGCCGCGCTGCTGATCGGCGCCGTCGACCAGGGCGCGGATCGCCTCGTGGTCGGCCTCGGCGGCTCGGGCACGAACGACGGGGGAGCGGCCATGATCGACAGCCTGGGCGCCGACGCGCAGCGGCTGCGTGCTGTCGATCTTGTCGTGGCGACCGACGTCGACAACCCGTTGCTCGGGCCGACAGGGGCGACGGTGGTCTTCGCGCCGCAGAAAGGGGCCGCCGCCGAGCTGCTGCCCGTCCTCGAAGAGCGGCTGGCGAGGTTCGCCGACCAGCTCGCACCCGAACTCACCGAACTCCCCGGCGCTGGTGCCGGCGGTGGCCTCGGTTTCGCGTTCTTCGCCATGGGTGGTCATCGCGTCAGCGGCGCCGAGCTGGTGATGCAGCTGCTCGACGTGAGTGCCGAGCTGGCGGCGTCCGACCTGGTGATTACCGGCGAGGGATCGCTCGACGGCCAGTCGCTGCGGGGCAAGCTGCCGGCGCGGATCGCCGCCGGCTGCCTCGAGGTCGGGGTGCCATGCGTCGCGATCGCGGGCCGCGTGCTGCTCGGACGCCGCCAGCTGGCCGCCGTTGGATTCGCCGAGGCGCACTCGATCGAGGCTTATGCGGAGTCTCTCGAGGCCGCCATCGCGCAGGGCGCAGGCGCGCTGAGCGGTCTCTCTGCCCAGGTTGCCGAGGCGTGGCGAGTCCGGGGCGGCTGAATTCGGTGCCGGTTGGCACCAGTTTGGCGCACAGATTTGGGATGACCAGCGCGCCTGCCGACGTTAGCCGTGAGAAGATGGGTCAAACAGCGCGAACTCCTGGGAGCACATCGATGACCGTTCAAAGCGAAACGACCACCGAGACCGCCGCCGCGACAGAGGCCGCGACCGGCGTCGTGTTGACGTCGCAGGCCGCGGCGAAGGTCAAAGCGCTGCTCGAGCAAGAGGGTCGTACCGACCTCGCGCTGCGGGTAGCCGTTCAGCCGGGTGGCTGTTCAGGTCTGCGCTACCAGCTGTACTTCGACGACCGTTCCGTCGACGGCGACCAGGTTCTCGATTTCGGCGGAGTGAACGTCGTCGTCGACAAGATGAGCCAGCCGTACCTTGCCGGTGCCTCGGTCGACTTCGTCGACACGATCGAGAAGCAGGGCTTCACCATCGACAACCCCAACGCCGGCGGATCCTGCGCCTGCGGCGATTCGTTCCACTAGTAGCTTCTGCTCGTTTCGTTGACCACCCAGATGCGGGTTGCCGTCACCGGCTCGATCGCGACCGATCACCTGATGTTCTTCCCAGGCCGGTTCACCGATCAGCTGCTGCCTGATCAGTTACACCGAGTCTCGTTGTCGTTCCTTGTCGACCGGCTCGAGATCCGGCGCGGCGGTATCGCGGCCAACATCTGCTTCGGTATGGCGTCGCTTGGCTTGCGGCCCGTTCTTGTCGGGGCCGTGGGCACCGATTTCGACGACTACCGTGGCTGGCTCGAACGCAACGGCGTCGACACCGGGTCTGTTCACGTGTCTGAACTTCACCACACCGCGCGTTTCCTCTGCACCACCGACGCTGACCAGAACCAGATCGCCTCGTTCTACGCCGGCGCGATGAGCGAAGCGCGGTACATCGAACTGGCGCCGGTGGCGGCGAGGCTCGGCGGGCTCGATCTGGTGATCATCAGCCCGAACGATCCCGAGGCGATGGTGCGGCACACCGACGAGTGCCGACAACGCGGCTATCCGTTCATTGCCGACCCGTCACAGCAGTTGGCCCGCATGGAGGGTCCGGAGATCCGTCGGCTCATCGAGGGCGCTGCGCTGCTGTTCACGAACGACTACGAGAAGGTGCTCACCGAAACCAAGACTGGGTGGTCCGACGCCGACGTGCTCGATCGGGTAGGAGTGCGGGTCACGACCCTCGGGGCCGACGGCGCGATCATTGAACGCGTCGGCGAAGCGCCCATCAAGGTGGCAGCGGTGCCGGAGCGCGGCCTCGCTGATCCCACCGGTGTCGGCGACGGCTTCCGCGCCGGCTTCCTCGCTGGCCTTGTGTGGGGCGTGGAGTTGGAACGATGCGCGCAGATCGGCTCGCTCATGGCGACGTACGTACTGGAGACCGTCGGTACGCAGGAGTACGAGGTCAAGCCAGCGGCCTTCCACGAGCGGTTCGCGCAGACGTTTGGAGAGCCTGCGGCTGCCGAGATTGACCACCTCCTCATCACCCGTTCGACCTGAGCCAGCCGACCTAGCTGACGAGATCGGCGCGCCGAACCTGGGATGCCCCTGTCCGTGGCCGGCGAGCACGGCTGGAGTAGGGTTTTGCCGACCCAGCAACGGACGGGTGAGTAGGCCGCGTCCTGCCAGTCACGGAAGGCGACACGTGAGTCTGAGCACGGGCGGCTGGCGGCGTCAGCCCCAACCACAGCCGCGAGAGTCCGGGCCTCGACGTGGTATCGCCGTCCGTTCGCCGATCGCCGCGGCGACCTTGTTTCTGGTCACCGGTTGCTCGAAAGATGATGTTCCGCGTTTCGCGATGCCGACCCCGATTACGGCTGAAGGCCACCGCGTTTTGTCACTGTGGCAGGGCAGCTGGATCGCCGCACTGTTCGTCGGTTGTCTGGTGTGGGGCCTGATCATTTGGTGCGTGATCGCCTACCGCAAGCGCGGCGAATCGGCAGCACCCCAGTTGGCGTTCAATCTGCCGATCGAGATTCTGTACACCATCGTGCCGGTCATCTTCGTCGGCGTCCTCTTCTACTTCACAGCTCGCGACGAGACAGCCATCGACAAGCTGTCGCCAAATCCCGACGTCACCGTCGAAGTCGTCGGATTCCAATGGGACTGGCAGTTCAACTACCTGAGCAGCGCGGACGATGCGACCGCGACGACGCTGGCGAGCATCACCGGCGACAATGCGCACGGCTCACCCGCGACACTCGAATTGCCGGCCGGGTCATCGGTGCGGTTCAAGTTGGTGTCGCCTGACGTGATCCACGCGTTCTGGGTGCCCGCGTTTCTCTTCAAGCGCGACGTGATTCCGGGCCGCACGAACGAGTTCGAGGTGCACATCGACGCAGATAAGGCGGGCACCACGTACGACGGACGCTGCACCGAGTTCTGCGGCCTCAACCACGATCAGATGATCTTTCACCTCAAGCTGGTCGACAAGACGACGTTCCACGCTGACATGACGAAGATGGAAGCCGCCTTCAAGTCGGGGAGTTCGTCATGACGACTGCTGGGACCACCGCGCCGGCTGCCGGCTACCAGAAGCGGCCGAGCAAGCGCGGTTCATCGCTGGTGAACTGGTTGACCACCACCGACCACAAGTTGATCGGCCAGCTCTACCTCGCAACCTCGTTTGGCTTTTTCTTGCTCGCCGGGCTGATGGCGTTGTTGATGCGCGCCGAACTGGCTCGCCCCGGGCTCCAATTCCTCACCAACGAGCAATACAACCAACTGTTCACGATGCACGGCACGATCATGCTGCTGCTGTTCGCCACACCGCTGTTCATCGGCTTCGCCAACGTGATCGTGCCGCTGCAAATCGGTGCGCCCGACGTGGCGTTCCCACGCTTGAATATCTTCAGCTTCTACTTGTTCCTCTTCGGCGGCCTGATCACCGTCGGAGGGTTCCTCACTCCGGGCGGAGCCGCCGACTTCGGCTGGTACGCCTACACGCCGCTGACCAATGCCGCGCATTCACCGGGTATCGGTGGCGACATGTGGATCATGGGGCTGGTTGTGTCAGGCCTTGGCACGATCCTTGGCGGCGTCAACTTCGTCACCACGATCATGGTGATGCGCGCCCCGGGTATGACGATGTTCCGGATGCCGGTGTTCACCTGGAACATCCTGCTGACCAGCATGCTCGTGCTGCTTGCGTTCCCGGTGCTCGCTGCTGCGTTGCTATGCCTCGAAGCCGAACGCAAACTCGGTGCCAAGATCTTCACCACTGAAAACGGTGGGCCGATCCTGTGGCAGCACCTGTTCTGGTTCTTCGGCCACCCCGAGGTCTACATCGTCGCGATCCCCTTCTTCGGGATCATCACTGAGATCCTTCCGGTGTTCGCCCGCAAGCCGGTCTTCGGTTACAAGGGCCTCGTGTTCGCCACCATCTCGATCTCCGGCTTGTCGATGACGGTGTGGGCGCACCACATGTTTTCCACCGGTGCCGTGCTGCTGCCGTTCTTCTCGTTCATGACGTTCCTGATCGCCGTCCCGACCGGTGTGAAGTTCTTCAACTGGATCGGCACTCTGTGGCGAGGCCAACTGAGCTTCGACACCCCGTTGTTGTGGGCGCTCGGGTTCCTCGTCACCTTCTTGTTCGGTGGGCTCACCGGCATCATCCTGGCCTCGCCACCGCTCGACTGGCACGTCACCGACACCTACTTCGTGGTGGCCCACTTCCACTACGTGCTCTTTGGCAC